>Ga0065711_1026284_pt1 | contig 81153 bp, 42 predicted proteins | sample Hoacrofraction12_FD_59098 | JGI IMG/M metagenome (GOLD analysis project Ga0065711, IMG submission 59098) | Hoatzin crop microbial communities from Cojedes, Venezuela - Epithelial fraction 12 v2 (version 2) | ecosystem: Host-associated > Birds > Digestive system > Esophagus > Crop | place...
CCCTGGTGCCCGCCCGGCCGCGGCACCTTCGCTGTGGACGGGAGGGAGGGAGGGAGGGGGGAGGAGGAAGCGGTCGTGGGAGGTGGGCGAGGTCTCCCTCCCCGGCTCCCCTCAGGGGCCCTGCGCCGCGCCCCTTCCCCCGGGTGCCGCTCCGCCTGCGGCCGGGCCTTCGGGGGTGGCCTGGCGCGGTGGCCTGCCTTCCTCCCGCCCCCCTCTCCGGAGCCCTCGGGGCTCGTTCGGCGTGGGGGAGCGGCTTTTCTAGCCCGTTCCCCCCTCGGGGGAGTCGTCCCCAGTGCCCCCAGCGTGGCGGGGAGGGGGCCTGGTTTGCTTTTCTTGCAGCGGACCGAGGAGGCGTTGCGGACGCTTGTCGTAGGGACGGTGGGCCTTCCCTTCCCCATCGTTTCTCGTGGCTCACGGATTTTTGCAGTTGCTTCCTCGGAGTCGTGTCGAGAGAAGTTAGTTTCACGCAGCTTTCCTTGGTGAAGGCTTTCTGGCATGGAGTGGGACGATCACTTGCGGTTTCACCTTTAAAAAAATAATTAAACAAGGCCTTGTGATGCTGAAGTTTTTGACAGTGGCTTTCTGTGCCTGTCAAAGTCCACGTTTTTCTCAGCCTGTGGAGGTGACCTACTTTCTAAGCAGGGAACGTGTGTGGTTGTCACGCTGTAATACACACCGTAAATTGAACTGTGCCGAATTAATTACACCAGGTGTTGCTGTGAAAATGTCACTCGTGGCCAGCTGTTTCACATATAATGCTGTCCCAAGGGATGATACTGTTTATGCCATATTCATTTAATCTGGATTTCAGTGGATACTGAAGCTGTCCTGAGCTGACTTTACCAGTTCTTTAGCTGCGGAATGGAAAATGTGGCTTTTACTCAGAATGCCAGATCTCCACTAGTTTGGCCATGATGTGGAGTGCAGCTGGGAGAACTTTACATGACATAATATGCTCCATTGCCACCATCTTGACGGTGAACAAGCAGGCTGATCTTCCACTGAGAACAACACAGTGTTCTAGAGAAAAGACAAAGAAAAATCCCATGACTGCAAAAACAGTTTTTGTTTTTGTTGTCCACTGTCACCTTATACCTGTATTACTAACTTTTATCAACGATAATGTTTTCAACTCAAGGTACTAAGTTAAGTAAGTCCCGTTTGTTGCATTTCTATCCTAGATATTTACAGACACAGCACTTGCAAATCCTGCTGCGGCAATAAGTCCACTGAATATTGATATTGCTGATATTATGGAAGAAAATAAGATGAAGTTGGGGGATCTGTACTGCGGAGTAAATCTCTTGCATTGTTCCAATTGTAATGCTTTCATTTTAGCACCTGAGGAGGAAATAAATCAAACTTATTGTAAACAGATTATACCTTATGAAGCATGTCTACTGCTTGGAAGAAAAAAAAAAATAGCTGTTTTCTGTGATTTCTTGTTCTTTCTCCATGTGAGCCACTTTATTAATGAAAAATTTTGTGCATCTTAAAAAACTGCCCCCATCTCCAAGTCATTTTCAGTCAGTTCAAGCCTCCCTGTCTCTGGCTAGCTAATAGCTTTCACTCTTTTGTCTCTCTAAAATCGTAAGACATTATTCACACCTGTCCCTTGTTTTATATATGATCAGTACAATGTGGCAAATTGATGGCTATCAATACTTACATATTTGCAAATATTTAATATCAGTTATGTTGAGCTATAGCATTGTTCAATTCTATCATTTGGCTGCTGGAAAGGTGACAGTTGTGAGTCTCTAGCAGAGCCCTGCTGCAAGATTTTGTTTGAGAAATGCTGCCTGTTCCATAGGGAATTGAACAGCAGTGCCCATTTCCTACTCTCCTATGACTTGAAAGATTTTTGTGTTATAAAGCCCCAATATCTCTGTCAGTTTCTCTGCTCTGTGTGCCTTTTGTGCAAGGGAGGAGATGGGATTGGGGGAATACTGCAGCATGCCTCTGTATTGATAGGTCTCTTTACTCCAGTTTTTCTGGCAGTAAAGTACTGAAGCTGACTTAGTGGCTGGTTAAACTCTACTCTGCATCCATTAATGTTTTAGTGGTTTTCTGCAGCAGAGCTTCCAGAAGACGCACTGGAAGGAACGTGAAAGATGAGATGAATTTGATGGAGTAGAATAATATGATCATGCAAGTCAAGGGCTGTACATCGGTGTCAGGAGTGCATACTGGTGATGGAGAGTTTTTTGTTCACTTGCTTCTTACCCATTTACATGATATTCAGTCTCTTTAATTTGACAGTGCCTGTGCACCGTCTAGGCTGCAGGTACAGGTAGAACCCCGTGGCACTAATGCAGAACTTAATGTGGGAGAGTTTGCTGTGCTTCTTGGATATGCTTTGCAGTTCATGTGCCCTGATGGTTGGCATTGCTGCTGGCTTCAAAGTAGTAGCTTAGAATTAATTAGTTCAGGACTTCACTGCAGTCATTTCTCCTTCCCAGACTCAACCTTCCTGTGCATAGTCCTTCTCACATTTTCCTTATTAATTTGTCCTTATTCATTCCTCCCCTTATGCCTGGTGCAGTGCCTCAATCAAATACTTTCTTTCTTCAAAAAGATGCCTAAGTGATAATTGATTCAGCAGTGCTCTCCCACTGAATTAGAGATCAACTACCATTTGGCTCAGTTATTGGCAACATGGATGAGTAAGAGGTTAAACATGCCGAATAGAAGAATATAAGTGTTTTTTTAACTTTCTAGAACAGCCTACTTGATGAAATGTGGAAAGGGCACGTATAAAGCTGTGTGAGAGTTGAATTCTTGTCTAGGAAAAGTTTGATTGTTGAGCTGACTTACGTTCTCTAACTTTTAGAGGTAATCCTATTTTCAACAAATAACAGAAGGTCACAAGCTGTTAGATTTGTTACCTAATTATGGAGGAGACACTTTAGTCTTCACATGAAAAAGGATTGTACTTCCTTACTGAGCACAGAAGCCGTGAGCTGTAATCAGTCACTCCATAGTTCAAGTTACTCAACCAAGTCAGTAACTATATAGTCTGGGGAATGGGGAGTGTCTTAATGTGGGAAGAAAAAAATCAGGATAGAGTGAATGAAACTTTGTGGACCAATTGTCTTTAGACTTACTGTTCTAATTAATACCACTATTCTTGGTGTTTGACCAGCTGAATGTTACCTGTTGAACATAACGTACTTGGCCCTAGCAGTACCAGGACAGCTGTGCATTTCAATGCCCAGATGCTAAGCAGAAGAAAAGTTCTGCTCGAAGATGGTGAATTTGCAAGTGGGGGGAGTGACTGAATGCCAGAACCTTCCTGTGAAATGCCCAAATGACTTGCTGAGAGGTAGCAGGGAGAGTGTGGAAGGGGGACTGGTACTGCTGCAACTCAGGCTGAAATGATTAGACCCATTGCCTCGAAGTTCTAATATACTTATATATGTACTGGTGCAGCCGGTGGGTAGAATCACCTGCAGTGTTATGATTTCTACAGTCATTTCGCTGCCCAACATCTTGGTTTGATTGTTAGATTTTTTAAGATCTTAATTTGAAAATATACGTAAATTTAGAAAATAATTTTCTGCAAACCTCTTAGATATTGTTTAAGCAGTATTTGGATTTCCTTTAAACTGACGCCGAGTTGTGTGATTGTTTTTAAACAAATAAGAGCTTTGTATTAAAGATATGTTTGTATTAAGGAAAAATGCAGAGCAAAATGAGTACAGTACTACAAGCTAAATAGCAACAGATTAAATATTTTTTATAAATTTTTTTGATATTGCAGTTTACTGGATAATCTATAAAACTACGCATGTTATCAATTCTCAGAAATCCATGCTGAAGTGCAGTTGAAGAATTATGGAAAATTTCTTGAGGACTATACATCTCAGCTGAAGAGAATTGAAGATGCTCTGGATGACTCTGTTGGAGATGTTTGGGACTTCAGTCTTGATCCCATTGCATTAAAGGTCTTCATATATTTAATATGCATTGCAACTCTTATTTTCCTTGTTCCTTCTTCCCATCTAAACCTCAGAAGTAAAAGCGTGATGCATTTGTGCTCTTAAAATGTTGGCTTCTGTGTTTGAGAAACCTATCCAATCCTACTTTAATTATCAAGTCACTAATAAATTGGTGCATGTCATAATAGATGATGTTTTCATACTGTTCTTTACTAGTCTTTTGGATACTGGTGGAAGTTAAATGAATTTATAGTTCTTCATGTGTTGGGAAGGCTAGTTCCAGCAAACTTCTTCCCTGTGGGTGTTGGTGTTTTCTGTCTGGGGGTTGGGGTTCCAGAAGAGCTCACTAGTAGCTGTATAACTGCAAAGCAAACTGTGTGTGTGTGTTTTGACTTAATGGCCTAAGTACAGTATTTTCTGTCATCCAGACATGGTTATTTCCTTGGTGATATAGTCTCTGTCATCTGTGGAGCATTATTTTTTTTTTTTTTTCTCCTCACTGAATGTGCAGACATCACTTAAAAGTACTGTTGTTACCATATGGAACTTGCTTGTGCTGAAGATGCACTCAAGCAATTATCTGTCTGAATAATATGAGTGAATTATGTGCAGGACCAGCACGGTGCTGGATGTATATGAACTAGTCAATATCATGGCTGACTTCAGTACAAAATGTCAGTGCCTGCATACAGATACACACTATGAATCCTGTTTTTTGCATTTGTGATCCTTAATTCATGTTTTAGGTTTCCTGAGCTGTTTTTTTTCTGCATACTTCATTATGACCATGCTTTTGCTTTCCAAGTTTTGTAAGTAAATTGTTGTAAATACTACAGTATAGTTAGTTAGTTGGCTTTCTGCCTAGAGTGAAAGGAAAGGTATTTCCATGTAAATGTGAAGAGTGAAGGTTTCCTGCAGTGTAGGTTTACAGTAATGTGCAGTTATTGCTCTCTTATTACAGACCTTATTTGAGACTAAACGGGGGGGGGAAAATTACTTGTTGGATAAATGTATTTTTTACCACTATTTTCTAATGTTGGGTTTTTTGTTTTGTTTTGTGGTGTGTGTGTGTGGTTTTTGTTTTTTTTTTTTTTAACTTTAGCTTTTGCCATATGAACAGTCCACCCTACTGGAGCTAATAAAGACAGAAAACAAGGTAAGTGTTTTATGCTTTAAAGAAAAAAAAAAACCAAAACCTAAAAAAACAAAAGAGTTATTATAGCTAAACTCAAGCTCTCTAAACGTGAATCTATTTGTAATCTGGCTGTTTCCCCCTCCTTTGAGTCTAGGTTCTAAACAAAGTAATAACTGTGTATGCTGCCCTTTGCTGTGAAATCAAGAAGTTAAAATACGAGGTAAATTCAGCTGTCTTTTATTACTGTTTATGAAAATGTTTGCAGATTGGCAATCTGATATATAAATTTATTCTTCAGCAGTAAAGAAACAGAATGTCTAAATTTTTATAGCATGATTACATATATCCTATTTATTAAAAAACAAATTTCTTCTTTTGTTGTTAGGCAGAAAGTAAATTTTATAATGGCCTCTTGTTTTATGGAGAAGGAGGTAAGTAGCTCCCTTTACTGTAAAAGTTTGTAGTTTTACCTTAATTGCTTCAGGTTGTATTAAATGCTACAGCAAGTGTCGGTTTCTAATACGGATACATACTTTCTCTGTATCTTTGAATGATGAGCACCAAATAATGGACTTTGAAGTTATAGGCATATGTGTAGGTTTTGTAACCGTCCTGAGTTAGCTCAAGGTGACAATAAGATTTATCTGTTACATTAACAGGAAGTTTTGTTGCAGCCTTATTTACAGGAGAAGTAGGGAGTATGGGCTATTGAGGTTGTATTTAACGTATATTGTATTGAAAACCAGCTGCGACAGTACATGAGCTCAGGTTTCTAAGTATGGCATTGAAAACCTGTTTTTCACCTATAAACACATCGTAAACCACCTTACTTCCTATTGGGACTAGATTTTACATTGGTTGTAGTAAAACAATAAATCTCTTACTTGATTGTAATAAAACAATGAAAGCATTAATAAATAATTTGGACCAAGTCGTGCTTATTTATGCAGTTGTAGTTGTTCCGAGAGAAGTTGCAGTGTGTTAACGTCCTCTGCCCTTCAAGTGCAGGTGGTAGTACTCATGCTACGGTTTAGACCGTGATGTAATAGAGGGGCACAACTGATTGTGAGTCAATTCAGTTGACAAATCCTGAGACCCTGTATTAGATGAAAGCTGCTTTTTGTCTTAGAATTAAACTGGTAGCTCCTCTGAAGGGTTCGTCTTGTGCTTCTGCCTTAAAGGATGCTAGTCTGGGAGTAAACACAGATCTTGGTCCTGAGGACTGAATACATTAATGAGTTGATTTAGAGACATACCACCTAAATTTGTTTTCTGTCTCAGAAATTTGAGAGAAAGGGAAGGCTCTTTCACAGTAGTCTTGTAAAAGAGCGTTTTTGAAGCTTTTCAAGAACCTTGGCTGTGACAGAAGTATTGAGGAATGTGACATCTTTGCAATAGGGACTGTTTATCATTCTTTTATATGCTATAAAAGATGACTGCTGTGGTTCAGTTAAGGAACATGAAAAAGTGTGGGTTTTGGTTGTTTTTCTTAGCAGATTCTCATTTTTTATCAGACATGGTTTTAAATATCTTAAAAGAAAGTGATATGCTGCCAAATGATACTAGGAGATCCCTCAGAACTGCTCCATGTCTCTAGCGTGAAAATAGTCAGACTATTGCAGATTCACATAGTACGCCAGCAGTTTGTTCCTGATGGGTGTTCAGCAGGGAAGACTTGAGAATGGCAGGAACTGAGAGGTCAGCCTTCAGTGGGCTAGGTGGGAATGCAGAAATTATGTTCCCTGCTTCCATATTCCTCCTTGTAGCATCTGCTTTGATAACAGCAAGCTTTCTTATTTAGAACAGCTGGCAAAGTTACTGGCTCAAGTATGGTTGAAATGAAACAAATACTGTGTTGGCCTTTTCTTTCTGTATAGAGAAACTTTTTTTTTCATCTTGTCCTTGGAGTGGCCAGGACTAGTTTAGGAAATTTAAATAGTTAGTTGGATAGGGTTTTTTGGAACATACACTAAACAGAGTAAAGGTTACATAGAATGTGTAAAGGGGAAGCACGCAATATTTAGAATGTTGTTCAAGAGCTCCATCGTACAGGAGTGTGGAGAATCCTTTAGTCTGGTGACTGCTCTAAACTGACATATTTTATGAAGCAAGAAGACCTGCGTTTCTTATGCATGTGAACTTGCAATAGTAAGCCATTTTTCTTCAGAGTGGCCCAATAGAAAAGTCTCAGGTCTAGAGCATTAATCTGTCATCACATTACAAAGACTATATTTTGTCAGGTAGTATTACAACTGCTCCAGCTAACTGAAACAATTTGCCATTAGTGATGAAATTACTGTATTTAATAGTATCCTGTTGGTGTACTTTGTCATACAGACAATGCTTTGAAGCTATTCTGATGAGCCTATTCTTTTGTGCAGCGTGACATGTAGGGAGAAGAAAAATAAATTTCTTGAGGAAATTGTATGCTACGCGCTTTTTTCTTCTGATTAATGGTGTAGTATATTCTTTCAGTAAATAGCTACAAGGATGTTCCTTGCAATATAAATACCTAGTGCTTTCATACAAACTTTAAAATTTTAAATTTTATATGAAGTTACATAATATATATGCCTTTAAAAATGTTTTATATTCTGTATTTCACATGATGGAGATTTTTTTCCTGTTTTGTGTCTAACTTAGAAGCAATGTGCTTTTTAATGAGAGAAACTTAAATAAGTCCAGCTTAGGAAAGCAAAGTTAAATGCTTTTAAGGCTCCATCAGTGTGCTTACAATAGTGTGCTCCACTTGTATGACAAACAAATGGCTTGGATGACAAGTGTCAATTTAACAAGTATAACACAACCTTTTGAAAATGGTGACAAATGTTTGTCTTTTAAGCCACAGATTCCAGCATGGTGGAGGGAGACTGCCAAATACAGATGGGAAGATTTGTTTCTTTCTTGCAGGTACAGTATGTTTTGTGTTTTTTTTTTTTTGACGGCAATTACAATCTTAATTTTACTTGCAAAGTGGATTTAACAGTCTGCAGTATCTCACTTGCATCTTGTTGAAAGGCAGTGCCTGCAGACCTGTCACAACCAGCTGACGTATCACACATTGTTTTGGGTTTTTTTAAATACTTGTCTAAAGCTCTGGAAGTCTAATGAGAGAAGAAGTTACAGTTTGTGTAATCATTGTTCAAAGAAATTAGAATTTACTTAAGAAAATGGCCATAAAAGAAGATAAATTGAGGTGGTTTCATTTTATGGTAAATTTAAAGACATCTATTTTTATGGTGATTATTTTCATTTTTATTAGTTTTCATTGAACATTGGAAATGGATTAATTATTTTTACATCTTTTTTGTTAGCTGATAGAAGAAAGCAAATTTAAAACATGTGCCTGGAAAACAATTGCTTGTGCATCACAAACTTTCAGGGAAGAACACTAATTTCTTATACAGTTTGGTTGTTATCAGGGTCTTTTGCATGAAAACAGGATCTGTGTTCCTTCTGAGGATTTCCTGTGCTCTTGGCTTTCGGTCTACTGTGGAATTTTTTTTGTCTTTAGTATAGCGTGACTGTCCTGTTCCCCAAAATGTTTCTATTTTTATGCAGTATTGCTTGTAATGAAATGTCTGTGTGGAAGTAGAGAATATGCAGGAAGCTTCCAGAATGTTTACACAAATTCTAGTTTTACAAAGGTTGAAATACCTGTTCTTGCTGTATACTAGTGTGACAGTTGTCATTTACTGAGTCGTAACAGATTGAATGCTATAGGAAGTTGTTTCTCAACCTCTTTTACCATGCCCAAGTGTAGTTAGTTGTTAGGATGTCTTGAGGTTTTTCCCCCATTTTTCAAGTTTTTTTGTCGTATATCAACTTTGTCAGTTTCTTCCTTCATCCTCTGTTTCTTTCCGAATAGATATTGGATAGACCTTTTCCTGGTTCTGAAATGGGGATACTGTACACTTGTGTTTTTCCAGACTTTTTTTTTTCCTGCCAGGATGCTCTGTCCGGGTGGAAGTTGAGAGCAGGGTGACTGGCTGTCTGTTATCTATGTGCACTGCAAGCCCACTTTACAGAGCAAGTTTATTTATGAGATTTATACTGATGTGTATATTTACAGGGTGAATACTACACAAAAACATAGCACTGTTGCTTGTGAGCCCACTTTGTGTGTCTGCTACAATGGCTTGCTGATTGTTGAGCAACTTGGGAAACAAGGGAGAGGCAGGATGTTGCCCCAAAGGGAAGGTTACTGTGCTAACAGGTGTATGTTGCTTTGGGTAAAGCTATGAGGAAAGCTTTTCCTTATTGAGTTTGTTCTTTTTCAACTGTTATGTTCCCCTAAATCCACTCAGTAGTAGTCTGTGTCCATAGACTGGGAAATGCTGTTCTGGTCAATGTTATAAATATATCTACAAGAGCGGTGTGAAATTGTGAATGAAGATGACAAAAGAGGTGGAATGGTGCTTTTATAGAGCTAATGTCCACATACTGGTTTATTGGCTCTTCTGAGTTCACGATTTCCTGATTAACTAGATGTAATAGCCTCAAATTTGCTATATCCAAACATTAAAAAAACAAACCCAATAAAAACCCAGCCCGAAAATAGTGCTGTGAAACACTAGTCAGGTACTCTTGATCCTGCAGAAGGCAGTGTATTTGAAGAACTGTGATAATATGATAAAATTGTCTGTATTATGTGGCTGATAGTTTGCATGTGCTGTTAAATTGGACTATTTCCTGGAAGTTCTGAAATGGCAGCTGGTGCCCCTTCCCCAGGAAGCATGATCTCAATTGTCTATTAATTCATTCCTCTGCAATCTGTTGGCTTGTTTCAGCTGCTTTTGATAGAGCAATACAGGCATAAGAAGTAGCAACATTTTTATGTTTTGTGAAAACTGGTGACTAATAGACAGCAGAAGCCCAAATAAGATCTATTTTTGATGGAGAGGAAGACAGGATTCAGCTGTTAGCCAGTCTTCTGGCAGGAACGGCAGGCTGGCTGGTTAAGCGGGGTGGGCTGTCTGCTACGAAGCTGTCTGTGTGCTGACTGGCTAGACTCATCAAATGCTGACTTTTCCCTGATGGCACTATAGGGTGCATTAATGAGTAAATGTTACTGCATTAAGAAAAACTCAGATTCATTTACCCTGTTGCTCAAGGGATGCCTTCTTAAAATCCATTATATAAACTAAGCTAGTCCGTTAAGTGGTCAGAGTTGACCTGTTCTTACTCATTTTGTACTATGTAACTGAGCTCGAGTTCTGCTGTAATCAAATACACCTCTCAAAGACATTGTCCTGGTTTTTTGTTTTTTTTTGAAAGCAGCTTTCTGTGGCTAATAGCTCTTACAGTAGGTACAAGCTTCTGTGTTAATTTCTAATTTGAATTCGGCTATCACCAGTTCCCAGAGTGTGACTGTTGAATCTAGTGGGAAAATGCACAGCCTTTACTATCAGGGATATTGTCTCTGAAGGTACTTGGGCTCTGTTGTCGAGTCACTTACTGTCTTTGATAAATTGAACTCTTGAAATTTTTACAGCAAGATATTTGAAGTACATTGAACCTGTTATGGTGACTCTTTTCTGTACCTTCTTTAAAGTATCAATATCCTTTTTAAAATATGGCCCTGGGTATCAATTCTGGTATTTTAGTATCTAGATTGTCAAAGCTATATGCAAGTCTGAAATAATTTCTGTTTTCCTTATCATACTTCTCTTTGACCAGAGTGCATATTGGTCCCTTAATTTGTACTGGGAGCTTTTAGATCCATTTTCAGAGCCGTTAGTTACTAGGTTGGTGTTTTCCATCCTGCTTTAGGTCTGTCCACTGACTTGGATTGGGAATGTAGTTGGAGCTTGGGCTGCAAGTTCAATGATTTATGTTCAATGTTTTGGAAGTAATTACAATTTGTATATGAGGAGGGTCTATACATACATGCATTCTATTTTCTTCTATTTCAGGAGCTGTCTTGCTTTGTTACCCGATGTTACGAAGTGGTGGTGAATGTAGTGCATCAGTTGGCTGTTCTCTATACCAGCAACAAGTAATTATTCCCTAAAATGCTATATTGTTTTTGTGTAGTTAAACATATGTATAAAATACGAATGTTCTGCCTAAGGCATTGTCATTTTTGAAACATTGTTGTCTGGAGATATGGAGAGTACTTTGCTGTGCAAGTTTGAGCTTCATAAGACATTATGAAAGTGGAGCTGTTTCATTTTCAGAAGAGGTGGTGCTTTTATAAATGAGATGCAAGAATTTTAATTTGTTACCATTTTTTGATGAAATTTAATGCTTCAGAGGCATGTAGTCTTTATAATTAAGGGATTTTCTTATTAGTCTGTCATCCTTGCTCTGTTTGAGAGAGGTTCCTTTTTTTGACTGATACAGTGGATAACTCTAGCTTCAGAAGCTTAAAAACCAGATTGCTTTCATAGCCTAATGTTTTAAATATGCAAATCTTAGTATATATTCCTCACAGACCAACCATGGTTTTAACACCTGAAGTTGAGCTTAGTAAGGGCTGTTGGGTTTGGCTGCTCTGAAAACTGTGGAAGGTTTTAGCTCTGAATAGAATTGTTCGGTTTAGCTCTGAATATAACTGCAGAGCTCTTGATTCCTCCGTCCTTGTTCCAGATAGGATAGCATCATTCTTCTCAAGTTTATTTGTTATCTTACACTGCAGCACAAGGTAGGCTTTCTGTATGGTGCTGAACGAGCAAGGCTAGATGTGTAGCTTGGACACGGCTGGATTAAATGTGTGAAGTGATTTTGTACTTTTGGGCCATAAGGCTGTATGTATCAAGGCTACTCGCTATTAGCGTAACTGAATTGGTAATTGCTGATATACGTGTTCATTGAACGTAGTAAGTGGTTTGAACAAGTCACATGGTGTACATTCAAAAATGCAATATTAAATTTGATCTTAGCACACAAATTTTGCATAGTGTATACTTTTAATCACATTTTAACAATTCTTTTGTTTTCTGAAGTTACTATGTTAATGAAGAAAAATGTACCACTAGAAACAAAGAACACACCGTGATACAGAATTGGTAAATATACTATGTTCTAAGGATTAAAAAGGCAATAAAATATTTATTTTGTTTACAGGAATGCACCTAAAATTATAGAGACGTCTGGAGTTCATTTTCAGGTGGGAATGACTTGGAGCCCCATTTGCTTATGTTAATATATGTGTGTCTTGATCATTAATCCTGAGGAAAAGCAGCAAGAAAGTGAATTTCAAGTACAACTTTCAATCTGGAGTCTCCTTTAAAGGTTTTATTGTGTTCATCACCTTTTTCTGGTGTTTATGTGGCCATGTTTCTCATAGTCTAGCTTTCTTAGCTGACAAGTGTTTGCACGCTCCCTTATTGTGTGCAATATGTGCTTCTGCATGTAGACAGTTTTGAAAATCGTACCTTCAGTGTCAAATTAGATGAGTGAACTTAAAGCTGTGCCTGTGCACAAACTAGTGTTCCTTGTGTCACTACAAGAAATACTTTACCCTACTAAACCAAGAAACCTCCAATTTAACTCTGTAGATGATGTCTTGTTGGCTGATAATATATTGAAAGGAACTGAAATTTTACTTGCCGTGTGTGACTGTAAACTTATAAATAACAACAGTCCTTTTGTGTTTTGTATTGTTTTTAAACAGGCAATGTATGAGCATCTGGGAGAGCTGCTTACCGTCTTAATCACTCTGGATGAAATAATTGACAATCATGCCACACTGAGAGATCACTGGACCATGTATAAGAGGTGTGTCTCTGAAGGTGTGAAAAATATTCACATAACATAGAAGATAAAAGCATGTCCATATGTCTTTGTTCTAAGAGAGTCAGTGTGGGAACATGGATTTTTGGTAGCCCTGGGAGTTTTCCAGAAATCTTAATGAAGAGCAAGGCTAAGCTCCCACCATGTCCTTCTAACAGCACGAGTAAGTTGTTTTTTTTTAAAGTGCTGAATGTTACATTTACAATACACGGTAAGCATCTTGGCAAACAGAGTAGTGGTTGGCGGGGTTTAAAATAAATTCAGTAAGAAATCTGATTTTGTACACAACTGATCTGAGACTATCTTCATCCATATTGATCACGGGGATGGGCATGCAGATTTAGGTAAGAACTCGAGTAAAAGCTGAAGAGTCAACAATTATGAAGGTAGTTAAATTAGTGGAACAATAACTCCATTTCATGGAAAGCCTAAATAAATGGGAGTTGTTCATAGAATCATTAAGGTTGGAAAAGACCTCTAAGATCATTAAGTCCAGCCGTCAACCCATAACCACCATGCCTGCTAAACCATGTCCTGAGGCGCCATATCCACATGTTTTTTGAACACTTCCAGGGATGGTGACTCCACCACTTCCCTGGGCAGCCTGTTCCAAGGCCTGACCACTCTTTCAATAAAGAAATTTTTCCTTCTATCCAACCTAAACCTCCCTTGATGCAACTTGAGGCCGTTTCCTCTTGTCTTATCGCTACAGGTTCCTTTCAGATAGTTGTAGAGTTGTAGAGAGTGATAAGATCTCCCCTCAGCCTCCTCCGAACTAAACAATCCCAGTTCCCTCAGCCACTCCTCAGAAGACTTGTTCTCTAGACCCTTCACCAGCTTTGTTGCTGTTAAAAATTCAAATGCGTGTGACTTATAAAGACCTAGTAGGCGTTGAGTTTGTTTTTTCTTTTGAATTTTGGAGTTGCTGCTGGGCAACAGATATGAGCAATTAAAACCTATTCTCAAAATAGTATGGGATGTAATAAAACTGTTAGCACGTTTTAAATGTGTTTTGTATGTGTGTGTTCCATGCCTACTCCTTACAGGCTGCTAAAATCTGTCCATCACAACCCTTCTAAGTTTGGGATTCAGGAAGATAAACTGAAGCCATTTGAAAAGCTGTTGCTAAAACTGGAATGCCAGTTACTGGATGGAATGATATTTCAGGTAATGAAATTAATGTTCCCCAGAATGATAGGGAAAACTATTACATTGAAGTGAGACTATCTTTAGAACGTATTGTTTGTTTGGTTTTGTTTTGTTTTGTTCCATATAGTGATGTGTGAATTTGGCTCTTGCATCTGTGCATGAAAAAAAAAAGGCTCTGTTGTAAGATCCTGCCTTGCTCTTCTCATGTGCCAGAACCGTGCCAGGCTTTGAATGGTAGCAGTTAATGCTTACTGTTTTGCAGAATTAAAGAAACACTGACAACTTGGCATTAAGACTGTGTTATCAGGGAGTCTGTTTTTTCACCAGAAATTTTAATAGTGGTCAGGCTTACATAGCATAGGTCCACTTTTTTTATAGCTGCAAGTTAGTCTCCTCAGTAATCTTGAAAATACTAAGTATGACCTCTGGTTAGGTATTTTGTCTCATTGCTAGCATAGGAGACAGGTAGTTGTCATGAGGTGCTGCTTCAGTGGTATATAACCCCAAAACATGAAGTGTACAGGTGCATGAGAAGGATTATTACCTTTTCAATACATTTAATTTAGATGTGTTCATACAACAAGCCATCTTTGTTAGAAAAGTGAGTATTTGAGATTGAAATCTGATTTTGTAACATAGCGGGCAGAGGATAGCGTGGCTGAATCTGGTCACAACAGAGTCAATGGAACAGGACTTGCTGAATTCTTATTGTTGTATCTTAAATGGCATACGGAAGAAGGTTTTGTTCTGTAAAAGCCTCCAAAAGGGAAATTTGTAGATAAAAAGACAAACGCAATTTGGCACATTCTTTCGAAGGAGATTTGCTACCAGCTATTCATTTTTCATCTTGTATTTCTCAAATGTTGCATTAGTACAAAGACTTTATTATATGTTTGAGACATCAGTAGGATTGTCTGGCTCTCATTCAGGATGTTTCCCCTCCTGTCCTGCTAACACTCCTAACAAAAATGCATTAAAAATATGCTTAAATACAATTCTATTGAAGACTTTTCTAATATATTTAGAAAATATAAAGTGTCTCTTTTTTTTTTATACTATTGTGTTTTGGTAAATTTCTTAAACAACCACCAATGGCGTGGGGGTTTTATGCTACAAGTTCATGAGCCACATCCTATAAGCGACTTGCATGATAATTTTGTTTAGTTAATGGACAGTTAGTAATGTATTCTAATGTAATAATACAAATATGCATCTAGTTTCTTATCTCTAACACATCATGTGGTTTCTTTAAAAATGCCTCACAACAGAAATGTTAAGTAAATAAAATGTTTGTTTGAATGGTAGGTAGAAGAGAGGCTTTTTATGTTTCTGTTATACTAAATAATTTAAGTATGCTTAAAAAAAATCTGTCGCGAAGTCTAAGAATAACTTCAGGTTAGTGCTATATGGCATAAATGAATGTGCTCTTGCAGTATTCTTCTCTTGCAAAATCAGTGTTCTTTTAAGGTTCAAAATTCATGGCATTATCATGTGTTTGTTTTCTTTTTTTCCCTTTTTACTCAGGCCTGTATAGAGCAACAATTTGATTCTGTAAATGGTGGAGTGTCAGTGTCGAAGAACACCACATTTGCTGAAGAATTTGCTCATGCTCTTCGCACAGCTTTTGCAAATGTTGAAGCCAAACTTGGTAATGCAAGCTCATGCTTCTCCTGCCAGCGTCAGGGTTTCTAAAGTTGTTTACGTTGTTTGTCTGGGAGCAGACTTCAAAAAAGGACTTTTTTTGGTATATTTCTGCAGGTGAACCTTCAGAAATTGACCAGAGAGATAAATATGTGGGCATCTGTGGCCTCTTTGTACTGTATTTTCAGATTTTTCGGACCATAGACAAGAAATTTTACAAGTCGTTGTTGGATGTCTGTAAAAAGGTGAATGCTTAATTCTCGTCAGTAATTATGAGGGGGGAAATCTTTAGTAATGAAGTAGATAATTGTCTTAGTTGTGTAGCATAGCAAAGACTTGGGAGAAGAAAACACACAATTTACCAGAACAAGTCAGAAAGCAGAATTAAGATTTTTTTTTCCCTACTTTTTATGATTTCCTGCCCCTCTCCCATTTTCTGTTAAAGATGCTCTAAAACCTGTCTACTCACTTAGCAGCAAGGTAAAATAACTTGAAATTACCATCAGAATGTTTCTTCTCAAGATTAATGTGGCACCAAGGACAAAAAAAATGTTTGAGTATGGTGAGACTGAATAAATGCTTTGGGTTTTGACCTTGGCTGTAAACAACATGTATCTTGAAAGACCTTTAAGTCCAGAGATGATTGGGGTTTTTTTTTCATATTGGGTGATATTAAGAAATTATTCAATTCTCTAATACTGTTTAGAAACACTGAGAGTGGTAATAAATTTGCCTGTGGTGTCCTTATTGGACTTGTAGAGGAGAAACCTTTTTTAATGTGAACGTAATGCTTTGTAGAAACCAATTATGCAGAAATAAACTGAATTGTGTTATCGCTTCAAAGGGGCATAAGAAACATGCATGGTGGCATAGTATTTGTTGTAGTTACTTACGTTGATTGCTACTTATAGTATTCCCCCCTCCCCCTTTTTTTTTCCTCTAGGTACCAGCCATCACATTAACTGCTAACATTATCTGGTTTGCTGACAACTTTCTGATTCAGAAGATACCAACTGCTGCCAAACTTCTGGACAAGAAAAGTATTCATACGATTAAGATGCAAAGGGAGAACTTTCTACAGCAGAAGGCACAGTCACTTACCAAGTAAGCTTCCTAAATATTGCTTTGTGGTGATGTTTGTCAAACAGTTTATAAATACGGGAGTTTCCTCATTCAGTGTACTAGCATGTTGTGTAGTGTTGCTCAGTTGTGTTAAACGGCTTTCCCATTTCACTGCAGCAGTATGTGTGAGTGTGTTGCTGAAAATGTGTTGGTCAAAACGAAGCTGCTTTTTAATGTCATGCTTTCAGAAGAATGTGTGTTATACCACCAAAATAACAAAGTTCCTGGTAGTTCTAAATATTTGATTGTTTCAGTTATTTCTGCTTCCATTCTTTCAAATTCTACTTTTTTTTAAAACCTGTGTTTTAAGTAACCTGTGCTGCTCTGTTTGCTATTAGGGCTCTCTGCTTTCTATGTGTTCATAGGGCCAAGTTGCTAGTAGGCTTATAGAGCGTTTTTTTCTTTGCTTGGTGATGATACTTTCTTTGCAAGCATTTCTTTATTCAGCAGTTTTAATTCCTTGTTTAATGATCTGTGAAATTATCTGTGCTTGAAAAAGCTTCTTTGTGCTTTGCATGTAGTTTGCAGGTCACTTGTTCTCTAAGGTCTTTCTAAAATGTGTTTAAAGATGAGCTGGAATTTTTTTTTTGGTTGTTACTTGTGAACAAGTGTGCTGCACTGTACAGGGAGGTAACAGGACTAAGATTTCTGTTTGTTGCAGACTAAAACAAGGTGGAAAATGAGGCTGTGGAACAGGAGTAAAAACTTACATTTTGCAGGTTGTCTTCCAACCCTGTATGCAAGCTGGCAGACCTAGGTTAGGGGGGAGAGGAGGAAAGCAGCTCCATGCCTACAGGATCCTCTGGCAGATTATTTTCACTACTGCCCTGTTTCTGTTTCAGTCTACCTCTTCCTGGTGTATATGCTACATCCACAGGAAGAGTCAAGAGCTCTGACTGAATTCTTTCCTGGCCTTTAATTCCTGGATGGAGCATAATTGCACTGCTGCTTTGCTTTTGGTCTTGCGAAGTGACACATGTCATGTCTTCAGCTCTTAAGATTCAGAAAAGGTTGAAAATGATTTGGGTATTCATGGACTTCTTGAGGATTTTGTAATACAATGCAGATTTTGCATCTGCTGATTTCAGTTCTGCCAATAACTTTCTTGCTTTTTAAGTTCGTGCATTGCCTTTGATAATTGGCCTGTTGCCTTGAATATAAGTACTCTTTAAAGTGTAATTTTGTATGTCGTAATCAATGACCCGAATATGTTCCTGCTACAGCTGCTACTGTAAGTAGTATTGCAGTGTCACAGTTCTGTATCATGGAATAAATAGCAGTTTTAAAAGTGAACTCTGTTTAAACATTTTATTACAACTAGTGTAATCCAAGCAGATTAACTTCTGGAGAATTGTGTTATTTAAGAGCAGTCCAGTTTGGCATTGATGTAATAAGTTGTTTATGTTTATATATGTGTATGCACACACTCTCAAAAACTCAAACTTGGAGAAAAAAAAAATAAGTGTAGGACTTTTTGTCTAGCATTTAAAAGCATTTTCTAGCAGTTTTATTTACTGTTATAATTTAAGAAGTGTAGTATGTGTACTGTTAAGAGGGCCATTTGTTCTCTTCAAAAATAGATAACTTTGACTCTTTGGGGTGTGTTTGTACAGATATAATTGGCACACTAATCCTTACCAATACAGAATTAAAATGTAAATGGGCATGAGGCTCTGATACTTTTGGGAATGGGAAGTTATTACTTTAGGGACTGATGATTTTAACATATTTCCCTTGGAAGGATTTAAGCTTTGGAAAGACAAAGGAAAAATCTTTGTACTCTTATTTGAACTGGGCAACACTGTTTGTTTCCTTCTCCAGAGATATGCAGTCATACTATGTTTTTGTGAGCTCGTGGATGACAAAAATGGAATCTATCTTGTCAAAGGAACAACGCATCGATAAGTTTGCAGAAGATCTTTCTAACCGCTGCAATGTCTTCATCCAGGTGTGCAGTCTTTTAATGTGGTGATGCAGCAAACTGATGTTTTGGTGCAAGTTATTTAATATAAAAAGAAAACACAGAAGTTCTGTGATCATCAGTGTCTTATTTTACAACATGGGAATTCTGAAACTTTAAGTGCCCAGTAGACAGTCTTTTAAGTAATTCTGTAAAACGTGTTTCCATAAGGTGTGTGGGGAAAGCAAATCTGACTAAATATTCAGTGGTTAAAATTTTTATTTTTTTCTCTTGACTTAGGAAATCAAGAAAGCTTCATTTCCTCTGTAGTAAAGGTTCTGAGTTTTTTTCCATTTGAGTCAGTCATGAGGTACATAAGTTGGACTGAACCAGTGTCTAATTTAGTTTCACTTAGCACAGTACATACTTCCAGTAAAGGTTTTGTGTTTCATTGTGCTTTGCCTAGTGATGGTACTTTGCAAGGATCTTGCTACGTTCCGAGGCAGCTGGTTTTCTTTTGGCCTACTAACAGCATGTAGTCTTAATGTAAGATGCATCTTATTTCTGAATTTATTTTTTGCTAGTTTTGTTATGTATCTATCTGCCTGACAGAAGTCTGGTGAGAATAGGTGTGTGATAGAAGCATGATCCTGACTCTTCCATATCTAAAGACATACGTGTACTAGGATCTGTGGTTTTTATATATGAATTATTTGCAGCAGACTTATATAAATTTTGCTCTGTAGCAAATTGAGTTTCCTAGACCACTTGCTGTCCTTTCCTAGTCTCTTTTCTATTGTTACTACTTTTCCTTTGAAATAAATTGAATAACATTTTTGTCATGCTGTATGTAATCAACATTGTATTTAAAAGCTTAGCATACATTGACTTAGAAGTGATTGCTTTTTTTTATTATGGGATGGACAGTTCTATTTAGACAGTGTAGAGCTAAGTAAATACTGTCAGTGTATTTATTTCACGGCATCTGGAAGTTTTATTTTTTGTGATAGGCAGTTTTTTGGGGAGATGGGAGTTCTTTGGTGGGTTGGCTTACAATATGTCTGAAATTATTAGACCTTTGAGGCTGTGCAATTAATTCACTGACCTATGTTTAATTTGAATGGCTCCCAAAGAGGTTTATGATCAGGTGATCTAGTGGCTTGTAGGCAGTTTCATAATGTCTGCCTAATAAAAGGGTCTCATTCAGCTTTGAGATCTTAGGCTTCTTATTAGGTAGAGTGGTGGGCTCTCTAGTGTGTAGAGGCAAAGATTAGTTCTGTAATGTATGAAAGAAAACAGAGGGGACTTGTTTGATTGATTTGTTGCAAAAAATACTCTTCTTTTTCCCCTTTTACTCATTTTTAGGGTTTTCTTTATGCATACAGTCTTAGCACCATCATTAAAACCACAATGAATTTCTACATGTCAGTGCAAAAACCTATGACCAAAACCTCGGTGAAAGCTCTATGCAGACTTGTAGAACTTCTGAAGGTAGGTCACTGGATAAAAACTGTTGATTTCATGTAGGCCTTTACAGAAAATGCTGATCAAACATCACATAATTAACAGAGCATCCCCAGCCCCCAAAAAATCCCAAAAAAACAATACAACTGAGTGGGGACATGTTTTTGTGTGACTTCTTGTTCAAGAATTTGGGTAGAGAACAGGAGATTTCGGAGGCTAGAACTGATTTATTTAACTTCTAACCGCCTTCCTTAGCTGGTATCACAGAATGATTGGGGTTGGAAGGGACCTCCAGAGGTTGTCTGGTTCAGCAACCCCCTGCTCAGGCATGGCCACCTAGAGGCGGTTGCCCAGAGCAGTGTCCAATGACTTGACTGTCTCCAAGGATGCAGAACCCACAACTTCCCTGGGCAATCAGCCTGTGCCAATGCTTGGTCACCCTCATGTTAGAAAGGCATTTCCTGATGTTCAGAGGAAAAATCCTGTGTTTGAGTTTGTGCCCATTGCCTCTTGTCCTGTCACTGGGCATCACTGAAAAGAGCCTGGCTCCACCTTCTTTGCATCTTCCCTGCAGGTATTTATACACATTGATAAGATTCCCCCTCCCTGCAAGCCTTCTCTTCTCCAGGCTGAAAAGTCCCAGCTCTCTCAGCCTTTCCTCGTTTGTGAGGTGCTCCAGTCCCTTAACAGACTTCATGGCCCTTGGCTGGACTCTCTCCAGTATATCTATGTCTCTCTTGTACTGAGGAGCCTGGAACTGGACACAGTACTCCAGGTGTAGCCTTACCGGTGTTGAGTAGAGGGGAAGGATCACCTCCCTCAACCTGCTGGCAGTACTTTGTCTAATGCAGCCTAAGATACCATTAACCTTCTCTGTGGCAAGGGTGGACTGCTGGCTTGTGTTCGACTTGGTGTCCACCAGGACCCCCAGGTCTTTTTCTGCCAAGCTGCTTACCAGCTGGATGGCTCCCAGTGTATGTATATATATTGGTGTATGGGGTTGTTCCTCCCTGAGTGCAGGACTTTGCACTTCTCCTGGTACTCCTTCCAAAAGGAGAATACTCTGTTTTGAGATAACTTTAGAAAGCAATATGGAACGGAGCTGGATTATTTTAAAAAAACAAACCGAGAAAAAGAATAAAACTTGCATCAATCTTAACTTTTTTTGCACTCCTGAATGATTTGATTTTTCTCAGTTTCTAAGGGTTAATTGCAACTGCTACTAACAGTACATTATGAAGTGGAAAGAGTCTGTATTTGCAGTGTGGGTGAGTCCACCAGCATAAAGCCAAATTCTAAAGGCAACAGTGTTGTTAACTACATAAACTATTGTGGTTTGGCATTGACTTTAGGCAATAGAACACATGTTTTACAGAAGAAGTATGGTTGTGGCAGATTCTGTGACGCACATCACTCAGCATCTGCAATATCAGGCTCTTCACTCTATTTCTGTAGCCAAGGTATGTAATCCAAGTTCTAATAACTATTCTTCCTAGCTAAGTGTTTAAAAAAAAAATCTTCATTTGAAATTAAAGTATTTTTCTCACTTTTGCAAAATCTGTAGTGTTGCTCTGTCATAGTTGACAGATACATAAGCTTTCCTGTAGGTTAGAGCTTTGCCCTAGAAACCGTACAGCATAGATGACTATTTTTGAGCAAGAATGGGTCCTCCTTTCCTCTAAACTGCTGCATCTCGTCATGTGCCTCCTGTGTTCTTTTTAGTTTGTGAAAATCACTAGAAAAATAAATTGACCTTTTCTTATCTCTTTTCTGATGCACATTCCTAAAGTAATCTGTTGTAGGTCTAAGCAAGCAGGCTGTTATTTATTTAAATCTGTCTGCTTTGCAAAATAGCAGTAGTTAATACATGGTGGCTTACAGGAGTCTAATGCGGGCATAAATTCTGTTTCTCTGTGGGGTAAAATGGATTCTGATGGTGAGACACTAATATCTACATATTAGCTTCCTATAAACAAGATCCGTTTACGATACATTTTGCATATCAAATCTTGAATTTCTGAATTCAGGGCAGATGGGAAAATGAGATTTTAGTATACCTGTTTTGATGTATTAGTGATTGTTTTATTCTTCCTGTTCGGTAGCAGAATTACAAAGGAGGTATGCTGTTGGTATCAGTGCGGCTATTCAGCTATTTCCTTTTTTTTGTTTTGACTGTGCTCCCATAAATGGATTACAATTTTAACAGTAGACTCTTGTAGTTTGGAAGTTTGTTTTGGTATGTTTGAAATTTGGCTGTAACCTCAATTTAAGTATATGGCATCTCCATATTTTCTAGCGTAATAAATAGTTGTACTTCTAAAAAGCAGTTATGTATACATATATATCTCAATATCAGGAGTAGCATGACCTGAAGAATTTCCAAGCTTCAAAGCTACGAAGAAATACTGTGTCTTCAAAACAAACAGTTCACATACTTAGATAACTTTCCTAACTTTTTCAAATGAGATCTGTAATTACATTACAGATTATTTCTATATGCTGCGACTTGTGTATTGAGTGGATATCAAAGAGAACACATTTGTGAACAATTCTTGATATTTTGAATACTTCTCAGAAAAGGCATAAGAGGCAAATGCTGGTAAATAGAAGAGTTCTTTAGTACTAATCTCTCTTTATCTGCTCCACTTTGTTTCTAAGTGGTGTAAGGCCTAAGGTATATACCTAACATAGCTTTATCATGTATGGTGTTGAACATACTTTCTTAGAGTTGGAAGAGGTTTTCTTTAACTGTTTCATGAAACTATACCTCTTCTGAATTATGCTGCTACTCACAAAATGTTTAACTTCAACTTCTTAGCCAGAAGACTTGGTTCCCTTCATTTGTTCATGCAAATGTTTTTGCACTTAGTCTATCTGATAAATTAGAATTTGTAGAAAATTGCAAGTTATTGTTAATTACCATGTTTATATGTCTTCTGGTTGTTCAGCTGTAAATTGGATTTTGTTATCAACAACAGGGAGTCATTGATTAAGAAAATAATTTTAAAAAATTAAATTGTGTACCTTAGAGCTAAAATTGGCATGTAGTCATGTGCAGCTTGCACAGTATTTGTATATAGTATGACCTGACCCATGTTCGTGCTGAACTGTAAATGTTCCAAGTGTTTATAGATAGGTAATACTGCTGAATTGACAGAGCAAGTCTGTTAGCTCTATTCACAAAACAGAATGTTTGCAGAAATACTAATTTTGGAATAAGTCTATTAGCTTTGGAAAGATGAGGTAAGCTATTGCTTCTGGGCTTAGGTAACTTTTCTCTGAATTTCTGTGTCTTTCTGTTGTCAAGAAAAGAGTCATTTCTGACAAAAAGTACAGTGAGCAACGGCTGGATGTCCTCTCTGCTTTGGTGTTGGCTGAGAACACCCTCAATGGGCCAAGTACAAAACAGAGGCGACTAATTGTTTCCCTTGCACTAAGTGTGGGAACACAGATGGTAAGTGCCATGATTGTTCCAGACCTTTACTTTTTTTTGTTTAGTATCTTATGAAGAAATGTAATCTTGTCTTTTTTTCCTTTTTTTTTTTTTCTGCTTTTCTTCATTTGTACAGAAGACTTTTAAAGATGAAGAACTCATTCCCCTGCAGTTAGTTCTGAAAAAACTAGACTTGATCAGTGAACTTACAGAGCGGTAAGCAGTGGCACATAATATGTAGAAGGCAGTGTAGTGTCACTAAGGGAGCTGGATCTTCGCTGTGTGAATAGCAAAATCTGGTGGCTGCATGCTAGTAGTGATTTTTGCATGTATTGTAGACCAGGGATGGACAGAAAGAATTCCAGAGCTAAGCCTGAACCTTGCTGGTCTTTGGGCAAGTCATGTTTTACCGAACTGTTGCCAATTAGGTAATGCACTTCTCTGATTGTTTAGAAATTCTGTCACTTTCTTGGATGACTTGGCTTTATATTAAGCTAAAGTCTTCCTTGTAACCCAAACGTTATGGGGAGATCAGGCTGTTAGTTAGCATGTGACACCATGTTTTACTGCTGCTGTAGTTTCAGTGGACACTCACGTAATGTTGGCCATCTGAAAGCCAAGGGATATGGATTCCATGCATGCTTTATGGAGAGAGACAAACACCTTCAGTGGATGACTCATTGGATAAATTCCTGGGGTGTGTTGTACACAGGTTGTATCAGGAGAGGCCTGTTTCTCTTTTTTTGACTTACAGGAGAAACTTAGAATGTATGTTTGACCTCTAGGCTACTTATTGCATACAATAAGCAAATAGTTATTTAGGATTTTGCTGTAATGTAAGGTTTAATTCTTTTAGAGACTGAATAAACATTTTTTCTAAAGCGGGTACTTTTTATTTATAAATAGCTAATGGAATACAAGAAATAAAGAGCTCTTTAATAAAGAACTTTCTTTTGAAGGACAATGCATCTGGAACATTAAAGTAACTATGTAAAACTGGGGCTTGAAAAGCAGTTGTCTTTAGTTCAAACACTGAAATAAATATTGTTAGAAGAATGTCTTCTTCCAATTCTATGTCTAATAAGTAATCTTGTATTCTAGAGTTCGAGTACAGTGTGACTGTTGTTTCTTATACTGGCATCGAGCAGTCTTTCCAATCTATTTAGATGATGTGTATGAAAATGCTGTTGATTCTGCTAGACTGCATGTAAGTAATAGTGTTAGCAGCTTAGTTTAACTGGGAGGGATTCAGAGGAGGAGAGAATACAGCTTAGACTGAAAGTCTTAAGAAAAAAGCTCAAAAAAAAAAAGTAAAACCCAGGCAAGAGTTACTACTGAGGCAGAAATTTCCTCTCAATCTGGAGGATATGAAAGCAACCTTTGTTCTAAATAACTGAAGTATATCTGTTAGATTGCTCTAAAAATTGCAGGTTGCTGTTGGTAACTGTGGGTCTCTGTCTGTCTGTCTCTTTATTCCTTCATTCAGTATAACTTGAAAACTTGAACATTAAAAGCCTTTGTTCCACATTGTGGTTACGTGTTTCTAAAGCACATATCACTATGTTCAGTGATGCTGTGTGGGATAGTAGTCCTGTAGCTTTCTCCACCCTCCTCATCCCTACTCTCCTATTTAAAGTATCAAGTATTTGCTGCAGAAGTGAATCATGCTTTAGCATGCTCATCCTGATAAAAATCAGTCATCTATTCCGGTGTTGTGAATGCCATGGTCAATTACAGTATTAAATATGGTGCAAATAATTCAGATGAAACAGCTAATAGTTATGACCTTCCAGTAAACAGATCAGTAGCAACTAAATACTTCAGATGAACACATTAAAGACAGGAAACTTCATTAGGGTTTATGAAGTCTATTTTCAGTAGAAGTGGGAAGGCTAGTGATTTTGATTTGTTAGCTTTGAACACTATTTGAGATGCTGTTGAAATGTCTATCAGTCTGTTGGTTAAGCATAATAGTTTTTTTTCAGTATATGTTTAGTGCACTACGGGACTGTGTACCTGCTATGATGCATGCAAGACACTTGGAATCTTACGAGGTGCTTCTAGAATGCTACGATGAAGAAATCATGGAAGTGCTTAATGAGGTAATTTGTTATGAATAGAAATTAAGGGCACCACTATGCTTGGAGTATCTTACAGGCCAGCATCTGTTGTACCAAACCTGATATGATCTATAAAAATAGCACAGAGACCTTTCAGATTGGTGTGAAGTATCTTAATAAACAAAATGTTCACTGATGATTATGGTTGTTTAAGACCTGTTGTTGATTCTATCTGTGGTGGCTGGGAACATGAAAGTATTCCACTCTAAACTATGTAAGCTGGCAAAACCTCAGTTACAGATTTAACTATGCAGACAGAGGAGTGCTTTTTGTCAGATTATCTTCTGCTTGTATAAATGCCTAAAAGAAGTAGTACTGTTCTTTGTATGTGTACATGGCTTTCAGTAGCGAAGGCTCTGTAAATGTAGGTGGCCTCCTTATTAGTGAATTACTGTCTAGAACTATGAAGTATGTTTAACAAAGAGAAAATGTGAATTCAGATTTCCCAAGTCCTAGGTTTTAACATTTGAACAACTCTAGTTTTGAACTAGTCAAACAAAAAACCATTACATATTCTGCAGAAAATCAGGCCAAGTTGCTTATTGCAACACTCATCCTTACTGAGCTAGGTCTTTCTATTATCTAGGTAGATAGCCCTAAACTCAGTTCCCCTTAAGATGCGAAGTGAGAATATTGAAGTTTAAATTGTTAAACTCCTACATGGAAGTTTTAATCATGTGCGGAATGGCATTAGGTAGCTAAACCTTTACCTTTTCTGAGACAAGTAGCTTTTTCTTGCTATTGTGTACTAGAACAAGAACACAGGAAATAAATATCCTTCTGGTTCCCAAGTATGGATTCACTTTGCTTTGGCAGGGCCACACAAGTCAAAGCTGTCTTTACTAGTTTAATTTACTAGTTTAATCAGTCTCTTATGTATCCCTGGAGAGAGATGTTAGAGAAGCAGACACTGAATGTGACTTTCTTTTTTTTAAATTCCCTGAATAGCACTTGCTGGACAAATTATGTAAAGAGATAGAAAAGGACCTACGCTTATCAGTTCATACACACCTAAAGCTGGATGACAGAAACCCCTTCAGAGTTGGTATGAAGGATCTAGCTCACTTCTTCTTTCTGAACCCAATACGTTTTTTCAATCGATTCATTGACATAAAAGGTGAGAAGTTGTACATTTTCTTGATTCTGTTACTTTCATGTGTGCTAAGCTTTGGCTTAGTGTATCTTTCCACGCTTCTCCAACTAAGTAGTTGGTCTTATTTTAGTTTATCCTTTTATGTGTTTACAGCTTATGTAACTCACTATTTGGATAAGACCTTCTACAACTTAACGACCGTAGCTCTTCATGACTGGGCCACCTACAGTGAAATGCGAAACCTAGCAACTCAACGCTACGGTTTAACTATGACTGAAGCACATCTTCCCAGCCAGACTCTGGAACAGGTACAGTGCCTACAGGATATGAATGTCACTTGTTCCATTACACTGTCATGCTAGCTAGCTGTTCAAAGGACGGAGTTGTTAAAATGAAAGTACCCAAGCTTAGGGAACTGTTTGAAAGAAGTGACCTGTAGTTTCTGGTTGACTTCTGAGACAGGATCTTTATCTGCCTTTGGAGGTGACACTGATAGCAGTTAACTTAATGTTGGACTTGTAGCATTCGTTTTTTAACATAAGTAATAAAATGAAATCAGGTATGCAAAGTCAGAACGTTTTCATGAAAATTCAGTATCAGGAATTTGGCGAGCAATATGTCTGGAATACAACTGTCACATCTGGATTGACCTTTGAATGGTGGCTGTTTTCCCTGGTTTATTGCTTGCTTCTCAGCAGGTACTGCTTAGTGATTGTCAAGAGAAACTGTTTCACAGGCTAGACATTGAGGACTTGGGAACATCCATGCTTAGCTTAATAGGAGAGTGACTGAGAGCCTCCTAGAAACTGCTAAACATGGTTACATGTAGAATACAGTTGTAGTTTCATCAAGTTAATGGTGGAGGCATTCACTGTTACAGGGTCTTTTTTTCTAAAGTTCTTGATGGCTGTGTCTTCTGAAGTTGAAAGAGGGTATAAAGCTAAGAACTCTGCTTCTTGATACAAAAATGCTGTGGATTAATTTCTATTTCTGGCTTTGGTTTTCTACTGGCAATATTTGGCCATCACATTGCTATAAAGAATTAAATAATTTCACAGCATTGGTTTCATACCATTTGTCCTGGTATGAGCTTTATTTCAAAACAAAGACATTCCACACACCTTTCCCCCCTTTCGCCCCAGCAAAATCCTGATACAATCCTTGGCCCAACTGGAAGTAGGGTGTGTAGATCAAATAGCATCCTCTCTATGCACAGTGATACTAAAGGGACTCCTTCAAGCAAAACAATTGTAAAACTTACATTCAGTCCTATAGAGACGTTGGGCAAAATGATATAAAAAAAGTAGCTAGTTGTGTATGTCTTTGTGGAAATCTTCGTGTCTATAGAGATCTCTACGGCAAGGTTCCATTTTTTTGAATCTGAGAACAGCCAAATCTCTATTTTGTTTTTAATTGGCGCTTGTGGGATAGACTGGAGGATTCCTTACTTTCAGGGGAAGTTGGAAAAAACAGGCAAAAATGTAAAAGTTAAACATGAGCAGAGTTTCTTTTCTCTAAACATTACCTTACGGACACTGAACAAAAATTGTGAAGAGATTCTTCATAAGGTGAAAACATTGCTTTCTAAAAGGTTTTCAGGTAACTACAGAAATAGTATTTGCATACCTTTGTGGTTAGGCGTGTCAGTAGTTTTTGAGAATGTGTATCATAATTCTTAATAGATGATATTGTTTCAGGGTCTGGATGTTTTGGAAATCATGAGAAATATTCATGTTTTTGTATCCCGCTACCTCTACAATCTGAATAATCAGGTAAGGTATATCCCTTACTTTTTCCTTGATTTGACTTTGATTTGAAGGGAGTGAGAAATGCAGAGTAGTATACATACAAGAACAAAACAAGCTGAGTATACATAATAACAAACTATGAAATAGCTATTGCTACTCCAGAAAAACATCGGTAGGGATGCTGTAGATAGGTCTCAGAGAATGTTCTCTAAGCATATTTTGTGTGGTGTGCCAGTAAGATCGCTCCATGTCAGATATTCCACTGAAGCTAGGAGAAGGCAGCAAGGATAACTGGCTGCTACATAAGGACATACTAAGTAAGTGATTTTTCAACTTGGAAAAAGGGTGCCTGAAAATGGGTGGTTGGAGAGATGCAGTGAATGACATGGAGAACATGGACAGGGAACAACCCTTTGTGGCTTCTCACAGTGTGAGAATGAGGGGGCCTACTATGAAAATGAGCGGCTTCCTTAAAGGAAAGGAAGTACTTTTTCTCATAGCACAGAACTCAGTGGTAGAACTCATTGCCATGGTATATAGTGGGGCCAACAGTACAAACAGGTGCTGGAAGAGACCAATTAATGTGGGATATAGTCTCAATAAACATGAGAGTTTGGGTGCAACACCCACCTTGGAGTTGTTTTTAATATCTGCTTTGCAGAAACTGGAAGAACCTACCACATAAAGATTAGTGTATGCATACTCTATTTTCTTGATTCTTTCCCTAACCACCAGTTATCAGCTACTCTTAGAAATGGGATACAGGCTACCTAGGTTGGTAAGTTATCAGAGTCAGTTTTGGGTAAATAACTTTATTTTTTCTGTGCCCTCCCCCTTCCCCTCCTCTCCCCCAGATTTTCATTGAAAGAACAAGTAATAACAAACACTTGAACACTATCAATATCCGACACATTGCTAATTCAATTCGAACTCATGGAACAGGAATCATGAACACAACAGTGAGTATTTTTTTTTGCACTATTGTTGGATATTTTTTTAATAGTGCACAAAAGCCTCCAAAATCTTGTCTCCTATTGGTTTATTTGGTTTTACAGTTTTAACAAGGCGATAATAATGTTCTTTGTGTATTAATACAACAAATCAGTTCTTGGACACAACACAGATCCATATCAGAAAATCTCTTGGGAATTATTCCACTTGCAGTTGTTACATAAAAGTTAATGAAAAGATCTAAACCCCCATCAAGTAAGATACAGATGTTCTGGTGGGACTCTGAATTTCAATAAAGATAAATAATACTTATCAAACTAGCATAGTAGAATAATTTGATTTCTAAGCTCCCTACATAAATTGGTGTGCTCTAACTTTCTGCTTATTGACAGTTAACTGCAGCAGAAATATCTGCCGACTAAAGCAAATCTTGAAAAAACGCAGTGTTAAGTTTATCTTGTAATTGTTAAGCTTAAGAAACACCAGCTTTCCAGTTTGCGAAATAAAAGCTACAGATCTCTGACAGTTTATTGGAAGACTGACTTCTTACTGTAACATTTTTGGGATGTCTGTAGTGTTGGTGGTTATTTTAACCTCTTTGCAAGGTAAATAAGGGCACTTCCTGTGGCTTCTTTACTGCAGCAGGAATTTGTCATGGTTCTCACTTTTGGCACTGTATCCAAACCTGTTTTCCGGTTGGTGCTTTCCAATCCACTGCTCAACTTCATTCTACTTCTTTGCTGCTTTCTTTTTCCCAGTCTTCTGGCCCTATTAAAAAACAAAACAACACACACACAACAACAAAACCTTGCTGAAATGTTGAACTCGCTCTCAAGTCATTAGTTTAAAAGTGGAAATTATTAGAAAAATTATGTTTTAATGACTTCTTGTACTATTGGAAATGGCTTTCCTTGCACTATTCTTCTCGGAGCAGGGACTTCAGTTACTCAGAAAAGTGCTGGTACTTACATTATTTCCTTGTGATGTAGATTTATTCATTTCTGATTGTGAGTAAAGTTGTTGATGCAGACATGAGAAGTAGTTGAGATGTGTAGGGTGGAAGTGTGCTTCTGCCTTATGGGAGAGTGTTTTAGAGGAAGTGAAAAAGTGTGTCAGGAGGTTATGTGGATTCCACAGCTTGACTGAGGAAGTTGAGCTTGTCTGCCCTTTTCAACTTGAAATGGTTGTATTGCTTCAAAAGGACAGTTGCAGGATATTCCGGACAGCAACTCATGGCTGCGTATGGCATGTCATCGAACTGAAAGAGCTGACTTGTCCCTTGGTCCTGCTGCCCTTCCTGGAATAGAGTAGGCCTTCCAGGAGAAGAGTTTTCTTTGTTCTTTTAAACCAATGAAATGAAAAAGATACGTTGAGAATAACAAGTTGAAGTAAAAAGAGTAGATTGTTCTGTATAAAGACAAGTTACTTGGGAATCTGATGAAAACTGGTTGCTAGATATATTGTTATTTTACTAACTTTTCTTGATTTAACTATTTTTTTCTTCTTCTAGGTAAACTTCACTTACCAATTTTTGAGGAAAAAGTTTTATATTTTTAGCCAGTTCATGTACGATGAACATATCAAATCCAGACTTATCAAAGACATCAGGTTCTTCAGGGAAGTCAAGGATCAAAATGATCACAAGGTATAATAATTTTTGAAAGGCTGAGAGTAACTTGGCTAAAAAGTGCTACTTTCATGTGTCTGAGGGTGCACCAAACCATAATGTTCCAATTATTTAAATGTGTATCTTCAAAGTGACAGTGTTTGTCCTAGCAAAATGCAGTTTTACAAATGTCTCTATTCAGGATGGCTTTGTTTCATTCTTCTCTGTAAATATGGGGTTGGCTAAAATCATTGTCTTAGTGACCTGAAAACAATGATTTGATGGAGTCATTGTTTATTGGAGGTTCTAAACTTCTGGTCCGAATCAAGCTTAACAGTTGTTGGTCAGTTTTGAATAATAAGATTATTCAGATTGAATCCAAAATGATGTGAACATGTAGCACTTATCCCAGTACGTTAAGATTTGGGGACTACCATCTGATTTTTCCATGCTGGCAGACTGATTTCTCAAAAATGCAAGAGACAATGTGTGTAGTAGAGTAGGCTGCCAGCCTCTGTGTATGTACTTACTTCTTTTAGAAATACTTTCTTGTTCACAGTGACACTTCTATTTCACTTCTCAATTTGCAGAAGTGAGTGAGCCAAATTACTTCTGTGAACAAATAGAGACAGGCAGGTTTATAATGTATTAAAAAAAAAAAGCTGTAGATGTGAAGTAGGAGTACATGGCAAATAGAATTGTATTGACATGATGAAAAAATTTTTTTTTGCAGATAGGTAATTATTCTTACAAATTATTCTGAAATATTCTTCTAGTATCCCTTCGAAAGAGCAGATAAATTCAACCGTGGCATCAGAAAACTTGGAATAACCCCGGATGGCCAGAGCTATCTTGACCAGTTCAGACAACTCATAAGTCAAATTGGTATGAAATGTTATCTAAAACAATGTTATAAATGTTACTAAATGGAAGAGCTCTTCACAGTCTAATTACTGAACTTTTAGCTCAGGCTGAAACTAGATCTAACTCCAGTCAGATGGAAAGTACTTCGCTTGTACCCCCTGTGAAAGAGTCATCTAATGATGCAGAAATTGCCCTTGCATGTCTTCATCTAAAATATAGCTACAGCTTGCTTAGATGCCTGTGGTCCGAGTTCTTTATGTTATGGAACTGACTTTTATCCAGATTAAAAAAAAAAAGTACTCTTGTAAGTTCCTATATTTCAGAAAATGGCCATATATCCAGCCGAAGGAATTACTTTGAGTGACGCATGACGTTACAGTGGCATTTTCAGCTATTGATGCTGCAGATCTGCAGGACTAATCTGAACTTGCTAGTGTTTAATGTGCCCGGTGGAAAGAGTTTGTGCTTATTTGGCCCTTATGCTATCATGAAAGCGAACACAACCTTGCTAGATGGTGCATTTGTTTTTATTTCTCTGCACAGACTTTTGACACTGGGGCTCAATGTAAATTTTTTAACTTGGGTTTCAGAACAGTTTCTTTGCCAAAACTACATGGCAACTTTAACGTACATTTCAGAGGTTACAGGAGTTATGAAGAGTGTGTGTGTATACTTACATAATTCTAAATGACTTCCTTGTTTTTTCTTTTTTTTGTAAGGCAACGCTATGGGTTATGTACGAATGATAAGATCTGGTGGACTTCACTGCTGTAGTAGTGCAATTAGGTACTTCCACAAATACTTCATTTTTCGGTTTGCTCCTTCTCTTGCTCTTTATTTATGCTGATATTCCCTAGGTTCTTACCCATCCCCCATAAATTTTGATGAAAAAGGTCCATTTTTATGCCTTCTTTGAAGCAGAATTATAAAAAACAGTGCTGGAATTCAGAATTGTACAATCATTGCCATAAAACACCAAAAACCAAACAAGTTCTATAGAAAAAAAAAACCTGCAGAAGAGTTAATAGACTATACATCTAAGTCATTAGTCCTTAACTATATCAGTAATTCCTGGTGTTAATCGATTCAAGAGGGTACATTAAGAACAGTACAAGCCTTGAGGAACTTGGAAAAAACACTTCTTTGCTATTTCTTTCTGTATGGATGATTGTCTGTGTTATATAAGGTCATTAAAACAGAGTGACTTTTACATATGTAGCAATAGTTGGTCTTCTTACAAATAATAGTAAACTTGTATTTATGAAGTATAGCAAGTGCTAGAGAGAGGAGATGATATGACTTTAAGTAGTTAAAGACCAGAAGATCAAATTAAGTAAATTAGAAATTATGGTAGATACTTCGGTGAAGATAGAGACAGTTGAACATAACACTAACAAAGAATAAGTTTTCAGGTTCGTTCCTGATCTGGAAGATATCGTTAACTTTGAAGAGCTGGTGAAAGAAGAGGGACTCTCGGAAGAAACGCAAAAAGCAGCAAGGTACCCTAACATCGTGCTTTTGAGGTCTGGGGCAGGGATGGGATGAGAGCGCTGTAATTTTAAAGTTGTAAATGCAGCTGTTAGTTGCATTTTTGTATGTGCATGTGTTAAAGGTTCAACTGATTTTATGCAAAAAGAATTGGTGGTCTTAAAAGCAGAGAAAATAGAAGCAGTTGTTTTAAAAAATGCCAAATGTGAAGTGGCATTTTGGGAAGTTCAGATTGGACATTGGGAAAAGGCTCTTCACTGAGAGGGTGGTCACTGGAACAGGCTCCCCAAGGAAGTGGTCATGGCAGCAAGCCTGTCAGAGTTCAAGGAGTATCTGGACGATGCTCTTGGTCGTGAGGTTTAGTTTCGGGTAGTCCTGTGAGGAGTGGGGAGCTGGACTCAGTGATCCTTATGGGTCCCTTCCAACTTGAGATATTCTATGATTTACTATTAGACTGTTAGAACCTGGTTTCTTTATAAAATCCGTGTGGTTTAAAGGCTAACAAGCTTTCCTGACCTACTTTTAGAATGTTCAGGGCCTTAGGAAAGTATTCGTAAACCTTTTTTGAGGAAATGAAATAAACACGATTGATTACACCCTAGAGCTGGGGTGGAATCTTGGACACTCTGGTCCGAATGCTGGATTGTGGGTGCAGCCAAAGGGTGAGGAGAGGGTTGTTACCCTGAAGGGTGAGTGAGCAAGGCAACTTCTAGCAGAAACCAGGTAACACATTGCTTACACTTTGCAGGCAGTTGGACTCTGTCCTCAGTGACCTCACACGTAACTTCGCAGAAGGAACAGAATACTTCAAAATGCTTGTGGATGTATTTGCTCCTGAATTCCGCAGCCCAAAGAATATGCATTTGCGGAACTTCTACATAATTGTTCCCCCACTGGTTAGTATTTGCATTGTGTGTACCACTACTTTTTTAAAAAACTTAGCAGATCAGGTTTGTGGTTAAATATTTTGTAGTAGGGTGTTGATTATCATATTGTACTTTCTTCCCTGATTATGAGTGGGATTGCTTTGAGTGTGGCTTTGTTGATAGCTGTCCAAAGCCATGTTTTCCTTTGTTTACATCAATTCATGTACTAGCACTTAAAAGGTAACTTTAAGAATTTCTTCTCCTCTTGTTCATATCAAATTTGGAGAAACCAAGATGAAAAAGGAGGAATTGGAACAGCAAGGATGAAGGGAGGTTAAAACCATGTTCTCCATCTCTCTCGTGCATGTGCTTTTTCCATGTGACAGTATCTTCAGACTCTTTTAATGCCATGACCTAATGCAGCACAGTTGGGGCATTCCCCGTTGCAGCTGGACCTGCTTTTGCTCATGAGCTTTGTTTAGAAAGAGTCCAGCTGAACTGAGGTGATGCACACTTGAGTGCAGCACGCTGGGCCTTTCGCAGCAGTTCAGTTTGAAAGTCTAGATGATCTAAGCAGATTCATGTGTAAAATCCCATTTTAGAAACTAATTTTGTAATGTTGCCGAGACGTAAACTTAAGACTGTCAGAGGACAGATATGTCAGGGTGATCGAAGTGAGGTAAAGCAGAGGCTCATGACAAATACTTTGGTTCTTTTTCCTTCCCATTTGTGGAGTTTTTTCTGATAAATACAGTTTCAGAAATACACCATCCATTTCAGTTCTAAAAAGGCATTTCAGTGTAGTCAAATTTGAAACTGTTATGGGTTTTCAAGAAGCTGCTAATGTACACACATTTCCATATCTCAGGAGTAGGTTTTGCATGCACACACATACCCGTTGCTCGGTACTACTACCTGGAGCTATTGTTCAACATCATTGCAAATGTAGAAACTATTGAAATGTTTTTACTGTGTTCTAAAGAGAGTGAAATAACACACTATAGCTTTCCAGGAACCTGGGCTATTTTAATTACCCTTTACCTGTTCGCGTGTTTGCTTTAGCGATCACGAAGAGAATGCGAAGTAACAGTCTGACAAGAACAGCAAAGATGAAGGTGTACCATTAGTTTTTTACTTATGCATATGGAAGCGATTTCCAAAGCTTAACTTACTTTCTTCCCCAAAAATCTAGAGAAAGGACAAGTTTTCATCCAGAAATGGCGAATGATGGGAGACACAATTAGCGTAGTTTTGGGCATGGAATTGTATTTGTGGCATACATGAGAATACCTTTTAAAATTTGCATGTCTCTCTTGATGATTCCAAGACAGCTTTTCACTCTTTCAGACCCTCAATTTTGTAGAGCATTCAATAAGTTGCAAGGAGAAATTGAATAAGAAGAACAAAAGTGGAGCGGCTTTCACTGATGATGGGTTTGCCATGGGTAAGTTTCAGTGTCCTGACTAGCCTCTGGGTAAGCCAGCATAATGGATATTTGCAAGAAAAGTTTTGTTTCCATTTTGTTTGTTCCCATAATTAAAAATTCCATAATTGGGTTGCTTTGGCTTCATCGCAGTGGATTTGAGGGGTGTTGTTTTGTTCAGAATCTCCGAAGTGTGGAGTAGCTGAGTATGGGAACAGAGATTTTTGTGTGTGCTCCCCAGTTTTTATCAAAGCTTGCAGATCTCAGCAGATGAGAAGGTATGCAAGTCTTTGGAGAAGTTATGAGGTTTTCAAAAACTGATGCTTGTTCTTTATTATGAGTTTTTTTCCTGTTAGATTTGTTGTAAATTAATTGTAATTTCAGTTTTAATTGTGTGGGAATTATCAACTTAGGCTGATCCATTAAAGACATGCACAAAACGTTTTACAAATTACATGTTGACTTTGGTACATGGTTTGTTAATGACTATAGGTGTGGCTTACATTCTGAAGCTTTTGGATCAGTACCAGGAGTTTGATTCTCTGCACTGGTTCCAGTCTGTTAGAGAGAAGTATGTGAAGGAAATAAGAGCAGTAGCTAAGCAACAGAATGTGCAGTCCACTAATCAAGATGAAAAACTACTACAAACTATGAACCTTACCCACAAGCGACTGGAAGTTTGTTTACAGGTATAGCATGGGTCTAATTGTCTGTTGTGTGTTGAGTTCTGCCCTTACCCATCACAATTCAGGTATCTGTTTCCTGACGGAGCTTACCAAGAGCAAAACCCAGAGCATTGCCTACAGCAACAATGCAAAAAGAGTATAAAGACATGAGGTGTATGACCCGAAGGGGATGTCGTAAGTGTGCGTAATATTTGAGTGAGTCAGGAATGTGACCTGGTTGATTGGAATTCTTTGTCTCTTGAGCCTGAAATCTAATGCAACTAAAACCTAAATGCTTAAACAGGATAGAGTAGCACTTTGGTTAATTTTCCTATAATAATGATTTTACATAACGCTGTGAACCCTCAGAGTTGCTTGGGTGTTAATTCTGAGCTGTTAAGTTGAATGATGCACCAGCTGTCAAATAGAGGAAAGATCATTTCAGTTTTGAAGCACAGCAGTTCAGGTTTCAGCGGTGGTGTAAATGCTTTCTCTCTCTCTCTCTCTGCTCTTGATGTGAGGAGGCTATGGGACAAATCTGTAGTTGGCTACTTAAAAATAGCCCATGATTAGGTTATGTAAAAGTCTATCTGTCATTGAAATAGGTAAAGCCCTGTGCAAAAACCCCATCGCTGTACCTTGTTCAGAAACTGGTCAGGCTTGTGGCCATTTAGATTACTGACTTGTACGACTTTCTGTGGGTGAGTTGCTCCAGATTCTCACTGCTGCCACAAACCTCATTTTCAGCCTCAGTGGATTAGGGACAGATTCTTTGCACTGATGCTGCTTTACTTAAATTACACATTAAAGTTTTTGGCCAACATTTGCTTTGTAAAATGCATGTGAACAAGGTATGAATGGAGGAAGACTTTTTTGGAAGCATTTAAGGGCTTTAGATATTGAAATCTAGTTGCCTTAGATGCTTCTGAAAAATCCCATTTATATCTGTCTACAAATTAATTTTTGTGATACACTGACACTCCTGTTCTGTATCTTTTCCCTTAGGAATTTGAACTCCTTTATTTCTCACTGAGTAGTGCAAGAATTTTTTTCAGAGCAGATAAAACTGCAGCAGAAGAAAACCAGGAGAAGAAAGAAAAAGAAGGTGAGTGAATGCTATTATGTAGAACAGTTTGGCTCATGAGAGAGCGTGCCTGAGTAGGGAAAGTGTTTTTTTCTTTTTTCAAAAAAAAAAAAAATCTGGGACAGGGAGAATTGCGTGCTTGCAGTAATATGAAATTCAGTAACTTCAGCATCATACTTGGTCTCTAGATTACCAGTTTTGACAATGACAGCCTTTTCTGCACAATCTTGGCTGGTGTGAAATAAATTGGTGTTTTTCAGCTGTTGTTAGAAGCTGTTTTTCAGCTTAGGTAGGCAGATGGCCTATACTATATGTGACTTTCAGATATTTATGATGTGTTCTGGTCTGCCCTTGAGTTATATTCAAAGGGTAAGACCTTAATTTGTGGTATGATCTCTTGACGAGGAAACATGGGTATTTTGAGTTTTGTATCCATGCTTATATAGTCTCCCTAATGAATTCTGGAAGATTCTCTCTGGTATGGCAAAACTTACTGAAAAGAAATGAGAATGTTCCCAAGGATTAAGATACAGAAGTGTAGTTCAGTCACGAGTTACTTAGAAACTCAGGTAGCAGTATATTAAAAATGGAATTGGGAAATAATTTCCCACCGTGGTTCTGACAAAGACACAAGGGACCTGTGAGATGAGAGTCAGTGAGCCATCTTTGATCTTTCAGTTTTCTTCTCTGCTAGGAAAACAAAGAAAGAAGTCTCTTAGCATGAGTGTGTATTTGATCCTATTCGGTGAAGATGCTCAAGTAATGGTTCACTCAAAAAAACAGCTACAAGCATTGTGACGAGTAAGAATAGACATATTGCCCTGGCTTCTTTAGGAGAGCATTCTGTAGAACAGCAGTTGCTTAATTATCTTTTAGGTTAAATATTGACTGTTGTGATAGATGTTCAGTTCCCTGAAAAATGTGTTTTGTGGCGAGAAAAGCCCGAAATGCATACCGGGGTGACAAGCTTTGAACGTGGTGATACCTTTGCCTGCTACTGTAATGTTTGGACTTGGACTCTGCAAAACGTGTGGGCATGTGTATGTAATCCTTACCCAACTTCTACTGGTCGAAGAAACCTTTCACCCCAAATGCAGATTTCTTCACAGGGCCAGGACCCTTCATGTGGCAAGGTCAGTTTGCATGTGCTGACTGTGGTGTCCTGGATCGAGTGTGTTACGCATCAGCATAAATACATGCTAAGACTTTGTTTTTACTGCCTTGAGTGAGATGTTAAACATGACCCCTGTCTTCAATTTTTATTTTTGTAGAAGAATCTGTTAAAGCAAGTAACGGAGATCTTTCCAACACCACACCTGCAGATCCTGTGGTGAAGTGATACAGCTGGTATGGGTGACGATTACTTGAATAATTCGTGTTCTTGCCATTATCAGTAATGCTCTGTAGGGGTAAAGGCTCCAGATCTGATTTACTGGCTCTGTTAAAGCCAAGAGAAAATGTACAGTAGTATACTAGCATCCAGTGAGGCCAGGTCTGTGTTGGTCTGTATTTCCTGTAGAAACTCCTGTTTTTCAGGAGTTTATTTACAGCACTTTCTTTAGATTGAGAATAATTACATGAAATGTTGACCTTCAAAGGTAGTTATTTTAAAGTACAGATATGCAGATCAAAAAAAAATCTTACTAATTGAGATGCATTCTTGCATCTCTAACATACCATTTAAAAAAACTCAACAAACTCATAGGCCATTGGTCTAAGATTTGAACTGGTACATCTCTTCAGCCAGAAAAAAAAATGAAGCAAGATATTGTGCATATCCATTGTCCAAAAAATAATTCAGATGTGGTTTTTATGCAGTCCTGTTGTATTTAATGCAGTCACAGATTAGGTGTAGCAGTGTATGTTGTGAATGTATGTTCAAACTCTTAGACAAAACGGAAATCCTTATTAATCTGTTACTTCACAAACCATTATTACATAGATATTACTTGCCCTGTGGGAACTTGGGATCCTGTCAGGCATTTATTTTTCCCCGCTGTTTTTTCCCCCCATATCAAAGAATGGGAAAACCAGCAAAGTTAATGTAATAAATTACTTCTCATTTTTGTACCGAAGGTCGGATTTGCATCCACAGAAGTAAGGAAACCGAGAGCCAAGACAGAACCGCAATCAGCTCTTCCTTCTATGACCAGACACTGTGTGATGGGTGTCTGTAACTATTAAGTGATCTTACACTTCATGAATATGTCGTGCCTAATTGCAAGTTTCAGCCTCAGTTCTGTATTTCCTAGCCTTTGTAGGTCTGTTGTACCGTCTGTGTTGTTCATACAGTCTTACATGCCTGGTGATTAACAATAATTGCACCGCAGGCTTCAGAAGCTGCTGAACACTGTGAGAACTCTGTGTAAATGTAACATCTGTTAACGCCTGCGAGTAGAGGTTCTAGATTGTGCAAGAGTTGCTCAGATTCCTGACTTCAGTAGCTAGACTTAGCTAAAAAGTAAACACCACTTTCATTAAGAGATATAGTTGTGTGTTAATCTCCCAGAATATAAAACACTTCTAGGTCATACTAACTAGAATAAACTACTCCAGTCAGTCCAACTGAGAATTACTTTTTTGGGGGGGGGGGGTTTGGCACTCGTAACTATATTTTTAGACCGCACTTGCCAGCTTCTTTCATCTCTTCCAATACACAAAAGGTAATGTTTTAATAGTTCTAGTTGTTCCACCCACCCGTGGGTCAGGCTTTGATTCGCGCTTTCCTGCCTGTCACTTCAGCCTTCAGAAATCCAGGACAAATGTTTTGTTGCAACTGGAAAGGCCAGACTGATACAAAAGTCCTCTTGTTGGTTCTGAAAATACGGCACAGAAGCTGCGTGGACTGTTCAAATCAGCTGGGCTCATCAAAGTTTATATTTTTTAATTCATTATAACTGCAGAGACTGCCCTAAAAATGCTGCATTATTTGATTTATATTTTTTGCTTTTTATTTTGATACAGGTATGTTCATAATTTGTGTACACTTTCTTTCCTGGCCAAATTGTGCCCGCACTCAGTAGCACCGCTGAGGTTGGCATTCTTGCTGCTGCAGCTGCTAGTTTCCGTACTGTTGCAACTGCAGCATACGTATTTCCATCTCATCGAAGTCACAGAAGTTCTTGGCTTGAAGAGGCCAAGCAGTGCACTTCCTTCATCCGCAGCAACTGCAGAGTCGCGTGTCGGTGGTGTTCGCTTCCCCCAGGATGGACGCGCTGGGTAGCTGTGTACAGCCCAGTCAGTACCCGCGCGCTAACAAAATCCGCACTGGTATTTTCCCTTCTTTTTTGGGGGGGGGAAGACGGTATCTTGGATACGTGAGACTTTGCAGTTGAACATAAATTGAACTGTGCTTTTTCTTAACGTGTGGTGGTTAACATTCACGTGGTTCTGGCGAGGGAAATTCTACAGGAAAGCCGTAAACCTATTTTTGTAGAACCCTGTTTAATCTGGGAGACCTGAATGTATACTACGTGGCAAAAATATATACATACACAAAAATATGTACAGTGATAATAGAGGTATTCTTGCTGATACAGGATTGTAGTTTATATTTAAAGTCTCTTTTGGTCATGTAGCAGCATATACATGCAGAAAGCTTTTTGTCATCTGAGATACAAGGTGGGTCCTGGATCTGGATGTCACGTGGATGTCACACACTCCTCTGTGTCAGTGAAAGTCATGATAAGTCCTTTTCCTCCACCTCCAAGGATTTGGAAGGGGTGCAAAATTCTTGCTGTGGTGCTACTGCCATTTTCATCGCTTTTGCCCTCCTGTTCCATTTGTAGGAACAAAAGGGAGCCTAGCTGGTTCCTCCCATTGTCTCATTTTTGGACAAAACCAAAAAATCCCCCCAACTAAACTGAACTTGCTCACTCTAAATTCCCAGAGGTGATGAAAGGACAGGGAGGAGGAGTTGTTTGCTGCAGGGACGTGATGCAGAAATCTGTATTTTTTTTTTCCCTTTGCATGCGGGGCAGGGCAGGCTGAGGGCATTTGCTCTCCCCGAGGTGTGGTGCCTGAGGCCAGGGGCTGCCCTGCCCGGCCTCCCTGCAGGGTGGTGGCTGGAGGAACGGCGCCCAGCTCCCCGCCAGCCCCAGGGCCGGCAGGCCTTTGCTCCCGGCATCCGCTTCGCTGGGAAGCCAGTGAGATTCTGGAGGTCCTAACGTGGTCTATAATTGGAAGTAAATTTGAGTTTTCATCCGATGTCCACCACCAACAGCTGTTTTCAGCTTCTCAGGTACAAAGGACCAAATGTAACACTTAATGTTTCCTAACTCATTGTACAAAAGGGTATTTTGTTACCTCAGTCTTACTGGTTTGTGAGTAGAGAACATTATGTACATAAAACTGTGTTAATAAATGTAATTTTGCGAACCTCATTCTTAGTGTCTTCTGTAACATCAGTTCAGCAGGTGTTAATTTCTGTAATAAGACAGCTTCAGCTTTTATTTATGAAGAAGTTTTTGTGTTGGTTACTGACGGTTTTCTTCCATGGTTCTTTTAAAACATTCAGCAGCCAGCTAAACTGAATTTATTCCATGTCAGACTTGCAAACGGGGATCGCTCAGACGCTGTAGCACAGATTCTGCTCACAGAAAACCTCGTTTCCCAGTAAGTGCTTGAGAAGAGTTAATTTAAGTTGAAGAATTTCAGCCCTTTGTTCCAGTGACCTTATCTTGATTAATACAAACTATGCCACAGATTACACCCCCCCACCCCCCAAATAACTACTGTTTATTTTGTTGTTTATTGTTTGTTCTTGCAAAGTACAGTTTCTCAAGTTTTCAGGTTAAACTGGAGGGGAAAAAAATCTAAACTTACTAGCCAAATACCTCTAGTGTCTAATTTCAGGAATGTACTATGAGACTAGTCAATACATTGTAGACTTAAAATCTAGCATTTTATTGCTCAGTTTCTGAAAACCAAACACTGCTGGTAGACTCAGCTGCTGCATGTCACAACAGTGTTACAAATACAAAGAATTCTTATTATAAAAGTACTTATTTGTCCTATAATTATCATCTCTGGCAACTTAACTTTCAAGAAACCTAACCATAGAAAAACTGCACGCAAGCACCATGCCACGCTGATTGACCGCTTCTGATGTTTGCATGCCAGTGCTATTCAGAGTAAGAAATCCAGGAGGTACATTATGTCCATTATTTAATTACAGAGTGGGTGAGTGCAGTCCCCATGAAGGTAAGAGAGGCACTTGGATTTGTTTTGTAAGCTTATTCTAGATGCAATATAAAAATAGATTATATTAATAGGAAAAATTTAGTGTTTAACAAATTGTTTTGTAAATAGGCTAGCACAAAAGATAAATCTTGCTACACTTCGACTAGACTAAAAATAACTTCATCTGAAAATAAAAATAATAGTGCATTTTTAACCTTCATTCAGATGCACATAATCATGCAAACTATGAAAATTGCCTATGGTAGGAAATCTGAGGTTAAAGGAGCCGCGAGCTTCCACCTTGCACCGCTTTCAGTGGCACCGCAGGCTGCTCGCCACGTCACATCTGGAGGAATGACATGAACCCTTTGCAGCTGACCGCTGTGCTCTCCTCCCTGCCCACAGCAAGGGGCGAACACTCAAACACTCCCCGACGCGCCTACGCGTGACGCATTCGCCAACAGGCTCAGAGGCCAAGTCCTGCTGGTGCTGGGCTGTGAATCCTGAGGGAGCTGTGAGTCCCGAGGGAAGGCGAGGCGGGCGGGCAGCGGCTGGCCTGGTGTGCGCACGGGCAGCTGGCAGCCAGAGGTGCTCGCAGGACGGCTCCTGCTCCTCCTGCTCCCGCACAGGCTGCGGGAGAGAACAAAGAGGTTTTTATGCTTCTGACTCCTCCCCTCCTTCATGGACGGCTCCATCCTCTGCCAACTGAGCGTTCAGAAGCATGAACTTGCCATCATTTGTTAACGGCACAGACCGCATGAGCTGAGCTAGCGCTTCTGGGTCCTGCAAAAAACAAAGTACAAAGAGGTCAGCGGGCTGCCGCCGTCTTTGAGGAGCACACTGTTCTCCCAGTACTTCTGTTAAGGCTCTGCAACTTCTCTGACAACCTGTAGTCTAAAGGTTTGAAACACAAATAATCCCTTTTGGATCAGTAAAACACCCCTTGGGTATATAAGAAAAAAAAAAAGTCATTTATTTTGGGGATTTATTTTGCTGTTCTTCTCTGGCATTGACATAATTATTGAAAAACAAGTAGCAAAATAACAGCCTAAACAGATTACTTACTATAGCTGTGCCTATTGCCTGTGACTAAAAGCTCATTTGCTTAACTCGCTCTGAAATCTCAGGAGTAAAAATACACAGCAAATATGAATGTCTTACTGTCACATCTTTATATAAAGAAATTTAGCTACAATGGCCTAGGTAACTGTGCATTTCAAGTGGAAAAAGAGTGTATTTTTCTTCCCTAAGGGAGGAGGAATATGAGTTTCTCAAACTGAAACAGCAATGTTTTATTTATGCTTCATCCCAAAGAGGTTTTGTTTTAAAAAAACAAACAACTTTGCTTGCAGCTTCCTTTCAAACATGCACAACTGGATTGGTGTAGGTCTGATTTTGATTTAGGGTGGCAAATTTTATCTCAAATCAAGTTACTGCAAAGTCAAACTGAGGTTAGTTTTGCATGAGCTACCCAGGGGCTGTGCTAAATAGCGTCTGCAAAACTTTGTCGTTAGGAGGAAGAGCAGTTCCTTTTTCTCACGCACGCCACAGGTACCCGGACAGCGCAACCAGCAGCAGAACACGACGTACCACTACGCAGGCCTGCGCAATGACACGAGCTTACCTTCTGTGCCTCAATGATTTCTTTTCCCAAGCTAATGGCATAGCAAATCTAAAAAAAGAAATGTATGTAAAATTCAGTTTTGGTTTGAGGTTTTTTTGTTGCTTAATTGGGACTAAAACACAGAAGTGTCAATGCAAGCAAGTCTTAAATACAGGTCTGAAAGCAGAGGCAGAATACCAATTCACTGCGATAACCAGATAAAAATAAAACCATCTTGGGTTCTGCTTCAAAGCTCACTTGTGCTGGTAAATTTGTACTCAGCTCGGTGAGTTTATTCACCAAACTTTACTTCCGGACCTGGGGCCTCTTTTCCAGTGTCACTGTTTTGCAAGACTAAAATTCTCTAGCACATTCCTTATTCCTAGCAGTCCGCTGTTACCGCAGGCAGCAAGCCCCCAGCAGTGCCAATACGGTGCGGCTGCCTTGTCTCTCGGAGCTGTACAGGTGTCCACGTCTCAGCATCGCCGACGTTCGTTCTTCTTGGTGTTGGTGCTGGACACACATGCACTTTCCCAAAACTCTCTCTTAACGCTGGTGTTGGCAATCATGTCCTTTCCTCCTTGTTGTACGTGCTGCTGCGTGATCTACAAATTTGGTCCTTTTTAGACATAAGCCGTCAAAGGCTTGTGTGTTAAGGCCCGTTTTCCTGGCAAGACACTGAGGTGCTCTTGCTTCTGTCGCACTCTTTCCCAGATCTGTAAGCGAAGAAGCCCAAGACCTGTTTTCTAAATATAAGTATTTTATTAAATGTTACAACAAACCTTTTCCCCTTCTGTGTTGCTCTCAAAAATGTAGGCACTCATGGATTCTTCTCCCAGAGGCTCGCTGAGATGGACCACAAAGCCAACCAGTCGCCTGTTCTCTTGATGAGCAGCAAACTGTGTCACCGTGGCGAGTTCAAACTGGGAAAGGATAATAAGGAATTGCTTTTTTTTAAACCAGCATAGGGTTAGCCTGGTCAAGAGCTCAAGCTCATGTGACCGAGTATTCAACGCTGTGGTAGAAAACCAGATTCGAAACAAAAGTTACTTACGCTTGCTCGTGTAACTTGGGTTTGAGGATCTATTAACCTGCAATTATATGTAGGGGAAAAAAAAGAAATTATTTTAGAGTGATTCTGACTGACTTCAGGGTGCTTTGTAACAGTAACGCAGTCTCTATAGCAATTCTACAGCCAAGGAAACACGCACAGAATCAAATGCTTTATCTATGATTTACAAGTCGGTCACTGGCAAGGCTCAACTCTAGACGGTGACTCTTGGCCGTGGGTCACAGCATCGTTCCGAGTCACTACGTGGTGAGCATCCCGAGGGTGCGGGCGACACACTAGCACGCACATGGGCACGGGCACACGCTCCGGCTGAACCGAGTGTCTTGTATCAGCGTATTCTGCAGTGACAACGCCGACTACAGGATGGTGGGGGCTCTCTTGTCATTACTGCAGGTGAGGAAAGAGAATCTTCCAGTGCATGTTTTTGCATCTTTTTCTGTACCTTTGCAGGGCTTTATAACCCCGCTGCATTCCCTAAGTTCTGGTAGGCTGTTCTTACCACCTAGTCAGGAGGATGACTGCTAGATACTACAGGGCAAGAAAAGAGACATTTTTACAAAGTGAAGTGAATCTTGGGATCTTGCTCCCTCAAAGGGTGCGTTTCTCGGAAAAACAAAACCACAAATACTTTACTAATCACAAGCTGTATGAAGAGAACGGAAAAGATTTTACAGTACCTCAGGTTCTTGCTGGTGACCATGAGATGGGATTCAGTCATACGGAAAATGTTGTGAATGGCACGAGCAGCCAACACTTGTCTCATAGCTTCGTAAATCACCTCGCTGGTGTTGTCTGACTGAACTGCCATAGAGCCCAGAAACCGAACTATGAACATCTGCTGCAAGAGCGAATCTGGAAGATAAAGGGGTGACCTCCTTCACTGCGCTACTTCAGCTTTCCAGTAGCTGAAGTTATCAATGAAATTATTTTTTTTCACTTCGGAAATTCAACTCTAAACCTGCGGATGGTGACTGCTGTGAGCGGGGCCTTCCTGCTAGGAGCCCGGCTGTACTCTGACCCAGTTTTAAGCAGGGCTTGAACTGGCCGAGAGTGTGCACGGGGAACTTAAAAAAATCACAGTTGCTTGGAAGCTTTCAAAGTGTAACTGGTCCTTTATGCCTTATTTGATGAGCTAGGAAAACTCACTTGCCCATCTTGTTATCAGGTACACATAAACTGTGATAAATTTATGACTGCACACAAGCCTTGGCTTCTGTCAGATGAACTCGTATCTTCAAACCCTGTACATTCCTCGCTTTCTTCTGTGTCCTTCTGACCTGCCTGGCAGGTGGTGCCAGTGCGGTTTGCATTAAACCCTTCCTTGCTCACCCACGGTCACCGTAAGCCTCCTATTCACAACGGAGTAGCCATTATGTGCCAAAGCCATCGTTTGATCAGGCTCCCTCTGTGGCTGGTGGTGAGCAAGGCGAAGCGGGATGACTCCTGCTGAACGCGACTGTTCAAGGGCCACAACGGCCGTGTCTGCATCGCGCAAGACACCACAAAGACTGCTGAGCATCCGCCTGAGCTGAGCCACGCAGGCCCACTTGGGCAGTACGAGGCGCAGGGCGGTCACCTAAGCCCTGCACTGCCTCTCTGTGCTGCAGTGGAGCTGGGTGCTGCTGCAGCCAGCGCGGAGGTGCCTGCCTGCGCAGCGACCCTGCCGTCAGGCAGCCCCCAACCACCCCACCTCACACCCGGACAGCACGCCCAAGTGACAGCGTTCAGAGCAACGGGTTCTGCTTCGGTTCTGGGAGCAGTTTTCAGATGGGGGCTGCGGGTTCCTGAGAGCAGTGGGAACTGGCACAGAGGAAGAGGGGAACAGCCAGGGTCTGAGCGCTGCGCATGCTGGTAGAGGAAAGTCAGAACTGCTGACTTTTACTGGCGTGTCGCTGGGAGGAGGGAAAGGGGGCAGCAGCAAGAAACCCCCCCTTTGCTGAAAGAGACACGTTGCTGCTGCTGGCTGCGTGTTGGGCCTCTCAGATTTAGATTGTGGATTTCAGACTGCATGTAGGTAAGAAATGGCTACTGAGCAGCCTCAGACTTAAGCAGAATTATAATACAGTCCCACCCAACCCTTTCTAAAGAAGAGCTACTTCTTTTAAAAAAAATGAAAAACAAAAAACAAGCAAAGCAAATCTTTTTGCCTTTAAACATCTGAAATAAACTTAATTTTGAATAAAGCTTGGACTGTCAAGGAAATTAGTGATTGTTTTCACAGGCAGTGATGTTTAAAAGACTGGCTTCTGAAAGGCAGCTACCTGCAACTGCACTACGGATCTGGTACCGCTGCTCCATGGTGTCAGGTGCTTTCATTAAGAGACACTGGATAGCCAACAGCTGAATTAGGCCTAAAATCATGACTAATCTTATCCGGAAAAATGAAGCACTGACCTTCCTCCTCATCTTTGCTGCTGTCTTCAGATTCCCCAAATGGGTTTGCACGCCTATGAAGGAAGAATAAAAACTCTAATTACAGATTCTGGTCACCACACACACATGCCGCAATACCCATCTTCTCCCCTGAAACCACCGTGTTAACGTGACTGATCACTGTCTCTGGCCGTACCTGCCACCTCTGTTCTGGTCCAGGAATTCTGTGGCAGGCAGTACGATGTCAAACTGAATCGGTGTTCCAGGAGCAATGAGTTGTGTGAAGTCTTGAATGCCAGCTGATTCACTGGGAATTATTTTATCATTTTCTGTATTTTTTACATTCTGGCTAAAGTGAAAATGGAAAAAAATGTTTCAATCAATGACACCGTATCTTTGTTCTGGAAGACAGGCAAGATTGTTCAAAAATCCAAAGCGGGACTGACCCAGTACACATAAACTTAAAAGTATTTTCCTATTTACCTGTTACTGAGGACTCTAACAAAAGCTTCGTTTTTTTTTTTGTACCTAGAATTATTTAGGAAAAGAGTAAATGCTGGTGTATTAAACCTGAAGGCAGACTTTGAGCATCAGGGTGCCGTTTGCCTCCCTGGCCGCTAGCGGCCACATTTCCAGCCGCATGACCAGTTCACACTTGGGTCTGCCAGTGCCAAGGGAATCCTGGCATCTTTCAAAGACCTCACTTGGCCTCAGGCTCGTTACAAGGTGATAGCCGAGAAGAAGCTTTACACACTGGGTCAGATTTCTCCCTGCACCTTTTCTCAACGAGAATGAAATGGTGCGTTTCCCACAGCAACAGACGCCATAACTATACACATCACTGTATGTGGTACACTGCCTTTACTAGCTGCATCCTTCTGCTTCTAGAAAGCTTTCTGGTTGTGTGCAGATGTAAAAGTGACTTGGGAGATCAGTTGTCAATGAAATAGCTATTTCCTTTGCCCAGTGAAATACAGGCAATACTCTTCTGTTTATAGATCTGTAATCAAAGAGGAACAGCTGTACTGAATAAAATTAGAGAGAAATTGGCATTCCCCATGGCTACAGGGAGTCTTTGTAATCTGTACGCAGTCATAACAAAGGGAATCATAAATCGCAGTGAAGGCACTGGTCCGAGAGACAGAAGATCTGGAAAAGCTTTGAGAATTTGAAAATATCCAAGTAAGAATTCACAATTTTTTGACAAAACTTGCAAAGAAGTCTCTTCACGCTGAAGTCAGCGTGACACAAACTTGCCCCATTTTATTTATCACACTGCTTCTGAAAGCAAGATTTCAGTCCAGCACTCGGCTTGAAAGCCAACTCTGATGAAGTCTGAAGAATTCCCACTGAGCAAGATGCTAGAATCATATGGACATAAAGAAATGAAACACAAAATATGTGTTCTGAATATAAGCATATCCTAGAGCATTATTAACAATTTTTGAAGGAGGGGAGCTTTATTGATTGACCTGAATGAGTACAAGAGAACAACAGTCATTACTCTGACAGCTGTGTAAGGCACATTCCTGTGCCAGACTGACAGGCACTGCTTGAGCTAATACGTGAGAATATACTTGTTCAACATAGGCTGGAGACTCTGCTGCATTAGTATCATAAAATCACAGCCCACATTACAAGTTGCTCACTTACAGCAAAGCACTTACAAATACAGCATTGTGTTTGTTTCTGGAAACGGCAAAATGCCATGGCAACCACAGGGCGCTTCAAAGCTGTGACGTGGAACAACAAGCATTTGCCCTCAACACTTAGCATCTCTTACAGCTGCAGTAGGAAACATCAGAAGCAGAGACACACAGGCTTGCAAAGCCAGGGCCTCGACAGGGCTTTCTTCCGGCTGACTGTTGCCTGCAAGAAGGGCACGACTGAGCCAGCACACTGTCTCTAGTCCACGCAAGTGAGAACGGTACCTGGGGTGGTGAACTTCATGTTTTCTCCCAAAGCTGGTAATGGGAGTCACGGCTTGTAGGGCTGTCTGATTTAACTTGATTGCGGCTGCCTATGAAAACAAGACCGAACAGCTCATTTACACACGTACTTTACATTGCCACGTAAAGGACAATGGGAAAGCAAGTTGGAAGGAACGGGCTGAAGGATGGAAACAAGCTCCCACCTCTGGATTGTCAGTGAGATAGATCTGTCTGGAGATGTTGTTGATGGCACATATCCACTGGAAGGGAAAAATAAAATTGAACTCTTCAAGCTCACTTGTATACAAGAATAACAGCATTAAGAAAATATTTTTACCTCCTCATATTCTTTCTTGCTTTCTGCTTGGAGGGTTATACCCCTAAAATATAAACATAGTGGATCAGTGCTAACAGTGGACACCAGGACTGTTTGACTCCAGTTCTTACAATAACATCACCAAGTTTTGTATCTATTAACCATCAAAGGAACAAAAAAAATCACAAATAAGCTGCAGATAAAGGACACCACATGCGCTCTTCAGGCAGTTGTGGGGGAGGATGGGAAAGGAACACGCTTATGATTTGGAAACGCCCTTCTGGAAGCCCAGAAAGGCTTACTATTATAGCATGTTTGACATGAAACAGCATCTGAAAGGGCAGATGTCACTGGCTGTCCTCAAATAAAACCTGTCTCGTACGCTTTGCCTGTAGGAGTAGTGATCTGAAAGCAGTATCTTCTATCTTCGCAGTCTACAGCCATAACAGAGCAGTTGTCCAGGTCCTGAATCAAGCCTCCAGCTACTGCTCCCCTTGGCTGACACATCAAGTTGCCACCTTGAGTGAAGAAATACAGTCTTTCCCAAGTTGTAGTCACCAGTCCTGTTTTACTAACGAGAAGATGCAGTGATAAAGACTGATTACTATTTAGAAATTACTCCAAACATATATGAAACTGCAAACATGTCTGATGCTAATCTGAACTTCATGGAGTTTTTTTTAATGATGAGTGTCCGTTAAGAAGTAAAAGTAGCACCTAGTCCTAGCAGAGACTAATTCTTAATGAAAGCTGAAGAAGTAAACTAATTCCAAACATAGCAAGTTCAAAACATTCTCTGCAGTGTCTCCTAGTTAAGGAATAAAAGAATTATTGATATTGAGTTAACTTACACAAAATACTATTACGCTGGATTTAAAAAAAAACAACTATTTTCAAGCTGAAGAGCAGCATGAGCAACTTCAGCACAAAGAATCATCATTAAAAAAAGTATCTTCTGCAAGCAGTATCTCAGAGTCCATCTTCTCCCTATCTATGGAGTCCCATTACATTGTAATCCAGCTCTTAGAATGCTATGAGAAATTAATAAATGTCCACTCACAAAAAAAAAAATTTACTAGTCAAACAGAAATAAAATGGTATTTAATCAATCACATACATAGGGTTACTATATGCCATCAGTATACATAGCTCCCGTGGAAGCTGATGCAAGATTTTGTTTGGAAAATCTGCAGAGGTAACTCTACGTATGGCACACATTAAAAGTTACACACTTGCATTGTCCATAAAGCTTTTGTTTATGTAAAGGAAGTAATTTATGAAAACATCTATTAACTACAAAATATAGCTGTTTATTTTTGTAAACACTGTCTTCATTAGCCTTGAGAACTGGGAACAATCTGAACCCAGCCCCACCAGTTTCTAATTTTTAGCCACCTGAACACAGGAAATCATCCCTGTAGGTGAATTCAAACAGAAGTAAACTTCTGTTTTCAGGAAAACAGTCACAAATGCCTCTAATTTGGTTTAAGCTTCTAAAACACATTTCCACAGATGACAGAGATACTCAGAAAACAGCTGCCACAGTGATTCAGGAGCCTCAATCATTACCTGAGGAGTCCTTACAACCTAAAAAAAAAAAATGTAGCGACTAGTTAGCAACTAAACAAACCAGCAGGTAACAACAGTCTTCTTACTTTCTAAGATTAAGGTAGCCAGCCTTCTGGATGAGATTTCTATTGATAACAGGTGAAGTTACATCAGAATCTGGGGTGTAAACAGATTCATTAACTGCAGTTAAGTCCTGCTGGGACACCCTCATTTTTTCAGCTTCAGCATCCAGCTCTCCCTGTATGCTGGAAAAAACAAGAAACCCGAAGGCACCATTAGTCAATTTATACCAGGACATAGCTAACATCTGTAACCCAAAATGAACAAAAATACCAGTTGGGATTATATTGGAGAGTAGTGCAACAATAAAGTTTATTTTTAGAATAAACTCTATAGGAAATACAACGTAAGACTACACGTCCAAGTCCTTCTCTAAGGACTAGACAAATCAGTGCAGTTAGGAAAGAATGGAAGGAAGAGGCAGACAATAGGGAACTACTCCCAGACAATGTCACCTGAGCCTGAAGAGACAAGATGCACCTGCTCTGAAGGTATTAGGGATGGCTTAAGGAAAAGATGGCTATCTTTGGCAGGCTGGCAGCAAAAGCACAGCCAGGATTTCCCCTTGCTCTTTATTTTGAAAGCCCAGCTTGAAGATGTTACTCTCAACATGTGTCGTACAGTAGCTATGCTTTCTTTTTTGCAACTGTACTAAACGCAGTTACCTTCTTTCCTCAGAGAAATAGAGATAATGATCAGAATTATGAGACTGTTTTGTAAGACTGACACAAGCACGCGAAAAATGCTGATGTGTTGAGAGTGAAGACTTCAGTTTATTTTTTGAGACAGACAGCTTATAAAAGACATGCTTGTACGAATTTACACTGCTGAACATATATAGACGTTGCCCTATACAGCGGCACAGTTCAAAGCAGGCTTTACTACAGTATCTCTTGGCTTTCCCAGAACTTTGTCTAATTCCTGCAATGCTGTAACATGCAGGAATTCCTGCCATGAGACCACCTATTAACTGGTCATGGATTTCCAACAGTAAGTTTTCCATGAATTCAGAACAATACAATAACAAAATCTATAGTTCAAGTCTCACTTTAGCTCTAATTTTTGTTCATAATACTGTCTTCCACTTTGGTGCGATTCAGAAAACATTCTTGGTGCAAAGGGACAAAACTGAGCTGGTTTAAACATATCTGTAAAAATCCAGTTTTTTGAAAGTGGTACCTGTGAATGGATATCCAAGTGCAAAATTCAGAAACTAAATGGTAATTCATTGCAGAAGCATCATATGCATATATACTGCAGTACTTAACATCTATGTTTGAATAATATTACGCTAAGACACATCACTACAAGACACATTTGGTGTAAAGGGGGAAGCAGAGCAGCCATTTTACTGGAATAAGCAAGCAAAGGGAGGTCAGAGTCATCATATGCCAGTGAAATACCTTCATTTTTTTTTCACCTCCAGTGTCAGACAGTCACTGGAGCCACTGGGCTTTCAGAGGTTCCCAAAGACCGCTTGACAGTCCTATCACCAATAAACCTGCCTTGTTTCCATCAACCTTAGTAAGTCTGTGTTTCACTTGCAGACTCTTCTACTCAATACACATCAACACAATGGGCATAATCAGAAAGCAACTAAAGGTCTGCCATTTTGAAACTGCGACGTAATACAATAATTAAAAAAATAGCTATTAGATAAACTACATGTAAAAGGGCTTGGATCTCTGTGTCAGCTGCAAGCACTATTTGGCGCATCTGTGGACAAGGAAGTAGAAAACATTTTTAGACCATCTGTTTGCACTGCCCTTCTGTGAACCAGGTCTGGCTACGTGTCTGTGAACTGAGGTCCCGAGGGAGCTGGCTGATTTCCCTATCTATAATCTTCGAAAGTTCACTGCAGTCAGCGAAGGTTCCTAGTGACTGAAAAAAAGGCAAGTGTGACACCTACCTTTGAGACAGGCAAGAAAAACAGTCTGGGGAACTACAAGCCACTCAGCCACACCTCAGTCCCTGGGAAAGCTGCGGAGCAAATTCTCCAGCCATTTCCAAACACACGAAGGACAAGAAGGCAACGAGGAACAGCCAGCAGACATTTGCCAAAGGATGAATCACGCCTGACCATTCTGACTGCCCTCTGTGATGCAATGACTAGCTTGGTGGACGGGAGATGAGTGGTAGGTGCTGTTTCACTTGACTTCAGCAGGACCTTTCACATGGTCTCCCACAGTATCCTCATAGCCAAATTAGTGAAATACAAACTGGAGAAGTCAGCTACAAGATGGATAGAAGAAACAGCTGCACCACTGAGCTCAGAGGGTTGTGATCAGTGAGACAAGCCCAACTGGTATCCAAGCCATTAGTGAAGTTCCTCATGGGTCAATACTGAGGCTTACAGGTTTACAGTCTTTAATAAGAGCTGGACAACCCATAGGTGCAGATGACACCAAATTGGGAAGACTGATTGACAGATATGGTGGAATGAAGGGCTGCTGTTCAGAGGGACCTTGACATGCTGCAGAACTGGGCAGATAGGAACATCATGCAGTTCAGCAAAGACAAAGTCCTGCCTGTGATGGAATAACTCCATGCAACTCTAAAGGACAGGAGGCATCTGGATAGAAAGCAAGACCCAGCAAAGGACCTCGGGGTTCCAGAGAACAAATTGACCATAAGCCAGCACCAAGCCCTTGTGGTAAAAAAAAGTCACATCCTGGGCTGCATGAGCAGGAGTACAGCCAGCAGGTCAAAGCAAGTAATTACTCGTGTCTGTTCAGCACTTGTGAGACTCCAGCAGGAGGACTGTGTCTAGTTTTGGTGCCCCAGCACATGAAAGACAAAGTCAAGCAAAGAGTCACCAAGACGGCTAGGGGGCCAGAACATGTGACATGAGAAGAAGCTGCGAGAATTGTTTTTCAGCCTCATGAAATGAAGGCTAAGGGGGGAGGATCTTACTGCTCACTTAATTACCTGATGGGAGTGTATACAGCAGATGGAGCTAGACCCGTCTTGGAGGTGTGCAGTGACAGGATGACAGACAACGGACACAAGCTGTAACCAGACACTGTGTGTGCCATGCGTGAGACAGAGAGAGATGCTCAAAATTTGACTGGACACAGTGTTGAGCACTCTGCGCTAACTGACCCTGCTCTCAGCAGGAGGGTGGACTAGATGACCTCTGGAGGTCCATACTGCACCAGCTCTTCTTTGACTTTCAGAAAAACAATGCTAGCAAATATTTGATTTCTTTCTTAACTTTTCCAAACTTCAGGAGTTATTAACTGTACTGAGGGTACTAGGAAAACTCCTGGCATGGGAACACAAGAATATTTGTCGTTGCATACCTTAGAAAGTTATTAATACCTGCACCTATGCAATAAGCAACTTTCTCCCTACGTCTGCCCAAGTGGTTAAATCTTTTGGAGAACACGAGTACAACACAGGCTGTACACAGTGGGACCATAGATCCATACAGTCCACTACACTGCCTCTGACGGTGGCAAAAAGCCTGTGGAAAAGGACATGGCAAGAATATAGGATTCTGCTCTTGTTCTTCCCAGTCTTCTGCAGAAGCTGGTGATATCCTGTAACTGTCGAAGTAACCTGGAGACACAGCGCTGCATTTAAGTCAGCACTAAGCAGTATCTGACTGGCCAGATGAAGAGTCACTCTTGCATCATGGTGTTGTTCTGTTTCATTTTAGCTTATTTACAGCTTTTCTGCATTTTTAGAAAGCTGAGACTTCCTAAGCTTGCACATCACCTCCAAACTGAGACCAGCTGTGTGCATCTTACCACCTAGCCAAGTCATACAAGTGGCTAAGTTATAAAGGCTGAGTAACATCATCAGATCTGAATTAAATTAGACCATATTTGGCAAGCTAGTGCCTTTCAACATTATCATTAAATGTCAGAATAAGAATTATTTAAATTCCATTTTGAAATCAAATGAAACAGTGCTGTCAGTTTTTACATAAGTGCTACTTCAACGAATCTTCTGATCAGTCATTTCTGTTGCACCACACACTGCTTCTGACAAAACTGCCCTGGCATCCTTGTGGTTCCCAAGCCTGGATTTCTCTTCCTAAGGTGTGTTTCTCTTATCTCCAAGGTAGAAAGGAGAGAAAAGCTGGCAATTCTGAAATTACATGCATCTGTGACAATCAGACCAATTGGCTACTGAAAATCTTTTAATGATCTCTTATGTGTTTTCACACTGTTAGTAATATTCACTGTATAAATGAAAATACTTTTACATATGAAGACTCAGTTTCACAACCAGCTTAAAGAGATGGAAGACTACAGGACTGCTGAAACTCTGTAACTGCACAATGGGTCTCATTGCCTTGTTGTTCCAGGAAAACAAATCTGACAAATAAAAAGCTTTTAGCTTAATTAGCAAGCAGATCTGACTCACTGAGGCCTTGTGATCCCCAGCACTAAAGAAGGAAAGGGGTGGGCAGCACGGTTTTCAGTGGCTGTATAATCTTCAGTCATGAAACCATGTCTTGTGTCAGTCTTTGGTAAGCTGCACGGTGTCACTCAGAACTTTGCAAGCTTCTGTTTTGTACTGTCCAAAGATCTCACACTCCTGTACTAGTTACATTTGCGCTGTACTTTCAAGCTTTTCTGTGCGACAGACTTAAAAACACAAAAACCAGACTCAGCAAACCAACTGAGCAGCCTACTTTTGCTTCCATTTACTACTGTGTACTATTCAGAATTCAAATCTATCAGACTTTGGATTAAAAGGGCTTATTCTACAGTGAGGATCCAACGGCAGGATCTTCACTGTACCTACAAGGCACAAGCAATGTACTCTAGCCTTACTAAATAAAAGGCACTATTTCAAGGGAGTTCAATATCTGCCCTCCAGTCTGTACAAATGCTATGGAGACTATGGAGGGATTTATTTCAGAAGTCAGTGTGAAAAGATATATAAGTAAGTATAGAGGTACAGGAAGTAAAGAATCATTTAGTGAAAGAATCTATTATACAGGCAGCTTACTCATAACACTGTTCTCAAATTAACAAGTATGCATTATTTAAAATGCCACCAGAGTCAGAATAAGTAATGATTTGGATACAGTCCAATATGAAAAGTATGAAGCAATAAAGTGAAGGACTCTGTTTAGTGTTCCAGCTGATTTAAAATAAATGATTGATGTTCTCTCTAATATGATTACACTTTAAGCGTAAAGTTTACATTCACAGGGACTTAATTATAATGAAAATGTCAACCTTCATTCCAGCTGGGGAGGTAGAAAGGGGAAATAAAAAATAATCACAAAATTTACAAAAGTGGAGGTTCATAGGTTACTGTTACAATATTATTACAGAAGACCCAACAAGTATAAATACCTCTAATTCAGAACGCACTTCAGCTCTCTATTATACTAATTCTGTTAATCCATTTCAAGCCCAAATTCCATGCTTTGTGTCCATGAAGAGACACAGGGATGTAAGAAAGCACGTGAATACTTTACAGTATATAGTTCCTGGCTATACTGTAAAAATACTCACTGCAGTGCACTGACAGCATTCTGCTCTACATGTACAATTATACCTCCTTTCCACCTGCTGCCTTAGCAAAATATGCCCAACAATGCAACACAAGCATGGAAGGACTCTCGTGAGAAAAAAAACAGAGACACTCTCTGTTACGTGCTGAAGGTTACAGTGCTAAAGTATTGCGTTACCTTTGAACCATGTCTGAAACAGATGACAAAAAGCTGTCCATTCTTTTGGAAAACATCTCTGCTCCTTTCTTAAAAAAGTTGATCTGAAAAATATAAAAACAAAAACATGGACACGGACACTGGCAGTCATCTTGGCGTCGGCAGACAAATAACAGATTCTGGGACTGTGTCAGCAGCCATCCCATGACTGATACTTCTGGCTGGCGATCAAACACATGGTCTAAACAGCTGCGGTGCCTTTCTTTGTATTTCTCGCTTTTGTAACTTTCCACCCTTTCGCACACTTTTACACACACGTAAGCTATTGGCTGCTGACAGCTACGTTTCCAACAGACTTGCTAAATGACTGAAACAAGGGAACAGGCAGCCTTCTCCCATGCTAGCACTCTGCTGCATCGGGTCTGGTGGTGTTATCGGCCACTGCGCGCAGTGCCACCATATCAAAAGGAACAGGACACACATCATCCATTAGATTTAGTAGTCCAACCTGGACTACCAACCCCAACCTGGAAATTTTTTAACTGCTATAGCAAAATCAGTCACGAAAGTGATGAAATGTAGCTGCACTAGCAGAAACCTCCAGGATAATCAGTGACATCAACTACAAGTTTACCACGGGTTTCGTTCTACTGAAGGAGCTAATTAAAGCCATGAAGGCCAACGCGCACATTTTGTGGCAGACGACGAATTCACTTAGCTGGTATGGCTCAGCAGGCACACAACAGCAGCAAACCACTCAGTGTAGACTTGACCTTGGATTACCTGCTGTGGGGCATACAGTCATTGTTAGGACCTACTGGCAACTGTGTCAAATATGGGCAGGGCTAGCACGTGTGTGCAACTACTGGGCTTCTGAAAAAAAAAAAAGTCAGCAAACTACTCCGTAAAGAAATGTAGAAGCAAATTCTCCACTGTTAAGCAAATTATTAGCTATTTCACCCAGTTTGAATTGTGATTCCACTCCTTTTCCCTAACCTTGGGATGTGGGATTTCTCTTGCCTCTATCTCAGATTTCTGATACGATGTCACTGGCCACAGACTCCCTTCACAGACAAAGGAGAGAAAGCACATTCTCTTAAAGAATGATTCACCTATTCTAATTCAGAAGCCTACTTCAGAAGGGAAGAGCTCTAAATTCCACTGATGATAGACTGACACGCCTAGCTTAGATGCTGATGTCAGTTTTCAGTCAAATAAACCCTGTATTAGCCACTGCTTCTTCCAAAAATTCCTTATGGCTTGGCTCATTTGTTGGAAATGTGAAATAGGACACACGTGTTCTGAGTAATTAAGAAAGAAAATAGATACTTGGGCCCAAGGGCGGTTCACAGTATTTAAGCATCAATATCAACTGGTTTCTGGCTACTTAGTTATTCCCACAACAACCTAAGACCTTCCTGTATAAAGCACTGAAATACGGTAGTTTTGTCAGATAAAATACAGGTAAAGAAAGTTCTGTTTGGCTTCCAGTAAAGCAAACCAACGCAGTTCTTTCACAGTGTAATTATTGCAGAGAAGCAGTGTGAACTCCTGTGGTGGGGAAAGTGACTGAGTTCTCATTTATTACCTGTAGTATGTGTGGCACATGATCTGCAAAAGACACAGGACAATGTGGATGATGATTCACACTAGAATCTCAAACAGAGCACTGCATCCTTTTTTTTTTTTCCTTTCCTGTTTTCACAGCCCAATTCTCATTTTCCCAATGCTTTCTTTCATCAGTGTTGAAGCACAACAGACCCTTAAAATGGATGGTAATGAGAATCCAGTGCTGTGAAAATACTAGTTTCTTGATCCTCCTGACATCCGGGAGAGTCAGATTATCAGTAGTACTACCGCATTTTACAGACATGAGAAATGGTCTATCAAATTGCTGGCAGAATAAAGATTAGAAAGAGGATTTGCCAGCTTTATGCTCAACCCACTCTACTGTTCTGTCCTCCCAGTTCTCCAGTGCATGCTCTGTTCCCTGTTGTGCAGGCTCCTCATCAGTATGCTGAACATTATGTGCCAGGAAGGGAACTGCTACATTGGAGAGTTTGTGCAGACAGAGTAAACAGTGGAAGTAAATGCTGCTGCACTGATAGCTTAGCTGTGAAAAAAATTAACCCCAGGCTGATTTTGCATATAAGTGCACTGTTTTGTTTTTTTTTCCATTGGTGCCTTTCCTGAATATCTAAACATTCAACCATCTGCCATAAACAAAATCAGTTATTAGAATCTAGGCAAGCTGAATAGAAGTTATCCCCCCCAGTTATCATTTGTTGGTTCCCAAAAAAAAAATCCAGAGCTACAATGTTTTCCTTTTCCCAGGGACATGTCTAAGTGACATAGACGCTTTACCGTCCATACCTGTCCTCGTGTATATCCCAGCATAGGTTCCATCATTGCCACTCTCTTCCTGTACTGCAGAGCATTCAGGGCACAGTAATATTGCAGAGATGAAAGGTGCTGCTTTCTTCTTGCATTTGCCACTTCTTTTGCCACTTCTGCCTTAAGCTGAATAAAAATTGATAGAGAGGTTGACAAAGTGTTATTGTGCATATGGACATATTTACTGATTGTTTTCAAGTTATCTTTAAACAACTCTCATTACAGAACCTCTGCACATTAAAATGAAGGATGAGAAACTAAGAAAGCGAATCCAAAACCTAAAGCAAGTACTTTAAGCCCTTCTCTGGCAGGATACCTAAGCATCTGGGGAGCCCCTGTGACTATAAACTACGTTAAGTACCACAACTAAAATTCTGGATCTGATCTCAGTGCAAGAAATTTATTTGCAGCTGAGATCACAACACAAGCGTGCAAGTGCAGAATTCAGAGATGAATAATTCACAATATGCTGTATCACATTCTGTTCTGCAATGCATTTCCTTTAAAGGACCAGCCTGCACAACTGAGGCACTCCTGGACAGGGCCAATCACACACGTTTTGGCATATAGGGATACATTTTGGAATAGTGGTCCAGTGGGCAAAGAAGAAGAAACATGAAACAATCCCACCAACAGAGCTATGCATACTGTAAGTGGAATGACAATCCATACAGAGAAATTTAGCAGGAAGGTAGATGCGAAAAAACTGTAATGCTTTAAAACTGCAGACACAAGGCTTCGTGACAGTTCACAGCGAATTGTACCCAGTGGTACAGCATCATCACATCAGCTGTACAACAGCAGGCCTACACAAATCTATTTATAGCCATTTGGATTGCTTCTGTCTGAAGAGCTCCCCTGGATCTGAAGGGCTCTAGTTCAGCGCAATACTTGATCGCTTGCCTAACTTTGAGAAAACAGGTATAACTCTGATGAACTGATGTTTAAAAGCTTTGTGTCTGGTTGGAAATGAAATCACAAGTGCTCTTGAGCTACTGTGAATTTAACTGATGAACTCTCCAAAGTTCATAAGTGAACAACGATGCAGACAGAACAGCTGACGAAAACTTTTCCTTTTCCCTTTCACGTTCGTTACCTTTTCATTTTCTTTCCTTTTCGGTAACCTGCTATACTTTGCCATGGACACGTCATGTTCTGTAGACAAGGAATATTATTTTTTTTTAGAAATGTGATGTGTGTGTGCATAGATTAAAAATGTCTTCTGTGATATAACACGTGCACACTATTAGAAACAAACAAAACAGGGAAACATACCATTGCTAGCAAGGCCAAAAAGATCCTTCAACGTGCTTACTTCTGGAAAAAAGAAATCAAATATTCAAAGTTAAACCATCTGTAAACACTTTGTTCAACTGAGATCATTTATGGCACATTTAATGCCTAAGTCACTCCAATCTTTTCAAAGCAGAGATGCACACGTTATGCCTGTCTTGAAAATGATAACCCAGATTAGGTGCTAGAGAAATGAAGCGGCAGATAGCAAATTAAGAGTCGAGTGAGTTTACTTGATTGAGCAAGTTATCACTGTGAAAAAGATTCCTTATCTGCCAGTGTAATCTACCCAAAGAAGCACCACTTCGGTACGCTTGTTGTGACAAAAGACCCACTGCTAGCATAAAAGATCGGCAGTTCTGAACAACTTCCTGACAACACTCCTGTGATACCGAGAAATCTAAGTCCCAGAGACATACGAACTAAGCCCCTTTCCTGTACATGAATCTTCATCAAGATGGAACATTTTTTGCTGTGTTTCTCTGTGAAAAGCAATGTGTATCTAACACATCTGACTGCTGGCTACGATGCTTACGCAACAAACACTGGCCATGAGTTTCTGATGCAGGTGGAAGGAAGAGAAGGCAAACAGGCGACCCAGCTTTCCCACGAGCTGGAGACAAGCTGTTCTCGGTGTCCATACCAATGTACGCTGCACCTGGCAAAACCCTGATGAAATTTCAGTATGGCCAGGCTCTACTGAAAACCTTGTTCCACAGACTGTGTCAGAGAAAAACGGAGGTTGTGACAGATAGAACAAAAGATTTTGACATCCAGGGAAGCTAAAGAAACTTTCATTCTTTGTCATGAAGCAGCTGAGGCTTTGGTTGCAGGGTTCACTTGCGTTTTCTTTTCATGTCTTCTTTTGTGAACTGGGGGGCAGAATCACTGTATCTGTGAAGCCACATTAAAGAGGTGGGACAGTGTTTACAGAACCAGGATTTTGCCATCCAAATACTGCTTTATATTTGACATTGTATTATAAACAAGACATCCATTTATGTCTTCAGAATTTCAAATGAGATGCTATGAGGAACCTTAACTAGTCACTATTTTGCTACAGTTGTTTTATCTCCCAACAAAATGATGTCTTTAAAAAAAGTACATAAACAGGACTGAGCTGAATCAGTTGAAAAGTGGGCTTTAAAAAACAAAAAAAAAGAAAACGCTGCAGTAAAAACTCATGTTTCTGTTGCACAAGTAGGTTCGAATGTCCTTGACCTTGAACATGAACTTCTTTTGTTTGAAATTACACCAAATGTTTGCATTATTGCTCTGCCATTTAAGTAATGAATTTTCAAGTTTGTGCAATCAGGTTACTTGGAACTACCCTTGGATAGCAAGGATTTAAAGCGGACTGACCGGTTAAAAGGCAGGGAATACACTGTCGTGGTGGTGCAGCCCCCTTGAGACCCTATAAACAGTGGTACCAAGGAAGGACCCAGTAAATCCTTCTGAGTGGGACGACCCTCAGAGTAACTCGTAAACTACTTGGGCTGATCTCCTTGAGACTCAACTTTTGCCCGTTGAGGAATCATTTGATATGAAGAATTTCGCTGAACTCGAGGTGAATTTTTTTATGATTGCGTGTGTGTGTGTGAACCGACTCAAAACATCATATTCTATTACTGTGATTCTAATAGCAAATTCTTTCTAATCACTCTGTAAATGCTAAGTTAACCAGTGATTAATAGCTGCTAAATCCCTGTGATTCTCCCTCTCTTTAAACTGTGAACACACCCTGAACTGCTGCTAAACAGATTCCTTAGATAGAAACCATTGTGGTCTAAGGTCGGTTCTGGATCTAGCTGCACCTAGGCTCCGGTCTGAGAAGGAGTTTAGACAGCAAGGGGGTCCAGTCCGAACCTGGTGACTCAGTGGGAGGGTCTCCCTATCCCCTCACACTTTTACTTTGTATAAATAATTTTCCACTCAAAACCTCCTTCGATTTTATATTCCATTCACTTGATAAGTCATAGAGTGAACCTTGCCAACGAACTGGGTAAGATCACATTTTCTAAATTTTCGGTAAAATTTTTCTTGTAAAACCTTTGAGTGATAATTTAAGCGATCTAACCACTCATTTGCGACAGCTATGAAGTTTAAAAAGCATTCTTGCTTGTGCTTTTCAAACAAACTCGAACTTCTGAAGTAGGATAAATACTGTTTGCAAGCCAGATTCAGTGCTAAATTTTCCTTCTTTAGGCCATTATAATGTCAAAATTACACTAGTGTAAAAGTAGTGATCCAACAAAGAACAAAGCTGTGTATTTGCAAACTTGCACCATGTGGTGCATAAAACTTTATGTGGTGAACTTGCATTGTTTAAGCCTGAGTAAAAGCATGCACCTGTCCATGGAATTCTGTAGTAGAAAAAAAAAAACAACACACAATAAACTTATCTGTGAATCAAAGAACAAATTATTACATGACTTTATGTCTCAGTGTATTATGAAATAAGTAAGAAGGAACACATGAGGAAAATTAAAACTCAAAATAAAATTTACCTGTGAGATCCTTTTCCCGAAACTGTATTATTGGTAGAACCATTGTATCTGCAAGCTGTTTTGCCAGTTCAGAATGAAGAATATTGAGCTGAAACAGAGCACAGAGGAATGCCCTAAGACACAGTGTAAATAAGTAATAAAAAAAAATAACAGCACTCTACAGCTGTTGAAGAAGCACACCTAACATTTGTGCCCAGCAGACAAAGAAAGGATATTATGTACTTCAACGTACTTTAGTGCTTACAATACATTTCTCAACATGTGCAAGACAGATGGGGATTTTCCTCTAAATGCTTAATACCCACCCGGTGTTCTCCAAGGATCCAAGAACTTTTCAGTTCCCACATACCGTATCAGGGCAGTTCACTTGACCATTAATGCTAATACTCAACCCAGCAGGATTTAATCTGTAACTAGCCTTTATTAACAAGTTTTTGTTAGCCCCTGCACCACAGAGTTACAGTCCCACCACCATAACTAGAACCTCTTTCCATCATGAGGGTTATCTGTGACACAATCACAACAGGGGGCAAACACAACGAAAGGTCCCATTCAAATATTTCACCTTCAGAGCGGCTTCCCGTTCCTGTTTTTGTGTTTCTCTAAAATTCAGCACATCGAGACATACTTTAAAGCAGTCGTGTGATGCTGTTTAGGAGGAAGGCAAGGCTCTCACATCAGCAGTGGCATACTAAGAATATTGGACAGGTTCAGGCAGGACACCTATCAGTCACACTGCTCGAGCACCTGATACTACAACTAGGAGCACACCACACGCTAACATGATACTCTGCCCACTTGCTGACAGTATCTTGGAGGCCTCCACGCAGGGTTATGCAGGTGAGGTGAAGTCAGTATTACCCACTAGACAATACAAAACTAAACGAGGACAACTGAATTCCAGTAGAACGGACAACTAAGAAACAGGTACAGGGGGTAGCTAACACACAGAAAAGGAGGCTGAGGAATGGAGCAAGCTCTTCTGAGGGAAAATGTAACGGACAGAACTGAACAGAGAGGCTCTCAGCTTTCTGCTCCCAAATGGGATGCTTCTCTTGTACCTGGGAAGGAGATAGATCTTGTTTTGATTTATCTGTCGTTCACATAGACAAGTACAAGACTTGTGGCAATAAATGCTCCTTTCAAGTATTCCCTGAGAGCAGACATGCAGCAGGAGAAGCCTAAGTGAAAAGTTAACCTTTGTGATTCCTCTCACTATATTATTACAGCTATCCATGGGCTCTGAAAATTTTAACTTATTTTCTGCCCCAAAACCCTCCTATCTGTTCACCTCTCTTGAAAAGTAGACCTCAATACAGCCTTTTGCCTTCTTAATGAAAGTAGACTAACAAGAACAACACTTACCTGATGGCACAGCCCTGCTCACAACAGAAAGTGATGTGACGAATGACACTTAAGCAATAAGGACCTAGATACTAAGATTATACTGAAATATTACATGGGTGGGTCTAACAAAACCATTTAAAAAGACTCCTGGAACTCAGCAGCAACCTACAGAGAGTAGAAGTGCTCAGCGCACACAGCTGAGTGTACCCAGCAGTACCCAGCCTGCCTTCAGCAGGCATTTCTGCAGCCTCCTTCACACATCTCTGGATTCTGCGCGATTTCACAGCAACTAAACTGCAACTCTGCTAATTCACAGCTGCCCTGCATCTACCCCTGGCAGGTTCTGGCTCAAACCACAGCGTTTAAAGCTTAAAAATGTGTCACTTTTACATGGAATTAACTTAAAAATGGCCTCAGCCTAGATGAAATGTCCTGTTTCAGTCTCTCTTCTAATTCGCCGATTTAGTAAGTTCAGCTTTGCTCCAAGGACAGCATGTGGGATGAAGCCACAGAAACAGCTCTAACAATTATGAAAGGCTGATATTATACTTCTTTTTCCCCTCTATTAAATGATTCTGTAAAGCGCAGGCACAATCAGTAGAAAGGCTCACAATCAAAAGGACAAAGATCGAAAGAAAAACACCAAGATTCTATACTGTAAAAATAGAATATTGGCAATTCAAATTACCTCATCCACAACTTTTGAAAAGTAATGAAGGGTGGATATCACTTCTTCATCTCCTTTACCTAAGGCAAAATGCTGAAAAAAGAAACATACATTTGGTCTGTAAATCCATAAAGGTGAGTATAAAATACAACACGTGTTCTACAACAGAGGTAATAAATACTCCTACAAAATGCAATAAACTATAAAACTAAATGCAAAACATTAACATTAATACACACTCTTTTACTCTGCTCCTCTTGTTTTAAATGAATGGATTTTGGACAACATAAAATTAATGCTTATTATACTAACTTTAAAGTCATAATCATACAATAGGAACAAACTGGTTTGCATCTTCATTAATTTATTAAATGACATTTTCCACCTTTTTTTTTTTTTTAAGATTCTTAGAAGTTTTGTAACTCCCTGGAACACACTGGGGAAATTTGCAACAGCCTCCACACGAAACGAAGTAAAGCCAATGTCCTAAGCACTTCTGGAAACTACACTATTTACAGACACTTCTTCGCAAATGCTGAAGCTGAAAAGAAATCAAAGGCATGTGTTGAACATACCTGCTTTTCATAGGCAAGAAGCTGCTTCGAAAGCTGTTGTGTGGCAAGACACATTTCATTCTACAAACAAAAGTGACATGTTAATAAAAATAATGAAAGGCCTTTCGGTCTATTGTTACTACTACTTTGTTACCAGCTTCTTGACTGAATCTGCAGCTAATTACACAAACCTTCAGCTGTATGCAAACAACCAGTCCCAAATATATCTGCATAGAGAAGCAGTAATAACAGGTACACTTCAGAACTAATCAACACAGTTTGTCTAACCACTTTGAATGGAGGTAGGATTTGGGGTTTAGTTTTGGGTTCCCTTCCCACCCCCCAAAATAACAAAACTAGAACAAACTCAAACATGTAAGCAGCATACCAGCATAAAAATGTTTCATACTGGTTAATCGTCTTTCCCCAAAATCTACAGCAATAAAGAGAACCAAGATGTGCCTTTATATAAAGTATTTATGCTCAGGGAACGTACTGATGTAATTACAGTGCTTTAAGTTGATACAGGAGTACAAAACAGCACATAATTCTGTATTCTTATGGCTAAACTAGCCAATGAAGGTACACACATCCTTAAGACATGCTTATGCAAAGCAAGACTTGTAGGTAGGTTTTATAATTTTGCTTGACAGCTGGAAAAAAAACAGACAAGAATTTGGGTATGTCAATCTTTACTCAGTGTATTCCTAACAATAGTATAACCAACACCTCTCTTCCTGATTTGTTAACAATGACTTAAAACTGGAATAAAAGAAAAAGGGGAAGGGGAGAACTGCGATCTGTCTTAACCCGTCAGATCTTTCTCTTCCTCAGTAATGCAGAAAACTAATCACTTTTCATTTAATTCCATGTTAAACCGTAGCATAATCTATTCCTCTCTAAAAATACATAAGGCCACAGAGAGTTTGTAAAACTTGAGCAATCTCTGAAGGGCTTTAGTAGCACCCTTTATGCTGGGCTGGTACAGAAAGCCACTAAAACTGGGACAGAGTTTGTGTGCTCTCTTGTCATCCTGAGCACACAGAGCATGGCACAGTTACCTATCTGGGCCAGAGATTCTGAAGCACCCTTTACTTCAGCCTGATGCCGCCTCTGACATACTGCATTACAGGCTGGTGCTTCTGCACCACTTTGGCACGCCAGGAGGGAGGGTTAATATGGACAGCAAGGCCCAAACACTTGTCCAGAGCCTTAAGTATGTCCAAGTGCTCAGAAAGAACAGAGAAACATAGACATAGCCCAGGTAACAGCAGCTGTATGTGAACACATTGAGAAAAAGATGAGTGAGCTAATTCTGACCAACTTAAAACACCACGGTGATAATACTCAGAGATGGCTGGAGACGGGACACCAGAGGCCTTCCAAGGTACAAACAAGGTCTCAGAACTGAGTTATCTGGGTCCAAACTCAGATCGTGTGCACCCCACAACTATTCTCACCTCACAGTGATGGACTGTTCTTGTTTGTTGTCTCGGACCAAATAGCAGTTACACTTCCATACAATAATAATGCCAAGGATTCACGTAAGATTTCCAGGTTGGTTATGCAGACCGTGTAGTTTTTAATATGAAAAGGCTTTACACAAGCACTTGGCATTTAAGTATTTCCCAAGCCAGTGGATGGAAAAGGATGTCATGCTTTATAATAAATTAACAAACTTTGTTAAGGGCTCAGGCAAGGATAGGAATGAGCCTTAACTATCTGCCCCCAGGCTGTACGAACACCTGAGAAACTGCCACCTTCAAAGTGGGAGCTAGCAAGCAATGATTTGATGACAGGAAGGATGAGAGACTCCTTCTATGTGGACTGATGACACTAAAAGGGTTTGTTTGTTTGTATGCATGTGGGTGGCATCCAAAGATGAATTTAAAATTACAAAAAGAAGCAGAGGTTCTCAGACCTAGGATCTTTTTCATAAACACAACCTCCAAGACAGAGCTCAGTAAAAACTGCAAGAAGACTAAGTCCTCACACAGCAACTGTGATGCCATCTGTCAGTTGTACAGCTGGGTCAGGGTGAGAGAGATCTTTTGAAATAAACTGAGTGTTAGAAACATGCCTTCTTCCCCCCCCTTTTTGTTTCAGTTCACTTATTCCTGCAACGTCTGCAACTGTGTTGTCTGTTCTGACTGTTGGGAAAAAAGTGTTTCTGCCTTAAACTTGCTAACACTAAAAGAAGCTTCAGAATAATGGGCTGACACCAAAGGCATCCTATTCCTTTGTGTTAGCCATCCTCAAAGCTTCTACACGTTTGGTTTTTAAAGACTACCAGATCCTCAATTTCCTCACCCAATATCCGAAGAGTAACAAAGAGCATAATTACTCATCTGTGTGGGACAGTCTGAGGATGGGCAATGCAAAGCAGTGTGTGGAAGAAGCATCTTCCAGTGATCACCACTCTCCAGGAGCAGCCTCCAGCACGTGACAGGATAATGGGGGAATACATAAACCCTGAGGGTCTCAAAAGGGTGTAAGTTAACAACATCCTATGAAGTATATGATCAGGTGACAACAGTCACATATAGACCCCAAGAGCCATTCATGGCATGCTACCCCAGGTACAGAACAAAGAGATGCAAGGGCCTGACACAAAATGTACTTTGGGATTTTGGGCTGATTTGGGGACAACAGTTCCACACATCACTGATATACTACTGATGCCAGTAGGTCGCGTTTTTCCTTTATAGGCTCCGTTTTTTATGTCAGAACACCAAAAAAAACCTTGCTGCTCAATCCCTGCCCATGTGGAAGTTCATCCTGGGTCCTTCATCCTCCCTCCCAACCTCTGCCAGACTTTGCTCCCATTAGAGGTACAAAACCATTCATTGTATCACTAGGAAAAAAACCCAAACAAACAACAACCAAACACACCCCACCCCACTCCCCTCAAACAGCTGTAAACAAATCAAATTAAGCTAGCAAATTGAAGCACAGCCACATTGCATAAGGAACAGAAAGCAGGCAAAGTGCTCTGCTGACCTAGTGGTCATACTGCATTGCTGAGCACACTAATCTGGGAAAGTTTGGTTTAATCCTCCTCCCATTTCTTCCTAATCAGCCTTCTCCTCCGCCTCCCCCAGTACTAATCACTCTCAAGACTTAAAAGTTATTTGCATTGCTTCAATTGACAGATTCACTAAATCAGGCAAATTATTTTAACAGGTTTTACTCTATTTCCAAGACATTTTCCCATGGAATACAGCAACATTCACTTCTTGTATCTGGAAGTGACTGAAACTCAGCATACCGCAGCAAAAGAAAAGCTACTACACAATTGTGACTGCCTACTCATGTCCCTTCCATGTTACTTTGACATTTCAGAATTCATCAAGCATTTCTGGGGTGGGAGAGCTGAGCTATTGATGAGATGATCTATCAGGCAGAAACCCAATAAAACCCTCAACAGAAATCCAAGTATTCTAAACGAAAGCAAAATTAACCAGTACCGGGCCTCGCAAACACACTCATTTTCATTAGATGATTCTACTTAGCAGGGAAAACATCACTGCAGCATTAATGTAAAAAAGTATACCAGAAGAAAAGAAGAAAGGACTGTATGCAAATAGGTATCAAGCAATCAGTTATAATTACAGATATGACTTTTTTTTTCTTTTTTTAACCTTGGCCAGCATGCTATCCCTAGGAAACGACTTTTACAAAGTTCACTAACACCAGTTCACATAGATAAGGTAATGGAAGGGGTGTCTTGAATCTAGCGTTAATCTACTAGAAATGAAAAAGCAACAGATTAAAAAAATCATTGTTTAATTCTCAAGTTATTTCAGTACCTCACCCTGCTTTCAAATAAGTCAGCAAGAAAATGTCCAACTGTTATTTTCTGATCTAGTGCCAGAGCAAAGGCATGTGATTTTTCTGGGTTGACTCACCTTCTTCATTATCACCTTTATTCACCAAGCTGTTCGTATCATTTTCCTGTAACCCATTTGTAATAAAATCATCATGCTATTAACCATTTACCAGTGACGCAGTCCAACCCTTTTTAGGATATCTTTTTGTATTTTTCCAAATAAAACTCTGAGAGCTAATACACTGAAGTCAGAAGACATTTCTACAGACAGTCGTAGTAACAGACTCCAGATTTGAGGGCATGTAAAGGATTAAGTTGAGCTATAAATTAACTTCTAAAGACAGAGAGCTATTCCAGCATGTCCAATTCCAATCCCAGTATAATGAAGCTTTCTGCAAAGCTACTTTCCTACGCCAGCTAAAGCTGTCATTTTTAAAACTCTGCAAGTAACCAGCACACAGAACTGCCAAAGGCTTCTTCACGTAAACAAGCAAGGTACTGGTAAAGTATTTATTCACACACCTGTGCAGAATGACACATAATAAAATGTGGCTTACATCTAGGAAAGCTTAATGCCTCATAAATGAGGAAAAAAAAACATGTAGGTGGTTGAAGAAGGAGGTCCATGAGGCAGTTGCAGCCTTCTCATCTTTTCACAACTAGGGAACACATTTACCATCAAGACCTGGCACAGCACAGAAAGAACTGGGTCTTGATACAACAGTTTCATGCAGCTCTGCCTTCGTGTGCACGTCATCTTCCTACAAAATAGAGTTCTCCAGCAATCTAGTAAATATTACAGTCCTACAGGCTTACGTTTGCATATTAAGTAGCTCGGAAACTTGAACCCAAGAGTGAGAGAAGTTGAGCCTCACCAGGGTGCTCTGGCTGCCCAGCACTTTACAAGATCAGGCTAACATATGGCTTGCCCTCCTGCTGATTCACAGCATGGCATTCAGTCCTCACAAATGCGAATGGTTCAGCAAAGGATCAACTAATAGCTTCAAGAAACAGAAGACACTAGTCAAAACTCTGCTGTAAAACAGCAAAAGCAACTACAGTAGGATGGCTAGTTCAGTAGGGAAAGAATCTCTCCAGCTTCTTGCAAAACAATTACTATGAGCAGGGCATCCATATATTTATGCCTCCTTGTAGTACTCAAATCTCCAGATCCTGCTCAGCGCAAGGTTAACTTGCTTCCAGGCGTGGTGACAACTCCAGCTTCATTGGCAGTATTAAAAACAATTCACACGGCTTCGTAAATAGATCCATTCTCATGTGATAATGCTCTGCCTACCTCTGTTAGCAACATACGGTGAATATGCCTCAGGAAGTGCAGAGGTGCACAATGCAAACTTGCAATGAATATAGAACAGTAATACATATGGTATTTCACAGATCTCAGTGCTGACAATTTATTGCACGTGTTTGTCTTATCTAATACTCTGTTGAAGCTTCTCTATGTGGAACTGAAAGTTTATGAAATGCTAACTTAAACTTTATTGTTTCAAAAGGTTTTGAGAAAAAGAGAGTCCTACTGTTTGAAAAGGCAACACAATTGTTCCCTCAGACATTAAAAGAAAGCAATTAAAAGAAAAATTGTATCAGTGCTTACTTGTTAGTTTAGCAAGAAACTAATTTAAGAATTCTGAATACTTGAGGTTAGCTATGCAACATAATAAATATGAAAATCTGTGCATGCCCTAGAGAGCTTAACACCTACCTACTGAGTTACAGCCTAGTGAAGTCAATACATAGGAAGATGAAACAAGCAGCACTGTTGAAAAATGCAGACATGAGGTGTCATTAATTTGGGGAGAGAGGTAACACTGACATAAAGCACTACCTAAAATAGCTTTGGCAGATACAAGCCATACTGATACCCATCTAATGTGGCACATACAACCCAAGACTATTCCATAATTGTCAAGAGTTTATGTAAGAATCTGGAGATAAAAAGGCAGTGAGCCTCAGAGGTTGTTGCTGCTTTGCCCATAAGACTCTGGAATCACAAGACAATTGCTCAGAGACACAGACGGTGAACAGAATTACACTTCACAATTCCCATGCTGTTCTCTCTCTGGCTATATTGATAAAGGCAATGGGCTGCTTCTTATTCCTCTTCTGCCACCACTGCTCTTAGTATCTAGACAGATTTGTCAGGAATAATGAGATGAACCTCTTTCCAATGACAAAATACTGCATCTTACTTTCCTCTAACCCACTTAACTGTTCATCCCTTCTAATAGTCAGTAGAAACACAACAGTGTCCTGAGTTTCTAAATGACATTTTGTTTCAAGTGACCATCACAGCTCAGCCATTTCTATAGTATGATGAAGAACTGGAGACGATAGTAAAGCTCCGAAAATAATTTACTACAGCACTGGGAAGTCAGGAATGTAAACTGGGCACACTTTGCTCATACACCATTGCAAGAGCCTCAGCATACAACTTCATTTACTTAAGTTCTCTGACAGTCCTGGCTTGCTGCACTACATACTGCTCAGGTAATAAAATGTCCAGAACGATAAACACAACATTCACAGAAATCAGACAGCAGTAATGCCAGATGCATCACCAGGGCTTGCTTGCAAGGAGGAAGAACTACAAGCACATACCCTGTAAGAAAGATTTCCTCTATCAGACCATTAATGCAATAATTACTTCAGGGTACCACAGCACAGATGGGAGAACTACAGCAGGAAGTACAACACGTACTCACACGGATGTGGCTTATTTGACGAAGAAATATAAAAATGCTTCACTATATTTACACATGTGGGCTTGCCAGATCAACCAAATCTCACTCCGCAAGCACGGCTCACACATTTGCTTCCGGTGACTTCTCCTTAATCATGACATCACACGCTGCATCTGCCTTGTAGCATCGCAGTCTCTTTTTCACTGAAGAACTCCATGGGTAAAATAAGAGTCACCACCCCACCACACCTTGTGTGGGTGCCCAAAGAGGTGAGAGCACTGTCCTGATCCTGCACAGCAGCCAGGGGCTTGTCACACCTGGAAGGCCTTGCACCCAAAGGCAACCTGCTGGCCACACATCACCCAGCTGCAGCCTCGTGTCGGGGGCCCTTCCACACCAAGGGGCCCCACCTGCCCAGGCAGCGTGTCCGCTGCAACACCCTGCAACTCCTCTACCCCGCCACAGGATCCTGCAGACCCCTCCCTTCCACTCTCGTGACAAAAACAGTTTAAAGTCATTTCAAAGGTCTGTCTACCTCATTTACTGGGCGCATTCACTGGGACGGGCTTCATCCCAACAACTGCCCTACTGCCGTAGAAAAGTTAAAGGCATGCACAATGAAGTCCTGCTTGAATACACAGAAGTCTGAAAAGTTAGGTACCCAGCACCTAACAGAAATCTGCAGCTTGAAGGAAAAGCACCCAAGTGTTCAAAAAGATTCCTACTTTTCTAAGTGTTTCAAAAAGCCCTCAGCAAATATTTCTGTCTTTCTCCCCTTCTTTTCAAATGCACTGGATTCAAGTGTTCAGAGCAGCTTGAGCTGTCAGTTTACAAACTTACTGATGCTCTGCACACAAAGCAGTGTTTTGGGACATATATATGCATTTATCCACATGGATAATAAACAGCTTGCAGCTGGCTCTAATTGCTACTCCCCTGAGTCTTCGCACTGCATCCATTCAGAACCATCAACTATTGTTCTTTGATCACAAGCTACAGTGGTTTGAATTACATGAAAATCTTAGTTTTCATCACAAGAAACAACACCAAACTTCTAGTAAACTTCTCTGGAAAATCTTGAAAATATGGTTGAGACACACCTGGGAAATCTTAAAGTTCAGAATGTAGTTAGGAAGAAAACAATTTTACATTTTTAAAACTGTCCTAACTGTTTTGAGGGGGCTTAAACCCTGGTTTTTCAATACCGTGGACTAGTACAATCCACTGCTGTTTTGTTTGACTGCCATGACTGCGATGCCAGCCAACTTTACGGCTGTGCAAACAGAAATTGTGTCACTGCTTCAAAGTAGGTCGGTAACTGTAATTGCTGTTTTACAGATCAGGAAATCGGAGCAAGGGACGACAATGACTTTGCAAAGACAAAATTTAAGCTAGGAAAATAAAAAGGCAAATTCAGAAACTGGCTTCTCACCACTCCCATTTTTGCACTCTACTAAATCTTGTTCCCTCTCAAAATGAAAAGAGTTGATAGCACTTCCCAATACACCACTAGCGAGGCCCAGACAATGTGCCTCCAAACAATGCATCAGCAAAAGTTGATATTCTCTCAAGTTGTGATTATGCAGCAAAGAAATACTACACATAGATTTTTCTTAACTGTTCATTCATGTTTAGCGGGCAATTCAGCATTACACTTCTCTTTCTATGGCAACTGCAATCATAACATTTTCCAATAATGGGTAAGCCTCTGAAAAACTGAGGGTGAGTTCAGTCAGAAAGCATGTCTTCATTTAAATATTAAGGAGCAGTTCCTTAAAAGGATATATGCAAAGCTCAGTAAAACTAGTCAGAAATCAATGTTAGCCTATAAAACACTAACATTCTCTTGCCAATTAATCTCTGTATATGGCTGAATTAATTATTTCCATTAATTTTTATTTAAAAAACAGAATTTTGCCCCAATTTTACTGTGTTCCTTTAGGTCTCATGCAAAAATACCAAGACTTTTTAACGTGCATACAGAATAAAAAACACAAAAAGTTTGTGGGTTTTTTTCCACTTATATAATTAATATGATCTACTTAGACTTTGTTACTGCAATGTCATTTTTTTGCCACTACTGGATCCCGAGAACACAAACCCAAACTGGAGTCACAACATACAGCGATTCCCAAAGTATTAAATGGCAGAAGCAGCAACACTAAGAACACTACATGTCGAGCCAATGTCCTTGGTAAAGTCCCCAACACTGGCCACTAAACCCAAATTTTCCTAAGTCAATGGTAGTGTAGGGTGCCCTCCTCTACATCCCTACAAAGCCTGACTTCAAACAACTGCTATGCACCTCCCATCTCAAAATGGCATCAAACATCTGATGAGGTGTTTCAAGGAACACATCCAATATTCACAAGTGACTGAATATTTAGACCAAACTAAAGCAGAAAGTGTGCAGGAAGCAAGTGGCCAAGAAATGCTGGAAAAACAAAGCAGACTCAGTAGTACTGCAAAGCACAGATGGGTAAATGCGCTGAGACAGTGAGAAGAAAGAGGAAATGTCATAACTAAGGGGCAACAGAAATGGAGAAGGCTAAAAACTGAGATGGAAAGGAAGCAGCAAACAGAAGCAGACAAAGCATTTTCTCCACGAATCACAGGCCAGAGTAACCACTTCCTAAAATGCCACCCTAACAAGGCATCAGCCAGGCCAAGGGACATGTAGTCCACAAGCTGGACACTTAACAATCAAACCATATTTATCCTCGGATTTCCTTCTGTCCCCTATTTCAATTCTGCCTGCTCTTTGGTCTCAGATTTCTACCATCCAACGTGCCCATACTCTTGCTGCTCTATAGCTCAGTGACTCTACCAAAATGCCCATCACTGACTTTCCGTGCTGATTTTATGTCACCTCTCCAGCCTGTGCTGTATTGTTTTCTAAGTATCTGAGGTGTGCTGTAACGCTCTAATTGCTCTACATTTGCATGGGATCCAGGACAGGAAGACTTCGAAGCTCTCCAAAGCTGGATCTTCCAGGTGTAGGTAGCTAAATCCTGGGCAGACGGCTCTTTCTTCCAAGTTATACTATCAGTCACCCAAAACAGCAATCCTATCAAATGGACATACACGTGCAGCAGTTTTATAGCCGAGCTGATTCCTGATAATATTAAGCATTGGGCACTCAGTCTTTCAGTAAATTCAAAACACCCCTATTCTCCGTATCTCTCTGTGTCCTCTAATTTACTGGTTTACGAACAGGGAACCTGTTGTTTCTACTAAACTCAGGTATCTAACCTACATAAATACTTGCAAACGTTCCATGAGATACTGTGTATGTCTTTAAAGACCTAGATAGGGTATTTTGAAATACCTCATTTTATGCACATGGGAATCCTAGCTTCACTGAAAATCACCCAGATTTATAATATTTTCCAAAGCACAGGATATGACTTACCTTACAATTTTACTTTCAAAGGGATTTAGTCATCTAGGTCATGTAAGTGCTTTGGAAAGCGCTATTTTTTTTCCAATTCTGCCCCCATATTTTTCACACTGACTAGGCACTCAACTTCAATGTGACTCAAAGTGTACATTCTCTCTGTAATCAATGGACATAGACAGTCCCTTCCAAATGGTGACTCACAGCATCTAAGTTAGATGCCTAAAGTCAGTATGAATACCTACCTGTGTATTAGGTTGATGTTTAGACAAGCAATTCTGTCAAGGCTGGCCTTCCAATGTACCATAAAGTAAGGACATATCACAATTTTTCTTTTATTAATGTTTGGAGACAGACAAAGCAGATAAGAATTTTTTTCACACATATGAAGTTTCTGAACATCAGGGTGGGAAGGGGCTGAGATATCAGATGGAAAACACCCACAAATCCTCTCAAACCACAAGAGGTGCAGGTGCTTGGCAACTTTCACGTAAGTAAAAGCATGACAATAGCAATTCATCTTCTACTGCACATTGAACAAAAGAAACACAAATTAAAAATTACCTGAGCACCATAGACTCGTTGCATTGCCTGAAGCAACTGGTTTGTATATTCAGTAAGGGTTCCTGCATCTTCTTCAAATACACTGAGCAAAGACCGAGTCTTCAACAAAAGAAAAAAAGCAAATTATTTTAGTCCCGAGTGAAAATATTAAAAAGAATCATAAACAACCGTAGATAGGTAGCAGCAAAAAATATAATCAATCAGAAAAAGTAAGCCTTTAACTTTGCATGATTCTGTGCAGAATCTCAAAACACATAGAAATTAGTCCTTCTATTATGGATAGGTAAACTGAGGCATAAGGAAGCGAAGTGATAAAATGCTGTGGCCAAATCCTCACTCCCAGTCTCTTGCTCTAATAGACATTCCTTCCAACATAATCAGGAATGTAAAAAATCCTGAATATCTGCCTGCTGACTACAGTAATCCAAACCACGTTAAGGACTCTAGGTCAAACACCACTGCTTGCTCACTTTACTTCTCTAATGTCAGACTGCATTAAAAGCACCCCTTGCCACGCGATAATTTACAGAGTATTATTCACTCTCAACTGTCTTGAGCAACTCTTAAACAGCCACTGCCAAAGCCAGCTGATGTAATGGGACCAAACAACTGAGTGTTCATCTACAGCAACAAGCAGAGGAGTACACACCCACTCAGCGATACCCTGTACTTTCTCCATTCTGCTAGCTCATCCTTGTCAGCAAATGGGGGGAAAAAAGAGCATAATGACTTGTGTTATCTTAAAGACATGAACTCCCTTGGTTTGTTTTGGTGGAACCATCAGGAACAAAGAACTACGTTACTGACACAGCTCCTGACACATGGGAAACAAAGATATCTCAAATAATGCCGAGCTCCAGAATTAGCTAGATCAAGACAACAATGACAGAGCGAAGCCTGTCCCTTTAACTAATGTTGTCGTGCTCCATCCTTAGTCTTAACTTTGGCAAATCCAATCTATTTGATGCTAACTGGCAATGTCTTTCCATCTGTACAGCTAATTTATATGACATTAATTAGTTTCATCTGCTTACATGAGGGGCACACATAAACGCCAGTACTTTCATAATCAGGTCAGTCATGTAACAGAACAAGTGCTTTACCTGTCTTCGTATTACGGGAATCTCTAACATACCTGAAGTACCCAGGTTCAAATCTGGGGAATTTATTTCAAAGATTTAAGATAGTTTTAGTTGCACCACTATTTTAACAGAAGGCATATGTACTTCCCGAAGGCATTTATCCTCCTCTGCAAAACTCTCTGCCCGGACTTTACATCTGTCCTGAAAAACTCAAAATCAGCATCCTTCAAAAAACCTGGCCTAAGATTAACTATAATTTCATCTCTACTGAGAAGTATCTAAGCCAGAAATCAGCGTCACTCAGCAGTTAAAGTACATGACTTCGGAGTCAGTCCTTGGGTTCTGTTCTAGACACTGCACGGGAGTACTTCCATACTTTGAGTAACTCAAACTCTCAACACGTCAGGCTGCTAACGTGCTAAGCTGCTACAGTGCTTCCTACCTCAGAAACACTGGCAGTCAATGCATTTGGGAAACTAGCTTGAGACCTCAGCATGTAAGGAGATATGTGATACAAAGTACTGTTATCAAATAAAAAGAACGTAAAAAAACAGAACAGAGAGAAGGCCAGGTCAATGAAATGGATATCAAGTACCCTAGCTCATAAAGGACCTTTGCGCTAACCTCCCTGCAAGGTCAGTGGCATGATTTTGAGAGTTTCCCACACCAAGCTATTATTTCAGTAATTGAAAACATATTGCTTTTCAAAAATATCTGCTTTTAAATGTTTTATCTTCAATGATGCATTAAAACAAGCAAAACTAATGTCAACAAACTATCTTCTACCTATACAGTGCTCATCTTCCTCATTTTGTGTTACAACAGCACAGAAAATGCACAGGATATGAAGATGGTTAAAAAATAAACCTAGCGAAGGCAAAAATGATAAAACTTGACACATGTTTATCAAGACAAATCTCCAGCCAAGACTAAAGTTTACAAAGAAACTGCCTGAAGTAGGCTACAAATCACACGTTTCTGCATGCTGGAAAAGCTACATTCCTAAACCTTACTGAATTTTTGCAGGTTCAGTTTTTCAGATATTTAAATATGGGTTGAGGTAGAACAGCTCTGGGAAACAATTTTCTGAAAGTCTTGGCCTCAGTTATTAGCACATTGTTCAACAATAATAAAAACAAAAAATGATTCAAGCAGCTTGGAAGTACTCCTCGGAAACTTTTATACTCAAGAACACCATTTTATCTCACTGCAACAAAATAGAAGCATGTGTATGTTTTCATTGTTGCTGTTTCGAGAAATTCTGGAATACCAGCTAATGCTGCTGAAATAAACCAGTAATCCAAATACTAAGCAAACATTTAGGAGGCCTCATTAATAGCACCATTATGTTGGCTTCTGGTAACACAGGAAAAAAATTTCTACTTTCATGTAAGTATTATTTCCCTTCGTTTTAGCATGACTGCTTACGTAAATTTCTGTCCTATTTTGTGGCCAAACACTTCAAGATTAAGACACTTCCCATGGCCTTTTTCAGCCAGCGCTTGGACACAAATCAAGGCAAAAGTACTATATTGTCGGGGAGAAAGAAATCAAGTTTCAGAAAACTGATGAAGAAATAACTTTGGCTTAATTCTCTCCTGTCTTGCACGTAATTCATATACTTCACACAGCTTATAAAAAGTGAGGTTATATCATTTTACCATCCCTTTGCATTGCTGTAAGTGACTGCACAAGGCAGAGGAGAATCAGGTCACTTTACGCAGAAATAAATGATCCCATAAGCTGCTACACGCTAAGCGCTGTGGGACAGAGACTGTCTTTCTGTCTTGTTTTTGTAGCACCCTGCTCACAGAGCGACCCTGTTGTGCTGTGAATCTAAAGCTCTCCCCAGGAAAAAAAAAAAAGTAAAAATATAAAAGACTGAAAAAAAAATCCCCATGAAAAAATAATTTTAGAAACATTAGGCCATTATAAAAATTAAACAATGCCCCTCCCTCCCAAAGTTATCGGACTTGAACAAAAAGTAATGCCTGAATCAAGCCAAAACATCCTGCAAATACATGGGTTTATGCACAGTCTGGTATTTCCAGTAATTGCAAAGGAGATGTTAACAGTCTTCATTCCAGGTCAGAAGAAAGATTAAGACCTCCAAATTCAATTCAGTGCACTGTTCAGCTGCTTTCAATGTTACATTTTTAATCATTGAAGGAAGTGTTGACTGAAAAGGTAAATGAGTTCACTTATCCTGCATGTTAAGTTCTTCAGCTCCAGAATGAGCTGGGGGGGAGGTTAATAATAAAAACTTTAATAACTGCTCATAATAAATCTAGGACATTTTGGTAAACTGTGGAACACAGAACAGTTCAGGCTGGCAAGGAACTCCACAGGTCACCTTGTCCAAACCCCTGCTCAAAGCAGGGCTGACTCTGACATTATCTCAGGTTACTCAACACTTTTCCAGCCAAGTTTTGAAAACCTCCCAGGATGGAGATTCCACATACACCAGCATCAAACAGATGATGAAAATCGTTCTTACTAGGACAGGATTCCATGAAATCACAGAATAACAGGATAAGAAGAAGTGGTCCAGATGAGCCCCAAGACTCACTAAGTCCTGACAGGCGCATGTCCAATCTTTCCTTCAAAATGTCTCATGACAGACTCCGTAACACCTTTCAGCAATCTGCTCCACAGCTTACCTATTCCTTCCTCCATCAGCAGATGAGTTACAACACACGGCTACTTGGCAGCAAGATCCATACCAACCCACCCCACCCTACCTTCTTTCCCTGCTTTACCAATCACTTTTGTATCTCTCCCTACATCACGCCTTGGCCTCAAGCGCACCTTCCCCACCTCTCTGTGAAACTTCCAGTCTTCCTCCTTCCCATTACTTCCCTCTTCCACCCATATTTCCCTCCTTCCATCCTCCTTCCCCAGCTCTCGTGGCCTCACACCTTGCTGCCCCCCGAAAACACCACGGCATGGCACGTTCTTCACCGCGGGTTTTCCACGCTCCTCAGGGGTCACCTCTGCAGCTGTGCCACATCATGGCTCCCAGCACCGGGGCACAACACGGGGGCGAGGAGAGAAACCTTCTGCCCTGCCTGCTGGCCTGCCCTCGCTGCTTGGACTCCATCAGAAGGAGGTCATCTTCGGTGAGGGCCACCTCACCTTGCCTCACGGGAGCCAGCACCCGCGCGATCGCTCACGGCGAAGAGCAGGCCCCCGGCGGTGACATTCCTCCAGCCCCCTTCTGTCACCAGCAGGCAGCCGGGGGACCCACAGCGCCCAGGCCTCCCCTTCCCCCAGGGACCGCGGAGGAAGCCAGGGCACCGCGCCACCCTCACCGCCCCTTCCCCAGCGCGCCCCACCTCTCCAGGGCAACCCCCGCAGCCGGCTGGGTGCAGCCTGAGGAAAAAGCCCACAGAGAGACTGCTCCGAGGGAAGGTGAGGAGAAACGGCGCCGTGCCCCGGCCTCCCCTCAGCCTGACCCCCGCAGCCCTCTCCTCCACAGGCCCCCGGCAGCAGGCGCAGCCCGCTTTTCCCTGACGGACGCTCCACGGGTGCCGTTCGCCAGCTTCGCCGCGTCCCTCACCCGTACCCACCGCTCCCGCCCTCCTCCACCGCCCGCTGAGACCCCTCTTCCCGCCGCCGGCCGGCTACTGCCCGGCCCTCCGGAGGCG
>Ga0065711_1000725_pt1 | contig 81046 bp, 35 predicted proteins | sample Hoacrofraction12_FD_59098 | JGI IMG/M metagenome (GOLD analysis project Ga0065711, IMG submission 59098) | Hoatzin crop microbial communities from Cojedes, Venezuela - Epithelial fraction 12 v2 (version 2) | ecosystem: Host-associated > Birds > Digestive system > Esophagus > Crop | place...
AAAAACCCAAAAAAAAAAAAAAAAAAAAAAGCGCGAAGAAAAAGCCCAAACCCTAAACAGAGAACTAATCTTTTTGGGGCAAAAAAGATTTTACTAAGACATATTTAAAAAAAAAAACAGTGTCAGATGTCTATTCTGTCTTGCTCTTCCAAAGGGCACATTTTCTCAGATACCTGCACCAAAAATACCACAAAACATTACCTAGCTTGTTTCTAAGTCAGAAAGCCACTAAGCAATAAAAAAAAAAAAAAGCTTTCTTCAAGGGGAGTTTGATGTGCTGTTTAGCCTGCTCTGTCATTTTTCTTGTCTCTCTTCATAATCCCTATGTAACCCAGAAACGGCGAGTAAAAAAGAGAGACCCTCTGCTTGTTTAATTACTTCCTGAAAATTTGACAACTACTACTTCGGTCTCATTGGATAATCTACTTTTAAATTGCCTAGTCTTTCAAAGACAGCATAATTATTTGAGTACACTTACTTCCCTAGCTATACATCATGCCTATCAAAATTAAATGCTTCCAACATACCATTGCAGCTTTTTAACATTTCACTTCTGTAATACATTTAACAGTAAATTGATCCTATACTTCCTTTTTAACAAATTTTCATACCTTTAGTAGTAAAGCACAGTTAGAAGTTGGATCTTTTTTCTCTGATGAGGGAATAAAGTTATTTAAAGAATGCTAAAGAGATTTATAAAATGCAAAGCCTGGAAGACGTTTGTGATGTTTAAAATGATTTCCTTCATTTCTGCTTAAAAAAAAGACTATTTCATTAATACAACTAATTTCTGTACAAAATGTGCAAGCAGACATAACTTCCTGAGTTTTTCAGTTTTGCTGAATAATAAATGTTATCTTGAAGGAATTAATGTGCTTTTCCTCTGAAATACTGTGAAGATTTTTTTCTAAAGCATAAAATTATTTACAAAAATTAAGAATAAACAATTCAGTCTACTCATTTGGCAGACTATTCCACTGACATTTTAACTGGTGAATATGTCAATCTTTAGAAATGTTATTTTTCTGTGATCCATACAGTTATTTCTGCTTCTATGTCATCAGAACACCAAAAATGACAACATGTGTTGATTAATCATCAAAATATGCACTAAGCACATACTCTGGGCACAGTCACTGCAGTGGGGGTGGTGTCTATTTTTCAAAGCTGAAAGACTACCCCACACAGTACCAGGATTTCTCCTGTAAAGACACAGGAAGCTAAAAGCAGTCACGAACACAGACCTCTCTCCCAGATATTAGCATTGCTTCTGAGCATTCCTCTCTCAGGATATGCTAAATTTGAGGGTTTTTTTTGTTTGTTTTGTTTGTAGTGAGACGTGTCCATAAGCCACATTTTCAAAAGAGAGAGGTTTTATTTGCAGGAATGCATGCAGACTCGCGTGGCAGATCCTGCCGGTATATGCACCACATGTGCGTGTATGCGTGCAAGCCAGAAGACTGTCTACGGCACATGTGCAGGTCAATCCAGCATGAGCAAAACCAAAAGCAAAAGAGGTAAAGAAACAGCACGTAAAAAAAAAGGAAAGAGAAAGAACCCCCCCTTCGCTCTAAATCATCACGGAGACTGCAATATCCTGTTATCTGTTGTAGTAACATCATATACAAAATAGAGAAACAAATGCTGCCCTTCTGTGAAGGGAGGTAATAAAAGATTGATTCATTAAAAAAGAAAAAAACCTGAGGAGATAAGAAATATGTTGTTTTAAGCTATACTTAAGAAAAGCACAGATTGACATAAGTTGCAAGCAGCCCAAATTTCTTCATATTGGCTGTTCCTGTTGTCTTAGGATAGGCATGAGATGAAAGACAAGTAAAAGCCATTGGACGTCTGGTTGCCACGAACCTGTTTCTAAATCACGTTCTTGACCTAGCGGAGAAGAGCTTTGTACACTGATCTTCATTTATTTTTTTCTACTGCAGACCTAAATAAGACAGAAATAAGAGACTACAAAGCACCAACTGAGTATGTTTTGGGGGAGTGAATAACAAATGCATTTCACCCTAAAGAGAGAATATTACTCACCAATGATTAGTATTGATTTAAAACACCTATCCAGAATGCCTCTTTAATTCTGTGATTATGACTACCTAATGGCAGTTAGGTAGATATTAGGAAGGCAAAAGTATCAAGTTATAGCACTAAATGATGAAAAAAATGCAGCACCACTTCAGACACCACATTTTTTTTGTTTAATTTAACGTCAAAGACTTGAAACCAGTTACCTAACTATTTTTAAAATGCTGGTTTCTGATTTCATTGATTTATCTATTCAAGTTTCTTCCTCTCTCATACCCTAAACACACTTACATGTTCAGAAAATATTAAAAATGGCAAATCTTATGAAAGCTTGTGAAACGTCTGCAGAATTCACATATGAAATAACAAACAGTACGCATAAATAGATCCTATCCCTTCCCCTACTACAGGATCAAGGCAAAACAATGTGTGCAAAGTGAAAACTGATACACAAGAAAATAGTTAGACACAGTCTACAGAACTCACGAGAATAAGCTTGACTCTGGGAATATTTACAAGATCTGGAAAGAGTGACAGTAATCAGCTATACATATGTTAAGAAATGTTACATGTTACGGCAGCTGAACAAAAGCATTAGAGGTGTATGCCTACAGCTGGACTCTGAGGATCTTACTTAGCCCCCTGATGAAGCTATGCCAACAGTTCCCACTAATGCTAGTGGGAAGTGTCCTGCCCTTCTGAAAATTGCAATACTTATAAAGCTGCCTAAATAAGGTCTTTGATTACGCAGAAGACATATTAAAGGGAGAGAATAATGTGCGATATCCTGACATCTGCATACACGCTTTCAGTGTACTTGGTCTGCTACCGTGCATAGTTGGTACTCTTTTTCCAGTAAGTAGCACAGTAACAGTTTTTACTCTTCTATAGTATTCAATGGTATGCACAGCTTCTCCCAGTTTCTGAGCTTTTCAGTTTATCACTGTCTTAAACACCGTGCAAGTGTAGATTAACCTAAATTGTTATGAAAAAAAACTCCAACCATGATAATTCATTTGAATTTAGTTGATTTTGATTGTAGTTTGTTGATTTTTCTTACCCATCATCAGATATGGAAAATAAAGACTTCCAATTTCTGCAAAAAATTAAATCTAAATACTTTTATTCAGAAGAGCATTCTGTAACAGTTTTTAGTGAGTATCCCATGCTTACTTAATATTTAAGGTCAGAATAGTCACAATAGAATTAAATCACTTGTCTGAAGTGAGTCATGCTCATATAGTGATTTATAAAAACAGATTAGATCTTAGAAATCAATCATTCTAAATGAAAGAATTCCAGGTGACATCCCACCTGGAATTAATATTTAATTAAGTACAACGATTTCAAAAGGGGAAAAAATAACTTCTTCAGTAATTTATGCACGTGTATCTTGTATTTCCAACTTTTCTTAAATTGTATAGAAACTGTTACATAGTGTCTGCCAGTCAAGTTCTATACTTTTGTTTCAGTCTCTGTTATCAAATTCATGTTACACTGAGCTGCCATATAAAATGATAATTAAACACTCCTAAACATCTGATCCACCTTAAAAAGCTTGTACTAAAATCAATTTTCAAATAGAAGTTTGACCCAGAATTTCTCAAAAATACTTGAAAAAGAAGTGCTGATAGTGGTTTACAAGATTAATAAATTTATAAAATCAACATTTACTTTGTATTTTCTGGTTTCACTTGCTCTTGATTTCTTCTTGAAGTGTTAGAATGTTATTCCCTGTTCTCTCCTTAAACCGCTTTCCTCTAACGGGGCATTGCAGACCCACTACACAACAGCCGTGTTCCGACATACAAATTGTTTTCTCGGTTTGAAATTTGTCCTTGCTACGTGCACACACCGCAGGGGCAAGGCCCAGGGGAAATTCTCACTTCAGGGAAATCTGTTTCCCAATTGATCATGACGGAACCAGCGTTTTGCAAAGTAAGTACTTTTGTGAGAGATATAATGTTCCTGTAGAGGTAGAGTGCCATGAAAGGAGAAACAACTGGGCTACTGTAGTCAGACAAGTATTTCCTTGTTCTTAGAAAAATAAAATTAATTTACAAGAAAATGGAATACACTTTTTCTAATAATGGGTGATTTTGTGACCACCTGCCATAAAAAAAAGCCCATCGGGCCAGAGATTCCTCTTCCCCTTGAGAGATTTTTTTTTTACTTATTTATTTTTGACTTTGAAGAAGGGTAAGAATTATTTCTTTAAACAACTGAGTGCAGATTAAAATTAACACTGTACATTTCAATTATTATCAATTCATCAGGGAATCAAAAGAGTTGGTATCTTTTTAATTAAAATATTTCTATCAGATAACCTAAGCCTCTAAAGCCATATATTTGATTTTAATTAAAAAAAAATTCTGGTTGTGATCATTGTTCAGAATTAATATACCAAATAAAATATGGGAAGAAAGGAGGTAAGGGGAGGTTATATAGTGTTACCTGATAAAAGGAGACAGTAATATTTAAAATGAGGTAAGTGTTACACCGATTTATGATGTATTTTATCTTCTAGAGAAACCCTAGTTTATCGTAGTGTCGTTCAGTTTGAAACGTCAGCTGTATATCTTTCTGCTTTTGAATGTAACTCTAGGTTGAAAGGAAAAAGTTTGCAGTGATGTGATGTATAAGCAGATCAAAAGCTTGGCATTTTTTCTGAGATAATTCACTTTTATATTGAAACATTTTTTTTGGTCATAAATACATAAATATTATAAATATCTTCTAAATATCTTGAAAGAGTATTAATTAATAACACTTAATGTGCCTCTCATCTTCATGGTGCTGTACAAACATCAATTAATCAGAAAGGATGAAAACATTCCTTTTGTTTTAGTCCTCACTCAAATTATCTTGTAAACATCCTCATCCTTAACCCACTAGCACCAGGATTTGTACTTCTTTCTTCGTTTTGAAAACAAAACAAAATATCTTCATTCATAGTCTGCTTTCCTTTGCATCCATAACATACTTCTATCAGGAGTCTTGCCAGTATAAAAGTGATTCAGTTTGTAAGAAAACAGAAATCATTGTGTGGTGACCTTATAAATATAGTGCCCAAGTAGCACCATAATGATACTGTATTTATTCTCATTATATAGGTTCATAAATTGTAAATCGGACTCTGCCTCTGTTGTGTATGTTTAAAAGCGACATAATCCTCCTAGTTGTTCTTGTGCTCAAATAAAAAAAAAAAATCCAGAACGAAAATAAAAACTCCCAATGCTAATAAGAAGGGCAAAGCAAATCAGCCTCTAAATCATCCACCTAATCTAATCACTCAAAAGCAATCTACCAGCCAAGGGCCAAACAAACCTGTGTGTCATAGCTGGCCTATGCAGCATGGCAAGCAGAGGTGAAATTGCTCTCGCTTTTAAGGACCGTGTTGAATGTTGTATTCAGAGATTTTTTTAAAACTAAAATTATAAGACAGCCAGCATCCAAGAGCTGCTATGGCTGAAGGAGGAAAGATGGCACCAATGTGCAGAAGAGCAGGATTTCTTTTCTTTCAAGGTAGCTGTTCCTATCGCCCGCTGGTTTCCAAATACCAAAGAAACAACAAATTGTCACTTCTCAGTGATGGCTCTTTAAATATGCAGTTGGTTCCCAGCTCCTAGGATTATTCCAGTAGACCATTTACCATTGAAATTCACACCAAAATTGTGAATTGCTGATCGCAATGCTTGACGGCATTTATCCATCCCCTTTCTCTATGTGCACCCACATATCCAATGCAGAATATATTTCTAATTCTGATTTAATAGATTTAGTAGTATATACACACTTCTAAGAATTTAATGAAGGAAAAAACATTGTGGTCTTCATTTGTACTCTCAGTGGGTTATTTTGCTCTGTGTAAGTGAAGTCAGTCCCCCTTGAGCACCACTGTTTATTTCCATTAACAGCAATTCGTAGGATAATGTATGGTTGTAGTCTAAGGATTATAGTTGTCTGACACAATCGTCAGCACACTTTATTAAAAAAGTGCCAGCCTGAAGTCCTATGACCTTCCACTTTTCATCTTTAGAAAACAACTTTTGGTCTAGGTTACAGTAGATTTATCCGTTATACCATTCATTTTTTATACCTCCTTGCTGGTTCCCAGAGTAAATGGGATAATAGCTATTCTAATCTATAAACCATCAACATATTTGCCTCATGAGAATTCAGTGTTTGGGGTATATACTTTAGCGTCAACATATTGGACGTAAGTAGAAGAAAAAAACTCATGACTTACCCAGAAGGCTTAATTTTTATTATTATTACTTTTTTTTTTTTTTTAAAGCCAACTTTTTCCAATTAAGGGAAAGAAGAAACTTGCATACATCTTCCATGGACCTCAGCTCACAATTTAAGCTCATTATGGTGGATAAGGAATTAATGGCTGTTGAGCACTCATATGTGTTCTGGGGATTTAAATGAGCATAATTCAGACATGTACGACAGCAGGATTTCATTTATGCATATGCGATCACTTAGCTTCTCATCACATCAACCTGTTGGATCCAGTGGGCCCATTCCAAATCAAACAAATGTAAAAGGAGAGTCTCCTATCGATTTGGGGCGCTTTGGCTTTGGCCCACTGAAACAAGCAGCTTTTGAAGACATTTTCAGACCTTGTCTTGGCTAAACTCCTAGACACATCAAGAGTTTGGAACAAATTTAGAAGTGCCACTTGAGGGCTTTAATTTTTGCCTGTTAGTCTTCCACTGAATGGCTCTCAGATTATAATCTGAATCATTCATGCACACACCCAGACAGATGTGCATACATGGATGCACACAGAGATGTACAGCATGAAGTCTTCTTTAGGACATTAAGCGTATGCTTTCCTGACTCCCTTACAGGATTCTGAAAAGCAAAGAAAAATATTGCTTTCTTTCGAGTCTTCCCTGGACAAGAAAGATTCTTGAAAGACTCAAACCAGAGCAGTGACATAGTTTATTACTGAATGGACAGTGAAGCAGAAGCGTGTAGGTATCCCTTGATTCTTCCTTCAGTGGCTCCCTGTCAGAGCAGCATCTGTTTGTCTGCTGCTTGCTACATTTCCATCAAGCCAGGAAACACACAGAACTTGGCAGTATTTGACATTGCACTGGCAACAAGTTACAGTTTGTTTAAAATATTAAGAAGTGAAAGCAATTACAAAATAAGTATTTGTGCAGGAGCCCAGTTATTATAGCTTTCCTTTTCTTTTCCTCTTTCAGAGAGAAATCTTTTGCTATTGTGAAACATTGGGCTACCCTGATTAAAAAACCAAAACAAACCAAAACCGTAATCAGGGTCTCACTTTCCCCTTGTTCACTGTTTTAGCAAGCTGACTTGATTTTTGGCTGCTGAGGAAGTTTGGAGACAAACCCCTCTTTTGCCAACAGTAGCAGGGTGGAAGGGAAACATGCAGGCCAGATTGCTCCTTTGCAGTCGGTCAGGGCGTACATGCACTCCAACATGCACAGAATGGTCGAAAGACACCGTGGATCACCAGGGAACAGGACAATTCACCCCTGCACGATTCTGACAGAGTTTTGATCTCACTCTTTTGCATTTTCCCTTAGCATGCTCTTTCTCTCATTGACTTTCAGTGTTCATTTATTCATACCACCTCCAACCCAAACAAAGCACAAACCCCAGACATTAAGCACTATGGTAGCTGTTGTCAGCCCCAACACTTTATCACCTGTGTTTTCCAAAAGGTGAACGCGGAGCACAGGAAGACCGTCATTTGCCACAGTCGAATGAGCAAATAGGAGACCTGGAAATAAAACTTCTTCTCAAGGCTCCTATAACCAGTTTCAAGGCTCTCTGTACATATCTATATTTTTCCAGTCGCACACTGTGTCCTCAGAACTGAAGGGCAGAAAAGAGCCTTCTTCGTTTAAATCCATTCTGATTCCAAGAAAGAGAAACTTTGACTTGTTTGCTGTGCTTCACTTGACATACTGCCTCCAGGGCAATGTTCAAAATGACCTTACATAACAGTTTACATTCATAATCCATCACTGCAGAGGGAAATCAAAACAACAGACTTTTTCCCGCTTCATTCTGAAGGGCTGCTCTTGTTCTATGTTGTGTGCTCAGGAAAGAACCAGTGATGAAGTCAGATTAGAACTACAAATATCACAAAATATTCCCCCCAAAAAGCCTCAACCTTGTCAATGTGCATTTGCAATTTGGTTGCAAGAATCAAGTGGTTTAAAAATGAATAAAACAACTTTTTTTCAAAGCTCAAAGGCCTTTTTAATGCCTGGTTATCAGCTGACAAAGCCCGCTGAAATATCTCAAGTATCACGTTTAGAACAGGTTAAATACTAATATATGCACACATTATGCCCTTTCACATGTAGAAGTTACAGGTTTTTTTCAGTGAAGACTGCATTTATCACAGATGTCTTTTCCCTTACAAATTCCTTCTGCACCTATCAATACAGTTTTCCAGGATCTTACAAAATAACATTATTACTTACCAGAACAGGAGAAATCACACCCTCTCTTAACTTGAAGCTAATAATGTAAACCTCCCTCATTCTACCTGTCAGTCCAAAAAAAAAAAAAACAAACCACCAACACAACCCATCCTTACTCAACTCACAGAGTGAGTGAATAAACAAATATGACACAGCAGATTTAGCGATACAGTGTCAATGAATTGATAAAAACCTTGAATTCTGAAGTATTCTTACTATCACCAGATCTAAAAGAGTTTTGCTAAAGAGCTCCCCTTCTTTGGGAAGAGAAGCAAGGATGGAAGCTTTAGAATAGCCTTCAGTGCTTCTTGATAAATAGCAAAAAAGCTCAGTGGAAATGTTCAACCTCTTTATGATTAAAAAACAAACCTTTAATGTAGTTTTTGTTTACTGTGTCATAAGTGCAGCTTTGGAAGTTGTTGCCAAAGAATCATTGGAACAGGCATCACTAAAGCAGTGTCAGCCAGCCAGCTCTTTGAAAATGATTCAGTTCCTCCAGTCTTATGACTAAAATAATATCCAGTGGCTCCAGCTCGAAGCCTGGTTAATACATCTGTCCAGAACACATAATTACTCGGTCATAACATTCCCCCGGCCACCAGCCAACAAACCAATCAGCATTTCTTCCTAACTCACTAGAATTTTTGCTGTGTCAAACTGTTTGATCTCTAGGTAGTAAAAATGCAAAAAATGGAAGGACACTGCACTGGAAGGTTTTAATTTAACATAGTTTCTCATGGAAATTAAATCTGAAAAGAAACATGTTTTTGTTGACATTGCTGAAGTTGAGATTTTCATTCTGCTTTGGGAATGATATTAACGTATCTATCTTGCAGCTTGCTTCTTATCTCTTTACCAGCTAAGTTTCTGCAACATAATCTCACTTTTATTAATTGCTTTTGCAAGGAAACTCGTGTTTATGAGAAAGTAAAATGATATCAGCAAATTTAAAAGGCCACTATGTCTGTAACTACCAAGAAACACGCTGCTTACACTGTGCATGGAAATGAAACTGAAAGAGATGAAACACGATCTGGACTTACAAAGATACTACTATCCACAGTCCTCTAAGCTGTATTTGTGAGAGCGTATGTTTAATTTTCTGAAGGTAAATTTTGAAAACTCTGATCCAGATCCTGAGGCACTGGCATCAGTAAAATCTTTGTATTGACTTCACTAGGACACCGGATCAAGCTGTAGCATTATACTTACTTCCCATATCGTGTGCCAAAACCACAGCCAGGAAAGCATTCCATGCACTGTTCAGAGTAATTCAGTCTTTTCTCTATACGGATATGGTATTTATAAAATGACAAAAGAAATGCCAAGATTTCTATAGCGAATATCTTAGGCAACATCCTCAAACATGCAACCTCAAAGAACCCACATAATTTCCAAGTTCATAGTCTATTTATTAGTCAAGCGCTGTAGTTTTACACAGTATACTTTTTCACGGTGTCTACAGACCAACAAACACCTTTAGCTCATGGCCAATATTTAGAATTTAAAGGCACTACAGGAATACAAATGAAGAATGATACACCTCCCCTGTCCACACTGAATATTAATGATTCATTCTGGTGAACAGGAAACAAACAAGTTTCCTAATTTCCTTCACAACAGCTACACCAGTTATAGATACATTGGCTATGCCTAGACTAGCACATGGGTGAGGGCAGTGAGGTGCCCCTGTACGTCCTAAAAGGAAGACTGGAAGGAAGAGGATGTAGCTCTCATCTGGATTCTGCTTATAGGTTTTCTCTCCATAGGAAAAATGACATGGAAGATGGAGGGAGGATCCTTCTTTCAAATGGAGCTAGGGTGTGGTTGGAGTGGACTTTCAGAGAAACTCAGAAGCTTCCCTGATTTAGACTTTGCTGTTTATTCCTTATTAGTACCAAATCTCTCAGATCTAGCACCTACTCTGTGCAAAGCTGGAATTTAAGGGATCCAAACAGTGTATTCAGAATTTTTGTCCTAATACAACACAGGGATAGTTAAATATTTCAAAGGTCTATAGATTTGTTCTATGAGCATTAATAATAGCATCATACATTTTGACATTGACAAAGATTTTGTGCACTTAGAAGTCAGAGAATCTGTGACAGAACTGCAAAATGGCTCATTATAACCACAAAGGATGCCAAGGAATGACAGGGTTCTTACCATGTATACCAGCTTCTGCTTGATAGCACTCTTACTTTCCTGAATCTGAAAATTCAAACTGTTATACTTAAAAGCAAAGCTAACACTTCACACAACACTTTGAGCAAACTGGGAAAACATTGTAGAACTTGTATCCCCCAGAGGATTCTTAACAAATATTAAGGCTGGTGGATTAAGTTTGAAAATGCCAGAAGAATGTTGCCTGAATTCATGCAACCTATACACGTCAGTTGCCTCTGTGCAAATGCACTTTTATCCAGCTTTAATTCTATGATCCTGCATTAACTTTTCAACAGGACTCCTCTCTTATTTGATGAAAGCATCATATTGCATTTTTAATGTCTTCTGCATTCATTGTATGCTTGAGTATTACACGGAGGCCTGCTATCCAAGTCCTGCTTTGAATACAAAGCTATGAACATCATGTTTTTATACTCACTTCCACCTTTCTCCCTCACACCCAGTTTAATGGTGTGCTTTGCAGACTTATGTTCACACCTCTTCACTATTAAGATGCATGAGATTACTGGCATTTTTATCCTTGTAGAGAAACCAAAAATGCAGATCAGGAGCAGTCATGAATTTGTGAGACCATCTTAACATACATAGCACTGTAAAAAATTGGACTTTAAGTACATAGATTCCAAAAAGCAGCACTGAACAATCTCAGCAGTAGTCATGAAGGCTCAGTACCCCTGGAAAGCTGGCCACAGGTATTTCTAATTAGTTAACATAAGAAATTATGACTACAAAGCAAATATGAATGACAGCACTAGTATTTGCATACTTTGCTGTCCCCCTCATCTACAGGAGTGAAAAAAAAAACCAAAAAGGAGGATCTCATGGCAGCATTCACTATGAGCCTAATTTTTCCTCTCCCCCTATTGTTTCATGTTCTTCCAGTATCTGTGACAAGTAAGGCACAATTAGCACAGGCAGCCAGCTTAGCTACAACACCCTTGACCACCTTGGAGCAGGTCCACAGTGAAGTACTGCCATGAGGCACAGAACCAGCTCTCCGGCTTCAGTTCTCATTACCCTCCTCTCTCCCAGTTTCTTCTCTTTCAGAGTTCATCGAAAGAAAAGGGAAGAAGCACATCCTCCCTACCCCCTCCTCCTTTAAAAAAAAAGAAATATAGACATATTTTCTCTTTAGGGAAGAAAAGCCAAGTGCCCAGCCTCTGGACTTGGTCAAACTAGCTCTGGGGATACTGTGATTGATTTGAAGAATCCTATATGCTCTAGGGCAAAGGCACCTGAACATCAGGTTTCTTACCTGGAAGTGTCTACAGATTTCCAAGAAGGTATTCTCATGGCTGGCATTTTAGCTTAAAAATCTGTCCCTCACAGTAATATAGTTACACAACATTTCATCTTTGTATAAAGAGCAGAAAGGCCGTACAGTTGTAGAGCTCAGATTTTGGAGACTGTACATGAGTTACAGGGGGCTTACTGCCATCGTCATGCTCTCTCTGCTTGCTTAACTTGGCATGTATAATCTCAGACATTGTTTTGGGCAAAGGAATTTGTACACAAGACAGAGTGAAAAATAATGATTGTCTTGTTTACTCGCACATACCTGAGTTACATGCAGTTACCTGCACCCCCAGAAACAATTCAAATGAAAGTGTAGGAGACATTCAAGTAGTGGCCCTACTCATGAGCCGAATTAATTTTGTGCAACTATAGGTGTATGTTCCAGAAAACCAAAGATGTCTTTTCTTGGGGCAGGACAAATTAGCTTTTGCTATTTTGCTATCCTAGATAGATTTAGGCTACTTTCTAGCTGGAGCTCATTACCTCTAATCATCTGCAGTTATTCAGTTTTACAATAACACATAACTCCCCACTCAGACTCCTTGTTACAACAGCAAATGTTGTTTGTATCTTGTGTTTGAATTATTGGACTTACAAGAATGGAAGTCATCTGATCAGATTTAAAAACTTCTTTTGTGTTCACAGGTACATCCACAGCAAAATTGGTTGCCTAGGTTACCTTTTACAGTTAATGACAGAAATGGTCATTGTAGGGCATGATTTCAAACATCTATTTCTCTATTGACTGAAAAAGTAAGTTACAGACTATGTGCTCAGAGAGAAGGATCTCAAGTAAAATAATTGCTCTGCAGTGTCTGAATTTACTTTCACCAGCTAATCAGCAATGGACATACTCATTGAATCTGAAAGCAACACCAACTTCTGGGTTTGTAACAGAAACCGCAAAAATAGATTAATAAACACATTGAAACAGATCAATTAAATTCTGCCACTGTTCAAAGCTCACACCTGGATTTTCTCACTGAGTCTGTCACTGTACTTGTTCATTTCCAATTACTTCGAATAAAGAATTCTGTTACAGTTACAGGTAACCAGAACTTCATGGCATGATGTGGACAACATATTCACCCCCCTTCCCTCTGTTTCTGACATTTACAGGAGCTGCAGCATTACACATTCTTATGTTCTGGTCCTTCCTCCTGCCTAGGGAGCCGGTACACTTGCCAGCATTCCCCCTTCCCTGTTCTCCTCTCCCAAAGACCTCCATTTCAAATCCAAAGAGCACATTCCCACAATCATTTCTCCACGTGTCCTCTGGCCCAGAGCTTTTCCAGTCCTTATTCTTTGTTACTTTGCTAGCACTAGGAAAACACATACCTTGGAGTGCTCAGTAAAATATTATTAAAATATATACATGAATTAAAAAAAAATTATGGAAAAGAGCATCATGTACCACTTCAGCGTGTCATTCAAAGAAAGGGAAAGGCTAACAAGTTGTCCTAATTTATTCCCAAAGCAAGGTTAGCACAGAAATGAAAAAAAGCATAAAGTTACAGCCAATGGGTCCGTATAGTCAAGATTTTATGTACCACCTTAAAAGTCCCTCTTCTAATTCTCCTATTTGTCCCCTAAATATGTCTTCGCCACAATCATTTACATAGATGAAGGCTAAATACTAAATTTTTTTCCTGAAATCGTTATTGTTGCTCTCTAAGTATCATAAAATTCCGACAAAGGCCACCTTGCCAAAACGCCACCTAACCACAGGCACCGAGGTGTCTGGTACCCTCTCCACCAGCAGTGGGGAGAGGCACCTAGAGTCCGCATTCCCCTCTGGAGATGCCTGGTTGCAAGCCTCAAAGTTGGTATCACTCTGGTTAAGTCAAGGTAACATTATCTCAGCTAAGGTTACTCTAGCTTGGGGACTTTGTTCCCATCCCTGCAGGGATGTGGGGTGCGCCCAGGCCAACGTCTCACAGAATGCTTTGTCAGGGCACGACAGCCACAGCAATCTCTGACGCGTGGCACGCTCTTCCCTCTGCTGCCGCGCTTTCCAAAGGCAATATTTATCCTTCCGCTCAGAAATGAAAATGAAAGCTAGTGTGTGACAGAATATACAATATGATGCAAAGCACTTCATGTCATAGAAAAAACAGCTTACGGACAGCATGCCAGTGATGATATCACTCATAGACAACAGTTAATTTGGAAACTGGTAGGGAGAAGCTAATATCTCTAGTGTTATGTGATTTTGTACTGAAAGGCCCTCGCGGAAATGCATTCATGCACAGGAATGGAATTAAAAGCGCTTAGTTTGGGGACTGAACACTGGAAAGTGTACAGTTGGGAATAACCTTGCGTTGGTCAGTAGATGAGATAATTGGTTTTATCCTTTAACTTGTTATTGAACATATATTAACATTTCCTGATTTTTGCAGACTTAAGCAGCAAGCTGGATACTAACAGAGGAATTTTTTTCTCCCTGAATGTGTATCTTTTCAAAACAGCTTATCATGGTTTGCACTGGTAAAAAACAGAAAATCTTGAATTACTATTAAATACACCTTTGACTGAATCCAGGCTACAAAGTAGCGAGCAGCTATGTATCCTGGATGAACTCTAAAGAGTTTCTTACAGTCATACATTCATCCCTTCACCAAGACAATCCACTGGACTTCAGGGAGTATATATATATATATATATATGTTGCACTCTGTGTATATAGATGCTGTATATATTACTACTTCCTTAAAATAAGAAGCAGAGTCATGAAAAAAATAGACTAAAGATGAAAGACACAACTGCTTAGTTTGGAAATTAAACATAAATTGAGGTGGAAGAAATTATCATTATTTATTTAGGGCCCGATCCAAATCTTTTTAAAGTCAGTGGAAAGAACATCAACTGCACGAGGATTTAAACTGTGACCCTACAGCTGGATGCCTTGGAAAACTGGGAAAGCAGCACCCAAAAAGCCTACTTAGAAGTGGGAAGGGAAGGGGGCTTCCTGGATTATCTTTCACCATTTTTACCCGTGGGACGATCTTGATCTCAGCTTACAAGGACACGCGCTGCTTTATCACAGCTGTGCAAGAGTGAAGCTTGCTAAAATTTCATGGCACCGGACCAAGCGTAAGCAAGGGCTGGAGCAGGAAATAAAGTACCTTGGGTAACATTTACACGAGCGCTGCACCTAGGGGAGGCCACCTGAAGGCAGCTACGCCTGCGACCTCTGCTCGAGGCACTGTCTCCACCCGTTCCGCAGCTCGGGGCAGCGACCCAGGCACCACAGGCGTGGAGCACCTCTGGCACACCACGTGCTCCCCCAGGCCCACCCTGCTGAATCCTGTGCAGAGCAAAGAAATCGGCAAGCTGAAGAAAAACCACTTCTTCTCAGGATTTCCAGCATTCTGTCCAGTAGTGTCTAATATTTCCACTATGACTAAACAGTGTATTCAAAGTATAGGATGAGACCTTTGAGCTGGTAAGGTTTTTCCTCCCTGTACAATGAAATTTATTTTTCTGTCTTTTTGCTCTTATGTTTGTCCTTTGTCAGTTAAAGGATTCTCTCTACTAAGAAGTCCATTCATTATTCTGACTGGGTATTAAGTTGTCATTAAGTTTAGCACACCACAGGACCTAAGTCCAAACATTACCTCTTAAACACAGACACTATTGTGGCATCTACACAGAACCCTCCTACAGACATTTTAGTATATTGGAGGACATATAGCTTTCCATTTGAGATCCAGGAGAGACAAAATAGGAGTTGAAAGTGTGTAACGCACTTCAATATAAGTATCCAAGAATGCACAAAATGATAGGACAGGTACAGTTTCTCATATACGTTTTCCTACTCCACATCTATAACAGCGTGAAAGTCAGTGCTGAATACTCCTAACAAAATGCCCCTCAAAGCTTTCTTCTCATTCACTATTATCTTATTTGCTCCATGACTATTGCAGGTCGTAGTTACGGTGCCTGCAATCAAACTAAAACAACTTACAGTTTAGTGAAACTTTGTGTGGTGTGTAGCCTCGATCCTATATTTCCATGGACAGAAAGTATGATAAAAATAGCATTTGAGAGACCATTGATTAAAAAAGTCTGGCCCTAAGTAACTGACAGAGAATCACAGAATCAAATCATTAATAAAATTTCATTTCTTGTATAAAATTATGATACTGAACTTTTCCTGCCCTGTTCTGATTGTAAGTCATGAGAGGAAAGAGTAAAAGAAGGAATTTAGTGTTTGCTTGTAAAATCACTGAAAACAGAAACCTGAGCCAGCTGAAGTCTTACAGTAAAAAAATTTCCTCACCGCCACATTGCTACTGTTTAATTGTTTATTACTTTGAAAATGTAGTCCCAATAGTAACATTAAAATCTGGTTCTAGGCCAACCAAGGCACACAAGGTGGAGCTGGAAAAGATCCAGTTAGTTTACAGCATCACATTTTGCAGTGTCAAAGCAGAAAGTGTTTACTTTGGATACAAAGATATCATAATATCTTGTTTAAATTAAATGCTGAAAATATAAACAGACTGAGATAATTCTTTTTTTATGTTTAGACTCATTGTAGTGGAAACAGCTTGCAACATATAGATAAAACTAAACAGATACAGTGATCTTATTCTGGGAAACTCTTACCTTCAAGAGCCTGTGTCCGCCTTGGCAAGCCAGTTGGACGTTCAGCTGCTTAAACTTCAGTGACCAAATTTGAACAAAAACTTCCAAGAAAATAAGTCTGCAATGCAAAGCAGGTGTGGGGAAACTTCAGCTTTCACATAAAGAGCAATTTTCATAGGAAACGTAGGCTATTTGACTGCCAATTCTATTTATGGCATCTTCAGATTTCACCCCTCTCCATTTGTTCTAGAAGCCCCCAGAGCAATATTTGGATGCCCAAACCAACTCTATGCCTTTTCAGAATGCTGTAAAGGAGACTCCTAGGAGACAGCTGTGATATCTCTCTCAGCTCTTGATCTCATAAATCTAGTTACAAACAGAGATGACATTCACTGCTTCTGGTAACACCTTCTTCCCCAAAATGTTGATATTACCACCTCCACCATTTTCACTACAGTGCGTCAGAGCGTGGTGGCTTGTACTCTGTATGCAGAAAGCAACCTGTTCTTTGAACATCCATTTTACTCCCAAGTTGAACAACGTGTTAAGGAGTTCTTCATGTAACACCATGTTTTGCAGTGTGTTTCATTCAATATATATTCTGACACACGTTCCTCAACACTTGTCACTGAGCTATGGCTTCAGTTATTCTCAAGGAGCTGCTCTACTCAGCTCTTCCCCTCCTCCCTAGAATAAAACCCAACACAACACCAAAATAAACCCACAGTCACTCCACAATGTTATTGCCCTTTTCCCTGAATCATTATCACACAGGTGAGATGTTGGCTGGTGCACTCCTGGGAGGAGACAGTGCCATCCCCTTAAGGCAACCATGAGTCCACATGAGAAGCTGGGCCAGAGCAACTGACCCAAATGCCAGGAGCGATGCACATAAAGCATCATGACCAAAACTACCAAAAAACACTCTCTGCCCTGCAGCAGTGATCAGCACTTGCATTTTGTCCAACATTGTGTTGGTCTGTGGAAAGCAAAGTCTCCTATGCAGCCCCTGTGTCTCTAACAAGTTATTACATAGCCCTATCAAAAGTAGTGGGTTTATTACTATTTTATGTCTTAAATTTATTAGTGTACCCCTTTTGTCTACTTTGTTAGCCTGTGTCCTAGCTTGCAGCCTGTGAAGGGAAAGAGAATGTGTTCTTTCGTCTGAAGGCTAGCACATTTTTATAGTAATTACTAAATTAGAACACAATGTTATACGTTTTTTTAGACTAGAATATATTTTGTGAAAGAACTTCAGTCTTTTCTTAATGGCTTTATAGGAACTTGGCAGTACATGAAATGGAATGCAAATACCTGCAATTTTTAACCATATTGTTTTTAATCATACCATTCTGAATGATCACAAACTGCTTTCCAAATTGATGTATGGATAACATGGCTTAGCTGCTAAAGCCACAGAAGAAACTGGTATACCGCAAAAGGGATTAGCACAGCTTTTTTTTGTGGAAGACTGTGTTACGAACTCTCCAATAAAATACTCTATTTCACAACACTAGGCTTTAAAGAACACATTAGCAAAGACTCAGTCTCTGTCTTCCAGCCAAAAAGCCCTCCAAACGATTTAGAAGGGAGTATTGTATTTTTCCTTGGTTACCCCAAACACAATATTCAAAGAGCGTATTATTCAGAAGCTATCAAGTAGGAGCAAATGTCTCTGTCTTCAAGTCCCAGAGGATTGTGATGGCATTAAGAGAAATTTAGCATTTCAAATTGCTCCGTCAAAATCAATTCCTATAAACATGTACTTAGCATTATAAGAAGTGGATATTTGAGACTGTATAAAGCAACCACTCCTAACAGAACACAGAAAAGAACTCATAGAAGGATTCTTCGCAGTGACTGCGGGCTTTACAGAAAACTGGGTTCAAGATTCAGGAACAGAGAAGGAGGGCAAAAGAATCACAGTGTATGGCTTATCAAACATTGCAATGTATGCTGAGTGCAAGGTATTGTCACTTTAAGGAAAGAATCCTTTAATTTTTATTTGTCTTGATAGAGAAGTTACCTTCGCAGAGGTGCATCCTCATTTTTGTCTGTCCTTCAAACACACGGGCTGAAGATCACAGTCACTACTGTTGCCACACAGACTTCAGTAAAGCTGCCACAGAACGCTGCACAGACTGATTAATGAACACTTCCCATGGCTGCCATTGGCTGTCCCAAATGTCTTCTGTCCTGCTGCACATGAAGAAGTTTAAATCTGTGCTACAGGGGGCCAAGGAGTTGCCCGTTGCTGGTGCAGAGTCCTGATGTTCTCTTTCCTGCCTCGCATATGCATAGAGGTGGGAGGCTGATTTGGCCTGCAGTTGTAGGGTTTTATAGCTTTCTTTCAGCACACCAGCAAATAATTCACGGTCAAAACCCCATACAATTTCAGGTCTTCTTATAATAATCTCATTTCCTGGTTGACAGGAATAATAACCAGATTTCATACTGCTGCAGTGTCATACAGAGTGCTGCCTGTCAGAACACAACCCTGTAAAAAGCAAAGACCAAAATCATCAACCGTCTTTGGATATGAAGTGGAAACCCACCATACTTTATATACCCCAAGAAAGCAAAGCACTGAAGCAGAGTGCTTACCTTCAAGCGTGTAGTGTTGCAGGTGAGGTGACATGCTCCAAGGTCAGCCCACGCTCCTGCACTGAGCTGGGTCAAGCCTTTGAGCTTGCTACTCATATGTTAACAGCCACAAAAGACGCTTTGGAATTGTGCAGAATTTTATTTTATGTATTTATTTATACAAAGTTCCCTGTGTTTTCTTGTTGTTCTTATTTGGAAGATATACTGTGTTGCTTCTCTGTGTGTACCGTGAATCAAAGATGCTGAACGGAGGCTGAAATGAAAGATACATTCTAATACTTAGTCCTGCAAGATTTTGTTCAGTCCCCAAAGCAATCAATAGGTCATGAGTTTCGGAAGCCACTGGTGTAATTCAAGTAAGTGAAGTTATGCATGAGCTTCAGGGCAATTGTGGTCTAAGGGCAAACACAATTTTCTGACGCTGCATCTCTTGTGTAGAAGTTACATTTAACATCCTCACTCCTCTTAGGATGCAGTGTGTCTTTGAAACCAGGAAAGTACATTTATTGATGTCACTGTAAACAGCCTCACCCATTTCCTTCGCTGTTGTTTAACAAGGAATCATATTTTGATATTAAATTCAAGCATTCTCTCCAAAGCAAGAAGAGCAGAGGACAGCAGAATCAGCAGAAAGTGCCAAGCTGGAGGAAAACAATTAGAAATTATCTTTCTATCTTAACTCAGAAAATCAGAAACATAGCCTACGTCTGGTTTTCCTTAACACTATTAAGCAAAGATAAAAAAATTCCAAACAAAACCATGGAATATCAAACACAGACTTTCCAAGATGTGTCCAAATATGCATTAACACACTTCTTGTACACACACTTCTTGCCCAAAAACTCTCATGTTCACACAGATCATGACAGTGCACACTCCACACATAGCAGGAGCTAATTTTTTATTTTAATCAACTAATGCACAAGCTAGAGGTTTTTGTTTTGTGTGGTTTTTTTTTACAATAGAAAACACATAATTGAACCAGGAATAACCTATTGAATATTGTAATTAGTGCTTTTTAACTTGTAATTAATAAAATGAATACATAGACATTGTACTTTGTCTGGGTGTGTCTCACAGAAGAAAAAAAGACCAGAGGGAAATGTTGGCCAGGGAAGTCAATTAGACTTTTCCAGCCTCATTGAAGTCAGGCACAGTTCACCCATAGTCTTAATGCAGAAGTGGTGGTGTTCTGGAATAAGTGTGCTGCACAGGACAACGGAGAAAAAGGATATCAAGAAAGATAAAAAGAAATTAAATCCTGAATATGCTGTTTTGTAGAAGAATTCCTCATGTTATTTTTAAGTTTTGTTCATAAATTTAGATTTTAATTTCAGAATAAACCATATAAATTAGGATTAGAGTTGAAGATTTGTGAAGAAAGGAGTCACCTTGAAACTGCACGAGGGAACAGACAATAGATTTGCTCCATCTATTTGCTTGTATGGGGTCTCAGTTATTCTTCCGTAAATACGTAGTTTGACCAATTGAACAAATAATTCCTTTTTTTCCCGTAAATAGAAATTTATCTCCAGTGAAGGTACTCCCTCTGCTTTTCTTGGTCCTCCTTTTAAGTCCCCAAGATTAGGACTGGTTTTAGTCCAACCTTATGAGAATGCTTTCATGGTACTTATATTTGCATGGAATAATTACAAAAAGATTTTCTTAACCCTTACCCACTGATCCCTAAGAAGCCTTAGGAGCAGTTTCTCCATGAGAGAGTCCAGTTGACTGTACTTGCAGACCACTTTCCAAACTTTTTTAACCTTGTGTCACTTGGACTTCCCTCTCCAAACAGATACATTTCAGTAAGTGGCTCATTAGCATTACATAGAAGAAGAATCCTTCTTGTTTTTTTTTCCCTTTTAAAACCACCCTATCCTTAGCTATCTATCTCTGGTGTTTGTACTGATATTACAGCCACTTCAGTAAATTGAAGCTCTTCCACAGATCTCTACTCCAAATCAGCGCCAGCCTCAATTCTCTGGCTGAGGCAAATGCCAGACGTTGTTTATACAGTGGTAATCAACATGGTAAATTTAGAATATACCAGAATAAATTATGATAAATTTGCTGCCTCAGGATAAAGATAACATACGGGTAGAGTCAGCGGTTATCTCTTTAAAAAGGGGGAAATTGATGAACAGACATTTTTTTTCTTGCCAGGCTATCATAATAAATGTTTTTTTTTTCCCTTTGGGATTTGTAGAAAAAGAAGATGGGACATGTGGATCTCATGAACTCTAATGCTAAATACAGCTACAACTTTTGAAAAACTGTCTTCCCTATATTTCAAGTTGAACTCCATGTTCGTTCCTTAGCATTAAGGGTTGTTTTCTTTCTTTTTTTTTTTCCTTGCCAGCTCTCCAGGGGTCAGGAAACGGACTGTGTGCCATCAGAGAGCAAAGCAGTGCAGTACTGGAGGGGCCTGATAGCACCGGGGCCTTTTTTATCCCCCCATCTCAGCAGCATGACTTGCTGTGTCTGGGGGGGGGGCAGTGCCAGAATCATCAACTAGCAGAAAATAAGTGCTGTTGTTGGTTTTGGGGGGGTTTGGTGTTGGTTTGGGGTTTTTTTCTTTCACTTTGTTGTTTTGGTTTGTTTTTTTTCTTTAAACTAAGAATATCTACTAAACAAACAAATAATAATCTTTTCCTTGAGCCTGGGAGTGCACTTCATTTTCCTTCTCAAACAGTGCTGGAGAGCTGTTTTCAGGAAAGTTAATTTACCTACAGAATGAGTTTCCAGAGAATATCCATTCCAAATGCAAACTGTCTTCAGAGTAGACTGACATTTCTCTCTCTCTGTCAAATACTTGTACTGGGCCCAAAATTTGTGCAAATAAAACCACATGTTTGTGCCCAGTACGCAACTTTGGTGAATCTTCTGAGGAATGAAGACAATGAGCATTGGACTAAATCCTAATTTACCCGCAAAGTGTGGCAATCCTCCATAATAGATGTTACCTGTCTGTATCAGAACTTTTTTGAAGTCACATACTGCAGCTAGAATCCACAGGCAGTAAGCGAGCAGTGAGGTCTTTGTTAACCAGACGGAACTGCGTTTCTTCGGTTTCATTTTCCATGCCTGCCTTTCATCTCCACCAAACTTTAAGCATGTTTTCAAATCCAACAGCCTTTAATAGGATTTAAACAAATGCTGTGCCCCACCGAGGAGGAAAGGGATTACTCACGTGCCTGCTCGCTTAAATTACGCATTTTGCTGGGTGGGAGACTATGTGCTACCATGCCAGCACTGAGAGAAGATGCAAAGGTAGATGCTTGAAGCCTGGTAACACTTTCTTGTCATGTCTCTGAGTCATGGCAAGGATGATGAGCGGGAAACACGTCTTCATCTTCCTCTCAATGGGTTGTTAGAGTAGGGGATATCCCGCGCAGAGCGGATGCATCCTGGCCAGGGAGGTACCCATCCACCCGGGCACTCGCAAACATGCTAAAGCCAAAAGAACCAGAGTAAAACTGTGCTGCCCAGAGCTACCTAGGAGAGAAACTGAACACTGCCAGCTGGTAACACACACATCTCAGAAGCTGCTGTAGTATTGATGTTACACCTCCATAATGATAGCAGAGAAGTCAAATTCCAGCTTCATGACTAGTTTTGTTAAATAAGATCATCTTTCCCATTTTAAAAAATGTCCTGAGCCATGGAAAAGAGCTTTGCCATGCCCAGTATGGTACTGGTTACAGTAGCAGAGGGGTTCTGGTGAGGATATGAACAGGACCCAGTTGTCTTGCTATGCAGAGAAGCACAACTCCTGAACTTGCTTCAGTTCATCCCAGAGGGCTGCTGTGGTGAACATCTATATCCTTGGCAACCCAGAGGCTCAGAAAAACCCATCATTAATCACCAAGCCCATTGGAGAGCAGCTAGAAGCACTTACTTCTCTGTACCTCGACCGTTTCAATCTTTTCCCACATGCCTCATTCTCTTTTTTTGCTCACTCACTGCAGCCGTACAAACGCCATAACATTTCAGAAAGATATTTACAATCTCAGGCATCCGAGTGACCAGCATTTCCCTGTGACCTTCTCACCCTATCAATTAGCTGTCGAGTTTTTTCTATGTTATGTCCTTACAGAAATTTTTCTTAGGCTGCTGTAGCTTAAACACGGCTGCTCCAGTGCTTACACTGGGAAAGTTTACATTTGGCTGGAGTGCGAGTGCACTGTGGGAGCAGTACACCAGCTACCTGGCACAAGTGCATAACCCTGTAAACCGCAGCTTAACCTGGCAGCACAGAGCACTCGGGAAACTTGACGCATTACTGAGCTGTACAGATGGCTTCAAATTCCTATTAACTCTCGTCTTTAACCAGGCAAATTATGCAGTAGGCGACTACCACTCCTAAAATGAAGGTATTTATACTTTTCATCATACTGAAACACAACAGATGAGTTTAAACATATAACCTGATTTTTTTCCTTGTGTTATTTGAGAAAAAAATCTTGCATTTGGAAGCTGTGTTTCCTCTTTAAAAGAAAAATCAGACACTCACCTCCTGGATTTAAAATTCACTCAGCAAAAAAAACCACAATATGCAATCTGGAATATGGTATAAATAAACCCCTTAAAGCGTGCTTCAAAGATGGTTGTTGCATTAGCATAAGCAGGGCATTCAGCTGAAAAATGCCTGTAGAGACAATCAAAGAAGTAAAAAAAATATAATTTTAGATATCTTTGCTTACTAATGTCTATAGGAATGAGGAACATTGAAAGACTTCAACAAATAATGCAAGAGGACACTGAAAATTTGCCCTGTGAGCCAGGAATTCAGACAACCATTTTCTCAAATGTTTATATAGGTATACATGTATGCAAGTACAGACACATATCTAAGTGGATAGATCAATTGCATTAAAGTAAGAAAACTGGAATTGCAAGCCACTGCTGGTTCTTACTGGCTCTGCTTTCCATCAGGAATCACTGGAGACACTGCTTTTCCCAGGGACACCAGCTTAGATCCTGTCCCGGAGCTGTCGAGCAAGCATGGCTGCAGGATTGGCAGATAGCCTTGATGCACTCGCTGTAGCGTCCTGTCNCTTCATCGGCTGTGTTTGTTTTTCAGGGTGCANTCATTGCAATGGCTTATTCTGCAGTTAGAANTTTCGGTGTGAATAAGCCACCCTCAGATGGAAGAATGACCATTCACATTGGTTTCCNGTTTTATTTTACTGCTTGAAATGTGGCAGCGACTCAAAGTCTAAACTCAGTATGGGGCCTCCTCATCCTAACTGGGGGAGATCCTCGTGTGAACAGACAGACCAAACCTCCAAGAACTTGTAGTCTTATGGAGGGATTTGCAGAGACAAAAGCCAGGTAAGTACTTTTCTCTTCCTAAATATTCTCCATAAATAAGCACAAGACAGGGACGAGAAGTGCTACTGTGGAGCAGGTTATTTTATAGGTGGAAAACTGAGGCAGAAGAGTATTTGAAAAGTACCTCTTAAGGTATTTTAATGACTCTGAGAATCTGAGTCTAAGTGAACTGGCCAAGGTTACACAGGAAGGCTTTGACCAAATGGGAAAATTAATGCACATCTCTGAGTCCCACGTCAGGCTCTTTGGAGTCCTCCTTTTCCCAGCCAAATTCCGCATGAAAAATACTCAGAAAGGCCTCCAGTTGCAGGAAGTCTAAGTTTCAGATGGGCAGTTCCTGTGACTCGGAGAAGACACACCAAGTCTAGGGGAGTCCTTCACCAGGAAAGAGAGAGTTAACTCCATACACACATAGCAAAGATAGAACATATATCACAGCTTTCACACTTTTTTCCATTCTGTAGTTTGCTCCATACTTTAAAAATGTATTTAAACGGAGTGACCATGTATGCAAAGGAAAACTTTACAAGCAGATAAGTCTTCTAGAGCTGAATGTCTGCCAAGACAAAACTGTGTGGTTTATTTTAAAAGGAGGAGTGGTTATCACTCAGAACACACCATTTCTGTTTAAGCAGTGGAGGCAAAATTAGCACTTACAATTTTTACTTGCCATTAAAATAGAACTTTTGAGAAATAAAATCTCACTTTTTAGGCTATACTGAAACAAAAAGAATTGCCAGCAATTTATATGGAGGAAAGTTTTTAATTCAAAAGGAAGGATATTTGAAAAACAGTTTCATGGAGAAACAAAACTTTGATATAAGGAGCTCTTATATGCAGGTGTTATGTATTATAATCTATATTACAGTACTGTACTATCCACATGAGACTAGGTACAAAGAAAAATTTCTGGATTTTATTCAAGTTTGTGGGTTTGATCCTAATTTTATTTACAGTAAGTTTTAGCTCCATAGACATGAGTACCTCCATGGACTTCAGTGACTCAGACTTTGAACTGGCGTAAGTAAAAGGTATTTAGACTCTTACTCATCTCTATTTTAACTCTCCAGTGTGAGTGTGCAAGGGCAAAAAGTCAGAAAATTGTTTATATTTACCATTATCAAGCAAGAGTCACGAGAACCTAAGACCTCATATTTCTTTTGATTCATCACAATATATCTTGTTGAGACCAAGGTGAACGTCTCACTCTTTTTGTAAGAGGAGAAGCACGTTTTGCTCCAGAGTTAGAAACAGATCAATTCAAGAGAAATCAGAGAGAACTACAGAGGATTAAAACTCAGGCAAGACAGAATCATGTCTAACCCATATCATCTGCTTCAAACAACAACAACGAATATATCACAGTTGTATAACTTCTCCTTTTCTAAGCAGTGTTCATTACTAAGTTGTTGTATGGGTCTTAATTTACGTCGTCTGGGGGAGTTCTTAGTTTCTCAGAGAACTTGTTTTAGTCCATATAAATGAGGAAACTTAACTTCGTGTCTTTCTGCTTTATATGTCTAAAAATTTAAATCCTTTGCATCACTCCCTTTTGCCAGCAAACAAACTCATTTGCTCCAGACCACCCCAAACCTTTGGAGAACCGGAGCCAGTGGCCGGGAAGGGGCGGAGGGGGTAGCCACTAGGTGGCAATAGAAACCCCTCAAATAATAAACGGCTGTTGCTCACACTGTTTGTGCTGGTCAATAGCTATCCATTTCTACCAAGAAAGTGTTGAATCGAAAGGAAGCAAGCAAAATATCTCATTGGTCATTTAACTCCCTGAATTTTCACTACAATTTCCCGTAAGGTTAATAGGAAACAACCGATTTAGCATTGTATTAAGATAATTTCTCTTACTTATCTCCATATTTTCTCCGAAGATCATTATTTAACATGCCGTGCAGTAGACAAATTATCTTCAATTATTATTTCAGCATGATTGGAAAGTATTGTGATAATTTCTGTTGTGCTTCATAAATTTAGCACTCTGCCATCACTACAGAAGTCAAATGGTTGAAATTATTAGTTTTCTGAGTTTGGAAAGCATTAACAGATTTAAAACAAACTACTACTGACTTAGCCTCTGATTGCATTAAGTATTTCACTCTCAATCTGACTCTTAAAGGGGATTTAAAAAGAAAGTTAGTCTTCAAATCAGATCTTAAGTTACATATCCAAAACACATCTTAATTTAAGAGACCATTATCTCAAATTTAGCACAAGTGTTTCTATGCTGGAAAGTTCGTTGTCTGTATATGTGCAACTTGCCACTGTGCCATGAATTTCACACTGCTCATTTTCACATCTTGTGAGTTAGCAAAAGCAAAATCACAACCTAACTCACAAACACATTATAACAGAGTTCAGATTGCGGGTTCAGACTGCACAAACAAATGAGCGTATAAATCTGCTGCTTCCATTATCAAACCCTAGGTTTTTCAACTTCAACACCTCTTTAATGTTGATGTTGTATATCATTTCCAAGGTCTGTTTTTGTATCGGCAGCAAAACCTGCTGCAGTGAACTCCTCCTTGCTGTTATCATCACAGTTCAACTATTGAAAACTGAGACTTTTACCCCAAAGTGCCAGGACAGCACATGCAGGACCAAGCGCAGCTTTCAGTTTGGTAGTGGCAACCAGCGTGCCTGATTCAGCCTACTTTTTTCCCCTCCCTGTTTCAAGAGGTGTGGGGGGGGTGGAGGGTTTCTGCGTATGTAGTGCCCCAAGACAGTTCAGGAGGAAAAGCAATTCAGAGGAGGCTGGTCTGACTTCTGCCCCTCCACAAGACCCTCTTCCCCAGCTCTCACTCATTCCCTCTGCTCTGTCTCCCCCTGCGTCGCAGCAATGCGATCTCGAAGTTACCTTACCGTGTTCACATCACCACATACCAGCTTTTCATCAGGCGACTGCCAGCCAGGGAAATGAAATAGTAATAAACTAAAAAGGAACTTGAATTAAATTCTAAAGGAAAAAAGCAGAGAAGTACCTGTTCTTTAGGTACTCCACTGCTGTGGGGTTTTCTTAAATAACTCTTAATAGAGACAGCAAATTATCACCAAAAATATAAATGTGGAAAAAGTCAGATAGCCTGCCAGAAGATGTTCCCATAATTTGTTAGAGAACAAGACTGTTAGAATAAATCCAAACACCCCCAGTTTGGGAAAAAGGTATGACAAATTCAGACACCAATTTTGCTAAAATTTCACACATTAATTTAATCTTTAAAAGGAGGCAAAGGACAATAAACTATCAACTTTTGAAAAAATTGAGTCAAAATCTAGATTTTGAAAGCTCAGCCTGTTTTCTTTTTACAATGTCATGTACTGACCATAGAAATAGATCTTTTTCATTAACATTTTTGCCCACTGCTTTGAAATACTGCGGAACAATATTAAACTCTTAATAAAATAGAAATATAGTCACAGGCATGCACATGAACACTGACTGACGTCTGTAGACTTTCCCTCAAAAATGTGACTAAAAATACATTTGGAGAAAATCTGGTTTAAAATTTGAATCCATAATTTTCCTGCCTGCAAGCAGTACAGACTCACACTTTTCATTCTTTACCACATCAATTAATTCTAGTGAGGATCTGAAGTTGACATAATTGCACAAGTCATAAATCTACTTTACTTACATAACAAAAAAATGTAAAAGGATACAGTAAACCCAGGTATAGCATTTTAATCCCAGGTATTTAAATAAAATCTGATATGTTCAGGGTGTAACTTATTTTTCTTGTGTTTCTCTACAGGCAACATTAATAAACATACAGCAAGAAGATATTTAAGGTGTTCTTCCTGCCATTGCTCCTTTGTTTAGCCCCCCGGTCGCTCAGACCTTGTGGCTATGGAAATATACAGCTTATATAGATGACGATATTAACCAAGGCAAAAAATAATTCAGCAAGGTTACGATACAAGTGATGAATATAATAAGAAATAAATCAAATTTAAGAGATGTTGCTTTACTGCTAGGTTATCGGGAGGAATAGCAGCATAAACCCACCCACAAGACACAAAGATGCAGATGAAACCAATATTTTCTCAGATTTGCATCAAGCAGTTTAAAAATACATATATCTGACAAATAGACGACGAGCCACATGGGGAACTCTTATAGACAAGAGCTCATTTACGTCTTCAAGCAGGCTTGTAAATTCACTTAAAGTGACACATATAAACAAGCTTTGTTTAGCCCACGCACCTCTCCTCTGTCCGGGAGCACAAGGTAACAGGCCCTAAGGAAGGGAAGGTTTTTGTTGTTAAACTGAGGGAAGATAACATATTCTTAAAAATCTGTTACAATTAAGCCATATTCACACAACTCAGAGAGAAAGAAGAGGAGCAAGACAATGCTGACCTTCCATACTGTCACCTCTTTTCAAAATGTTTCTTACTAGAGCTTATTGTCCCATTTGCTTCATTCACTTTTTTCTCTACCAGAGCTCTTGGAGAAATAGGAGTCAAGAGAAATGAATGCAAATAGTTCTTCGTGTCTTCTATTTAACCACTACTCCAGAAGGATCTCATTCTTCCTCAGGTCTGGCAGCAAAAGGCAGTGGCAGGAAACAGCAAGAAATAGAGAAGCAGAAGGAACAGCTGTTCTCCACCTACCAGGCAAAGATGCTCCACCTGTGTAGCAATTGGAGTGACCTAAAGCAGGGAACCACCTTCCTTCTGCACATAGGGATGGTGACCAAGTACGTGGAGAGTCCCTGATAAATGAGGAGTTTCTGTCACAGGAAAAGTCTGAAGTGTTTGCAGACCCGGCACATCTTCAGCATCTGATGTGTTCAGTTTTTAGCCAGGTTATGGCATCTGCTGCTAGCCCAAAGCATGAGGAGCTTAGTAATTTGTGGGAGATTTCTGTGCATGTCTCCTTTCTGAAGCAGAAAAGATAACCAAACATGTTGCTAAAGGAAAATAGTCCACAGTAGGTAGGGTAAAGAGGGATACTGAAATCTGAGCTCTGACCAGCTCAACAGAGAATGAAGTGCTCTGCTTTTTCAACAGAAGAGCAGGGCACCAGTCTCTAGGTTTTGACTCCTCAAGCAGAGGCAGCTTCAGAGGTGACCACCTCATCCACCCACCAACTTCTCTGCTCGGAAGAAAACCTTTCTCAGAGCAGAGTCCACCTCCTCAACTGCTGCAACTCACAGGCCACTGTGTTAGTTAAAACTAGAATCAAGCTGATAACCACACCTCCGGAGCTTGGCTGGCACCACTCTGGATTTCACATGACCCCCTAATGTGCACTTCTGTTCCTGACCGAAAAACTCAAATTCGGAGACCTCTCTGGTGTTAAGAGAGTTTTAAAGGTTTTGATTTCTTTCCATCAGAGTCTGATAGCTGTCACAAAGTGGAATTGTATTGTGGAAGGAAGGAGGTACAGGTGGTTTGCACCTAAATTCCACAGAGCGTTTTTCCTACACCAAAGGACATCTAGCTGTGGCCCTCTAAGCATGCAGGCTTTTGCGTCTCTGGAAGTTATTTTGGGAAGAATATTCTGGCTGCTGTTAAAAGGGTTTGTTATTTTCCTCTTTATGCTTGGTATAAAACAAAATGCATGTAACATTTTATTCTGTTTATTTGACAGTTTATTAATTTATTAAATTAAAAGTGTTTTTTCACCCAGAAAACATTTGGAGCTTTTCTCCAGCTATCTGTCCAATCTTTTATTCTGTTCTTCAGGGCTGGCCCAAATAAAGCGTGTGCTTTTTCTTGAATGAAATGACCTTTAGTTCCCGCTCTTCTACTCAAATACATTTCTTTTCTGCTTTGACGTATGTGAAAAGTAATGGAACAACAGCTTCCAAAAAATCATACAACACTGGTTGTAAATAAAGACTATTTCAGGCTAAAGAGCTGGACAGCATTCCTTACATTAAGTCATTCCTAACTAATACAGTTCTTTAAACAGATTAAATTAAAGGGCTCAGTTGCAAGAGAGGAATAAGTGAAATGTGTTGGTAGTTTTCCTTTTATGTTGGAGTGAGCAGGACTTGGGAATTTATGAAAGCTCAGGTATGACAAAAAGATTGTTTACATGTGGAGGAAAAGAAACATGTAGAAATGGCTGATGATCAGTTTTAGGTAACTTCTTTAGCCATTCATTGTGGGAGAGAAACCCCCCCCCATATGCAGCATTCTGATAATTTACTTTCTGCAACACATCCAGTAGGAACGGTTCCACGTGACGGGAGGCTGTCTTTCCTGAAACGCATGTTTAGAGAAAATTTTGCAGGGGAGAAAGCGTTAAAATACACTCTCTTCTGATACAGATACTTTCCTTTGACCAGCTTGTCACAGTTCTTCTGACTGTTTTTGGTCTGGTTTCCCTTCACATACCAATTTCGCGTTGTGCACCCTCGCAGCCTTTGGTGCAGTCACGCTTGATTTACACCGCGCAAGATCAAAGGTGGCTCCCTGGGTAAAATCCAGGCCACGTGGAAGCTGGTGGCAAAGCACCCGTTGACTCTGACGGTGCTAAGATTTCATTCTTTCCAGTTTAAACCAAGGCTGTCCCCCGCACCAGCTACCACTCATACCTGGGAGAAGCTCTAGCGCCGAATCAGTGATTTCACAACTGTTTCCAAACCTAAAATAGGCTGAAATATTTAAAAAGCGTAGGGAAGGAAGATAAATTATTTAAAGATATGCCAAATAAGTAGGGCTGAACTTTAGAGAGGTAACATTTATAGGCTGGCTGTATGGAAAAACATCCTGACTGTACATTAATCAATCCTGAATAGGGATATTAAATAAGGCCAACATTTTCAGACTCAGATGCCTAAAGTCTAGATGTAAATCCACAGTTAGGAATTCAGTTTTAAGGCTACCTGGCTTGAAGAATGTGGTTCTAATCTGAATTTATCTGTTCATGTTTTCTTGTGGACTTCATGAACTAAGGAAAATGAGTGATCTGACTGAACACCTTGTCTGGTTTCAAAATTAATGTTGCAGGAGAAGTCCTGTCATTTAACAACAGAAATTTCTCAGACAATTGAACTACCACAGCCAATTCTCTGAATAGCAACACATATGCACCAGAGCTCAGGAATGTAGAAGACTGGTGGGAAAATACTGCAGGGAAGATGGAATAAAGGAGAACTATATCCTCCTTAAAATTTTACTTTTAATCTTTGCTATATAAAGAAACATAGAACTTGAAAGCATTGTGGGGCTTCTCTGGAATTACGTGTCCTCATTCTTGAGAATAAATACTATTTTAGATTTCCTTTTTAAAACATATATTAAACATATTGCTATACTACAATATATTAAAGAGATTTCCCATTTTAATAATAAAAATAACTCATATTAGTTTTAAAGTTGCAAGATGTTAACATCAGATGGGAAACAGTTTAAAAGACAAGTGCTAAAAATAACTTTTAAAATATAGTGTACATTGATGTTTCAAAGATGAGTGAAAGTTACACTTGGCAAGGGTGTTGGATCCTTTCATACACTGGATATGTTTAGCTTTGGTATTTTCTTAACAAATGGTTAGTATTGGGCCCTATGTCCCTGGAGGAAAGACATCATCCTGCAGTGACATGTTTCTATACAAACATACTCAAACCAAGGTCATCACTCACCTTCCTAAACCCTCGGCAACGCAGGCCAACAACTTAATTTACAGAGAGAAGTTGTATGAAGTGTGGGACTAGCAGATCCCAGGGTCCAGTCAAGGTCTGCCACTGAATTAAGGGAACAGATGGAGTGGCTCAAGCTAGAGGAGAATTTTTTTTCCTACTTCACCCTTATATTTTCACATGCATCCCTAACTCATGTTTAACCCTTTCTCATCTGGGGAGGCATGTGAACTGAAAAACATGAACACCGACTCGCTTTGCCGCACTGCTCCTGCACAAGAACTGATATTCCCTCTAAGCTAATGCCCAGATACACCGAGGAATTCAAACAACTCCGCTGTGGTTCGGGGCTCTGAGCTTCCCATTTTAATTTTCAGAATAGCTTCCTATGAACAAACCTGCGGGCTCAGATTCTCTTCATTTTGTTCGTAAGTGAGCAACAAGATCCTAACTAGATACAGTTTAGGCATGATTTCACTTCCTCTCTTTTTCTTCTTTGTATCTGACAGGTACATATTTCTGTTCCCAAGCTTTGTGATACTGCACGTTGGCAGCCATTGGCCACTACCGGGAAGTGGAACTGCCAATCTGAATTCTTTTAAGTTTGCCAGTTTTTGAAAATTGTAGGCACTGATGAAGCAGGCTCTGAAATATATAAACCACTAAAAATATATTTCTTATGTCCCAATATAACTATCACAAATGTCTCTTCCCACGAGAAAGAAATGGCATCACTCAGTGATTAAAAATGAACACATTTTAAGTGTTTTATTCTTCTTAAATTGAGTTTTACTTTTCCCTTTAATACCAGATAAAACTAAAAATCAAAGTTACAATTTGTCAGTTCAGTAAAGGTCGGTTATCTGGCTGGGTCTCAGAGTTTTATATACTGACACTGAAAGATGGCAGACACCCAATGATCTCAGCAGTTTTGTCAGATATAATAGGAATGAACTCAGATTTACACTTTGGGTTTTCTGCTTGATCTTGGCATCCAGCATGTCATAGCTCCTCTGAAGAGGAGGATATTCTTCACTCAGTGAATATCAGCGATACATAAAACCTCTTTTCGTCTTCTGTCAAGAGAATGCAATCTTTCACAGCATGAAACGGTATTCCCCAAAACAGAGATTTCTGTGAATAAATAGGTAAAGATATCATCCAGTTGCTACCTCACTGCATATCTGCCCCTCCACAGGGAAGTCTGGTGGTATAAACTTACAGCGTCTGATCGCACAGAAAAGGAGGGGTTACCATCTCTTTCTTATATTCCAGTAACATCTGCTACCGGTCACCCTTATAGACTGGGGCTTTGATCTAATCCAGTACGGCTGTTCCTGTGTCCTATAACTGCTTTCATAAATTAAAGCCATAGCCTTTACCCTTGCCGTTACTGTCAGTCACGCTGTTTAGCATTTTTATATAACATAGGATATAGTTATCTTAGAAACACGCTGATGTACGTTATTGGAAATTAATTTTTGAATCTTTAGTCAGCCTGATGTACTTTAAGAAAGGACGCAGTTCTTCAGTCATATCAAATTATTAATTGTCTCAAATTACTTTGTAGAATTACTTTGTAGTGAAAATTTGTTGAGAAATCAGAACCAGGTCTGTCTGCTGCACGTTATGGAAGATCAGTAATTTGCATTGGCAATGGTCAGAGAGCTCCATCTTAATTTTCTCAATATTGCGCATTAGTAAGGAGTCATTTACCTCTCAGGATCTCTACTTCTTTGAAATGTGTTATCCACATGCAGTCCTTTCTTGGACTGTTCATGCTCCCTGTGCCTGAAGCTAGCCATGAGCACGTGCACAATAAAAATGGACTCCATGTGGACAGTTACTCAATGAAGAGAAGAAAGTTATTCAGGTCAGAAAGCCAAGGAGCGAAAAATTAGGAAATGCCAAATTTACTGTGGTCTGTGCAATGGTGACCTCAGTGGAGAAATGCATTATTTACTGTCACTGTGCAAGAAGTCTAATTCCTTTTCCCAGGTAAAAGAACAACCTCTATCTTTGAAATGTCTTCTTGCCAAGTGCTGAAAATACATGCAGTCTAGACAGTGCCAGAAGTAGCATTCTGAAACTTCTATTGCAAAGTCAAAGGAAGTAGCTTATATCCTGCGGGGGGAGGGGGATAAAACCCCTGGAATAACTTTCTCTCTCTCTCGCTTTAACTTATATTGCCTTGATTTGCATTCTGTTGTTTTTCAGATGCATATGATTCATTTTATATGCTTTTTCCTTCTTTACGTCTTGCTTCCGAGCTAGATCATCTGGTGCATACTCATCCACTGAGAAACTGGTTCTCTGGGAAGACAAGAAATGGGCTTCCCTTTACTCAAAATCGTACTTGGGCACTGCTCTAGGGAGTGAAGCCTTTTTCTCACTAGGGTATTGGTTTTCCACATGTGGTGTAGTTTCTTCTGCTCGGTAGTACCAGGATTTTCTCCTCTCAATCTTCAATCGTTTTTTTGTCAAAAATCTACCCGGTTTTCACTCCATTTATATCCTGATCTTCTTTTGCTTAGCTCTTCCCCTGTGCTGTTTACTAGCGAAAATCTATTATTTTAATCATCTTTTCTTCTCTCTTTATTCCCATGCCTTGCAGTAGCCTCTTGGAAGTCTAATGTTCTTTATGACAGTCCTACATAAAGAAGTTAAGCTGTGTTTCTCACTTGTTCTCTATCCACCATGTGATAAACACTGTGTGAAAACTGATGTCAGTGGTAGTATTTGCCTTGCTGCACAGGGTTCCAATTGTCTGGCAAGCTGGCTCATCTTGTACTATCTTTATCACAAAATAACACAGTCAGATATACATATAATAGAGAGAAATATTAATCAGTTAGACTGCTTTCAGAGTTGAATAGTCTCAATTTTGTTGTGAGGGCATTAAGAACAGACATTCTTCATTTTGTAATGAATATTTAAAGAGACATTAGGTGGTTAAGGCAAAACTGTGATTTATCATAAAAGCACAAAAAGTCTGATTTTTTTTTTAGTAATTTCTTTTCTTGGATTTAGAAAAGGGTCCTGACAATAGTGGGTAAATAAACAATACCCTCTTAACAGGTGAGCAGGATAGTCATTCTGTGTAGACATCACAGTCCTAATCTCTTGTATGTATACTGTTTGTGTGACTGATGGCACCCATAGGCATGTCAATTCACATGCACAGGTCTCTAGTTTGTGCTCACAGTTAAAGTAGGTGCATGAAAACACTAAGCATGCAGTGGCACCTGGACTTGAATCACAGACATGCAAAGAAATCTGTTAGAAACTGTCAGATCACTCTGTCTAGTTACATCACTCTTATTTCGGAAGGCGCCACATTTCAGTCAGCTCCTTCTGAATGGAGTACAATTCAAATTAAAGCAGCTAGTGCTTGGTTAAGATGCATCCCTCAAAATGCTGGCTGGTTTTGGCTTAAAGGCAGCAAGAGAGGGAACAAGTGCAGAAGGGGCCAGTTCATTTGATAGATTTTTGTACTGGTCCCTCTTAGAAGCTGGACATCATTTGTTATTTTAATCTGTCTCACTTTGGCTTCCACTTTCTTAAACTCATTTTGTGTTCCTCCAAGAGGTAAAGGATTACAAATGCTGTTTTCTCTCCGTGAAGGAACCGGTGTCATAGACTCAAGTTGCTGGTCAGTCTTCTTGTTTTCTTTGAAAAGCAATACAGGCTGAACATTCTAAGTTTCTCATTGTGAGACATATTCTTTGTAATATTTTTATATGTCCATTTTAATTTTTTGATAACTTTTTAAAAAGTGGGTGGTAGGACTCATTGCAGTCTTCCATTATCAATATTCTCTCTACACAGGCAAAAACTGACTAGCTTATTTCACCACAAAGTTGTACTGGGAATGATGTTCATTTTGGTACTCACTTTGACTCCCAAAAGTTTTTCTGGAACCACTGCTTTCCAGTACATACTGTCGTAGTCTGGAAATATGCCTTATTTCTAGACTTTTCTTTTAAATTGTGCACGTCAGTGCATTTGTATCATGTAAGAAAACCAGCTTGTAGAGAAATGCTTAGCAACTATGTAAAAACGTCTCCAGTGTGGATTTAGAGAAGGGATTTTTCCCCCTGTAATTTAGGGCCTTTACTTAATTATTTAACAACTATCTGACTGTCAGCTTTTAATTGGGTGGTAAAAGGCCTTTGTTGTCACCTTCTGAGGCTGTCAGTGGATGAAATAGGGCAACTCTAAGGTTAAAAAAAAGGAAGAAGAAAGCAGAAGATCTGATGCTACTTACTATGACTCTTGCTGTTCACAGACAACTCACCAGAATGCACAACTAAGATCAGTAGACACTTGGTTTTTTAATCTTGTCATATTTCCTGCATGTTCTCGGGGATTGCCAAAGAACTGAAGAAGGATCTAGTCTTGGGACAATGTTGTGTGTTCTCAGCTAGTACAGGATCCAACTAACAAAGGCAGCGATGTTTTTCCTAGTTCTGTCTTTAAAGCACATTTATCGTGCAGCTTATACGCTGGCAGAAAAACCATTCCTAATCTGTTTTAAAACAAATAGATTGTGTACAGCTGTCCCTATATCCAAAGCAAAATGATGATTTAATGTTGATTAAGACAGAAGGCCTTTGAAGTGAGCGAGGCAGGAGCCCGTAGTATGTCTTTAGTGATCATTATCAGTCTTTCCCTGAAGGGTGACTTGGTGCCAAAAGCGCTTTCTCCAAACTGGCTGAGGTGGATTCAGGAGCAAATGCTTTGTAAATTTAAAAAGACCTTCTCATTCGCAGGCCTCTGATGTCTTATTCCTTTAGCTGTATTAACGTCTGAGAATAAGCAGATGCAGCCTTTTTCACTGGTTAACTACAAAAAGGGGCAAGGTCCACTGCTACACGGCACTGCGGGCATTATTTATTCATCACAAGAAGAGCAACTGAGCATGTATCCTGCAGTAAAATCAAAGAAAAGTTGTTGGATTGGTTTGTTTTGCTTTTTCGTATGAACAGCTGGTCTAGCAAAAGAAAAAGGATTTGGATTTAGCTTTTTATAACCAAACACTTTTGTGAATCATTTATAAAAGCATAGAAGAAGCAATCAAATTCTCTCTCGTTTGTCTCACAGTTACATGCGAAACACCAGTCACAACACATGTGTGCATATATGGAGCTACANATAAACATCGTATATTATGTACACACATGCACACGTGCTTACGTTGCCGTCTGAAATGAAATGGGCAGTCAGTCATTCATATCTGCTTCTGTCTGTCCATCTGTCTACGATTTGGTTCAAAAAATTCACAGTGCCAGTGACAGATAAGAGCAATCCCATGTTGTTTCACACTAACAGTTGTAAAGAATGTAATTCTCATATAGCTGAAGGGTTGATGGCAACAGAAAGGAGGCACTAGGGAAACTGTGTTTCCTTGTTTGACAATTACAATTTACGTTCATTCAGGAAAATGTCGATTTTTGCCTCACAGAAAGAAAAAACCACAACAAAACCATCAATAATTTTCCTGGTAAACCTCTTTTCATCTTGTCGTAGGAGTCTGCAATTTTACAAACCCCAAAATCCGTCATTACCTGTTTATTTCTTAGCCTTCTATAGTCACCATATATGCTCTCCCTGGACAGTGCTTACCATCAAAGACTTCATAGCTACTGCTATAGCATCCCCATTTCTAACACACTTTCTCAGATACCGTAGTATTAGGAAAAAGAAAAAAATCAATTATTTTAGGTATACAGTGCACTTCTGTAAGTATAACCAAGACATTTTTGTTTCCACTGCTGAGAAAGGGCACTTTGGTATTGACTTCAGAGGGAGGGTGGGGAAGGAAACTGCTCCTTTGATGGAGAAGGGGTTTTGTATAATTGTCTGTAATTTAAAAATTATGTAAATGTTGTACTGTGAAAGCTGCCAGATTGACAATTCTGGGAATTTAAGTAGAGAGCAATAGCGTGGGTTTCTCAACATTGCTCCATTATTGTGTTGCAAATCATGCCAGGAGGGAGATGTGTCTTAAATATACATAACCAAGTGCAGAAGAACGCTTCTAGACCCATATTGTAAGATTTTAATTCTTCCTCAACCTCCTCCCTCCCAAATAACCAAAACCAGACAAGTTTTTGGCTAAAAATGTTTTGTTTAGGGGCATTTTATGAAAAGTTGAAATCCTAAGACATTTTTCCATAGAAAAAGAGTTTTTATATGAATTTTTCAGCTAGCCTTATTAACTTCAAGTCTTTTCTTCCTATAAACATCTTACTCTATCTTTTTCTATTTTATTTGGTTGATTTTTCAGCTTTAGCTCCTATTCCGTAACAGAAAACATCAAAACATGGAAAAATTTGCATGTTAATATGATTTCCACATTGCTTTTCAAAACAGCTATTCTGTTCAGGTCTGACTATTTCACAGCTATGTAAAGTGAGGCATGGATAATACCATACAGGATCAAAAGCTACTTTGTGGCAATCATCTCCTGTGAAACCCACAACTGTGAATTCGACAACTGAAGATTTTGGTGGGAGCAGAATTGCAATGAAAGGTCAGATCATTCTCCAAGCCTACTTAAACCTTGACCTTGCTAAAACTGATGAAAGTAGCAATGAATCCCAATTCTAGAGCTTGATTTTGTGCATTTTACAATATAAACTTTATTTAATGAAGTTTGTCTGATAAATTATGCCTAGATTTATTTGCTAACTGATTAGTGAGCGTCTCTAGCAGGGTGTAACTGTTAGATTTGGTAAAGGGAATTATCTATTTTAAATATTTACTCTTCTGGTTATGGAATCACAGTCAATAAACAAGTCATTCAAAAGTTTTTTCTCTTGAACCTTTTCTCACCAAAACATCAGGACTTTTTTAACAAATCAGTGAAAATGTTGGTTTTGACATTTTCCATCACTTGCATGTTTCTGTTTTGTTCCAGAGGGCAATAAAATTGAATGACCTGCAGGTTTGCATTTTGTTTCTTTTCTAAAAAAAATGACTCTCTGCAAAAAAACATCCACAATTTGGGAAAATAATTTTGAAAGTTGTAAGAACCCCAGAACAACTTAGTTTTTCTACTTCATAACTTGCTAGTAATTAAAAAAATTTTGAAAATTTACTAAGTTACAGTTTCTACATCAAGGATAGGAAACTATCTTATATAGGACCTAAGATATAATTGGTGAAACTTAACAGAAAGACCTCAAACAAAAATATATCAAGATATAAAAACGGGAAATCTGCAAACCCTATACAGTCTTGCCAAAAGACACAATCCTGCTAAAGCTGGATATACTGTTTACTACCTTGATCAGTTGTCTAGCAGTTGTGGGCCTAGTTATCACAGCAGTGTATAAAATTACTAGATGCTTAGTGGATTGGGTCCTGAGAGCCCAGATATTTTTCTAAACCTATGTTCAGACTGCCTGTGTAAGCTCAAGTACAATTAATTGATTTTAGTCTATTATTTTGTCTTCGTGTCTGTGGCTGAGGAGCTTCTCATTCTCAAATTTCACATTTCTTGGCTTGCTTAAAAAAATCGTTTTGCCCAGTGTCACAATTGCTTAGTATTTCAATTCCCTGCATAAGTATTTGGCTAAAAATTAGTCCCATGTTAACCCTACATGGTATGGAAATTAAAAATATTTATTTACATAGTAGTTCCTCACAACAGTAAAAACAGCGTAATCATACACGGTCAAAACCTGTTCACCTTATTTAAATACAGCTGAAAGAAGAAAATTTGTTCATGCTTGAACTATGGAAGAACTGGCAATTTTTGTCTCTGAGGAAAATATCTGAACAGATCATTGTAAATGGCATTGACATCTTCTCTGTGCTTTAAGCCTTCTGTCAACATACTGTCCACTTTGAATGTTAACCTGAGTTGATCCTAATTTTTGAAATCCAGAAAGTAAGTTAGTGTTTTTCCATCCACAACCAAAAAAGATGCCCATGTTCTTATGAGATAATGTAGTTTCAAGACCACAAGAATAGCCAACTTTTGAAGGAATAAGGCTAATTTTAGATCAATTTATGGAAAAAAAAGCATGATCCCTTCTTTAATAAACCATTGGCCAATATAATAAGGCTGACAACAGGGTCCCTCATAACAAGAGAATTAAAGAATTCTGAATTAATTAAGAAATAGAAGAGTGTGGAAAACTGTGACTTTCACCAAAATCTTCAGTTTCTTCCAGAGAAGAATGACACGGTATAACTGCCATGAATTTAAACAGTAAAAATAGACATTACTGTGAATCCTAAGCAATTAGAATGAGTGTGGGAGCACCATCAACAAAAAAAACAACAGCTGACATGACTCTACTGTTCTTGCAGAGCAACGTAGTGCGATCAGGAATTAAACACCAAAGGATCGTGTGAGCGTCATGAGAGAGGTGGAGTGTAGAATTTAATGAAAAATGGTCCTTCTTATCCCATTCTCTATTTAAGTAATTTTTATCTCTGTTTGCTCTTTTTTCTCACTTTTACTATTTATAGCGTCCTGAGGATACACCTTACTCACAGAATTTTACTGCCAATTTTGCTGCAAAGTAGGAAACTGCCTAAAATATCTTAAGATATGATGTTATTCATGTCTTTCACTGTATCTGTGGTATTCAGAACAATAATAAATGTGGGAACATAGGCTGAAGTATATTGGTTACGAATCAGTTAAAGAAAATGAGCCAAAAATAACATCTGCACCAGCAAATCTGCACTGCTTAGCATACGGTTTTAATTTAAAAATATTTACTTCTAAATTTTGAGAGCTGTGAGAGGTTTTAGATATGTGCTTCTCATTAAAAGGATGCTGGCAGATTGTGTAGGCCAAATATTGGCTCTGGAGATAGAAAGGTTTAGAAAAGACCTAATATTAGGCCACATTGAGCCATTGATTTTTTGGGGGTAGAAGTCTTGAGTCCTAACAGAATCCACTTTAACTATTTTATGTTAATAATTAAAACTCTCCCTTGATGTTTTGTCAGGTAAATGTTCAACTATGCTACTAGCTGGTACCTGGACATCATACAGTAATTAACTAGAGATAGACAAGTTTAGTTCTTTTGATAAGGTTTTAACAAAAATCAGTTGTCAAATATTGCAAATATGTCCTTTAAACATAGTGTTAACTATTTGGGTTTTTAGTTACTGACACTGGTACAGAGGAAAGACTTCTAATTTTCTTGGCTGTGCCCACTCTTTCTAGAGGGGGAGTTATTTCTGGAGGTCTCAAACATTTGAAGCAACACTGTTCACTCTGAAGTGAAGGGGGACAGAGCGGTAAGACTGCTTTGTCCGCACTGGAGGTATGGGAGGAACATCGTGCGTGAATGTAATTGCACAGCTATTGGTGTCTGTTGGTCCAAACCCACAAACAGGAGTCTTTGTCACAGGTTACAAGAATCAGCTTTGAAAGTGTCGCTTGTGCTGTTGATGTCTTGACAGGGATCCGTCTATTTACCATCTGTTGTACCTCTTTCTATATCGAAGATATATCTATATAGATATATCTATATCGAACCTTAAAATTCATATCTGTATTTCACAGTGGCCTCAGTCACTTTATGATGGTAATGAAACCCTCTCGGGACACTCTTCAGTCTTCCAAGAGATTCAGCCAAGCAGCCGAGCTTGAAATATCTCTTATTAGATTTTCCATTAATTTAAATGGCTATGTTAAAACCACGTTTAATTTAAAGATTCCTTTAAAATACCTAACCTTTTCTTTGCTGGGTTGTAGCCTTCCTGAATCACTATCCTTTTATTTAAAATTACTTTTTAATTAAAATAGAAAATACAAGAGAAGTAAAACCAAATTGACAATGCTATAAAAAGATTTTTATGTGACTGGGTAAATTTAAATATTTCTGCAATTAAACATTCCTAACTTTTTGAAGATTTTCTTTTCTTTTTGTTGCATTTAATTTTTCTATAAACTGGATAAAAATTATTTTTAATTGTCCAGTGATAAAGGCTGTCCAGCAACAGAAAAAGTCCCCATCTGCTTCAATGGCAGACATATAAAAGCTGTGTGACAAACACGATCATTAAACAATCTGATTTTCTTGTTGTGAGGGTTTAATGCTGTTGGGTGTAGTATTAAAACGTAGAATTTGATAGCACATCTTAAAATTTTAATGATGTGTTCATGAATATAAAACATGCTTCCACCAGTGACTTTATGACTTCTCCTCTGCATAATTAGTGGTATCTGTTTTATGAGCTTACTGTTGTTGCCTTGATCCCATGAAAATGTGAAACCACTGTAATAATTTACACCATTCCAGGGCTTTAAAGATACAAGCTAGGATTTCTTCCCCTTTTCTTCCCATATTCCCTTGCTTTTAATATCAAAACAGAGCTTTAAACAGTTTTCGTGAAAGCTGGGCAAGGAAAAAATTCAAGGACAGTATTTAAACACTTGTCATAGCACTGTATTTATTGCCTCAGCTTAAATCTGCCTTGTTAGCTTCCGTCAGAAGATGAGACAACCTTCCTACCACAAAGCTAGTAAATGTAAGCGAATGTATTATTTGAGGAAGTTTGTTAAAAGAAGTAAATAAATCTGCATTTCCAGTGTGCAAAATAAGACATGACCAAATTCCAGTGAGAAAAATATTTAATCAGACCATAATGATTCTGTGATCACAATCATCTAACTTCCAAACTGTCATTTATTGTACAGTCTTTCCCCATTCTTCCTCATCCAGACTTCAGCAAGCACTGGACTCATACAAATGAAGCGTCATTTAATTCGTGAGAAGGAACATCGCGTTTTGCTTAGAAACTGAGACTGAATATTAGGCAAGAAAGGCAGCAGTTTCTTCTTTGGTTTCACACCTGTAAATCAAGGCTGGTGCTGGTTAAAAAAATGCTGGGATATAGTGGCATTTAACGGGGATGACTAATTAAACTTCCTCCACTCAAAGAAGATAGTAAGGACGTGAACAATATTTGCAGACACAGGTTCCAAAAGAACACACATGCTCCTGAGGGTTACTCAAAAGCAGAAAAAATATCATTGCATATGTTTTGTGCAAGGGCCGTTCACAGTCTGGTTCTGAGTTTTTTTCCCTTCAGATTTTAAACAAAATAAAAAAGAAAAGAATTTGCCACCGATGAGCAAAGACAAAGAGTTTCCACTTTCAGCCCAAAAGGTGGACTTTCTAGGAAATTATGTAAATACCATTCACAAAAAAAATCGAATGCTGAAAATAGGCAAAGCCTTTAGGGATGAATTGGTAACACTATTGACCATAGCACTTGAAACGAGCTGATTTTCTCACCAGTTACACAGCATCGTTTTGCTATTCGTCCAGGGAGAAGACACATCGATGAAAAATTGTGCTCAGTGGAAATTACACTTTCTGTGACACTTGTGTAAAGCATGAAAAGAAACATTTTTTAATTTTCTGTTCATTGAATTTCCTTCCAAAGACCAGTGTTTGGATGTTTATATCATGGGGAGATTATCATCTTTGTCTGAGGGTTATAAATGGAGACACACCATTGTCACACAGGTGCTGTCACAGGAGTAGCACTTCCTGTGATGCTTTCTGTTATTTTCAGCCGTCCTTCCTTTGATTGAGATACGGTACATCCAGTGCCTGAAGAGAAATGTCATTCAGCCAGAAAACCCTGTCATGAAAAGAATTTGGGCACAAGGGATCTGAATTACCACGTTCATGAAGTGATGTGGCATGATAAGAAAATGCAGTCAAAACAATCCATCATTTCAAAATCATGTTAATTTGGAATTGTTCATTCAAAAAAGAAAAAAAACCACAAAACATGATATTCCAAATTTCATTACGATTTGGGATGAAAATGAATATCTGTGTATCAGAATGCCTCAAGGAACCAAAACTTCACTGCTCTCTCAGTTCTAACACAAACAAGGGTTCAGGTCCTTCTTATCTCAGCTCTTTCCACTTGATAAACATCAAGCAGTTCTAGCTAAAAGATCCTTGCTTCTCACTGCCTTTCAAAGTGTCTGCCACAGAAGGTCTTATCTCACCCTGCTTTTGCTCCCTGCAGCACAGTTGGGTGGGTGGAACTTTGATTTAAATCAGCCCTTTCGCTATGGGGCTAACCAGTTACAGTTCAACTAATCTCAGTATTTGGCTCTCAAAAACAGTTTCACTTTTGCACTCCCTATTTGAATTTTACTGGATTTTCTTCTGGAGAACATTTCTTTGTTGCTTGCTTCGGTGGGAGGTTATCTCTTTCCTTTGAAGGTTATATTGTGATTGGCAGAGGGTCAGGAAACTTTAGTTACATTGGCCTGTTACGGAAATACTTTGAAAAATAAATGTGAAAGACAAATGCTAAGTAAAGAGACTCCTTAATCAGCAACAGTTCCATGAGACTTCAGACCCAGTGAGGTAGCCATGAATGTTTTGTTTACACAGTTTATTAATACAGACATTTGGGAGCAATGGGAGATTTTCTGTTTACTTTGATAGTCAAGTTTAAGATGTGTGCAAGGTTCACGCTCTGTTGGCAGGATGTTCACAACGGTCTAAAAAACAAATATGCTGTACGGCCGCTGTCAAGATTGCATGTAGATTAGCAGACTTTTGTTATTGGACGGTGCTTATGGAGTCTCCTAAGCTTTGTCTTGTATCCGTTCAACTTGGTAAAAGTAGTACTCTATTACTATATGCCAGTGTCAGCAAGATTAACAAGGTACAGTCTGAGATATGTTGTCATAATACATAAGGGCTAGTGTTTTTAATGCTCTAATACAGTCTAAAATATAATAATTTCTAGTTTTCTAATTATAGTTTCTAATTATACACTTCATTTTTACCTAAATATACTGAAAAGAAGTCAAAGACAGAAACTTACAGATCAATTCAGTAGGCATCATAGGTAATAGAATCCAAAGTGTATATACTTTTGCCGCAAAGTATCTGAGGAATGGCCCTTGCACTTTCTGATGTATAGCTCCAAATGCACTTATAAGTGGATAACAATATTAGAAGTGTTATGAATAATAACAAAGCTGGCTACGAGCCTGTTCTTTCTGGAGAAGTCCATTTTACTCTCACCAGTAGCAAAAGGGATCTGTGTGCGATCAGCAGAAAGGCACATATCCCTTGGATTTAAAGCTTGAGCTGTCTTCATTTGATTCAGTTGATCTTAATAGCCGTGTTTGCAGGGAGCCCAATTAGCAGCTGGTTGGAACATACTGTACCGTATGTGCTGGATCTCTAAGGCACAAGTAGGAGCTTAAGGATGGAGGGTCAGGCTTAACTGTCATTTTTACAAAAATTAATTTCCTTCAGGCATTTTAAAAGAAAAATGGCAGCAAACACATTAGAACAGTGCAGCTTTTATGGGAAATGGCAATTTAAGCAGTGGCCCATGTGTTTCACTTTCAGTAGGTCAGAACGTTGTATCATACTTCACACATTTCAATATTCTGCACTGTACCCCCACTGTTCCCTGCTGCTGTAAGGCACAGCCGGTCCAACTCACTTCCCTACCAGGAAACTGGCCTTTGCTTTGGTGTTTCGAGATGTGCATAAACTTGGGACAGGAAGTTAAACCTCCAGAAGGCCCAGGTTTGTTCTCAAGTTATGATTAATTTGACAGCAAAATCAGAAAAAGACATTCCTATTTTTTCCTGGTTTCATCTACTTACTCTTTTGACCCCAGCTCTAACTTATTGCCCATGCAGTGGTGCCAATGAGACTGTCTGTATGGCTGTGCTCTATGTCAGATCAGTGCAGTGGTATAAAATGTTGAGAAAGACATCAAAAAAGAAAAAAAAAAGCAGTAATTTTCCCTTTCACTGACTGTCATATTTTTCTTGTATTTGTTAACTCAACAATAGTTTCGGAAAATTATTCCTTTTGAATTTATTTCCACTTCTTGTAGTTACATTTCCATTTCACATGTTTAGCTAGAACCATGGCTCATTTTTCTCGTTGCACTCCACACTTTGGTGATTCCAGTTAAAGGTATAACACACTGGTGAAATTTCAGCACTGTCCATGTTCAAAGTCACCAAGGATTGTTTGCTTTAAATGTGCCTGTAAGCACAGAAAGCTGAGGAAGACATCCTGACCTACAGCTTCCATTCGGACAAATGAGGTCTCTTGCCCTGGGCAGGTCAGAGAGGGAGATCGCTGTGGTAGGTTGTCTACCCATCTCCAGCCTCTGGCACCTCTGAGTGCTCAGCAACAGGCTTGGGTTTAATCCTAAATTTAATGAGAAGCACCCTATTCTACAGGACAGAGTTTCAGCTTTTCCAGAAGTAACAAAAGGAATTTCTTTATCCCAAGCAAGGTTTTATAAGTTCCAAAAAGAAAAGTTTAGTTCCAGGATGGAGATAACCTATTTGTTACTGAAACCACTAACGTGCTAATTCTTACTCTGGTCCTTTTATCCTTTTGCCCTACTGTCTCAGCAGGTCATTAAGGTTCATAAATGCCCAACATCTAGTGGCAGGGGATTGCTGGAGTGCATACAGCTCCATACGTGCAAGGCTCTTAACCGGGATGAGATCTGCCCTGTACACCTGAACGGAGGACAAGGACACGGAATGAAACTTCTCATCCAAAATCTACTAAATTGGTTATATCTGCAGAGAGTTACACCGGCACACTTGGACTTCTCAGCACATACTCAGGCTTTTCAGAGGGCAAGGAAATTTTGGGTGAGTCAATCAAAGATGTTAATGTGAAGGCAGGCTGTGGTTCCCTGCAGGAGTCGTGGGGCAACTTTGGGGCCCAAAACCCAAAAAGCAGCCCTGGAAAGCCTGGAAGGAGCCTGGCCTGCCAGCTGAAGATTTGCCCTGTGTCTGAAGGCAACAGACATGGGAAGCAAGCAAATAAATAAAACTTTCAGCAGAAGTACATGATCAGTCACCTTAAAGAATGGAATTGCCTTTTTGAGAAACTTATACTTGGTAAATAATAACATAAATTAGAAATCCAGTCCTGGACAAAATTAGAGAAATGAAGAGGACATGTATTCCTGCCTTCTGTAATTTCATCCTGAATGCTGGGTTGATTCTGCGCAGGACTGATGAAACAGGAAGAAAGCAGCAGGATTTCGGTTGTAATGGAACTGTATGAGAAAAATGTAGTGGACGTACATGCTCCTCTTCTGTGTGATGACTTTCAAATGGATAGGGATGATGGGACCTTGCAGACTCCTAAAAACAGTATGGAGACTAGACTCACTGTGAACTTGTTTCCCTTCTGCTATTGCTTTTTTTATGATCACTGCTAGGTCCCATGAAGAAAGAAATATGCAGACAAATAATTGATGATAATTTGGCTCAAGATTAAACAAGAGATATTTGGAGTAACTTTTGACGTTATTGCACAAAGTAACTATATGTACACAACCATATCCCTTTTGTATTCTGTCTGTTAACAAGGGCTTTGAATACCATCAAGTCATTTGAACTCTGTGAAACTCAGATATAGAAATATGCTGAGAACTGTACATGCACTGTAAAGAGAAACTGAGGCACAGGGCAAGACTCATTCTTTTTACAATGCTTGTATTCCTGCTTTTTTAATAATTCCTAATAAAGAAGGCATTAATAACAGCATTTACAGTCCTCTTATCAGAATCTGAGAGTCCTTTGCAAACTTAAAAGCCTTAGTTTCCATGTAACAAAAATATATTGGAATACTGTCTGGAAGACCAGGGCAGAACTGAGACCAACATTTTCTGGATCTTCGTATCTTCCATGGGTCAGCTTGGCTTCAGAGCTCCAAACTGCAGTCAGAATTCTGCCTTCCATATCTATGGAGCATTGAATTTTCCTACTTCCCAAATAGCATCAAGTGATTTCCATTTGCTCTTTTTTATTCTCTCCCCCTTTAAAGCAATTATCAATGACACGATTATTCATGGAATTAGCTATTATTTCAAACAAACAATTTCAAAGCCAGTCTGCAGCTGAAGTGGGAGAAAGGGGAAGGTCAGGCAAGACTGGCAGCCTGGTAACATTATATTTGAGTCAGTTTTGGTTTAAAATGCGCTTTAATTATAGTTGCAGCACAAACTCCACAGTTTTTGCGAGGTGGCCAAACTTGGCTTTGCAGACCTAAATTACAAGACATCAATGAAAAATTAGAGATCTCATTTCAAACACTATCTAAAAGCATAGAGAAAGCATCTGTACCAAAACATATGTTAAAAATTGTGATTCGTAACACACAACAACTGACAACTTCTATTAATACCGTAACTTTAGAGTGTACGGATATAAGCATTTGATTAATCTTGCTTGAAGGCATATTCATCTCGTTCTTCATCTCACAAAGATCTTTCAATGCCAGGACATTCAGATCTTCCTAATAAGCACTTAGCTGACATTTGTCGGAGGCATCCTTTGAAACCTTCATGACAACCTGAGCTCACTCCAGTGTTGTAAGAACCTGGGTGAGTTTCCTCACTTGTACTCAGGGAGAAAATGCAGTCACTGGCTGGATTCTTACGATATCCAGATGTCTATTGACATACTACCCAAGCTTTGTCCTGTCACTTAGCCTCTTTGCCTGAAAAACTAGGAAAAACAATCTAACATGTAGGAAAAATCTAACATAGTATTTTATTGCTTGTTGAAACAGTGTAATTTATATACATTACATAATAATAGCTATATACATATATAATAACATGTATACACTACACTTGCATATATACATACATACACACTCATATATACATATGCTTTGGGGGAGTGGCTGTTTAAGTAAATCAGACTGTATTTCTCTGCTTTATTCTAGCTTTTTTTGCATCATTGAAATAAGCAAGTTAAGTCATTGTCACTAGCTTTTAAAACAAAACCTTTATGATTATGATTATGAAGAATAACCCCAGCGCTTCCTGATGAACATAAAACATTGAAATGGTCTGTATTTCACAATATGGCTGAAAAATATGTGGAGAAATTAATTTGTTTGTTTCTCAAGTTTCTAAGTGACTGATGCTCAGAAGACAAACGGTAATAGGACTGGATTTCATGTGTCCTTCACAAAATTATCTTTCTATTTTTTATTCATCTGAATCAGTTAAATTGGACTAGCCTGTCCTGATTTGTGCAAGAGGAAATAGTAAGCTGATTTAAAGGAACAGCTGTACTTAACTCAGCTGTCTTAGCATTATGGGACAAATTCTCAGTCAGTTGTACACATACAACTTTTATCACTTTCTGAGGAAGGCTACGGCTCTAAGCACAGCTCTTATATTTTCGTTGCTGCCAAACACACACGTGCATGTACACACACACACACACACATACACACAGAGTCCTGTTCTTTCCCTTAGTTCAAAGCTAAGAATGAGATGATTTTGACATTTCAAGCATTTTCCTGCTCTGACTCGGGGCAAGAAGTTGAAATCTCATAAATTCTCATCAATGTGCATTCCAAACAAAAGCTTGGCTTGAGCTAATTAAAATATTTTTGTAATATTTTAACTCTTTTTGGATATTGCTATTTGTCCTAAAATGAGGATGAATAGAATAAAAGAAAAAGACATATTGTCTATTTTGATTTTCCCCTGCTTTGTTTCTTTTGTTTTAAAAGACATAAATTGAAGCTGATCATTTCTGTGTTTTTCATTTAGGTGACGTAGCATTTCCATCTAAAGAGGCTTCATAGAAAAATTTCCTAATCAGCTATTACGCTTACATTGGATCAAGCTTAAAACTCAGACCAGCCACTTTTTTGTGTGGCAAGGTTTGAAGGCAGTTTCTCTGTCAGTGCTGGGAGCAGAGAAATGCTCCGAGAGCAGAGCGGCAGTGCGACGCGATGGCCGGAGCAGGGGAAGGCTGTAGTCTGCATTCTCTTCCTTATTCTGCTGCCGACTGGATGCATAATCCTCAGCGGACTGCATGGTTTTAATGTCTGGAGGTCAGATCTGGATGCTTAGAGAGCTTTGCTGACAAAAGAACTCCTGTTGTGCGTATAACCTGCGCTGGAAAAACTATTCCTCTGCCAGTGTAATTTATTCCAGTCCTTCACAGCTCAAGAGTGTGGTTCCGAGGGAGCATACCTCTGTCTGTCCTCTAAAAAAAATTACCCAGGCAGAAATTTGTACTGCACATATAATTGAAGTTTCCTCTCTTTGGGCATGACAGGAGTGAGAACATGGAAACGGATTTGCGCGCTGTGTTATCTGTGCTGCTGCATAATTATTACCGTGTTTCTCAGCAGCACCAGAGTCCAAGTGGCTGGTTTTCCAAGTGACGACCGCCTTTGCCTGCCATGGCTGTGATGTGAAGAGTGACTGAGCAGTGCTTTAGAAAGCCAGGCTGCTCAAGCGTGCTACTGTAAGAGACAGCAGTATATAGCAGCTTAATTGCCTTCGGTTTGCACGGTCCTCTCTGATAAAATCCTGGCAGACTGAGGACGGAGACTGTGGGGATGGTCTTCCTGCTTTTTCATTGTGTTACTGAGACCTTCTGATCAGTTTTGCTTATTTTACGTTGTTTTGCTGGTTCTTATTCTTTTGAGGAAATATAGGCTTGAGCAACAGAATCTAGGCTCTTCTACACCTCTTAAAATATAGCATTTAGAAAAGTTTCCAGTAAAGGAATGAGTGTTGTCAACTAGTTAGCACAAGCCACTGGAAAAATCCCTGAACTCCATACAGGCAGAATAATTACACACAAATGCATTCAGGAATCCTATGGAAAATGTAGTCCAGTGACCTGGCATGGTTACAGCACAATTTAGCAAGTATGTTAGAACAAATTACTCCTTTTAACCATAAGCCATTCCGTTTCACGCTTTTAATGAAGGTCTGTGCCACACACTAGAATACTTCTCACCTCATTACTACTCATAAAAAGCAATGATCCATTCAAAGGCTCCTCATATCTCCCATATGAGATGTAAAAGAGCCCACTCTTTCTCAATCTGGCACAAAAGAGAAGAACGGCTTCTTTCTTCAGTCTTTGATGTTGATCGTTAGGATGTTTACTAGATAAAAGAACTGAAAAATTTATCTGTGTAACTTCATTGCTGTCGTGCGTTAGCGTTCCACCTCCTGGCCCCCGGTTCCCTATTTATAAATGTAAATCTCTTGTAGCTGTTTGCTGTTTATGGAAGGAAAGGGGTTTCAGGATTTCTCATGAGTGATGATTTTGCTCTGTCTGTGTGTAAGTGTACATATATATATTTTTATAGATAAAAAGTATATAACTAAAGGGAAAATAAGGGTGAAGAGAGAGAAATATCCAGTGAAACTGAAGAATATAATAAGGCACTAAACCAGAAATTATGAAATGAACAAAAAATTAAATGAGACATGCTGTGTGATAAGCAAGTTTAAAAAAATAATGAGGCCTGAATTTAAGCTAGTTATTACACAAACACACACACACACATACAACATGCACACTGCATGTAGTTGTGTGTATTTAAAAATACAAAGGCAAAGCTGCAAACAGCAGGAGAAATGTTCTTATTTGTTAGTAGTAAGCCCATTACTATTGCTTTATTTTTGCTTTTGCTCGAAATAGTCCAACAAAGGACTTTATTCTGGCAGCAATTTTACTATTTCAGTATGTCGTAGCAAACCATTTTTAAGCAGATTCTGCATTGCCTTCTCCAGCACCACGTTGGCAAGGGACCAGCCCACAGGCATTGCAGTCAGTGACACAAGGTGGCCCAAGGTCTGCTTTGCCAAGCTGCTGGGGCTTAACCCGCCCCCGGACATGGGTGGGCAATGGCTAGAGGGGAGTTGGGGTATACCAGTGGGATAACCAGGTGTGCTCTTCTGCTTCTGTCAGTGCAGATGACCCAGTCCCAAATCTGTCAGCACAATTGCTCATTTAATCACCCTCTAGTTCAGTCAAAGCCAGCTGGGTTGCTTTAACAGTTTTTAAACCACAAGGCTCTTCTTACTTGAATCATGTCTACTGAACCACATTAGAACTATAAGCTTTAAAATGTCATAAAACAAATGTGAAAAACTGAAATACCTAAGGGCTTGACAATGTGGGATGTGTCTTAGCCGTATGGTGTAGCCGTAGCCAGGTACGTTGTGCATCTTACTGGGGCATGTAGAAGCAAAAGGGTTCATCTCCACCACCCAGGGAGGGTCTAGAAATATGAAGACTTGCCGTTCTCATGGAGGTAAGCAGTTTGTTTAACCTAGTATCCTGCTCCAGCCAACAGTGCGTGATGCTTCAAAGGAACATGCAGGCTACCCCTAACCATGAAAAGTAATACCCTGAGTAATAACCTGCCTGTAGGAAAGGTTTCCCTCCTAATCTCAAGCAGTTAGTTATGCCAGGAAGCTTGAATATTTTAAATCCCCCGTATCTTATCCTTGGTTAGGATGGATGTTTTATTATCTGTATAAATGTCTAATCGTATTTAAGTTCTGCAGAGCCTATCTTCAAAGTGTTGTAGCAGCATTAACTGATCATCTCTTAAAAGGGGAGGTGGGTAAGTACACTAATGCCATCTCTCCCTTTTCTTAAATATACAAAATGTGAAGTTCTGTGCCCAAAGCCAAACAATGACTAAATATAAAAGCAGGAGTTAAAATACTGGAATTCATGATTCATAGCCCTCCATGCATGCAATAGGCCACAAAGTTCATGTGGATATTGTTCAAGTGACATGTGAGGACAATGTTTTCTTGATTGTTTTCTGCTTATCAAAAAATTTCAAAGCAATTTATTAAAAATATCATTTGATAATGGCCAGACTATGACTTCTTGACATCTTTCTCTCGAGGCAGGCCAGACAGATTGCATTAAACCTGTGATGACTCTTCACACTTCTGGTGCAGGCAATGCTTAAAAAAAATCCCAACAAATCATTACAAGGTGTATTGAATAGGTACTGCTTTTTGTTGCATTTCTGTTTGGTGACTGCCACAACGGGGCCTCAGGGAGCTCAGAAACTCTATAAAGTGCAATAATACAGAAATAAGGATGGAAAAGAAAAAGAATCCACTTAAAGTTTTGATCAGATAAGCTCAACTCTTCTTTCTTCAATGCTTTTTCAGAAAAGAGTGTTCAATCACCTGTTGCAAAATTGTAGTCCATGATAACAAAGACCAAGAAACGCTTATGCCATACTGCTTATAAATTAAATTGGTGTTCTCCAGGCACTTTTACAGAAACTTGAACTTGGCTTTAAATATTCTGAATGCTGTTTAGCTGCACTAAAGAAGTGGCAATACACTAGGAAGATCAGAAAAGAAAGGACTTTTACCAGTGGGTGACCTCTGGAATAACAACTGCAGGGCTCTGTTTTATTTGGAAGCGCAAATCAGTCCACACATACCTGGTTAGAGCCTTACAAATATCAAAGAAAGAACCCTACCAGTGAGTAGTAAAGGGGAGGAGGAAGACCATACTGGCAGCAGACGTTGACAGTGTTATTCAAACTTCTCAATATCCTCCTGCATGCACAAATTTGACTTTTGTTTATAAATACCATTCAGATATAATTCACAACTCCTGTTGACTTAACCTGTTGATTGTAAAATCTGTCCAAAAACATCAGAAAACAATTTGATCTGCCATAAATACCTGTTGATACCAAACACAGTCACGATGTTTACATCCGTATTTGAAAATCTACATTTATTTCATAATCTGGTGGTAAGAATGACAAAGACACAACAGCATAAGCTTGAACCATTTCCAAACACAATTGTCATTCACTGATAAACAAAAAAAATCCCCCAAAGCCTGCACAGTTATTGGCCAGTGCTCCTCTCTGCTTTTGCTGTCTATAAGACTGCAATAAATTCTTAAATCAGGCGAGGTTGATGAAAAACATTTAGGAAAAAAAGATGATAAATTCCTTTTGAACTTTATCGCAGATCAGTTGTATAGGATGCTGGGAATAAGAACTTTTTGTTCTTGTTGTTTCAAAACCAGTACATTTAGGTCTCAGCCTATCTTTTTTACATCTGACGTGTATGTTACTTTGTTACAAAGAAACCTGTCAGCTGTATTGGACTGTTTATTACTTTGACAACTTGATTTTGACTTTTTCTGCATGATTTGCCAAGATTAGCTTTTATTTACAGGATTTTATGTTCTAAGATGAGGTGAAAGTAAGAACAGCAAATATATCTTTTTCCCTGACATCTCCAATAATTTTACCTGGTCAAATGTTTGGATACATAGTAAAAATGCATGATTAGTACACTCCCCTGTGGATTATGAACAGAAAGCATGTGTTGGGCTTACACACAGCCCGTGATTTATTCACAGTCACATGTAATGGTATTTGCTCTGTCTCTCAGCGTCTTTAGTGCCCTTTTCTCATTAAAGACAGACAGCAACAGATAATGAAATGAGTCTGTTCCGCAAAATACAGACCTGGCTTTTGAAACAAACATACCGACCAAAGTACTCGAAGACAACTTTTAAAAATGTTTTTGCAAGGGGAAAATGCACTGTTTATTTGTGATCCTCATTAAACACAAAGTCACCACGATGTATTTTGTAGTATCGGATAAAAGTATTAGCAGAAATAGTTCTGTAATCTATTTCCAGAAAAATGGGTTTGAGATTCCATGCGTGGCATAGAATGATAATTCACCGTATAGCCATCAGCAGGAACGGGATTTTAACAAAGGCTTAATAGAAACTCCGGATTCCGCAAAAATACAGAGAGTAAATTCAGGGTTAACAACTGAAATGACTACATTATAACTGTTCATTTCATCCTATGCTATAACTGTGTAAATGTCAGGTTTTTATAGTGAATTGTGTGATTTTAAAGCATACATGCCAAAATGCTCTTTTGCACCAGACTCCTGCTCATCATAAAGCTGCTCACTCCTCCTTCGCACACGGCGAATGGAATAACCTAGCAATTTGGACAAGCGCGACTTTTCCCAAAATACTCCATTTAACAAGTGTCATCAGATTCGTGGATTTGCTTTGGTCTTCTCGCACGTTCCCGCTCGGCGCACAGCTGGGAGGTTTTTGAGCGCAGCCGATGTGAGTGCCTCAGTAGATGGCACCCTTCTCTCTGGCTCCGAGGGGAACCGGCTCTCCCTCCCGCTGCCACTGCCACCCCTGAGCTCCGGACATGAGAAAAATAAAGAGCAAACCACAGAAGCAAGGCTTTTGCCACTTTTCAGCAAAGGGTTTGTTCCCGTGGCTGGTGCCGAAGGCACGTCCCACCCGGGATGGGCAAGCGCGGTGAGAAATCTCGGTAAGGACCACAAAGAGTCGACGGAGATGAGTGGGACTGCTCGCAGCACGGAAAGTTGATCACAGGGACAAGCACTGTCTAGAGGCCCCTTTGGGGCAGAAAGTTATCTAACTATGGCTATAAAGCGTGTAGCACATAGCTTAGTACGACGTATGTACTGCGACCAGGATTTAGGCGTTACTCGGTTACACTGCTCTGCTCTTTAAAGACTGCTCAGTACTGCAGACTGAAGAAGATGGTGACACAACAGTTTGTTTGCTGCCTCTGACTGAATTATTAAGAGAGTTAGGGTTTTCTAATGATCAAAAGAAGTCTTCTACTAATCACTGGATTACAGAAGATTTGAAATTAGGATCTTCTTAAGCAAGGATATTTTTAGAAATAAAATAGATGTGCAACTTCTTATCATTTGTTTCTGCTGGTTTTACTGCACTCTACATGTGCCAGTCACAGGTTTTTTTATCTGAGACACTGTATAGCTAATGCCTTCCTGACAGAGGTATATAAAATCATCAATAGTTTGTGATCATCTGGTTTTAGTAATAAGTGCCATGACAGGTTATATGTAAGGTGAGCACAGTTTCAAAATAAAAAGGGGCACTTTTGTGGCAGTATTTTCTGCAGTTGTGAAATACTCGAGTGCTCTGTATTCTGGCTTCTTTCTTTGATCTGCTCTCCCTGGGTCAGAAAAGCTTCACCTGGAGCAGATCAAAGAAAGTCTGAGCAATGCCTCTTCCTCCTGAACCTCTCTCTTCTTCACTTCCCTATGCTCTGTGGTGCTGGAAATCACAAAAAGAAGGGAAAGGAAGGGATCCCTCCCCCGCAGGCCACATCTCCTCCAATCTCAAGTGCACAATTTAATGTCTTGATCAAACAGGACCGTCAGGCCACCAGGCTCACTCACGTCGCAGGGCTGTCACGCAACAGGTTACAACAGGCTTCGGACACTGAGTGCCAAGGGACACGCGTGCTCCCTGCGCTCACGGTTCTGTGTCATTAGCAGCACCGTGATGAGTTTCAGCAAAGCAATGGAGTTAGGTGGGACCACTCACACACGTGAAATTAGCCACAAGAAGGGTTCAGTGTGAAACAGGAATGTAGCAAACACGTAATGTTTGTGCAAAGATACAACTGATAGGAATACGGGGCAAAAAGAAAGGATGGAGACAGGGACAGTTGTCATTATTAAAAAGCAGCCCTCAAACAGAAAATAAATTATGTGAATGAAAATGTGAAAATGGAAATTTTAAGCAATTTGAAAGAGCTTAAATATCAGAGCATCTTAAAAACCCAGCACTGTATCTATGAAACAGACTGTGATATCTGGTCATTTTAGGAAAAAGAAAGAAAAAAAAGAAATATGTAATGAGCAAAATACTATGAATTTTTTCAACGAAATTATGAAACAGCTGAAGTTACCATAAAGACCTCCTAGTAGAAACATTCCAGCAGAAATCAAATTAAATATATTTTGGAAAGGAGAGGGGAATACAGAAATCTTCAAGCAAAAGAAATTGTAATTTAATGATTGTTACAAGTAAAATGGTTAGAAGACATAGATTCGCTGAAAATATATCCTTTTTAGAAAATGTTAAATAATGTGTTAAAATATAATAAAAACACCTACTCTGACTTACTTCTAAGTTTGCTATTTTCACTGCATATTAAAATAGAGGTTTATTCAAATGAAAAGAAAAAATGAAATACTGTCAGGGTGCTTCTGATCTGTGAAATTCATAGCAAATTTTGTAAAATTACTTTAAAATGGCTTCGCTCCAGTCAGGTATCTGATAGCTTGACTGCTGGTGACAGACACCAGGTATGTATTGCTGACACTTCCCTGACTTCAAGGGAGCATCCCTGTGATGTGGCAACACGGGGCAGATGTGACTGGTGGGCCAGCCGTGAAGAAGTTAACTGTGAGAGAGGGGAACTGTCTGCACAAATGGGAACTGTCAGAAGGTTTGCCACAACTTTCGAGAGGAGAATGCAAGGAAATGGAACTCGCTTTAGCTCAGCTAGTGGTGAAGGCAGGCTTTCTTTATATTGGCAACTGGTTGCATTTCTGGGCGTCGTTTGCAAAGCATCCTCCAATAGTAATGTATTGAGAATTTATAAGCAACGCTTCATACTTATAAATCATATGAAATGCTGATTTAAAGTCATTTTTGTCTTTCTTATACATTAATTTTGAAACCTGAGAACACATGCATTTTAGGAATCCTTCCAGTGTTATGTATTGAAGTCACTGGACAAAGTCACTGGCTCCTTTTTGTACTGGTATAAATATTGGGAAGCTTGATTGCAGCCAAAACCACAATTTCTACATCCTACCTCAGCAGCCATTTGATCTAAATGGATATTGTGAGATTAAGCATAATTAAGCTTGTAGCTTTGAAACAGCTGTCAGGAATACACAAATTGCAAGCACAGGAGTGAAACTGCATGCTCTGGAGTGATATAAAAGCCATTCCCAGATGTTTCCTTTTTAAAAATAATGTGGACATCTCCAGCCTAGGAGGCTTAGACTCTTTTGGAAGTCAGCAGACCAGGCACATGGTGCTTGCGCTGCTATTCTTAATTTTTGTGAAGCTGATAGCTCAGCCTCCCCTTGTCCTGTACAGTTTATTGTGGCTCAAACTTCCCTCTGTCTGCAAGGAATGGAGGGGACAGAGCTGTTTCCATTCCTGTTCTGAAATCTATTCAAAAGCAAACTCTATACTGAAGTCTATCTAAAAGACGAGCTAGGTGAAATACTTGAAAACTCTGGGAGCTGCATTTACACTAGGGAAATCAGGCTCACTTCTGCTGTAGAAACCCCGAAGGCTTGCTAGTTCAACAGTAATTATGTTCTATAAGCTGAGACTTGTTCCTTTTCTATAGTGGTCTTTTCAAAGGACGTAAACTCTAATCTTTCTTAGAATAAATTTAATAAACTATATTGTGACATCTATGGAAAATGTACCACTGACATAAAATTTCATTTCCATGTAAGAAATAATATTTGTAGTGAGGTATGAATGGATTATTTTGACTCTGACTAAAAACCTAGTAAGATACAGGGAGAGAGAGAGAGAGAAAGGATGTCCTATAATGATTCCTTTAAAACATTTACACTGCAATAACTTTGCTATAAATCTCCTTTTTCACATATTTCCTACACTGATATGTGACGTTTACTACTCCACTTGTTTCTACAGAATGATTTCAACTGTTCTAATGATACCATTTACTGGCTTGCCACCGGTATTAATATCCTTTACCTAAGTATGACAGAGGGATAGCAGATGTCTGAACACTCTTAAATTGGATACGTAAACCTAACAGTAGGGAATATTCCTTACCTATAGATATTCAACTCAAATTTATATACACACAACTGGAATTTGTGAGATAATGCGTGATTTTTTTGTTACCTCAGGACTGGAAATCTCTACAAATTTTTGTTGCAGAAACTCTGTGCTTAGTGCAGCAAGCAATCAGCACATAAAATACTTGAACATTACAGAGAAGCAGGATCAGATCCAGAACACCTCTGGGCCAAGGAAGACTGTCTCATCCTGGTCCATAGTTATGTTCCTTCTTGTTCTATTTGATTTTGTCAGTTTTGCAATTCTAGGTGTCTGGGGGCCCAAGCTTGCCTGGAAATTATCAGACTGCTCTCCAGGCAAAATGGGGGCTTGAACATTCTCCAGTTTGGGATGGACAGCAATCCAATTCTGCCTCTCGGCAAGTGCTCTAACCACTCCACTGAAGCCAACAAAATGGTTTGGGTACCTTCTTTGACCCCTGATTAGCGTGGTCCAGTTTTCTAAACTCAAACCATTGGCAAGTAAAGTGAAATCACTTCTTCCAGAAGCTGAAACGCAAGTCACTGCTTGGGCATTTCCCTTTGCCTGGCTCCGACACAGGTTTAGCTGCAGGCTCTGAGTGGTTATGGCCGTATCAAAATCCCTTCGTGAATTTGGAACAAGGAGCCTACTTCTCACACCCTTTGAGCAGCTCCCAAGTTTCATACACAGCACAGCAACACCGCTCCCTCAGCAGTGTAATCCTGAGGTCTTTCCTTGATATATGTCAGCTAAAGCTTCGGGGGACATTTGTGCCACTTTAAGGACTCATGGGGACCTGACAATGTGCTCATGAAGTCTGCATTGTTTTCTGAGAAGAAAACCTCAAAAATTATTTTTGCAGTTCCTCTTGGCTGGTGACTGGCATGTCACCAGGCAATTAAAGTCTTGCTGTGTTAATTTCATTTGTTAAAGTAATCGGTATAGTTCAACAGTGCCACAACAGTCCGGACACTTAGATCCCAGTATTCAGAGTCGGAGAAGCCTTAGCTCGTACTGTTTCACTTTGGACTTAAGGTTTTGTCCACTGACTGATGGAAAGAGGCAAGCAGGGGCTTGCATAGTTTCCAGTCTTAACTACCCATGAGCGCCGAGACTACCTTTGATTCCCCTTTGATTCCTGACGTGGGTCTACTGCTGCCATTGTGTATTATACAATAAACTGTTTACATAGCAGCCTTTTGTTACAGGTTCTAAATCTTCTCGGGCTGCCAGTGTGAGGCGGAGGCTGCCAGCTGGCAGACAGAGAGGTGCTTGTGCTCCAACTGTTGGAGGTAATTAACAGCCCCAACTGTCAGAAGGTGACAGCCGGCAGAAAGTTCCTGCCCTGGGGTCACAGCTGGATTCCGACAACTTGCTCCTTGATTTACCAGTAAAACTAATAATGTAAGTAATATCGGTATTAAATTATCAGACAAGGGGGACTGAACCCAGCTTATATTTTCTACCCCCAAATTAACTGACAAAGAAAATTAGCATTAATATTTTGAATCAAATAAGTAAGATTAACTCACTTTTGGGGGAAAAAAAAACCCCAAAACTAATCCACTAAAAATTTGGAGGACATAAATATTAGGATGATTGCAGAGCGTTAATACTGCTGGGTTGACACTCCTGAAATTGTAGAAAATTAAACTAATATCTAGTATTAGTAATCTGGGCAATGATTATCAGCCACAAAGTTTTAATTTAAGTGCTATACTCAAAATGTCACATTAGATTTACATTTGCTGCAAATAACTGGCTATGAATGGAAATGTAGAAACTGTTAATTTTGCTGAAATAATTACTTATTTCTTTTTAAAAATATTACTAATTCCTCAGAACATCGAAGAATGTGCTTAGCTTCTACTTTAACCAAGAGCATAAATATAGTGGAGTCAGCAAGTCTTAAGTGTTCCTTTTTTTAACTGGAAGCCAAAATATTAATTCTTGGCACTTTCAGTCCATGGCAGTAGAAACGCTATGTATTTGATGAGCTGACTGTTAGTGCACAATTGACATTCGTATTTGTGGATCTTTGTGCTTCAAAATCATATAATCTGATGACAATGACACTCCCAATGCAGTTAATGCTGCTTATGATTTGAGATATTCTTACCCTTAGAGTTTCATTTCATAATGTTAAATACATGCTTTGGTAACTTTGAGGTTCTTCAGGATGGACCGAAGGACTTGCTATTTGGGCTGGATGTGGAAAGCAACAGATCAGCTGTTCACTCAGCGCTCCTCTGTCTCCGTTCCCAGGTGCTCTGCTCTATGGGTGTCTACAAGAAGCCCTGACTCTATCAGACTCACAGGAACCTTTAGCAGAAGCAATTAGGGAGTTTTACAGTTTTTGTTCTACATAACCTCTGACATTCTTTTAAAAGTGTCACAGATCACAGGAATGTACCATAGAACTTATGATTTGATTATATGCATCCCTAATTTTCTCTGTTTAATGAGCTTTTACCCAATGTGCCAGGGCTTTCAGTTTTGGGGAACAAAGATTGTAGAGCACAAGAGCCCCAAGGCCACAGACCACTGCATTATGCAGATAAAGAAACAAAGTTGTTAAAAAATACTATAGAACTAATTTAAATTTTAAAAGAGGGGTTTTGGCAAGGATTTTCTTGACAACAATGTTTACTGGCCAAGAAGCTATTTTTCTTGCAGAAAACAATTCCTTACATTTTGACCAGCCTGATATAGTGAAAGGACATTTTATATCAGTGGGTCTTTTATCTTTATGATATCCTACAGCTATCTTAATCTACTGTAAGGGGGTGTAAATTGGCTTCTGGGAAGCTATAATTATTGATATTAGCTGAATATTTGGCTAATGTTAATTTGTAAAGAACTGTCAGTCACAGGAAATAAAATTCTTCAGCTCTATATTGGCTCTCACAGTGGTTTATTCTGTGATTCCAGGAAGCTTGAAGGTATTTTCCTATATCCTTGAATGACAACCAGCAAAGCAGCACAGTGATACTTTCCCATAGTACCGTCACACACACACATTTCACAGCTAAGTTCTAGTTGTGCTGTCCCTTTTTACCCAAATTTTGATGTGTGAATAACAATGAATTAGGCTTTTCATGTTTATGATGTGCTTTGACATGCAAGACTAGTAAGTAATACTCATAAGTTTCCAAAGTTGCAAGCATTTGAATTAGCAATGGTAAATCAGAAACAAGTAGAAACTTCAGAAGTGACCAGAAATGCTCAGACAGTGAGCGTTAGAATAGACAAAAAGAGAAGGTAATGCACTACGTTAGCTTGCAGTTATATGTCTGTGCGTAAACTGTGAGGCTGCTGTGCTCTGGGACCCTGCCTCCCTCACCGTGCAGACTGGAAGGCACAACTGGAAGGCACGACGGCTCCCTCTTTTCTGGTGCGGGCGAGTTTCCTGGTGCGCGCTCAGGTCATGGCCCAGTCTGAGGTCAGGCCATTGCCAATGCTCACATCGCAACCCAGGGACGGAGATGGCTGCCCACACCCCAGCGTTCAAGGTATCCATAGAAAGCTCCTGAACGTTCCTGAATGGAATCTAACTGCACACATATGCTCCATGGATGGCTACCCATCCTGAACGCATGAGTTTCACGATAAGCACTCCACATTTCTCTTAACATTCAGGAGGATGAGTAACAGGGAAGGATTTTGTGATATTTCAGTGCATTGCCCTTTTTCAGAAAGTATGTGTTGGTGCAGATCAATCCTGGATTCTTAGGGCTGATAAAGATCACTCTTGGAAGTTTTACCAGCATTTATAACCATGTCATGTTTCAATACAATTTTTTAAAGACCTTATTCCACACACTTTTAACTTTATGGGAGATTTCCCATTGATAGCAATAGGAACAAGACCAAATCCAAAGGAAATCGTAACCACACAAAAGAAAAATTCAATCTGGGTAACATTAGCTTATAAATAAGTTCTCAGCCTGTGTGTTCACCCATTTTACAAAACGTTGAGAAAAACTGTTGGGCAACTTTCATTTTCAACTTTGTAACCCAGTCTGTGCAAGTATACTTCAAGGAGAAGAAGCATTATGAAAAAAAATGGAAGAAAAGTAAGGATTTGAAAATTAAGTTAAAAATAAGTCAATAAATTACAGAGGACAATACTTAGAAAGTCTGAACTGACACAGAGTTCCCTTCAGCTGGAGAATGAAACTTCACCTTGCGAGTGCAGCCTTCAGTCCGCACAGGAACCTTTGCAGAGAAACACGGAGTAATACACTAATAGGAACAGGAGAGATGTTTACAGTCCAAGAAGCCAATAAATAAATGTAAACCACTCTTTTTAGTTCATTCAAACTGAAATGGGCTAAAAAGCTGAAAAGACAAAATAGCTAAAGTTTGATTATAAGAACTACTTAAAATAGATCAGTAAAACCTAATCTCTGAAGTTTTCCACAGTCTTCCATCCATCCATAATTTCCCATATTTAAGTTCAAACTTTACTTTTTAAGTTGTCCTAGTGCAAATTTTTTTTCAAAAATATTCCATGTGACATATTCTTTAGCTGAAGTATTCTTCCTTTCCTATATCCAGAAAACAGTCTTTGCAATTGATATTGCTGCCAGTTTTCATTTTATGTTCTTCCTCTTCCCTCACTCCTTTTCCCTCCATTCTGGTGCACCCTTTGGTGGACCAATGTTACAAAAGTCTACAGGCAGCAGGTGCAACATGGTAAAGTTCAAGCCCAGAGAATATTAGCTCCTTGATATCACCTGCATCCTAAATCTGCTGCTGCAGTGTGCTGCAGTCGTGGCTCGTCCTTTCCAACACTGCCCTGGGGCTCAGACAGCTGACTTCAGAACTTGCCCTCACAAAGAAGTGTTGCCCAATGGTTGAGAGTAGGTGGCTCTTCTCCTAGCAGCTAAATTTGGTAAGCAGTGAGATAGCCTGGTAGCTGACAGGGATGAAAAGCCAACAGTACTGTTAGGAGTGCTAGATAATGCCAAGGTTGGTAAAACGCTTAATACTCTTCATGGTCCACAAAAAGTAGTTATCTGAGATTATGAGAGTTCTGTGAATGACATTGGGAACAACAGGGTAAAAGCTCAGGCTGCAGTGACTTATATAGGGCTTCACATAGATAGTTAAGTGGTGAAGTAATCCTAGAATCACTAGAAAGTAGAGAATCTGCAAAGGTCAATGTTCTGAAGCACCAGAAAAAGACAAACATGGTCCTTATTCCCAAAAGTGGGAAACGGAGAGCCAGGGAAACATGGAGGAGCTAGCCTGGCTTCAGACTGTTGAAAAATAAACAAATTAGTTATTTCTAAGCACTTAAAAGATTAACCAGTGATAGCCAAAAACAATGTACTCTATCTTCATTTCATTAAAACAGTCAATACTGTTTTCAATACAACTTAATCTCAATGGAAAAAAAAAACCCAACCAAAAAATAAACAGGACAATTAATTTTTTACCTGACACTGCTGTAATGAAGGTGCAGAAGAAACTGGAAAACAGTATGTTGAAAGGCAGTGTCAACTAGGGTTCTACTGAAATCTGTCTTGAGTCTGGTACTGTGTGGTCTTTTCACTACTGCCTTGGGTGGCACAATAGGCAGTGAGTTTATTAAATTCTTATATGGTACCAAACTGGGAGGAGTGAAAGCATTTTGGAGGACAAGGCTAGAATTCAAAGTAAGCAAGACAAATGGGAGAAAGAAGCTATAATAAACAGAAAGCAATTCAATTCAGACAAATAAAACATTTAAGTAGGAACAATCAGCTTCGTAAATACCCTGTGAGAAATGGCTTGCCTAGATAGCAGTCCTACAGAAAATGATCTGGAAGTTATAGTGTATCACCTGAGCTAAAAGTGTCTTAACATTTCAATAAAGCAAATATCACAATGCGAAGTGTAAACACAAGAGCTGTATGTACCGCACCCTGTTTTGCAGTTGCTCTAGCAAAGTTGGACAGGATTCAGCATAGAATAAAAAAATTATCAAAGGTCAAGAAAACATGAATTTCAAGGAATAACAGCTACAAAGGATTATTTTAGAGAAGGAAAGGCTAAGAAAAGACATGGCATAGCTATGTAAAATATTACTCCAAAGAAAAAAGATATTAAATTACTCTCTGTGTCTACTATAGGAAGGAAAATAAGTAAAGGGGTTAATTTGAAGCAAGGGTATTTAGGTTGTAATTTTCCCCCTGTTATCTCTCCATAAGGGTACTGGAGTAGACAGTGGAATAGATTACATGAGGAGAGTGTGGGATCTCCATTTCTGGAGTTTTAAAAGAGTAGGCTAGGCCGGCTTCTGTCAGGAGTGTTTTAGTTCTAGTTTGTTTTGGGGAATAGTTTGGAGGACAGACTAGATGACCTCTGAGGGTCTTTCCTAGCTTCATTATTTATGAAGGCGTTCCTGTTACCTGAAGTGCTGAATACATACAGTAAATATATTTCTTGTGAGATGCACAATTTACTGTGCGTATTTCAAATCAAAACAAGCAGTCATGTGTATTCCTACTGGAATTGCAAGAACTGTGTAAGAGTAAAGTATGCACAGTCCTGGATTACTAAAAGGGATTGCTCATCCAAAGACCTTGAACTCTGTACATTGTGAAAAAGGCAGCCAGAATAAATTTATAGGGCCACATCGTAATCCCATTACAGTCAGGAGCAAAGCTCTCATTGATTTCAGAGGGACCAAGACCTGGACAGTGGGGTTTTTTTAACATCTGGCATTACATAATGCAAAATACGACACATGTCCACTGTTATTAAACTGATATACATAAATGTGAATATTTCACATTAATATCTTGTTGTCACATTGTCATTTGGTGGAATTCAATGTGGCCAGTTTAACAAAACAAAATGCTACTAGTCAAGTAAATCTATCAGCAAGAAAGATTTAAGAAAACACTGAAATCTGAATTCCCTGTCACCTTTATTTCTTTACGAAGTTGTATAAATGAGGAAATAGCACCAAAGACCTATTAGTAATAGTTATTTCCTAATTGCAGTGGGAAGCATCCTGCATATTTAAATAAATATTGTTAACTCTGACCTCTTGGTTTGCCAGGACTGATAAGGCAATTGTTTGACCTATATGAAGCACATACAGTATCCATGGACTGAAAGTAGCAGGAAAACAGGAAACAATAAATCAGAAATTAGAGCACTGATTGTTGCAGCTAATTACATCAGACTTCTGCTTAATTTCTCACTCTGTCATTCTAACCTGATTTGCTTGCTAACAGACTTTGCAAATTGCTGGTGTCACGTACATACAGCAAATAATAATCTTTAGTTACTATGACTGACAAATGAATGAGAAGGAGAACATAGTTTATTATGGAAGAATGAACAGTGACACATACCAGATACCTGCTCAGATGCTTTTTTAATTCACTTACCTAGATGTGCTGCATGATACATTTTGCCAGGACCACAGGTTTTGGCACCACAACAGCATAATTGAATTTGTGGCATAGTTTGATAATGCTGGACAAAGAAGGAAAAATTAGACTATAAAAGGAGAAAAATGGCAGAGATTGATTTCCATAGCAAGAGAGATGAAGTGGTAACTAGAAGATGTAAATCAATTCTGAAAATAATATGCTCAGAATTAGACATATTAGTCAGCATGTTGTTTAAACTTAATGTTATTGTCCTTCTACAGCACATCAGATAACTTGGTGTGCTTATTATTGTCTCTCGTTACATTACTCCACTTTCAAACTATACTAACTTTCTTTATCCTGTTTCATCACTGCCATCAGCATCTTCACCTGGCATAAATTAGCACAGCTTCCTTGAAGTCAGTGGAGTTGTATCAGACATTTTACTGTAGCTGGGAATATTTTGTAGAACATAAACAATTAATTTTTAAGTCTCTAACTGACAATTTGGCCCTTCTGATCCAAGTAAAAGTCATTACCACTCTTGTTAATACACTGTATTTCTGTAAGGTGTCCATTTTTCTTTAGTCCAGCAGGTTGCCGACATTGTTTCGAGAGGTCAGGCCACACTGTGACATTGACATGTAGTCGATGATGGTGAGAGACGCAGTTTTCATTTTCCTCGATGTCTGTCAGACTCTCCTCAGCGTGCAGCCAAGGCTAGCAGAGCCAAACAGACACAGTGGAGAAGTACCAGAAGGACTAATATTATATCATCATTGCCTTTAACAGGCTGTGCATTGTGTACTGTGTATCCTGAAACTGCCCATATGATTTAGCAAAGCAACATCTGGGAAAAAAAGAACTCCGGCCTAATGTCATGTTTTATTCATGTGGTATTCCCATATATCATATCTCTCTAATGTTATTTCAAGTATTACAAATTATTTTCCCCACAATTGTTGTCATGCCTGCTTCATCCTTTTCCTTTGGGATTTTTTATTCGTAACTTTGTAAGGGCCAGGCCCTAGAAATCAACATAAAGGCCAACATGCTGATGTTTTTACCTATGCATTTCCAAAGGTCGTCTGTTTTCTTCCCAGAGGGCTACCACATCATCTCAACTTCCTGCCATGGTGCAAGTAGTTCATACTGGTCTGCAGTGCTTGTCAGGCTATAGAACTTTCTGATTATTCTCTTCTTCCATGCCTGAGAATCACATAATTCTCCTTCCTCCCATATTTCATATACTACAGCAACGGTGGCAGGGTCCTGCAGTGCTCTCTTTAGGAGTTCGTTTCTTGACAATTATGCATTTAATCATTACGTACCACATTACGTGTTCTATATGCAACTACAGATTTAAGTGTTCAAGTTGCTTTTTGAGTTGTATTAAATTGTAGTAATTTACAAACCTCAAATCTTCATTCTTTCAAAGCATAACACATTTGTTTAAACTTTTCTGCCTACCCTCTAACTTCATTGTTTATTCAGATTACTGTTTTGTTGGAACTACTTCATTTTCTCTGTCCCTCTTCCTCATTTCTATTTTTTGTGTTGATAGGTTGATGATGTGCTCATTTACAACAGGAAACAAAAAACAAATCTTCTATCTGATATACTGACAGACAAATATGTATGCAAATGTCAGATTAAGTATAATATTTAATCGACATAAAGTCTTACTGGTAAGACTTTTGCTTTACCTGTAATGACAAGGCAACAGTCTTGTTGCTGCGGGAAGACTGTTGCTTTATCACTACAGATACAGCAGCAACACTACACCACAGCAGAGCTTGCTGCTGGCTGTGGTGGGCCACATTAAAACACTTTATGTTGGAGGAGCCAGCTGAGAACACCGAGGTACCCACTGGTCTTTCAGCAATATAAGCACCAAGCCAGGGAGCGGCTCCAGCTAGCAGTCCAATAACGTTAGGAGATACCAGTAGTGTAGAAAAAGCCCTGTAAAAATTCCAGTTACTTTCTGATTTCCCTCAAGTTATCTTGTCGAATTCCTGGCCTTGTTTCGGAGGCAGCCAGTTCATCCATCTCCATATAGCAGACAAGCACAGTCTTGTTTGTAGCATTGTTATCAAAGACTAATGCATGGATAAAGTAAACAAACAAACCCTAATCCAAAGCTATTTTAACTGCAGCGTTGGAGCTAGGAAACCTGCTGATTACCTCTCTTTATGCATGACAGCTAATGGGACTATTGATGTATTTGAAGTGTGTTCTTAAAATAACGTGATACAGCCAAGCTTTTGTTTTGCAAATGGATGGATCCATATCACCTCTCTGTTGGTTCTGCTGTGTCCTGGTTGAAGAAGCTTGAAGTACAGCACAATCCTGTTCAATAGTTTAACTTCAAAAGAAGATACAGAGTGACCAAGCTTGGAGAAAATAGAGAACTTTCTTATAACGAAGTGTCTTTGCGTAGAGTAGTCGAAGCTATAAATAGGGGAAAAGCTTTTAAACTAACTACATGGAAGTACAGACATCACACATGTATCGTTCAGTTTTCCTAGAATAAAATAATCCTACAGAATACAGCAAGAATCCGCTATATTATTTTTCCCCCTAACCATAAGAATAGTTTTCTTTTGAAAACTGATTCAGTAACATCTGAGTTGCTTTTCAAAACTCAAAAATGAATGAAAACTGAGGAATTCATACCTTTGCTATCTTTTTCTGTTTGCTGTGTGTTAGCTCCCACCTGTTTGCCTCTTACTATGGATTTTGGTTTTTAACATTAACACACAAAATTCTGAAATCTGCCTCTCTGCATCAGACTCTGTACAGAAGTCCCACGACTAGACCACCCCTTCACAGGTAAGAAAAGTCATTAAATCCTGTGAATTTTCACAGTGGATAAGCCTAGATTAATTTGACCCAGGTGTTTGTCTAATACTGTGCATGGGAACATTCCCAGTGTCCCCTAGCTGTTTCTCCTGCGGTGGTCCAGCCTTAGCACTCTTTGGACTCTAATCTAAAACATGTAAGAGTAGCAGCTGGTGCAGGATTTTGTAGACAGATTTTTCTTATGCTGTTTGTGTCACTTTGATGTGTTCTTTTGCTTTGCATATGAATACATGTAGAAGTAGGAGGAAAACATGGAGAGTCGTGTGCTGGAATTCAGTTACAAATGTCAGTCTCTTATTAAATTTTACAAAAACGAGTCTTTGATTTTACACTACACAGGCAAAGGGAAGTGTCATTATGAGCAGTGCAAAAATTCAGAGGCAAATCTGCCCTCATTTGCACCTACACAACCCTTGCTGAAGTCAGTCAGTTTGAGCAGGTGTAAGAGAAGTCTGAGTCTGTCCGATTAGTCTTTATTTGCATATTACACATTTAGGTTTATTTGTACTTTATTTTAAAGATGAACAAGTAGATGAGCATTAACAGCTAAGTAACTGGATGTTAAGTCAATGTGTATGGATGTGAGAAACCCAAGCCATTGTACCGAAAGCTGCCCATAATGTAAGGTATTTTATAAAAACCTCTATTACTTCAGCACCTTTTACTAGACCGAAATACTGAGAAAAGCAAGGTTTGCAGTTCAGTAATCGTCCAAAATGTGAGTTGCCCACGTACCCCAAACCTGTGCAACTGAAGAACATTTCTAAATTTAATCATGGCTAAAATATCAGACATGACTAAAAGTTGCTCTCACACACCTAACCCATTGCAGGCACAATAATATATTGGCAAGATTAAGAGACCTAACAGTGTGGGTAGCAAAATTTTTCAAAAGGGCGAGATGAATCTTCAGGGTCTGATTATCCTCTCACAGCACTACAGATTGGCAGCTAATAGAATCAGGCTGGTTTTAAACATTTATAACTGAATTGGGCCCTGTATAATCAGAAAGTTGGTGTATCACAGACCAATTTTTCTTGTATGAATAACCCAGTGAAAACCCTGGGATACATCTGGAAACTCACGTTGTAAGAGAGATTAGAATCAGGCCATGCCTGGAGATTGTAATCAGACATAAACTGATAGGAAAAACAATATTTCGAAGTGTCTAAGCCTGAGCTTACTACGCCTTTCAGATGCTTATATCCATTGGCAAAGTAATGTAATAATTCTGTAGTCGTACCTATCTTAGGACTGTTTTTGAAGATATAATATGTACCATCAAGACTCACATTTTGAGCACATGTATGTAAAAGGTACAGATCAGAATTATTCAAAACCATGAACAGAACTATCTCATTTACCACAAAGTGTGGCTGAGACTGTCAGAATGGTAAAACTCCACCACTAATTTTAAACACAAAGCTAGTGATCAAGCAGTGGGTAGCATTTCACTTAGACCAATTAATGATGAAAACTGCATTGCCTCTAGTCTATTAGAACTTTATTCTTCCAATTCAAATACATAAAGCTATTTAGAAACAATGGAAAGAGCCGAGCAGTCCAAATGGATTTCAGGTACTTCACAGATGTGAAGCCTCTGACTTCACAGATTTGTTTAGTCCTGTCTTTAAGAGGTTCTGATGAGCCATTTTTTTCAGGAAATAGTTCAGGAAATTAATGAGTTGATTGACATATTATTGACTTTCTTATAATTCAACCTATTGCAAAGGAAAAAGCAATCTTTTCTACCTAGTCCGAAATGCTGGTTTCAGGAAAGATTCTTATTCCAAATTTATACCATCCCTTAAGTGAGATGCCTCATCCTGCCTTCAAGATAAGATTCCAGGCATTGCTCAGATACTTGGGTATAATTTATTGTAGCCACACAAAAGTCAGATCTAAATCCTTTTGGACCATGATGCCACAAACCAGCAGTTCAAAGTTCAAAGAGGGAGGCCGACAAATGCAATTAAGTTATCACTGTTGGGATAACTGTAACTCTTGCTGTGCTTTTAGCGCTTCTGGGATCCTGAAGATTGTGAAACGTTTAAAAAAAAAAACCAAAAAGAGAACCTTCTCCTCAACATCACCTATATTTTCATTGCAAAAACCACAGCAGTTGGAGTAAATGTGTCCAGTGAATGATTTCCTGCCACTAAGGAAAAAAAATCCAAAATCTTGTTTCCTGATGACTACAAACTTCTCTTGACAAACCTCCAGTGCCAAATGTGGTTTCCATTTACTGTTTTGGGATTTATTTGTCTATGCCAAAGTTCAGGTGTGCCAGCTCTTTGTAATAAGCCATTTGGATGAAAGCTTGGCTAGCTCAAAGGATTCTGATGTATTTTATTGCTGCCTTTTAAGATTATTGTTCAGAAATACCAACTCTAATTTTGAAATCAATTAGCCATGCAGTCTGATGAGGTGTTGGCCCAGCTCAGGTTCACACCCGCTGTCCACAGATTATTGTTAAGTTGAGTCAGGTCCTTAGTGCTGCTCTGCATCGCAGGCATCTGGTGTACACATGTTTGATGTCCTCACAAAATGACGCTGATGGCTTAAATGGCAAGGCTCTAATGAAGAAAGCCTAGCAAGTTTGCTGCTGTTTGCCAGCAAAACATGACTTTTACAGGGCTGTGTAAAAGCCTTTTTTCCCCTCGTTTAACTCTTCCATGTCAAGAGAATATAAATCTTCCCTGGAGAGTGGAGATTCAGCAAAAGTGATGATGAGCGGGACCTGGGGTCCACTGTCGGCACGAAGAAGGAAAATCCCTCTGGGCTCCTTCACCTTCCCAGCACCTGCATGGCCCGTGCAGCCCTGTGCTCGGAAGTGCTGCCTCCAGAAGGAAGGGCATCGGCCTGCGCCGGCCAATGATCTCCCCGGAGGGCAGCGATGTGGCGGAGCCAAAAAGAGAGGTACTCAGGGTTCTCCAGGCAGAGGGAAGCGAATGAAACCATCCAAAAGAGTTTACAGTGATATTACCATTACAAAACGTCTCATGGTAATCCAAACAAAGAATGAGTGTATAGGGTCATTTTCCATTACATCTTTGCAGCCCAGGAAGTTTTTCGGAAGTTTCTCCAGTTTTGTGCACAAGATCTAAAAATACAACCTCAGAGACATAAATACAAACACAAAAAAAAAAGCAATAACCCCCCACCCCCGACTGGGTCCTTTAACATGTACAAGGGAAGTAAATACTCATTCTCTTAGATTTAGGCTACTTTGAAGATAAATTTTTCCTTCTTTTTACCAAAGAGTATTCCGTCAAATTCATGAGGATGAGAAACTGAGTCTAAGCAATATCAACCATCCTAGGTGAAGAGTAATAGGAGAGATGTGCGATGAGTTATTTGTATCCGTTATCATGCTAGTCTATCTCAAATGGTAGTCTAATAACCTCAAAAGAATTTACAAGTATTGCATTGTGGCTTCAGAGTTGGAATCGTTTATCAAAATCAGCTTTCCGTTCAACCCATCTGCAACATTTTGGAGAATGGCGAGTATATGCAGCCTGAATTCGATCCAACGTTCCTTTCTTCCAAAGCCAAAAGCATTTTGGTTTTTGCTTACATTAATTTTCATGGTCATGTTGTCTTCTATGCTAAATAGAACAAAAGAGGCAAATATAAACAACTAATCTAACTCAAAACAATCAGGTATGAAAATATAGTTCTTATCTGGCCAAGGAGATGAACACAGCTGAAATATCTCTATATAGAATACATACATATATATATGTATAAAAGTATCTGAGGCCTCTGCCCAACAGGTATCATGACCTGGAGATCCAGAATCAATTCAGCCTGTACAGTAGAAGTCAGGATCTTAATTACGGAGCAGGTGTATTTTTCCTCTTCTGAGGTTTCTTTTCCTGTTTAGACACACCACCAGCCTCATACAGTTTTGTATGGATTAGCTTGTCTTCAGGAACAAGTCTGAGCAATACCAATCTACAGCTCCTAAAAACAACCGTGTTTTCAGTATTTTCACAAGCTGTACTTTGATCCAATGAACTGTTGTAATTGTGGAAGTACCACATTCCTAGCATGCAAGGAAAAACTGTGCGAGGCTATGCATTTTTACATTAATTCTCTATTAGTGTTCTTTTACTCATTTAAATGTGTGAAAAAATATACTGGTGGCTTCAGCTAATACAGAGGTAAATAGTTAAACAGGGTATTACGTGTATCTCTTTCATTTGCTGCTTTTTAATTTGGTAGGACACTCCTTCATTATTGTAAAAAGAGAACTCAGACTGTGTTCAAACAAAGGTTTCAGGGTTTGAAGATAGTGCAAGCCTGATGCTCAACAGTCTTGCTGAAGGAAAAATTACTGTCTGTAGAGCACAGACCTGGCCATAGAGAATATCAATATTCAACACACAGGATTTAGGTTCCTGTCTCCTGCAATGTACTCCTAATAAGAAAGCCAACGGGTGCGTGTGACAAGAGGGAAATGGAGAAAAGGAAGGAAGCCCCAGCAGCGTAAGAGGGAGACCAAGCCTGGGGGCCAGTTGAGGGGAATAGGGTAAAAATCAGTCATAACTAATGGCAATTTTTCCTTTCCTTAAGTCCTTGACAATTAAGCACATCAAAAAAGTCATGGACCCTGACAGTATAACAGCCCTCCACAGTCAGCACACAGGTCTGTACAGCCCAGTATCTCACCCCCAGCACTGGTCAAGTAGGGATATGAAAAACAAGTACAGAACAATCTGATACAATCTCTCAACTTTTAGCAATGGCTGAGCAGTTTCCTACATGTGTAAGAGTCACTGATGGATCTATGTTCCAAGAATTGGTTTAATATTGTTTGAGTCCAAACATGTTGTTTTGTCTTCCGTAACATTCTGTGGCTGACAGCTCTGCACTATGGTACTCTGTGATCAGCGTTTAGTTATGTGGGGAGAGAAAAAAGGCATTCTGTTGTCACTGTTTTCATGGGCTGAGTTATACTCACCTCTTCCAGAGATGTCTTGATTTTGTAATACCTCCAGTACACAGGCTATTGTCCTTTTGGTCACTATTTCTACAGTAGTTATTTCGTACCTTTAATCATCCCTTATCAGCCTTTATTCTTTTTCTGGTTCTGTTTTATAATTGTGGCGATGAGATGAACAGACTGTACACCAGATTCCTGTTTTGACATGGATCTTGACATTCTGGAAACCAGAGCCTGCAGATCAAAAGTTTGGGAAATCTTGCCTCCAGACCAGCCAGATCTGCCATATCTCTGTGCACTGTAAACAAATAGATATTCTTTAGCATCCTGGAAGGTGTATTAAGGGAAGTTCTATTATGTAAAATCCCATAAAAATTGTAAGTGACTGAAGGGAAAAATTAAATTCTGCCAAAATTCCATTTCTTTTAAAAGATTAATAAATTTCATTTTCATTGGGGCCAGAAAGAAAGGTGTGTAAATGGAATAAGTTTGCTGCTCCTGCATCGACACTGGAATACTTCAGTCAGATTAACCATTTTCTGTTAGGTCTATCAAACATCAGCCTTTTTAATTAAGTTTATTAAAAGGTTTTAACATTTTATTATGAATCTATCCTATTCAATAGTGTTTGGTTAGTTTATGTTTCATTTAAATCCATTTACTTTTCTGTTAGCCAGGCATGTAGTTCAGATGATACGTAACACCAACGTAACTGGCAGACTTGTTGATTGTCTTGTGGTAATATTAATGCCAGTAGTGCAGGCCAGATTGCTCTGGTTGAAGCTGTTTGACATAACGGAGATTATCCAATTACATAACTTTTGAGGGTAAACTTTGGTAAACTTACAAAAAATCTATTATGATATTTCCTTAGAAGCATTTTTATATGGTTTGACATCTGAAAACCATACTTGGTCTCAAACACATACCAGAGAGGTCACCGCTTGACTACCTCTGTCATGAGTTATTGTTTGGCTCATTAATATTTGAAGCTTAGACTCCATGAGCTTTAAATTATATAATGCACTGTGCGTATCATAATTTTGGGAGAAGTATTTCAGAGTATTTTAATGCATTTCAATGGGAAAAAAATGAAATCCTTGTCATAGGAAAGTTTCATGTATTATATATAAATTATATAAATGTAAGGATTATGTAAAATAATTCATTTATAGAGACTTGCTGAGTTCACTGTCTCCACATTTCACTACAGAATTGGTCATGCCATTAGGAAAGACAGATTCTAGGAACCTTGCCTATCTATTAGTTATTGATATTTGAATGGATATATGCTGGGGAGATGGAAGCCAACCACTCTAATGGTTCATCCCATGCTTAGTGTTAAATCCGATTTCTGGATTGCCTGCAAGGTAAACATAACAAAGCAAACAAGGAGACTAATGTTACGTTTTTGCCAGACCCCTGTTAATTCTGCTAGTCTGCAAAATGGAGTCTGACATTTGGGCCAGATCTCGAAGTAATCCTACTCAGAGCCACATAAATCTTGCTGCATTTTTTTTTCTGAGAATTCTGCTTCAGTTGGCTGTCAGTTTCCTTGTTTCTGCTTGGCTTTTTTGTTTTTTTTTTTTTTCCTTGTTCGTTCTTTACTTCAGTCTGGAATGTCTCAGGCACTATGTAGCCTGGTTTGTTTGCTCAGCCTGCTGCTTGTTGCTTCCCAACCAAATATGTTTTTCATGAGAAACATGACATTTTCAATCAGAATAGTAGTTTATTGATTTGGGGTTTTTTGGCTTTGTTTTTGTTTTTTGAAACACTGAACAAACTGAATTGCACAGACACCATCAGTAAGCATCATGGCATCTTCCTGAAATGTTCTTATTACTCTCTTTCATAATGGCAATTACCACTAATGTTACTGTGCTCCTAACCAGTAACACAGTAGAGGATAGTGAAAAGTTTAATTTGCAAACCACTACCTCTGTCCTGAATTTTAGAATTACTTTGTAGATAGCTAATTGGGCTTTAGTAAAATTCTACCTGACTTCGGCAAGTTTGTGCGTCTCTTCAAGACTTGTGTGGCCCAAAAGACAGGTTATTTCTGGTTGAGTAGAATAATAAGATAAATACCATGGAATAAGCATTAAAAGGAGAAAAGCTTATGAAAATTAAAATTAAAATATATTTACAGCACACCATATATAAGTTTGACCTTGTTCACACTGTAATAATTTTCAAGCCCTCAATGATGTCAATCCATACAAAGTTGAGCCTCATAAAAATAGAAAATGTGAAGGTTATGTGGCAATACACTGACAAGCTTTAATACCACCTCTTTCATAGCAAATGGCCAACATAGGTGCAGAACTGTCTGCTACTGGTGTGTGCTTACAAAAATGAGAGGAAAAAAAATGCAAAACTCTACAGGTATAGAACATAGGTCACGACACACACATTGAAAAGTCGTGACCTTTAATATTAAGGCAACAATTCTGTCTTTAACTCTCTGTACATTATGAACAGCAGCAGCTAGAGTAAGGAATGCTGTGTCACCATAAATTGAGAAGTCAGTTTTGTTGCTTTGCCCCAACCTTAATGTTACGCAAATGCTGTTTTGTTTTGCCTTTAATACAATAAAGGACTAATTCCTCAGAAATCAAGGGTATAAGTCACATAAATGAAAACTTGTAAATTATGTCAGTAATCCATAACTCATACAACTGATTTGGAAACTGGAGCCTTATGGGTCAGAAAGAAGTAATTGCTTTATTAACTCCCATTTATCAGCATAAAACTGGCTAATTTAACTGACTGACTGATTTATATATTGATACTTGAAATTCACCTCAACATCGTAATTTAATAAGGGGATCACATATGGATGTTTAAAAATATATTACTTTCTAGTTGGTTGATACTCTTAGCATGCCCTTATTAAGACAGATTATCTCCTTTCCCTTGTTCTTTTAAGAGAAGGACAAAACAAATTATATATCTCATTCATTCTACCTGACAGAAAGGCCATGTTTCTATATAACCCCCTCTCTAGTAATATATTGAATGCATGGCTAACCACATCATTCATTCTCTTTTTAACATCCATGATGTCATAATCTTTTGCAGCAGTAAGGGTGTGTTCCTGGCTGCAGACTTTTTGAAGTCACCACAGGGAGTCAGACTACTGAAGCACAGTCAAGCAATAAATCTACCTGGTATACTTGAAACAAAACTTGGAAAGAAAAACTAATATGGATTTATACACCTCTTACTCTGATTGTTCAATAAGTAAGGTCTTGTGTACTTCTAGCTGATCCTAAATTATATGTTAAGAACTTGAGGGTTCTCAGTAACTTCCTTTAAATGATAAAATCAGCACAGGGGTGTGTTATTTACTTTAATTAAAATTCTTGATATTGCCAGCCATGATAATATGTTACTCAAAGGGAGAGACAGGTTAGGATCCTAATGAGTACACGTTTTAGATATTGGTACTAAATAACTTGTAGCTGTAACAATCATGTTACAATCTGTGTAAGCAAGATTATAGACAGAGTATGATGTATAACCATGACTGTATAATACACAACCTAAAGGTAAAAGTGTGCGTGTTTAGTGTTTTACTGAATTTAGCTTTCAAAATTAGCACTTCTGTGAAATGTGGCATTATTAACACGACGCTGTGTGTGGATTAAAGTAGATAGCTCTGCTCCAGTTTACGTTCTGATAATTTCTTCAGGCTTGTGTTCATAGCAATTCAGACAATTGCCCAGTGAAATACAGATTTCTCTATTAATACCAAGGCTTGAGTACTGTGTGGGATTTTTACTACAGAATCAGCCAAACTCCTAATAATAGCAAGGTAGGTCTAATATCAGGTAACAATTTGCCCTAAATTATGGCTTGAAATGTTCCATCTATATGTCATGCTATCATCCAACAAGCAGGTTCTTTTCCAGAACACCTCTTAAAAATTGTGGTTCTTGGTTAGGAAATCAAAACATTTTTATTTCAGCCCTTCGTTCTAGTGATTTGAGCTCAAGATGCTTCCTGACTTCAAACCTTAATAGCAGATGACTAGAGCAATGGGACAAGTCACTTTCTGAAGTCTAGCCAAGTTCTAAAAGAAATCTTTAAATTGATTTTGGAGCCTACATTTTTTAATGTAAGCCAGAGTATGTGTTTTTGATACTTAGAAATTATCACAGTGCTGTTTGGCCATACAGATTACCTACCCCTATGCCAACACATCATAGGCCTGTTTCAGTGGTGATTCCAGTTTCACATATCTGGACTTAATGTGCTTTTCCTCTGTTGAATCTAGAGTTAGACAACACAACTATATACAAGAATTAAGCCTTCTATGTTGTTTCATGACTACAGAGTCATCTGATCAGGATGAGGGAAAAGAAATTGCAGTTTAGAATACTAAAACTTTAGTTTAGTCACTGGGGTTTAAAATCCATGTGTGCTCCATAGTATTCCTTTGTCTTTGCAGCCTCATAATGATAAAATCATACAATGTAGCTGAATTCATTATCTATTATATTACTTTACTCTTCCTCTTTCACTCTCTCCATTTTATACAGCATTTATTCTTCTTAGCCATATGGTACACATACAGTTCCCTCAGCATATGCTGTACATCCTTGTTTGGTGAATGTGAAAAATAAATGTCTGATTAGAACCAGAAAGCCACTAATGAAACAAAGTGGTCATTATTCCTTATAAAATAATCGCTGAAATGGACTTCGTAATACCCTTCTTGAAGGGTATTTCCTCAGTAACAATAGGCTGATTACTGAGATGGATAGGTAATTGAGAAAGCTGAAAGATGTTCAAAAGGCTTAATGGTCAAGAAAGATGCTGAAATTCGGGCTTTTGTTCTGAAGACAGCAAGAAGTATTTGCGACAAGTCTATAGTTTACCAGAAATCCATTTTCTCTCTCTTTGTAACAACTTCTGTTGTCTTCATATGCAAATTTACAGTGAAAGCAGAGTACAGTTCAGCCAGAGATAAATTTGCAACAACAGTACTGACTTCAGATGGTACTGAAGGCTTGCAAGAAAAATAACAGTTCTGTCTGATCTCATCTCATCAGCAAATGTCTCACTCACATTCAAGTGTTCTGGAGTTCCAAGCCGGTTCTGCAGTTTTGTAGCACTGCCTCACTCCCGGTGCAATGGAGTCATCTTGTATTTATCAGGAATGAACAACTACCAGCAGCTGAAAGCTTTGTGGGTTTAGTGAGCATACTTCAATGTTGCCCATCATGTATTCACTCTCCAGAGTGGGGCACATTTTTCTCCCTTCCCTAGAAAAATAGTTGAAGGTCATATCAAAGCAGTTTGTGTCAAAATTGATTTCTTGTATTATAATTTACAGTAAATAAAAGTTTGATATAAAGATATTTTGTAATTAAAGCCACAAAAGGTTGTGATGATGTTGAAACAGGGACTATCGCGTTTTTATTTTTATGTAATAATTTCTTTGTCATAAACAACATTTTCCCAGACCAAAAAAAAAAAGTATTCAAAAAAATAACTATCTCTGTAAGTTGACCCCGTTAATATTAACACTCTGACATATTATGTTTTTCCATGCTACTATTGCTTTCAAGTACAGGGTTTTTTTTCTCTATTTCTATTCTAAAAAAATTATAAAAATTCACCCATGAAGACTTTCTGTACAATCATTCTCTTTAATTAACAGGACACAGTGTTGCTACAATTAGCAGCAAATCTGTCCAGGGGATTTCAGAACATTTTTGAGTGTATGGGGTCAACAAGATTTTCAATGAACTGTAGTTTTGTTAAACTTTAAAATAATATTTTTAAAAATAATATTAGCCATTGTCCCAATGAAATCATAGCTATGTAAAGCAAAACACAAGCAGTTAATTCCACTTGCTTTACAATGTTCTTGTAGATTACAATGTTATTCTAGATCTGTTTTAAATGATGAGATACATTTTCTCTACAGTCTTGCTGAATTCAAAAGAGAAGGAAATTTGCTGAAAATGTCTCCTCAGAGAAGGTATCCGTATGTTAACATTCTGTTCAGATGGGTACTGCTTCAGACAGTAGTGCACACTTCAGACAGTGTAAAACTGAGCCTTTTTTGTGAAGTCTTCATGATCCCAGATGCTTTCATTACTTCTACAAGCAAATTACGCTCTACACCTTCATGTATGCCTGCTTTAATTCTCCATGCAGAAGCAGGACCACAGTATCTCTTTTCATCCACATCCTGATTCATATTCCACTGAAATTAAACAAAGATGTCGTTGGCTTCAGTGAGCTTTGGACGAGTCTTCAAAGGCATTTTTAAACATAGAAATACTATATATACCAATTGGCTTACTGGTTCAAAAAATTTACCTACTCAACTTGCAGAACTGAAGATATGTTGTAGAAGAACAGCCCAGAAGAAAAAGATAATAGCAGCTTTACAGTATTTTCTAGCACAACTACAAGGACATACAGAGAAGAAAGAGGATCAGCTTACTAAGGATCTGCTTTGGGACTTTTAGATTCACAGAATCACAGAATGGTAGGGGTTGGAAGGGACCTCTGTGGGTCATCTAGTCCACCCCCCCTGCCAAAGAAGATTAATTCGAAACCTTACTTTACCAGAGACTTCCCACCTGATTTTATACTACTCCATCCTGTGCTTCTGCTCTTCTGTAGGAAAGTAAAGTAGTTCGATTTCATAAAATGAGATGGGTAAGTGTATTAAAAAAATGTGGCGTGTTCTGATTGTGTGCCACAAGAAGCACTTAGGGTGGGGGGTAAACATGGGCAAAGAAGACATCTACCTACATCAGCCAACAGCTTCCTGTACTGAAACAATCACAGTCATACAACCTGCATCACTGAGGCCAAAGCTCTGGGAGGCTTCTCTGGTTCTAACTACAGGTCACCAGAATCAACTGTGGGGAGGAAGGGGGACCTCCCCGTCTCTTCTGGAGAAGCAGCAAGGCTGGCACCAGCTGTAAGCCCTAATGCCATCGTTCACCCTGCCTTGCACATTTGCTATGCCAGGAATGGCAAGCCCCACAACAGCCTCCTCCTTTGCATGGCAAGATTCAATTTTTCTTACTTTGCTAAAGAATGCTTGAGAGATTTCAAGAACAATACAACGTGATGTCCCCACCTCTGCTGCCCCGAGGGTGAGAAAGAAAGAGAGAAAGAAAGAGAGAAAGAAAGAGAGAAAGAGAGAAAGAAAGAGAGAAAGAAGGGAAGAGAGAAAGAGAGAAAGAGAGAAAGAGAGAAAGAGAGAA
>Ga0065711_1026285_pt1 | contig 81012 bp, 53 predicted proteins | sample Hoacrofraction12_FD_59098 | JGI IMG/M metagenome (GOLD analysis project Ga0065711, IMG submission 59098) | Hoatzin crop microbial communities from Cojedes, Venezuela - Epithelial fraction 12 v2 (version 2) | ecosystem: Host-associated > Birds > Digestive system > Esophagus > Crop | place...
GCTGCCCGAGAGCCGAGCCGGGTTGACGGGGGACGGGGCGGGGGGGAGAAAGGTTTCTGAGGGAAGCCGGGGCGGGCGAGGCGAGGAGAAGGGTCCGGGACCGGGGTGTGGAGACCTGCCCGCCGGCACGGCCGCTCCGTGCGCCGGGGAGAGAGCGGGTAAACATCTCCGGGGCGAAACACCTCAGCTAATGCCCAGTTTCGTTCCTCGGAGGTGACTAGTCGCGGCGGCGGGTGAATAAAATCTTCACAGCGTTTCTGCCATCTTGCGTCTGCAGTTAGAAGTATGTTAGTAAGAGCCTGAGTTTGCGGGAGTTGTTTGCCTTTTAACATTCCTGATGGCAAGCTCTGACTTTTTATCCTTCTTCTCTCACAGCTGCTAAAATTCTTTCTCGCTAACGAAATGTGATCCACGCTCTGTTTTAAAAAAGCTTTTAACAATAGAAAAGCGAGAAATGCTGAGAGGCGGATTCAAAGGCGACCCAAGGCTGTTTGGAAATGACTTGGTGTAAGTTTATGATGCCTGCTTTTAGAATAATCTTTGAAGTCATCCTTCAGTGGGGGAGCAACGTTATGGCGTGCGGTCTTGTTTTCTGTATGGAAAACAAGAATCTGAGTTTTCAGATGTGGGCAGAGTCAGTCACATTTACATGTAAATACTCGTTCCAACAAATAATTCAGCTTGGTTTGGAGTAGGGGGACGTCAGTGGATGCCTATTCTACAGTACTCGATTACTGTAATTTGTGGGATACTTCTATATGCTATTACTGACATACCTGTGGAAAACTGCAGAAAGCTAATCTGCTGAACAAGTCTATACTGAAGTTCTATCTATAAAGTTAAGCAACTCTAATATCATTTCTCTACCCTTACGAGGCATTCACCCTGGATTTCAGCAAGTTAATGACTTATTTCTAAGCCTCAAGGGAAGATAATAGACCTTATTGCGGCCTTTCAGTACTTAAAGGGGCCTGTGGGAAAGATGGGGACAATCTTTTTAGCAAGGCCTGTTGTGACAGGACAAGCAGTAATAGTTTTAAAGTAAGGTAGGATAGATTTAGACTGGATATAAGGAAGAAATTTTTTACCATGAGGGTGGTAAAACACTGGAACAGGTTGCCCAGAGAGGCAGTGGAGGCCCCATCCCTGGAAAAATTCAAGGCCAGGATGAATGGGGCTCTGAGCAACCTGGTCTGGTTGAAGATGTCCCTGCTCACTGCAGGGGAGCTGGGCTAGATGACCTCTAAAGGTCCCTTCCAACCCAAAGCATTCTATGATTCTAGGATAATTCAGTAGAAAAAGTTGAGTCCCAGGATCAAGGTACTCCCATAGCTTCACTGACATGGTGTTAGTATCTCTTCTTGTCAGAGGTGACAATATTCAGGATGGAGTTACTGAAATTGCCCAAATATAGTGATCTAGTGTCAAGTCCTGAGTTCTGTTTTAAGACAAATAAATAAATTCTAAAAAACTCAACAACCAAAGCCAAATGACCTAACACAGAGATTTGAGGTAGCATTGGGGTGATTTGAAGGCCTGTCTGCCTGCATGGACATGAATAGCTTAACTTATTAAAGAAATGTGTAGCAGCTAAGTTTGATTCCATCATAGAATCATAGAATGCTTTGGGTTGGAAGTGACCTTTAGAGGTCATCTAGTCCTACCCCCTTGCAGTGAGCAGGGATATCTTCAACTAGACCAGGTTGCTCAGAGCCCCATTCAGCCTGGATTTGAATTTGTCAAGGGATGGGGCCTCCACTGCCTCTCTGGGCAACCTGTTCCAGTGTTTAAGCACCCTCACGGTAAAAAATTTCCTCCTTATATCTAGTCTAAATCTACCCTCCCTTAGTTTAAAGCCATTACTCCTTTTTCTATCACAAAAAGCCCTGCTGAAAATATTTTCCCCATCTCTCCTACAGGCCCCCTTCAAGTAATGAAAGGCTGCCATAAGGTCTCCCCACAGCCTTCTCTTCTACAGGCTGAACTGCCCCAACTCTCTCAGCCTTTCTTCATAGGAGAGGTGCTCCAGCCCTCGGATCATCTTTGTGGCCCTGCTCTGGACCCACTCCAACACATCCATGTCCTCATTGTACTGGGGGTTCCACAGCTGGATACAGGACTCCAGGTGGGGTCGCACCAGAGCAGAGTGGCAGAATCACCTCCCTCGACCAGTTGGCCACACTTCTTTTGATGCAGCCCAGGGTACAGTTGGCCTTCTGGTCTGCGAGCGCACACTGCTGGCTCATGTCCAGGTTTTCATCCCCCAGTACCCTCAAGTCCTTCTCATCAGGCTGCTCCCAATCCCCTCATCCCCCAGTCTGTACTGATAGTGGGGGTTGCCCCCACCCAGGGGCAGGACCTTGCCCTTGGCCTTGTTGAACCTCAAGAGGTTCATACAGGCCCATTTCTCAAGCTTGTCCAGGTCCCCCTGGATGGCATCCCATCCTTCTTGTGTGTCAGCTGCACCATTCAGCTTGGTGTCATCTGCAAACTTGCTGAGGATGCTCTTGGTCTCGCTGTCTAAGTCATTGATGAAAATGTCAAACAACACCAGTCCCAGTACGGACCCCTGAGGGTCAATGGCTTGATGTCCAAACATCCATTTGGACATCAAGCCATTGACCGCTACCCTCCGGCTGCGACCTTCCAACCAATTCCTTATCCACCGAACAGTCCACCCATCAAATTTTAGGCTGTAGTAAATTTAGGCTGTAGTAAAACAAAGTTTTACAGAATCCATGTTCAGTAGAAATCTTCACATTTATTCACTTCAAGGGAGAAAGGTTTTCCTTTTTTCAAAATATACTCCCTTTTGCAGAGTTTGCCACTCAAAACATCTGTGTATGTGCATATATGCCTGTGTGTGTAGAGAAACTTAGTGAAAAAGGGTAATAAGTCATTTACAAATAACGTATAGCTTTTTTACTACTTGTGCTAGGATAAGAAAAAAAAAAGCTATATCTAATGAAAAGTGCACTGTTTTTTCCCAGTTTTTAATAGTCTTACACTGTTATGGATAGCAGATAAAAATCTACCTTTAAAATATTTTCTCTTTAATTATGATGTGTTTTGAACCACCTTTGTAACAGAGCAATCTCTTCTCCATTGAAGTCAATCCAATATTTGTTGTGATGTTTATCTAGAGATCATATCTGGGACATCTCTTTTCAATTGATAAAGAGAGTTAGAGAAATCTGATAGGTGAAGGAATAGCTTTTGAAATACCTGTGTTGAAAGTGAATGGAGAAGGGCATTCCAATAAATGAATTTTTGAGAGATTTAGCTTCTAAAATGAAAAAAAATTCCAAGATAAAAGTAGTGAAGGGATTGGATTGACCCATCTCTGATGATACAGAAATTTCTTATTTTCAGTGGATATAGGGTCAGGTTCTTTGATCTTATTATCTCAATCATCGAGTAGTAAATCTCTGTATACAAACAGCAGAAGTCCTCTTTATTTTTAGCTGTTGCTGTCTTTTCAAACAAGTCAATGAGCTCTTGTGCCACAGTCCAAGTACAAAGTGCAAGACTTTTTTTTTTTTTCTTTTCACAGCACAACATAAAATAAAATGTCCTCTAGATTATAGAGTTGATAAGAATTGTGGAAGGATTTTCTTGGCTTGCTGACTGGTTGGCTTTTGCCAACACTTGTGCTCAAATTGTGCTTGAAGAAAATTCATCTTGGCTAAATTCTGATCTAATGACATAGCTGTAAATCCAAGGCATTTTTCTACCTATTGTCTCTGAAGTCAGTGTAACAAATCAGAATTGGGCCCAATAACAAACGCCCTGATCTTTTAAAATAAATTTTTGCTGAATAAAGTGACTGGTATTTTACCAGGGGAAAAAAGAGTCTACATATCCTTGCATGAAAGCTTGCAGCTCTGCTACACTACTACACTATATTTCTGAGTCTAAACAGAAACAGAAAGCTTTAAGACTAAGAAGACCTTGTCATTTATCAGAGTATTAATAAATAAAAGTGTGCTCATAGAAATCTAGTGATGAATATTTCTTCTGAAATTACCCGTGAGATTCAGCAGGATAAATCTGTATTTTAAGACATTTGTTTGTTTAGAAACAAATGCAAATCTATTCTTATTTTAAATGCAACACTTTCTGAGGGCATCTGGCTTCTGCTTTTGATGACGGATCACAGATTTATATTCCTTATTAAAACCTACACGACTCACAGTTCCTGTGTAAGACAAACAGAAGTTTACTGTTCACCATCTACACATAAATTTATAGTTATCAAAGACTGCCCTCTGTTGATATGGTATAATCTTAACATCTTCACTGCAGCGAAGCGTGATTTTTGTTATTACATTACTTGTTGTAGGAGTTTTGTACTTAATGATGAAATTAAGTAGAAAGATGCTCTTCAAATAGATTAGTAAAAATGAAATAATTTTGGTAATTAAATACTGGCAAAGGAGACTAAATAAGACATACAAATGTCAGGGTTTTTTACCATTTTCCAAATATGCAGCATCTGTATTTCATAACTTACAAGTGCAGAAAGATGTGCCATCTCTCACCAATGTATATTAACTACCTTGGCAAGGAAGTTAGGAGCAGGGGGAGAGGATGGAAACAGCAGATGAGATTCATGGGAGCATATGGACACTTCTCAGTTGTATAAGTAATGTTGCTATTACAATTCAACTCTGAAGGCCATATGAGAGCAAGGTGTACAGTACCTACTGTGGCACCGAGAAATTTTCATCATTCACAATATGACAGGGGATTTGGTGTATGAAGACCAACGAACAATCCCATATAAATAATCTGCTGAAACAGAGTAAAAATTTGAAAATGTTAAATCAGCCAGATGGGAGAGTGTCTCAGTTCTCCGCGTGTAGCTGTACTTAGCCAACAACCTTTCTGTTGCTTCCATGCTCTTTTTCTTTTATTTTGTTAATCAATTATTACACGTGTCTATTTATTAATTATCAGGTGTAGTTTTTTGCCTGACTATATGCAAGACTATTGCTAAATGTGACTTTCAGTCCTCCTTTTTCTGCCAAGTATCTCAAGAGGCAGATAGCTGACTTAGGAATCATTTCTCTTCTTCCTGAGATGTGCTCTTTAACACCACACTCTGTAAATGTGCCTTGTCTTGAACCTGTTCTCCATTTCTTTCATGACTTCTGTTTCAGTCCAAATATAGAATCATAGAATCATAGGTTGGAAAAGACCTCTAAGATCATGAAGTCCAACCATCCACCCAACACCACCATGCCTACGAAACCATATCCCAAAGTGCCACATCTACACATTTTTAAAACACCTCCAGGGATGGGGACACCACCACGTCCATGGGAAGCCTATTCCAATGCCTGGTCACCCTTTCAGTAAAGAAATTTTTCCTAATATCTAATCTATACCTCCCCTGACACAACTTGAGGCCATTGCGTCTCGTCCTATCGCTAGTTACCTGGGAGAAGAGACCAACACCTGCCTCACTACAACCTCCTTTCAGGTAGCTGTAGAGAGCAATAAGGTCTCCCCTCAGCCTCCTCTTCTCCAGACTAAACAGCCCCAGCTCCCTCAGCCGCTGCTCATAAGACTTATTCTCCAGACCCCTCACCAGCCTCATTGCCCTTCTCTGGACACGCTCCAGCACCTCAATGTCCTTCTTGCAGTGACGGGCCCAAAACTGAACACAATACTCCAGGTGCGGCCTCACCAGTGCCGAGTACAGGGGCACGATCACCTCCCTACTCCTGCTGGCCACACTATTGCTGATACAAGCCAGGATGCTGTTGGCCTTCTTGGCCACCCAGGCACACTGCTGGCTCATATTCAGCTGGCTGTTGACCAACATCCCCAAGATCCTTTTCCACTGGACAGCTTTCCAGCCACTCCTCCCCAGGCCTGTAGTGTTGCATGGGGTTGTTGTGACCCAAGTGCAGGACCTGGCATTTGGCCTTGTTGAACCTCATACAGTTGGCCTCGGCCCATTGATCCAGTCTGTCCAGATCCCTCTGCAGAGCCTTCCTACCCTCGAGCAGATCAACACTCCTGCCTAACTTGGTATCATCTGAAAACTTACTGAGGAAGAACTCGATCCCCTCATCCAGATCATTGATAAAGATGTGAAAGATATAAAGATGCTAAAGATGTTTAAAGATATAAAGATGTTATATCTGTTGCCCTGCAGGCAGAGATGTTCCTGAAAAGTCCAACAGCATTAAATCCTCCCTTTGCCTCAGATAAATCTTTCCCTTGTAGCTTGAAGATACTTCACTGGCTTCTGCCAGGATAAGTCATTCCTTGACTTGTGAAACTCTTATACAGTCTGTTCTCAAAATTGTTTTCTGTTGATGCTGGGATGAGTACAATACTGGCTTCTGTATTTCGTGTACCTACAGTAAATGCGAGTGCATGACCCAGCCAACCTTCACTCCAAAACCCAATCCAAAATCACCCTCCATGTTTCTAAAGCTCTTTTAGATTTTTGTCTTAGTACCTTGTGTTGTTTCTTCTACTGTTGCCCCAGTAATTGTTTTCACCTGCTTAACACTGGTGCCCTGCCCACCCTTCATCTCTGGAATAATTGCAGCAATATTTAGATGTATGTTACCATCTTTTGCATGTGTTTTGGATGGCTGCTGGTCTTACGGAAGGATGTATGTTTGTCTGTGGATGAGTGAGTTGAATTGTTGATAACAGTGCAGTAATTCTGCAGTTGCCAGAGAATTATATTTAGTAATAATATTTAGAATTATTTGAATTCATCTTAGCCAAGATGTTGATTTTTGCATATTAAAGGAACTCATTTTCTATCCACTAAATATTTTTTATACACACCTGTACTATAAACAGGACATACTGTGCATTTTGTATAGTATGCAGTCATGTTCCATGACAAAGATTGTTCAACCATGTCCAAAACTTCAGTCAAACAAGCTGTCAGGTATCCCTGAATCAAATGCTTTTGATGATTCAGTACACTATGGTATATGTCATAAAATGAAACAAATTCTTTTGAAGGATGATCCTGCCATCTCTGTGTTGACCTTGGATAACTATTAAAATTAGATATCAAAGGATGAAGAACCTCTTGTTTAAGCACTTAAGATGCTGTTCACTGTAATTTTCTCTCTCCTGCTTTATAAGAGAAATTTTACCTAATCTTTGTAGCTTCAGTTGTCATAACAAAACCACCCCACACAGGCAGTTTCATCATATTAGAATTCAAACAGTATCACTGCCAAACACACTTTTTCCTGTGACTATAAACTACCAGCCTTTATGTTAGACAGCCAGAGGCCGGAATGTAAATGAGAACTAAGCCTGAAGATGGTGAAGAAGACAAGAACCAGCATCCCCTGTCCCTTTTCATATCCAGGTAGTGATGTCAGCCACTTACTATGTTTCCTTTCTCCGTAAAGATGTCCCTAAATTAGCCAATGTTAGCTTTACTCCCATTTTGCACATAACTGGGGTGAATACACAGACGTCTTAACCTTTGTGTCTGATACTGTGACTTCCACTCAAACAAAGCTCGTATTATCTTCAACAAGTTTTGCCAAGATAAGAATCACAGGCAGCGTAGAATATGACAGAAGAGGATGTTGTTATGTGCAAGTCATGTGGATGTAGGTGCCTGTTTGATCTGCACGCCTATTAAAATGTGGCATTTGTAACAGTGCAAGTTGCACTCCAGGCACTTTTGTAAATTTGTTTCAGACCAGTTCTCCAGACTTTCATTCACATTCAAACAAGTCACCAATTAGTGTCAATGTATACTGTGAAATAGGAGCTGTTCTGGAGCAACAACTATGAAACCTCCGGATCAAACTGATTTTGCCTTAGCAGTAATGTAGAAGGTGTTCATCACAGATAAAACCCACCAGTTAACAAGTAAGAATCCCAGCTTCTGGTTACAGCTCATTTTAGAGGGAAGACTTTTGAAGGCATGGTGAGTACTTGATGCCTAACTTCATCTTTCAAGGGACATAGACATTAACTGGAAGTCAGAGAACAGCAAGGACTTGTGTTTGGAGAAAGATATTTGCAGCATCCCCGGGGTACAAGTCTCTGAGAAAGGGGACACCATGTACTCAACACAGAGTTGGGACATGGCAACTGGCTGCTCTGAAACAGAACCCCAAAACCTGGGCAAGGCAGTTTCGGTTTTCCAGTCTGACTACGTATGAGTAGAGTGTGAGAAGCAGAACATGACTGCCTAAGCTGAAAGATCGTTTGGTCCATTCCCCTTTTTAACCTAACGTTTGGAGTAAAATGTATTTGTGGCATTTCAGTAAGGAGACAATCTTTCAAATATATGTTCAATAACCTTATGTGAAGCGAGTGTTCTGTCATTCATCACCCCGCTGGATGTAAAAAGACTGCATTCAGGCCGTTTATTTTAGGTGTCTGACTTAGACCTTGTACCTTATTTCCTTCACTGACACTATGTTAAATGAGGGTCTGTCAGCCCCAATAGAAGGAGATTTGAATCACTTATCACTGTCTTGATGTTAGAAATGAAGAAAACTTTTAAATTGTTTTTAAATGCACTTATATAAGTTCTGCCATTTCATATGTATTTATGTTCCTGAAAAAGCCAAATCTTTTCCTAAGCATCCTCAGGGTTGCATGTAATGTGGCTGTCTTTAGTGCTCTGATATGGAATGGAATCCAAATCCCAAGTGTTGCAGCATGTTCAAAGGCTGGTGCTGGTGCTTTGAAATTCCCGAGCGACTTGTTTATGAGAAAGTAAAATTAACTAACTATCAGTTTCAAAACATTGCCCACCATTGTGAAGTCCCTGTATTACGTGACTTGGAAAGCCAAATTCATCCCTGACACGTCCACTGAAACCAAAGGGGCTCCAATGGGAATGTATTGGCCAAATGGGCATGAGGTAGAGAAAGCAAATAGTATGTTGCAGTGAGAGTCTGTTTCTGGAGCTGCTTAATGACAGAATGTGCAACATGTGATCTACCTTCACGACTCTTAAAAGCAGTTAGGTATAAAACTTCTTTTCCTTGAAGAAAGCTATTTGCCATTAACAGCTCAATTAGCAAACACACACTGACCAAATAATGAGAGAGGGGGTCAGAGGCCACGAGGATCTGACCCACCATAAAGATTACTCTTGCTGCAGCACGTAAATCTGCAGTTAAGCAGGTAAATCAAGATATTCAGCAGGGGCTACACGACAGCATCTTGCCAATTGCCCTAGATAGCTAAATAAGTATTTGCAGTCAGATAACTTTAGTGTTTGCAGTAGTTACAGTCTTTTCAACAGTATATTCAAGGAAGTACAACTGGCAGCTTTATTTGAAAGACTCTCAGCTGGAAGGTGAGGTGTACGTGGTTGGTATACATGGTAGATCCACAGTGCAGAGAGGTTTTTGAGCTGGGTCACCTTCAAGACTTCTGTGCTCACTATCCTGGGACTCTTGAAGGTGGTGGCTGCCTGAAATACAGCCTGTGATTACCCTGTACTCAAACAAACACCTTTGCACCATTTCCAGACATGGCAAATTTCTCTGTTACTCTTTAAACCCTTGGTCTTTTGTGTGTGCTCATATGCCTCAAGAAACTACATAACTTTTTTAAACAATCTGTTCATATTCCATCATGGATTAAATCCCACACTGAAGGTCCAAATCAGCACTAAACACATTATTTACATCCACAGGAGAATTCTCCTTCCGTAGGGTCTCTCATCTATGAAATCACTTGAATTAAGCAAAATCTTTGCAAAGCAGGTCACCATTTCTGCATGCAATATTCCAAGCCACTCATTTATATAACAACCTTAATCTCTGTAATGTGTTACCCTCCATTACATGCCTAGGTTTAGATTTGCTTTTTTTCCCCCTTACTATAGACTGTTAAGAGGTTAGTAATGAACACAACACAGTGTTGTCCTGAGCTGCCACTCTTAGTTGAGATCCCATTTAAATGCCCCAGAAAGTTTATGTTATTTTGTCTAATGAAATATTTTGGATTTGTGGATGTCAACTTTCTTCTATCATTTTAACTTATCATGTTTTTTAAGTTTGTAACTGTGTAAGAATTTTCTTATGTGTCTATTCTTCTGTGAATACACCAGGACCTCTCAGCCTCAGTGGTGAAGTTTTCAGCTGAGAAGCAAAGATATTTCATTCTCGGATCTCAAACCAGCCAGTCCAGAATATTGTAAAACAGTGGAAGAAATAACATAAATAAACAGTCAAAAAACAAATAAGGAAAAAGCATACGTGTATGACATCTACTGAAAAAACTCCCAAAGCATATACACAGATGTCTAGATCCCTACAGCTCTCTCTACAAAAGAAAGTGTCCCAGATCATAGATCATCCAGCATGACTTCATTGCTGTTACTGTTTTTCTATAAAGGTGCGAGGAGCAGACAGCGAGTGATATGCCATAAAGATCATGTGTCTTTTTTGTCTGTTTGTTTTAAGGAAGAGGTAAACAAGTTGATGTGTGCAGATAAACTAGTGGTTAGAGCACCTTCTCAGGAAGCACTGGAGATGGACTTAAGGCTTTTGACAGTCAAAGAGGACTTAAAATGTTTCTTCCTCTTACCTGAACTGCCAGGCTACAGAACAATTTTGAGACACCTTCTGTCCCTCCCAGTAAAGTTAGACTAGCAAAGGGCGTGATGAAAGGAAGAACCTGTTACTGTCCAATCTAATGACTGAAGACTCTGCTCCCTTGACCTCAGCCTTGGAAATTAGACAAGTCACATGAAGGAAAAAAGAAATACTCTTGGGAGCTTTGCTTACTGTCTGTTTCACAAAAACCATCAGTCCCCCTCAAGTGAGTGGACTCCCACAGGATAGCCCTGAATCTGAAGTGAATGAAAGCATCTCATTATACCTGCCCTCAGGTGCCTACAGTGAAGGTACTTCTGTGCTCATCACTCCAAGCTCCTTTTGTTATCAATGGAAAGAAAAGGTGCTTTAATTTGCAATTCATCTGACCTACCCTAGATATCTACTTTAGAGTAAAATGAATAATGATCTGAAAGCCTCTCTATCTCCATTTACTACAAGAAAAACCTGGGTGAGTAGGCCAGATGCAGCATAGAGATGAAAATAGACAGACACCACTAAAAGACCATCCTTTGCATCTTAGAGATGGGATCACTGAAGACATGAGGACTGGAAGTGCTAAGCACTTTATCAGTGCCCAGCTTTACACAACAGGGAGCCTGAAAACATCACTTATGTCAGATGCCTAATATTTACATGTCTGTGGTTATTAATCTCTTCTGCTATCTGCTATAAAGTAGGAATAAAAGCACTTAATCTTTGAAAATCTCTTCTGAAGAGCCCTGAAATTACCATAGTCAGAGTAAGAGAAGCAAAAATGGTTTTGGATGGTAACTGGTGAAACACAGTGAAGCAGTATGTTTCATGTTGTTTTTCTACAACATTCATAATTAGTTTCCACCATGTCTGAAATTTTGCCCATTGCACACCACAAAAGCACAGCCACTGATAAACTATGTTTAATATGAAATGGGACAGTCTACCAATAGGGATCTTGTAATAAATACTTTTCTCATATATATACACATATGCATAATAAATATGTATATACACACAAATACACATTTTTATTAGAGCTTACCCAAATAAACTAAGAAGCTGTATGGAAGTGGTTAATTGTATTGCCTGACTTCTGGTGTTTACACAGTCGTCTATATTAACAAGTCTACTCAACTGTTAGGAAAGAAGTAGAAAGTATCTCAGGATTAATACTACCTCTGTTAGATCAACTGTTAGATATCTGTTAGATATCCTGCTTCTTGGGTAATTGAGACAATATTCTCTGCCTGCTGCTTACAACTATAAGGCTACTTGAACCATAGGCTGTTTGGCAATCTCTATGATGTCTCCTTGACTGTAATGTAGATATATACACAGAGACAACAGTACAGACTGAGCATCACAGAGGCAGCAGAAACTGTAGAAAAAGCATCTCACCAAGGCTCAGTAGCCTGAGTGTATTAATTGCAGCAAGAATTGAGTAACCTGTGAGGGAAAAGGTAGGAGGGAAAAGGAAACATCAAAGGGAGTTGTCCTTGTGCTACCGTAGTGAAATGGAGGCAAGAAGAATTGCTTGCCAAGACATTTTGGAGCTAGTATTTCACCCAGGGTGAACAGGATTTATATGATTTCAGATTAGCGCTGTCTCTCTCTTCCATCTCTGCTTTTTCCTCTTTCGTGCCCCAGCCTCACCTCAGCCCTTAGAATTCTCTTCCCCAGACTGAATGATACTGAAGGGACATTAAAACTGCATTGTACAACCTTTACATTCACTATTAAAAACTGTGTCCTTGTCTTCATACTTTAGTAACTTTTATCAATACAGTTACAAAAAAGCAAATGTTGTCATGAATACCACAAGAAGTACCACACCGTAGACTAACTTACAAACACCTGCCAAAAGGACAGATGCAATAAAACCAATGATCAAGACATTTCTTTTGTTATTATTGGACAAATCTCAGGAATGACCTGGCTATGTGAGGAACCTAGTTCAGAAAAGAACATCTTAAATTTCATTTAATACTCAAGCTGCAATGTAGTCAAAATGAAGATGAAATAGCTCAGTTATTGTGAGATTTTACAGCTAGGTCATGACCAAGGAGATCCATAGGTTTGTAAACAGATGAGTTTAAAAAGGACCTTTCAAAGCGCTAGCCAAATCTCAGGATTTCCACTTGAAATAAGTACATTTTTTAGTATCAGAGTGCTGTAGAAATGTAGCGCAGAATGGTTTGGGTTGGAAGGGACCTTACAGATCATCTAGTTCCACCCCCCCTGTCATGAGCAGGGATACCTTCCACTAGACCAGGTTGCTCAAAGCCCCATCCAACCTGGCCTTGAACACTTCCAGGGAGGGGGCATCCACACCTTCTCTGAGCAACCTGTGCCAGTGCCTCACCACCCTCATGGTAAAGAATTTCTTCCTAATATCTAATCTAAACCTACCCTCTTTCCGTTTAAAGCCATTACCGCTTGTCCTATCACTACATGCCCTTGCAAAAAGTCCCTCTCCAGCCTTCTTGTAGACCCCGTTCATGTACCGGAGGGCTGCTATAAGGTCTCCCCGCAGCTTTCTCTTCTCCAGGCTGAACAGTCGCGAGTCTCACAGCCTTTCCTCATAGGAGAGGTGTTATATCTTATGAAGATATATGAATGTTCTACAAGAATATTCTATAAGCAAAATTAATTTGATAATAACACTTTACTAAAATACTTCGATTCATCAGTGACATTGGCCTAACAAAATAAATGACAGTTTCTGAAAGGCAAATTTCCTGGAAGTGATTCACTGCAAGTAACGTTTTCATCTGGTCAAGTCACTATTCTCTAACTCTGGGCGACTTTAAAGAAGGTCTTCTTCTTCTGAGAAAAAAAAAAAAAGATATATGATTTAAATCTGTTTACATGTACCCACAAAACAAAGGAGAAGGGCTCCGAGATACACAGTCGGAATAACATGTCCTGATATATGATAACATACCACACTTGTTATGTCATGGTAAAGAAAGCTTCTTCCTTCCTGGTTAATCAGTTCCTGAATCCAGGCTTAGGAGCTGTGCTGCATACATGCATATTCTTTACCTGTAAGATCCCAGGATGTTGAGCATGCTGTAACCTCTCTGTTACTGAGTTCAACAGTGCCCTTTTCCTGCTCTTTCAGACTTTATTCACGTTCCTGTATCTTGGTGGCTGGATAATTTACTCTTAGAATGTGAATTAAGGAATGGAATTACTCTAACCGAATGCAGGTGTCTGCATTAGAGAGTCCCTTTGGGTTCACTTTAGAGTCAATGCAATAAACGTTCCTAGAATTCAATTAATGACCCTTGAATTTAAAATATACACTTTTCTTCATTAATTACAGTAAGAACTTAGGAATGTAAGTACCTGCACCATAGACACCTAAAGACAACTGTGTTTAAGCCCGCCCAAAGCACTCATTTCTTATTTTATTGAAAAGTATTTGAAGATTCCCTCCAATACCACTATCATGTTGGAAATATGTCTGCTTTGTACTCCTATAGATAAGATCAAATTTCAGCCCTAAGAATATACTTTGAATAAAGAAGTGTTATACACGTATTTTACATAAATATTTAACAGGAGAAAATGCTCAGAAATTAGATCTTGAAGATCTCAGCATGAGACAGTCCAGGACACTGTTAGTTTTTTTAAGAGTTATTTGTAAATGTACAGTAAAAATGCACTGCAGCATTTCTGAATACTTGAAATACAGCTTCTGAGTTAGTGAATTTCAAGACTCTAAATATTATGTAGAACATTTACATGAATCCCTCTAAATGGTCAGATCTTCATCTTAAAAGAATTTAATTTTTTCTTTTTTATATTATAGATCCTTTGGTAAGGACTTTATTTACAGAGCATTGAAGCTTAGAACAGATGATGTAGGTGTCTTCCCATGCCAGGTGATTGTGGACATGAAGTGACTTTGGGAGGGCTCAGTTGTAAGGACTGGCAGCAGTCCAAAGTACGCTGGTTCATTGATATAAAGGTGTTCAGTCTGACATCAGTCCATCAAGAAACTTCCCCGATTTCTGAATCAACAGCGAAGGAAACCCAGTGGGCTGTACCTCCTTTAATAGTATTCTGTAGAAATATGATCATTCAGGTAGCTTGCGGACAGATTTAACTCTCCTTTGCAGATTAAAATGTACACCTTTAACTGCAGCTGTAATATTCAGAGGTTAAAGCCTGCAAGTACTATTCAGGAAGGATTGATTGTCTACCTCTGCACAATTTGTGGTCCAACCTTACCTCAGATAACTGAGTTTTATGCATCCTTTAACAAGTTATGGCATCATTATACCAAAAGGACAAGGAGCAAAAAAAGGGAATTCTAATAGTGACAGGTAGAGTTACAGGATGTATGAAATGATTTCTAGGAAAGTACTAAAAGAACAAATTATGTATCTCTTGACAACCTTTGGGAGCATGGGCTAAAACACAGGATACAGTATCACTGAGGAGTTTAAACAGTTTATCAGGGAAAAGGAAGTAATAATTAATAAAAATAAATATTGTTTGAAAACATAGAGGAAAAGGTGCTAAATATGACATATTTCCTGTGAAATAACCTATCAATAAGTAGATTGAAAGGATTATTGAAAGGATTAGATTCTAAACCTGCAGATTCTAAACCTTTTAAAACCATTAAATAGTAGGGAAGAATTAATAGCTGTAAGTAGAAAAGATACAGATATTTAATGCAAGCATTTATGACACTTAAGCTCAAGGGAGTAATATGTCACTTAGTTTACCCACTGTTCATGGCCACCCAGACAGGAGATGTGGTAGTGCCTAAGGTAGGTACCTATGATGGGAAGTTTATGTAACTTGGGCAGCATCAATACTACTTCAGTAGTAACTAAATTTTTTGTTTCAATAAAAGATGAATCAGTCATGACACAGAGACTATGTACTGATGGATCTGGTAGGATATTAAGCAATAAATAAAACTGGAGAAGTATGGACACCTTTAGGAAAAGGATCTTGCAGAAATCTTAGGGGAGTTAAGGAATCTGAACATCAAGTTATTTTTTTTCTTTTTATGTCTCTCTTATTTTACCCAGTATAAAGGGATAGTTTTGGGCTCGATCTGTGATCTACAGAAGTATTTAGAATCTCAGCTTCCATAGAGATAAATGAAATTTAAGCGTCTAAATACATTTACAGGTTGAGTCTTTGTTCCGCATCTTTTTCCAGTGCCTAACCTTGTGAAAAGCTCAGTAGCCTGCTTATCAGGAAAGAATCAGAAAATTGTAGGAAAAAATAGGACTAAAAAGGATGTCAGGTGGTCAAGTAGTCCACCTTCCTGCCCCAGGGTGGGATTAACTCAACCTAGACCAAATACCTATTTGTCTAATGCAACAAAGGAGATTGCCTCGGGAGGCCATGCAATCTCTGCTAGTCAATCATAAATAGAGACAGTGCAGATCAAAACCTCTTACTCTGCCTCCGAGCAACCACGCACACATGGTGCACTCAAGGAAGGACAAGCTAAATCCCAGGAGATCTTTAATGATACAGTCTAAAGACTGAGGTGTCTGTCAAATTCTCTTTGATGGGAACAGACCCACCTGACATGGCACAGGAGGGACTGCAGAGATTCAGAAGGCTGCCTGTGCTAAATCATGTATTTCTACAGTAAAATGTTAAAGGACTTTTTATTAAATAAGAAACAAAGCCAAGGCAACAAGAATGTTCTTTTCCATCACTCAGTCTTAAAATAATTGATCCATCTGAAAATAAGAGAGTTAATGGGACATGTGCTGCTTTGGGAGTGGCTCCTTCTGTAATATTCTGGCTTTCTATGTGTGCATGAAGGATCAACGTCACCCTCTAATTGGAGTTTGCAGAATTCAGAATACATTTGTTTTACCACCAGCTAAACTGTTTTGATGTCTTTGTTTCTTGCTGTTTATAGCTATTGGTACATTTTCCCACTTGCTGCATTTCATACCTGCTCTCATTGCTTTCCAAACAGGACTAACAGGACAATCAACAATCTGGCTTTCTGTTCAGAAGTGTGCTCCTTGGGTGGTTTTAAGTAGGTCTCTTGTATTACTAAAGGGCTTTTGCACAGAAAAAAAAGTGTCAAAATACAGAATCTGAAGATGCAAAAGAAATAGAACACATAAGAAATTGAGTCTTTTTTATATGAAGCATTACTTTTTTAAGCACTAGGTATACAAGACCCACTACACACATGGCTTCAGAGTGATTAGCAAGTAGTTTTGTTATTTTTTCCTTCAAATTCTGAATACGTTTATCTTTATCAGTGTTTCCCGCTGAAAAAACAACACTAGAGACAGAAGAGTAAGCAAAGGTTTCCTAATCTTGCTAAGCTTCAGTGCAAATATGTGGTTCAAGCTGTATTCCAGAAGTGCTGTTTAAAGCTTTTAGATGCATATCTTAGCAATCCTTGCTAAACTCTTGCATTACATGCCAACTGAACAGTGACATCCTGCTTTTTGGCTGGAGGGGGCATAGACTGTCCTGGAGTCCTTCCAGAGCTGTACTGCCTGTCTTTCCTGTAAAGCAATACGGCCGAAAGACATACATTTGGGTTTGGTTGGATTTTTTTTTGCCTGGTTGCACACCAGCCCCAGCATGCACATGCTCATGTCACAAGACTGATTATTCTAGTGCTCTCAGAAAAGAGGATTGCCAATGCGGTTCATCTTGTCTCCATGATTGAAGAAAAGAGTGTGTCCGGGAAAGGGTGATGGCCTAAATAGAATATTTTTTTTTGCTGAACCTTACCTAGGTAATCAAATCCTCCTTTTGCCTTGAGTTTGAGCAAAAGGACGTACTATTGGCAGAAGAATCTGGTAACCTAGAGCCAGCATGATCAGCAGACTATAGGGCTCAGGAGAGAACTGATTAAGTTCCTTTCCTCTTTTCCACTTCACCCAAAGGCACACACATGGAAACACCCCCCACTTTGCCAGCTTGACCTACTTTTGCTTCAAGCAATAAATTCTACCCTAACAAGCAGTCAAACAGAGTGAATGGTGATGTCTGGGGCTGACCAGACCACCCTCAGTTCTCTCTCAGAGGTGGATCTATCTGTTAGACATTTACAGTACTTGTGTGGCATGTCATGCTGGTATCATACGACCTCTCAGTAAATGTTGATATAAAATCTTACTTACTTTAAAAAATAAATAAAAAAAAATGCTGGAAAATCAGCTATTTAGCACTTCATATCTTGACTCCATGTCCAGTCTACCCTAAACATTTTGGTTAGAGGCCTTGAGAGTGGTTCAAGTGCCTAAGCGTAGGTGTCTAGTGCTATCTTAAGTGCCATACGGTATCTGAGACATCACACTGGGCCGGTAGATACGACACAGGACCTATGGAAGAGCAGCTACCGCCTTACGGAGCAGCAGAGGCAAGATATTATACACAAAGGCATGTAAAAAAATGCTGCTGGGCATGTTTAGGCCCCTGAATCCCACCCTTCATATTGTCTCAGACCCTGCTTTCCTGTGTCAAATATGTTACCTATTATCAGCCCACTGCTAAACACACACATGCCAGCCTTCTCAGGTGGTGAACATTCATTAGCAAAGTTCAGGCCAGGGACTAAACTCCTCTTCTTCACTACTATCAGACTCAGGAGTCCACAACATCAGCTACCTGATCCATCCTGCATCAGTTTATTAAAAAAAAGCCACTCTAAGGACTCCTGCCTTCACTGTTAAAGCAAAGCAATAGCTCAACTACCACCTTGCCCTGTGGCTCCTTCTCCTTTCCCTGGTGTCTGACTTGCCACAAGTATTTGTTGCTCTCACAGTCTTATCCTTCTTACTGTCCTTCACTCTGACACCACTATGGACTTCATCTGCTCTGCTATGCCTCTAACACAGCAGAATAACAGCTGCAAGCATTGCCAGCTGAAAGAAGCAGAGAAATGAGCAGCACAGGCATTTCCGCCCTCAGTCTGACTCAAGTCTGGTCAGACACCTGAGCTCTCATGCCAGGAGGACACAAAGGAGCCCTTCTCACATGGGAAGCAGTCTCAAGCATATAATGTGGAATTCATTCTGCATTTTTAGGTTAAGGCTGCTTGGGCCTGATGAAGATCAGAGAAATAGTAGAGAAGTATTGTAGGCAATTTTAGTAGGATCTAGGATTTGGTAATGCCAGGAATGACTAAAGAAGCCTGACACTTTATTAGAAACAGCTGCAGAGAGTTGAAATAACTCCTTTAGATTTGACTGGATCATGGTCTTTTGATAAAGTACACAGAAGCATGCATGGCAGAGATCTATGAGGCTTCTGAAGGCTGCCAAACAAGGACTGTAAAACATAGAACTGAGCATTATCTGAATCACAGAATCATGTTGGGGGGAAGGGTTGGAAGGGACCTTTAAAGGTCTTCTAGTCCAACCACCCTGCAATAAGCAGGGACATCTACCACTAGATCAGGTTGCTCAGAGCCCCACCCAAGCTGGCCTTGAATGTTTGCAGGGATGGGGCATCTGCCACCTCTCTGGGCAACCTGTTGCAGTGTGTCACCACCCTTACGGCAAAACTTTTCTTCCCTATATCAAGCCTAAATCTACCCTCCCTTAGTTTAAAACCATTTCCCCTTGTCCTATTGCTACAGGCCCTACTAAAAAGTTTGTCCCCATCTTTCTTAAAATCCTCGTTTAAGTACTGAAAGGCAGAAACAAGGTCTCCCCACAGCCTTCTCTTCTCCAGGCTGAGCAACCCCAACTCTCTCAGCCTTTCCTCATAGGAGAAGTGCTCCATCCCCCTGATCATTTTTGTGGCCCTCCTCTGGACCTGCTCCAACATGTCCATGTCTTTCCTGTGCTGTGGACCCCAGAGCTAGATACAGTACTCCAGGTGGGGTCTCACAAGAATGCAGAAGAGGGGCAGAATCCCCTCCCTCGACCTGCTGGCCACGCTTCTCTTGATGCAGCCCAGCATACGGTTGGCCTTCTGGGCTGCAAGCGCACATTGTTGGCTCATGTCAAGCTTTTCATCCACCAGTACCTCCAAGTCCTTCTCCTCAGGGCTGCTCTCAATCCCGTCATCCCCCAGCCTGTGTTGATAGCAGGGGTTGCCCCAACACAAGTACAGGACCCTGCCCTTCATCTTGTTGGACCTCATGCAGTTCACACGACCTCACTTCTGCATCTTGTCCAGGTCCCTCTGAAAGTAATGTCTTCAGAGCTGCAACAAGATGAGGGTGAGGTGAGGAGAGGCTACCTGGTATGGATGAACATGTCCTACCTCCTCCTGCTGCTCTCAAGGAGCAAGGGCCTTAGGTCTGCATGAGCAGAGCAAACAAGAGGAGATGGAGGGATAAACTGCAGGTCAGGTGAATGGGTAGGATGGAAGTCAGGGTTGGGCACCCCAAATGTTAACATCTCATGGTTCCCTTAGTCTTGTGTATGAAATGTTGAAAGTTCTTTAAATTAGGGGGCGAAAAGGCAAGAGAGGAGAAAGAAAACCCAACAACGGCTAAGAATGGCTGAGGAAACTGATAGAAAATAGCTCTTTTCCTGGAACAGGAGTTGCAGCGTAGGCAGTATGAGATTGTGATTTGAATCATAAGTGACCATTTGTATACTCAGATTGTTTCTACCACACTTTTTTGTGTTAAGATAAAAATATCTATTTCAGAAAGAGGCTTGCCAGCAGAGGGCTCAAAAATAGCAGTTGTCACGAAAAGTAAATCTTTATGGCTGTTTTGGGTAGGGTTTTGGTTTTGTTTCTTTTTTTTTAAATGCAAGGGTGACTACAGGTATTGTAATTGGTCACTAAAGCTGAGGGCTTGCAGTCTCTTTTACATTTGCAGGCCAAGCAAAGATAACACAGCTGTATTTTCACATGTAGTTTGACAGAATGAGCATTAGTGACTTTGAGGTTTAGTGCTTTAAACCAATTTGGCAAAACATTTTGGCTGTTCCTGCCCACACTGTTACTCCCAACTGTCCCCTTCAGAAATTCTTTAGTAGTTGGGATTGTACAATAACTAAAACTTATGGTCTATTTATAGATACAAGAAGAAGTGAAAAGGCTGATAACCTTAGCAGTGCCTTTACGGTAGAGTGAAGCTCTGTTCTTTCTCATATGCACACATATGTTGGCTTTCAGCCAGCCCTAAATGTGTTGATTTTTTCACATGCATGCACACAAATATCCAGTGATAATTAGAGCAGTGAACTGAGATAGGCTTTCAGAGATTTTTGTTCAATTTGGAGAGGGAACAGACAGGTCATCTAATTGTGATCCTACAGATATTAAAAAGGCATTATAAGCCTTTTTATCATCTCTAAAATACTTAATTTGTTATTCTCAGAAAATATAACTTCAGCAGTTGAGAAGCTTTTTGTTTTAGACAAATATATTAAACTTTTGTAGCTTGCCAAGTCTTTTCATTTAGTTAGAGTGTTTGTAATTTATTTGCATGTTAGTTATATTTTAAAATGCAGAAGCTTTAATCATGAAGCAATTCAATTCACATGCATTTCATTTAACACAAGACAGGTCTTGTCTGTAGTGGATCAGCATCACAAAGGAAGATAGAGAACCAATGCACCGTAAGCTGTTTAGTGGAACTGCTCCACAGAGAGATTCCTTCCTTTACCCTGAGAATGCTGAGAAGGCAGGGAACTGGCAGATACTTTCTCATATGTGTCACCATTGCCCACGCATGGCATGCACTGTCAAGAACAGCATCAGTTTGGTTTATCCCATTCCTGGCACCACAAAGGAACTGGGAGGGTATCACAGTTCTCAGTATATACCTAAAGCATGCAGCAGCAAGTGATAAAGAGTTACTTGTGTCATTGCAACAAAGCGATCTGACGAGCTGGCACAGCAAGGTAGTGTCCTCATGGTCATTGTTCTGTCTGTTATCAGGCAGAGTTAATTCAGCTGGATAGTGAGCTTTATTTTGCCTTGCCACAGTAAATCACTAATGGTGCTTGTGCATCTGAGCTAGCATGCCCACAAGGAGGTTGTAGCAAGGTGGGTGTCCATCTCTTCTCCCAAGCAACAAGTGATAAGACAAGAGAAAACAGCCTCAAGTTATGCCAGGGGAGTTTTAGATTGGATATCAGGAAAAATTTCTTCACTGGAAGGGTTATCAAGCACTGGAACAAGCTGCACAGGGAAGTGATTGGCTTGCTGTCCCTTGAGGTATTTAAAAGACAAGTAGATGTGGTGCTTAGGGACATGTTTTAGTAGTGGAATTGGCAGTGTTAGGTTTACGGTTGGACTCAGCGATCTTAAGAGTCTTTTCTGAACTAAATGGTTCGGTACTTTTAATATGTGCAGGTTGTTCTACCTGCAAGTATGAAGTGAGTGATGAACCAGGGGAAGATCCTGTTTAGGAAGCACAGTCAAGCAACAGGAGTCAGGGCCAGAGACAAGCTACAACATGCATATGATGGGTCCATCCAGAAGACAAGCTACATATAGCATACATGCAGGGTTCATCCGTGAGACAAGACCAGAGACAGGCACACCTACAACAATGAAGCTCCTGGGGAAATGGGCAGTGGGTGCAGGGAAGGAGGTCCCATGAGAGGCTGGGCAGGGCAAGTAAGGCCTGTTGGTTCCCTCAGGCCCCTGACAGAAGCTGATAGATAATTTTTCTGAACATTGTCTGAAGAAGCGTTGAACTTGCACTGTCCTACATGAAACAGAATGGCAAGGGGTGGGTGAATTTTTCTTCTTGAAGACCATGAACTGAGCCAGGCTTGCTCTATATATCACTGCTAAGGGTGCTTTTGGCACTAGAGTAATGAAAACAACATTTCTCTTGTGCTCTTATCTGAAAAGAACCAGCAAAGTGATCAAAGTAGAAAGCGTGAGGACTGAGAGGAGCGCAAGTATTGCCTGCAAGTGATAGAATAAAACTGTAGTGTGGAAAGACCACAGATTTCCATTCTATCTGGACAAGATAGGAGATGGAGCAAAATGTGGATGTAGTCAGAAGGGTCTCCAGCAAACGGAGCCTGGAACTGATTCAGGATTTCTAAGCCTCCTCTATTGTCAGCTTTAAACACTGCTGGCAAAACATGTCTCTCCTTCCTCTTGCTTTATGCAGAAGTTGACAAATGTGCTACTATTAACTCAAAAAGATCCAAAGAGCTAAACTCTGATGATGAACTGTATGGGTCACTACAATGCTACACCATGGATGTCCTCAAGGAGGTCAGTTTCCTTTTCAAAAAACCCAAGATCTTCCATTAACATTCCCTCTCTCCTCCCTTTACTCCTTCTCCTGCTAGATTAATAGATGAATAAATCTACAAAGTCAAACATTCACAAGTAAATGCCAAGATGAAGGTTACTTTAGCAGGAGAGGAGAAGAAACCTCTGCTGATCTTGCTGCCTGCCCACGTACTCTAAGGCAGATAGCTTACTTTTTCCCTAACCAGTGAGCAACATCTGCAGCCAGTCCATATGTGATCCCTATGGCTGCCCTTACTCCCACAGAACACCCTTGCCTGCAGCCAGTCACAGATTCATCCAAGATAAGAAGGGGAAATAAATAAAATGTTTACAGCCCAAATGATCTCTCAGGTCATTTTCTTATTTCCTTCAATTTTCCTTTGAATTACACTTGTATGAATCCAACAACTTCAAAAGGCTGCTGCTGTGCTCTTTGATAGATGTGTTGCAGTACTTAAGATATACGGGTTAAACTCCCCAAAGTCACTTTCTGAAAGTGACAGCAAACAAAACCTCATCTTTTTTACTTTCCTTATGTCTGGTTTTCTAGTAGATCATGTTAAGCATGTTTTAGTATCAGGTTATCTATTTCTGAAAACAGCAGAGTTAAAAAGCGCCATAAGATGGATAGGATGCATACCTATGTGTGAGGGGCAACCTTTTTGTATCTTTGTGAATATACCAACTGGCTTTATAAATGTATGCTACAAATCTTTTCAAGTAGGGCTGCAGGCTCAAATGAACTTTCTGGTCTCTGATCTCAAATGGAATGTTTTAGTGCTGCATTACATGTTGTTAATTCGTGACTATATATTTAACAAAGTCATAAATCGGGAGGCCCAGTTTCCCGGGCAGAGGGATGTTACTCCTATACAAAGTTTCCAAATCATTGAAGCAAATTTGATTTAGTAGTTTGGTATAACTGGCCTGTGGGTAGCTTGATGCTTTTAGTCTAGACTACAAGCTGTTACGTTAAATGTCTGCTAGGAAGGATTGAGCATGTACAATCCTCCCTGAAGAGACAGTGGGAAGTGCTGAGCCTCTCTGAAGTGGGAATTAACACTCTGAGGGATTGGATCTTTATCTTTCGGTAAAACTAGGCATGATTTTTACTGGCTACTTTTGTGGACTTCCTAATTTTAATCCCAAAATGAAATCCTCTGTTCCCAGAAGTTTTTTCCCTGTTCTCATGAACAAATTTTTAAATCACCTGGGAATCTGAAAACAGTTATTTGGTACTCAGAAATGAGGTTTTTTTCAGGTATAGCAAACGTTCCTCTTCATTGTGGATGTTCTTATAAATAGCAGAAGTAAATGCATTGATGCATTCAGGGTTTGATCTATCCTGTTCAAATGTGGATTTCTGCAGCACAAATAGCTGTACCCTAACCAGTTGTGCAAGTTCCTTTGATGGTCAGAGGAAATGAAGCCAGTTACTGAAGCTGAGGGTGACATTCATCTCCTCTTAAAGCAGAAGCCTACATTTGGGTAAATGAACCTCGTTTCAATTGTTAGAGCTTTACTGGCTGCATTAGGAACTTAGATGTATCAGATATAGACACCCATAATCAGTTAGATGGATCCCATGCATGCTGTCTTTAAAACATGGTCCTACGTAAGGAGTGGTGTCCCAGGACTTTCTCAGAAATTGATTGCTGAATCAAGGCTTTATGGATATACAAACATATGCACTATTGATGGAAGAGAAAGATGGAAGCTTCCCACTATGTTTCGGTGCATCTACAGACAGAAGCCAGGATACATCTGGTCTGTTCTCAGCTGTCTAGAAATTAGCACCTAGACAATATTAAACACTTTGCCTCCCTCAGTGGAAAGAAACACTCATAGAGGATAATTCATCCTTCCTGCTTTAACACTTGTTCTAGGATAAGGTAAATCTAGACAACCTGTCTAGATTGCACATACAATTCCTAGATGATCAACACCCACAAATCCTGTTCTGTCACTTATTTGCATATGGTGGCATTTTAAAGTCACCACCTATGCACCTCCTGTAGATGTTTTACAACTATTCTGGTCCCCTCTCTAGTCTTTACAGTTTTCATTCCTAGCACACAGTCTCTCAAATCCCTGCTTAAGACTTCTTCCTTTGTTCCGTAGCTCTTTGCAACCATACTCTCAAATCTACAATCCTATGTATACAAATCTATCTGAATTTTGCTGTAAACCTTTCAGAACATGTTTTTGCTATCTACAGAGATTCAGCTTTATAAATAATAACAATTGCTGTTTAATTTTAACATGACTGAAGTTAAAGGGAATATGTGCACTACAACAAACGCTGAGAAATACTGTGCAATAGAAGTGGAATTGAGAGAAAATGACCTGAGTGGTGGGAGGAGACCTTTTCCAGCAAATGGGTGCGTGAGAACAGAAGACCCTGAAGTGGGAACAAAAGATTGTATTCCCAAGATTTAGAGATAGGCAAATGTGAAATGCAATGTTCTGAAACTTGGAGTCCTTATTTTGATCTTTATAATTGCCTTCTTTAGACTAGAGGAGCAGATAATATTGCTTCCCAAACTTAACACAGCCCTTCCGTACTTTAGAACTCTTCAGAATTTCATAATATGATATGATTAGCAAACATTTTCTCAGCTGCCTTGCTGCATGTACCACACACACAGAGCCTGTTCTCAGGCCCACAGGATGATGCTAAAAATCAAACAAACCCCAGCACAATCTTTTGGAATAAATTTCAATTATAAAAAAAGATTACTGTCTGGCAAAACATTATAAAAGGCATTTTCAATGACCAGAGAAAGATGCAGCTCTAAAGACCAAACATATCCAGAATAAGACAGTCTGCCTGATCCTACATTATCACCCCTCTTTCATGCTGATGTGGAAGATGTAGAAGACATCTTTAAGATAAAGGGAGAAGCTCATCCTGAATGGTCAGTAAGTCTTTGTTCTCTTAGCTGAAATATTTGGCAAGGTTATCAGTGAACTCCAACATTGTTAATTCATGGAGAGAAGGCTCCTGCTAGCCATCGGCTAGACAGTCAAATGTGACTGGATGTAAACCAGTACCTAGTGCTGAAAGAAAGGGAGCAATCACATTAGTCATTACAAGATGGTATAGAAGAATTGAGGTGGTTTGAAACTAACTGGTCTGGTTAAAGTTTATGCTTCTAAGTAAAATAAAAAGGTCCCTGAACTCGCATACTGTCATGCCTTGTCTTCTACATAGCTGCTGGCTCTCTCTGGCTCTGTGTTGTACTACTCAGAGTAGGTGTCTCCAAGGCGCAGTTTGGGCTTGGTTTTGGAGGCAGTTCAGCACCAGGAACCCTACCAATGAAGACCTTTGCATGTCCTTCAGCCACACTGCAGGTAACATGCCACTGTTATTGGAGACATTTCAAATAGCAAAAGTAACAATGACCTTGTGCATTTGAGTGTGGGTATCTAAGGACCATAGAGGAAACAGAGGGTGTAGCACTCCCAAGGATAATCCATTGTAAAGGGGGTTAGCCCTAAGTGGTGCGGACATGGGCCATCTGCACCACTCAGCCTGCACCCAGCATTGAGTCCCCCAAACTGATGCCAAAGATGCAGCTTTGCATGAGCAGTGTTGGTTAGACGGAGATGAAAACGAAGGATGGATTCAGTCATCTGAACTCTGTGCTCTCGTGGCAAGTCTGCTTCCAGTGTGTGAGGCACTCAGCCAAAAGTGCAGATGTACCACTGGCATCCAAGGCAGTGCCCTCTGAACCACCATGTTTCCCAGGCTAGAGCTATGCTCCAGGCAAATTCTTCTTTAAGCCATGCAGTGAAGCTACTAGTCCTACCAATTCTCAGCAAATAAGTTAACATTCCAAACATAACAGGTAAAAGTAATGAACATAAAGTTCATTGGGTAAAAATTTGCTGTGGTTTTGCCACTTTTTAGAAAGAATGCTGCCTCATTCTGCAAGAGAAGATCCTTTACTAAAATAAGAAAATAAATATCAAAGTTAGCAATTTCTTTTTGGTGTCTGCTATGAGTGACATGGTGAGATCAAATGCAATTACAGCTCTTCTCATTTTAATGATACATTTACAGTTATTAGCTGGCCTTATGGCTACAAATTCTTAAATGGATGAAGATTAGATGCAGCTACTTCACACTAATGTGCTCCATGTGTGCTACTGAGTCTATTTGACATCACATCCAGGTGTCTTGTCCTCTTCATAACACTTAAGACAAGCCTGAACTGAAAAGGTGATGCAAACAATAGAATGAATAAAATTGCTCTGCAGTCCTGTGGAAAGAGTTTAGAGAACAAAGATTTTCCTCTGGTTTGTGTGGTGTGGACTTGTAGCATTGCATTATTGCCCTATTTCTTAAATGCTCAGTCATTAGCCATCAAAGCTGGAAAGGTCTTTTCAATTGACTGCACAATTAAAAACAATGACAGTGCTTCATACAAATCTTAGCGTGAAATGGAAAATTCTTATTTCACTAAAGACATTTTAAAAATGTTACTAAATTTGCAGCCTCTATTTTGTTTCAACCATTTCTGTGTTAATTGTAGAACTCTATTTCATTAGGGAATAATAGTCATATCCTTATATACTTTGAACATACAAAGGTACATAAGTTGATTTATCATGTAGAATAATTCATACAGCCAAAACATTACTTTTCAGATGTTAAAATTCATAAGATAATGCAATTTCTACTAGTTAGATGAAGTAGAATCTATCAGTTCTAATACTCTGTCTTCTCAGGGCCAAGGAAAACTCTAAGAAAGCCTGTCCAGGATTGCTTTATTTAGATGACAAGCATACATATTCTAAGCACAACTGCTGTTTCTCTCTTACTGATAATCTCACCCTTTCCATTGAAGAATAAAACCCCCTACTACAAGGGTTTCTTTTATTCTGGATAGAATTAGAAACAATTCAAAGCCTTTTTATTGTTCATAAGTACACTGACAAACTCTTTATACTCACCTGGTTTTGCTTCTTTTGGCATGTTCCCAGAATGAGTAGATTCTAATTTATGTTCATGCCTATCAACTTTCTTTTTTGCTTTCCATTTTTAGATTTCCATTCCTCTCTCTTAACTGTGTTCCCTTTTCTCCCTGAGGCTAGCTGTTGTTGTGGGTTTTTTTTTAAAGAATAGGGTTTTCTCTTTCTTGCTTTTCCAAATCTTGTTTTTAGAATATCAAGTAAAAAGTAAATATTTTTTCAAAGTGTAATTTTTTTCCATCTCTTACACCTCATTTATTCAGTTCATGCTCTTTTTTAATTCTGTGAGTAGTATTAATCATTGTGGCTTTATTGTTTCACAGCTGAAAATAACCAAGCAGTGCTCACTTTCACTGGCTGACTGTTAGCTCAGTGCCTCCTTATCTGTCGTGAAGAGCTCTCACTAAGAATTTGCCTTTCTGCAGTCTAGGCAATTAGGGGACAGCCATCTCTACAGTTTGAAAATTCCAAGGGTCGTTTAATATTAGCAGCATAAGGACCTTCAAACATTTCCTTTGAGCTTGAAGTCCCTCCAGTGTCATGAGAGATAGATGCTAAAAAAAAACCCCAAATCAATGAGCAAAAAAAAATCACAACAACAAAAAGTAAGTTGGTTTATTCTTCTGTCTGACTTGCATGCACCTGATGGGACTAAAGACATCTGTGCATTTGTTAAAACTGTGGTCTGTAAAGATAAGGGGTAATTCAGTCCTCAATCATTTTTGCCTCAGGAAAGGTAATTCTACTTTTTACATGATGTGCTACCTCTGTTTCCACATTTTAATCACTGGCTCTTTTCCTAAACAGATCTTGGGCACTGACTGTAACATTCTAATCAACAGAATTCTTGCTGTATTCTAGTATTACTAACAAGATATCTTTTTTTATTCAAAATTCAGCTACTCAAGTTCTTTTTTTCTGTCACCTAGATTCCTTGGAAAGCAGGAAAAGGGAATTTTATTTTTATTTTTAATTTATTTCTGTTTTTTAATTTTTATTTTTAAAAGGATTTTTGTAATAGCTTTTCCAGTATTAGAAACTCTCATTGTGTCTTCCAGAAAAAAAAAAAAAAGAGTTGCATTCTGAATCTTGGATAGATCTGTGGTCTCTGCTGTTAGAACAGCATGATGACAGCTGCCCATCCCAATCCTCCAGGGAGACCTGCAAATATACTCAATCAGCTTTTTGCTTGTTTACTTTTAGTAAAGCTATGAGATTTTGTATGTAAGTACAGCACATTGAAGCATGTGAATAGTTTCAAGGCATTTTCTTGCTTAGGGCAAGAATAGTTAGGCCTATATTTAAATTCTTCATCTGAATGTCAACTCATACCGTGGATATGTTTTTGCATTACACCCCAACTGAACTCTGCAGAAGAGTAAAGATGCTATCCGGGAAAGAAAAAGCGAGCCAGCTGCCCAAATGCTTTCAGCTAAACAGAGAACCTGATGAATGTTTTTTGTCATATGCTATTTTGAGAATTACAACTCAGAATAAAAGAAAAGATGAATAAAAGGGACAGGACAGTGCCGCCAGGAATGTCGGTCCTGACAAGATGTGGCCCTAAGGTTATTATTGTTATCATTTTCTATGAAATTCTGTAGCAGTAAACTATTTATCATTTTCCAAAGAAATTCCTATCAACTAGGAAGCAAAAATATTCAGATGGTTGCCAGTATGCTGACATTACTTTTGTTTTATTGAGATGCGGTACCAGAAGACCTAACCTCAGTTGGTCAGTGCCATTATTTCTCTGAGTAGCCTGGATCCAGTTATCAACTCTCTCAACTCTCCATATTAATTTCCTTATCCATGAAAAAGTAAGAAATTCACCTCTTTCATAAGCTGGCTGAAGCACTAATGACACACTGGTGACCTATGCTTCAAAAGTGCAAAGTAGCTTTTTTTTTTTAGAAGTAAAGGCAACCAGTTTTCATCAACTCATGACTAGCAGAGGAAAATGTCATCTGGCTCAGTGATTTCATGGGGTGCCTGTGACCTACAGAGCCACACTAAGACATCTGTAGCTGTTCCAAAAGACACAGCACACTTTAATTACGAGTTTGATGATAAGTGCATGCTACACTCTGAAATGTTCTGAAGGCTGTCAGTGTCTGAGATTCAAAATTCCCCAGGACAGGAAGGTTTCTGGAGACAGAAGAACACAGAGCCTGTACCCACATTTGCGCTGTGCAGCTTTGGAATTTGCCTAGTATTTGACTGTGTGTTGGTAACACATGGATGATGACACATACTCCATTTCTGAAGAGGAAATTAAAAAAAAAATGAACAAAGAGAACCATAAGGGAATATCTTGTGTTTATAAGCACTGAGAACTATGGATGAAGGGAGATGTGCATGTAGAAGTTGCTAGTGGAAGTGAGTCATCCCCTGAATCCCACATCTTAGCATGTTTTTCAGAGCACTTAATAGTTACACAGTAAAATCAGGCAGTAAACAGCAAAAATCAGTAAAGAGACATGCTTTTTGTTTTCCAGCAATTTTTTACAGCCTTTGGAAAACTCACAAAAGGAGGTGTAGTTTTCTAAAGTAATAGCTACGACATGATGTGAGAAAACACATGGGTTCCCTAAAATATGAATGAAGCAAATAACACATTTGAAATAATCTCTGCACTGGTGTCAGAGGGAAAAAATCCAAATCCTCACCGAGGCCAACTATGAACTTTCCATGCTTCCAGTTTGAGATATAGCTGAGACAGAATAAACCAGAGGAGTACTCTGAAGACATTAAAACACTCAATTTTTAATCCTCAGCAATGTGGATATCTCAAACAATTCCTTTGATATATCCCAAGCTTTGAGAAAAGGTTTTCTCTAGCATAAATTCACACACAAAACTGGACTGAATAGGTGGACTGAACACTCACACCTAATTTTGCAAGCACCAGGAAAGCCCAATAATGAAAAATAATGTTATCTTTAATGAAAGTAAAACCACATGTTCTATAACATGAAGTCTGTGCCTCATTCTCAAAGGAAAATAATCATCTTAAGCGTGTTTAAACAGATCAAGGACATAACCATGCAGAAAATAACATTTCATAAAAGGCATTCTGCTTTTTCTGCCCTCCCCTTCCATTCCCTGCCTCCTGCTTCCTTCCCCCCACATCTGTAAAATTTAGATTTAGCTATAACAGGTCTATTTTAGATTTTCTCTTCCAGAATGTAATTGGAGAAGAATTTCTCACAGTCCATATTTAAGGTGAAACATGACACAATCTATCTCATTCCTGATTGCAGGACTGACCTGCATGGGTGCATTCCTCATGGAAGAAGGATCCTGAGCCCATCTGTCTGGTCCTTCAGCATGGGTAGGCATTAAAAGATTCCATGCCTATGTAGTTCTTCCCATTAATGCATCTTGTTTAAGAGTGTTCAAACAAATGTAGTGTTTCTACAAGGGATTCTGCATTCCCACACTTAAACCTAGCCCTACACCTACACCTTCACCTATGCCTTCCTGCCATCCTACAGGATGCCCAGGGCCCTAATGATATTAGGAGAAAGCAGTGTGGCTCCTCCACAGACTGTCAGCCAAATCAGCTGCCCAAGCAATCACCTGTTCAGTCAGTCTGTAGGTTTTAGCAGACGTTCAACACTTGTGCAGAGGAGCAGCTCCTTCTGCTTCCCATAGGCAATAGGGCCTTCACATTAACTTGAGTAGTCTGGTCCAGCCCAAGCTCTGCCGCACGGAGATCCTACAAATTCATCCTCCACACTGCCAGGGTAGATAGAAAGAGAGATGGCTTAGAGAAGTTTGTTTAGTCTGGGAAAAGAAGAATACAGGAAGCCATGATAACCATTTTCAAACATATAACAGGGTATCACAGAAGAAGAAAGGAGTAAATCATTCTCCCTATCCATTGGGAAGATAACAGTTAATGGGCTTATATTGCAGCTGTGGAGACATGGGCATAACTGTTAGCACAGCGAAGCACAGAAACAGACTGCTAAAGGAGAAGGGGGTCTCTATCATGGTTTTAAAAGTAGTGTAGATAAATATGTGTCAGAAATAACACAAGCACATTCCCTGGGGCTGAGGCTGGGACTACACCACCTTTCAGTGTCTCTTCCAGATCAGCTGTCTACAAGTCTACAAATACTTAATAAGCAGCAACAAATATTCCAAAAAATAAGCTCTCTTACAAAGTTTCACACATGTGTCATGCAAAGGCAAGGAAACAGCTTCAAAGACAGTGAAACATTTTTGTCCTTAGTGTGTTGTGTACACAGTGCTTGCACAGGACCGGATTCAGTCCTTCCTACATCCACTGTGTAAACAATGCTACTATGAACTGAAAATTAGAATATAAACTTTTGGGCCAAATTCTCTGCTTGTACAAACTGACCTGGCTCCAGTTACACTCCATGGACTCATGCTGGGTTTTGTTTACTGTGCTAGGGTCTGGCCATCTGACTTAAGTCTCCCCTTGACTGCCTTAGCCTTTGAATCTAGTCCTTGAGCAAGACTGACTCTACTCAGAGGGTGCAGGATCCACACAAACAAGCCAAAGTGCTTCAAGATGGCTTGAACTGTGGGTGCATTCATGGCTGTCTCTAATTAAGCAAATACAGGGAGCCAGAAAAAAATGGGCAAGAGCAGTTAAATCCAGGAAGAGGTCAACCCCGTCAGTAATTAGCAGGATAATGGATCAAAGGACTCCACTTAGCACAGGAAATATTGAGCACCTCGTCTTTATAGCTGAATCTGATAAAACTTGGGTTATACATTTTCTACTAAGTGAACCGGAGGCAGCTACAAACAGGAGGCTATTGTTTAACCTCTGTGGGAATTTCGGTTGGGTTATTGCATGCTTGATGCGCTACAGAAGAGCAGCCCTTATGCCACATACTGATGTAGGTCTAATGATCTCTTATCTTCACATCCACTGTGGTTACTCCAAAAGCAAAGAAAAATTAAAGCCTTTCAAATGGCTTTGCCTCTTAAAAAACTGCCTCTGGAATTTTGCTTGTTTAGTGGGGTTTTTATGTTTTCTTTCTCTTTTCAGCTTACAAATAAATATATACAGTGCTCTATTTTAACATGTTTCTTGTTCCAAAGGAGTAATGTACTGATTTTGTGTCACACCCTTCAAAAACTTGATCAGAAAACACCGTTTAGACAGAAAAGGTCAGAAGTAAAAATGAAAAGAGAAAAGGTCTTCAGTATCACTGTTACAATAACCCTTAAAAATTAGCTTTTAGTAAACACTGCACTACTCCAGGCCCGTTGCTACTGACACTGCAACTTCAGTTCTTTGCAACAGCTTAATTAAGTGAAAAACACACGTCATATGTGCTGGAGTCAGTCTGAATTCTGTCACCCTTTGGGTTTATGAATTGAAGTAATAAAGAAAAAGGTGACAACCAAACATCCAGAACTCAGAAATAGAAATCCTTTTGTTTGCAGAAAATTGCTGTTCAATAGATAGAGCATTACATGTTTTTCACTGCTGATTGCAGATGAAAAAAAAAAAAGTCTGCTTTTACATTTTTCCCTGGAGACACTGCTGTGTATCCACACTGGTGACTGCGACATAAACTCTCTGCGCTTTTTTTCAGTCAATGGACAGGGATAGTTCTTCCCTGGGTAAGTAAAAACACCTAAAGTCAGGCTCTCCCTCTGACCTTTTCTGGGAGGAGACTGTCTCTATCCATAGATTACACAGAATAATGTTTTCTTTCTCCTTTTAGACATAAGAAGCCTTTCATTATTGTCTCCAGCACATGATTGGGATCAGGAGCCATCTGAAGTGGATCAGCCTTATTCAGAACAGAAATTGTCTCCATCAGTAACAAATTCACTGTAGAAGACATGATTTTCTCTTGCTGCTCCCTCCTTCTTACAGGACATCTGCCACCACTGAAAGATGCCTTCCTGAGTTTATAGTATACTGCATTCTGGATACTTGAAAAGGGTATGGGGAGCCAAACTCAGTCTCAGATAATTTAATGGAGTGTTTCCATTCCCTAACAAAGCTAGACCTGCCTCAGCAGCATCAGAGCAAAGGTGTCTGCAGCAGTGCTCTGACTGTACACAGCATATTCACAAACTCTTTTACTGCCCTAAAGCTCTGATTTTTCACTGTGAAGTAAAGGCTTCCTATGTTTTATGGGCATTAGAGTGGAGCACAGTTTCTAATCAACAATTACAAAAAAGAGAAGCGGGGGAAAGGAAAGATCACGAAAGTCAATTACCGCCAAAAGCTTCCATAGCAACTAAACTGACTACTTCTTTTCTTTTAAGCCTCCTTATAAATGCTGTAAGCACAAAGCACCCAGGCCTCCCTACAGCTCGTTGGTGCCAAGTGGATTAGGCTGGCAGAGACTGTGCTGGTTTAATCCCCTTTAATGCCTTGCACCTTCAGTCTGATGAGCAGCCAGGCCCTTTGGTTCCAGCTCCACACTGAGCTCATCAGCGATAATGGCTTATCGTTGCCATCATTAATAGGAAGCTGCTTTTCCCTGTACTCCAGGCCTTCATCCCGTTTAAGGGAACTGAAGAAAAATACAAGCTTTCACTGAAATTTTCCTACTCCTAACAGCTCAGCTGCAAGTTGCCTAGCAAAGGGTAGTAGTAGCGTTTATGCACATTGCCCCTGAAAAGCGTAAATGAAAACTTGGCAATAAAAGCCCAATTCCCGGCAAGTCCTTGAAGAGTACTTTTCACACAGCAGCAAGATGGCATTCATTCACATCTGAAGTGTATCCCACTGGAATTCAACACCAAGTAGTATTTCACAGACTTTTCTGTACTCAGGGTGGGACAGGTTGGATTATACTTGTGCTCTTGGAAGTAGTGGGAAAGAGGGGATAGGAAGGGTGGGGGTCCCTGGGCTCACCACACAGCGTGGCCTGGCTACACTGCACAAAAGCCGCTTCCACTGCACTTTTTATTCCTATTACTGGGACAGAAGCAGAAATTGCAAATCACAGGAAGTTCAGAAGAAGTACTGGTAAATACTGGACACCTATCCTCTGCCCAGAGGGACAGAGAGCGAAGAAGCATAACACTTAGCCCGTTCTGGGGAAAGGGACAAACTCTGTTTACCACTCAGCTGGACTCCTGCAAACCACCATTTCAAAAGCAGTTCGGTTCACAATTTGTTTGTAGATTTGTATGCCCTAGTATCTATTGGTGTGTTGGAGTACAAGATCCATTGTAACGCATGGTAGCCACCATCACTCCTGCTAGTGGCAAGGTCCTCAACACTTAGCTAACTTTGTGTTTTAGTATGAGAACTGATGACACAAGAGGACAGTCCATGCTCCATGGATGGCAGCAACTGTAGAATAATTTCCACAGGCAAGGCATTAGGAACCCCTTATCCCAAGCTCTGTCTCATAGGACTTCTCTGATGGAGTCCAGCCTGCAGTTGTCCTCCTACTGTCACTATGAGCATGGAGAAGAAGTCATGAAAGCAAAAGTGCAAAACAGGCAGAAGTATCCAAATAAAACCTAGCTGCACAGAGTGGTAATGGGATGAATTTGTCCTCTTATTTTGAGTTGTCCCATCAGTAACATTCAACAAAGCTGTCTCTAACAAGATCTGTAAAAAAGACCTATGGTTACTTGCAAAAGTTATGAGTGATTCAGAAGACAAAAAGACATACTGCATATTTCACGAGAAAAAAATAGCTTTTAAACAGATGAACCGTTCTGCAAGTCATGTTAAGAGACATTTGAATGTCTTAATTCCTTAGCCCTTATTTTTCATTGTCACTGGTGTAATGTCAGCCTTTTCACACACAGATATGGAAAGTAATGTCCCATCATGCTATGAAAAGGAAAGTTTTTTCTTTGATATATGTTATCAGATATCCTTTGGTATTAGTTATTAATGGAAAAGAGTAAATCTTTATTATCGTAAGAGAGACTGAGAACCTCTCTAAGACGTAGAAAATTTTGCAAGCCAAAATCCTGTTCTCTCTTACAACAGTAGCTTCATCACTCTGACGGGGCACGTTTGAGCGCTATGGTTTTAAACAGTGCTGGCATGACAGGGTTATCTAGCAGATGAATATCAGGACTGGTTTTTGTACTTGCTGTCAAAGTCGCTTACTTTTTTTTAACAATCCTCAGAATGACTTTGATAGCAAGCATAACACTCATCCCTAACATTCACCTGCTGGATATTTCTGTACTGCTGGCAGTGTTTAAAATCCCAGAAAACTCTTTGCTATCAGAAATATTACCATGTTGTTTATATATTCGCATAAAATCTTTGCTACAGTATTTACTGATGAAGTCAAACATAAACCAGAAGTTACTTCTTGCCTTTATTGCTTGTAGTTCGCATGTAACTTTGTCCAAATTTAGCCTAAAGTGCCAGAAATAGCACAGAATAGCAGTGTTGTGAATCAGGCACATTATCTTATAGAATGCAGCAGAAGAGAGGAAAGCTTCACTATTAGGATAGATGGAAATATTTTTTCCCCTGTTTAACAAGGTAAAGTCCAGAAAAACACTACAGACTCTGAAAGAGAGAAAGCAGACTGATAAATCAGCAACAAAAAAACGTATGCCAGGAACTGGTCTTCTGGATGCCAAGAGCTGCCAGCTCTGCCTGGGTGATCCCTGCTTGTGTGTGCTGTATTTGGCTGACCGCACAAGACTAATCACAGCTGCTGCTAAAAGCAGTGTGGAAGAAGATGGCTGGCAGGGTACGCGTGGGAGGCAGTGGAGGCCAGGCTGTTTCAAAGTGAGAAAATCTTAGAAGTGCCTTGCTAGGCTCTGGGGTGGGGCAATGCCGCAGCTGTCCTGCATACCAGCCTGACCCATCCCAGAGCATTCTGTATTGCCCTGTGGCTTCGCTGACAGTAGGGCACAGAGCCATAGTAAACTTGACTTTGAGTGAGCAGACAAGTTGACAGCTGACAGTGGAAATTACGCTGGTAACACAGCAGCTACATGGAGTTACTGGGCTGTTGTTGCTAGGACATAATTTCCTTAGTTCTACAAGCTCCCGAGCATCTAGTTTTCAAAACTTCCACAAATGTGTGGCATTAGGATTCAGTTCATCTAACTATTGTCTAGGCTAAGCCATGCCTATGTTTCTTTTATAACCGGTAGTGGTACATTTGTTTTGTTTTGTTTTGTTTTGTTTTTAAACACTCTGTTTTAAGAAAAAATGAGTTAACCTCAGGATGAACTTTTCTATATTTATTTACTAGAGAAAAAACCAAGAAGACTAGCTAAGACCATGAATGGGACCAGCTCAGGGCTAAAAATGCCTGTATTTTGGTATCTGTATATCATTGCCTACATGTGTCAGGAGGCTAAGCTCTCATCATAATCAAGGATAATCTAGTCAATACAGTCATTAAAGCCCTGGGAACATGTAAATTCATTCTGAAATAGTGATGGCTCAGCTGAATTGCTCTCTAGGTTGCACTGATGGTAACAACAAGTTCTCCTGTACCTGTAAGGGGAGCTTGGACACATTAACTTCTTGCAGGCACTTACAAATCCTATTCTGTGAGCTCATTACCACCACAGAGGCTTCAACCTGCAGACAGCCAAAGTCACGTGACATGAATCCCATCTCAGACACTTGTATTGCACGAATCAAAGTGTATGAAGAGAAATACAGAAAGATTCCATCTCCTCATGCACATTCATTGACTTGAGTGAAGTTACTCTGATTCAATCAAGTGGAATTCATAAATTATTAAGTTGTACTGTCACTACGTGCTTGGGAGTGAGGGACGCTTGCCTGGTCACAGAATGGTGTCCTTGATTCTCAGAATGAGAAACAGCAAGGCCCGTCAAGTTCCTCTAGTCTGAAATAAATTTCCCTCACGGAGACTCAGTGTCTTCCATAACACGGCCTGAGCAAACATCCAGCAGAGGAGAAATCCTGTTAACTTCAAACAGCTATGGATGAAATTCCCAGTTCGTGTGTGTGACCTATGGCAAACCAAAGTGTTTGTCACCTCAGCAATTCAGATAAGTTTCTAAGAGAGGACCAAAGGAGGATGTCTTCTTGAAGGACAAATTATCTTGAATCCGCTTTATTTTTCTGGATGAAAAATTCCTGCCCCACAGGACCTTTGGCCATAAAACAACAAGAAGGACATAAAACATGAAATGGATTTCTTTCTGTCTTTATTGAAACATGATCGCTTTGTTAATAAATCTCTTTTTTGAATGGGAATGAAGACATACTGTGTGGTCTGTAATTACCATGATCAGTCAGCTTCCAATCTTCCACAAAGCTAGGGGTTTATTTGTGGGGGCATTTTTTGCTGATATTCCTGTGCATAGTTTGAAGGTCAAATTCAACAGTGTAGGGCATGGGTGCAACCACATTAGCTTCACTCTGTCTTTAAGCATTTGACTCTGAGCCTGTATAATATAACTCTGAACACTTTCCTCAGCTCAGAGTGGAAAGAAAGTTGCTTTAAGGGGTTCTTTGTAAATCGCACACTTCTTTGTGCTCCATGGCTTGCTCCCTAGGAAAGCTCTACTGCCATAGGAAATGAAGATCTGTTTTTAATGGAAAAAAGTTATGAAGTCAATGTAAACTCCTTAAAATTGCTAAAGGTTAAAATAAATGTGGACTTTATGTCTCTAAACTGCTTTTAAATATTTGCCATAATTGTGTTGTCTTTAACATTGTATGGATTGACCTTGTATGGATTGCATTAATGTGTTTCAATATGTTTATAGGTTCCTAAAGATCTGAGCAGTCAGAGCACGTGAATCAGACCCTGAGCTCGCTCTTCTGACGCATAGGACAGCACGGTTGCCGGTCAGAAAACACAGGGTACTTCAGGCATATTTCCTCATTTGACTCGAGACAGCAACAGGCTACAACAAAGACAAAATAAGCCATTTAGGGTTGCTGTGAAACAAGATTTGACTGAATAGAGGCACAGATCTCTCATTAAGGCCTTTCAATCACCTTCGTTCTGCGTTTGTGGTCGTCATTAGGGCCTGTGGGCTGGGTGCCATTTTCGAAGAGTGGGAGACTCTTAACTGATGAAGTCCTCTGAACAGGGGGCTAAGCAACGTCTCAGAGCTGCCGGCTCCAGCACATCACTGAAGCTCCTTTCCCCTTCCCCGTGCCCACCATGTCAGACAGGGCTGCTGAGTAAGCCAAGAAATCTGGCTGCAGCTGCAGCCTGGGGGCACCAGGCAATAGCGAGGCTATGAACTGATGTCGAACTGCATAAACACAACTCACAGCCCAGGCTGTGGGGGAGGTGGAAATAGGAATTAATTGTGAATCGTGAGCTCAGTGTGCATGCATGAATGCTCAGACCTGAATGACTTCCACAACCGCGTTTCAGAACATGTCAAGTGAGAAGGGAAAGACTTCTCCTCCCCAGTCTTCAATATACTTTAAAGTTTTTATTATTATCTGACAGCTCAGTTACAGTTTGCCATTGAAAAGCTTTGCATTGCATTACAGAGAGTTGGCACCTAAAGGTAACAATTAGCCTTATTCAGTAAAATACCTACATTCCACAGAATCGCAGACAAGTCACAAACAAAACCTATCAGTGGTTTTGATCACATAATTCATGTATATGGGCTGTGTTTGCAGATAAATCTTGCCTGAAAAAATTCTTCTGCATGAAAAGAGCGTGTGTAAAATGGAGACAATAAATGAGAAGACGTGTTGAACAGACTCACTGATTCATTTATTTGTTGTCAGATTTTTGCATACTTTTTACTCAAGTAAATCTCAATATTTCAGAAAAAAGGAGGTTTTAAAAAATATTACTTTTCCAGCATCCACAGAGAGAAAGAAGAAAAAATTCTGCCTGTCTAGAAATCCATTCACACAATTTTTCCTCTGTCCATCCAAACTGCCTATGATTACATAGGCACCACTGTTTCTGAAGTGTGCATGATAAAAACCCTCTGTTTTATGCAAAATTATATATTTGGTTATGACTTCACACAGGCAGAGAGGTAAGGAAGGTGGTGAACACTCTGGGCCAGGTCAACTTTCAGACACTTCATGTAAAGATTAAATCTTAGAAAACTCGCTTTTCTGCTTCACAAACTGCCATTTATCAGGGTACCTTTTTAACAGAGCTCCCCTAACTTTGTTAAATATTTGTTATTTGAAAAAAAGAAGCTCCTAACTGCATAGGCTACACTGAGCTGTGGGATATGGGACAGCATATGGGACCATACTTGTGGGTACAGCAGTCAGGACCTGCATATATAAGGTACTATGTGTCTTATGTACTTGCTGGTCCCCATTACTAGTAGCACTTGAGCAAACCAAATTTAACAGTCTTACATAAAAGGTAAAAACTCCAGGAAACCCAGGAAACCCATGAAACCCACTGTACTAGACAGTTAGAGTGCATCGTAACCATGAGAGCTTTACCTCAAGCTAACCTCCACAGTGGCGTAGTCTGTACAAATCCACTCAATACCCTGGACCTTTCCTCGTATTTAGTCCAGGCTGAAATCTGTGATTCCAGATTTTTGTTAATTTATCATAAGAGCTGAAGGAAAGGAAGCTGAAAAGTGTCTGCGTGTAATGCAAGCCCACCTCTGGTTGTCATGCTTTCCATTGCTGCTTTCACCTAAATGAAATGTAACATGGTTTGCATATCAGCTCTTTAGACTTGTGGAAACCTTTGAAAGTAGACTTTCAGTATCCGGGTCCGTTACTCACACAGGTCCTACTCCCAACCTCTCCTACCTTCCCCGTGCATGCACAGTAGAATACGGAAGTAGAGCTAGAAACAGAGACAAAATTATAGATACCTGGTAATTCATGGCAAACCTGTTCGTTTAAGGCAATTGTAGTTTTATGGACCTTGGCTTAAAGCCTCATTGATGATGTGGTGTGAAGAGAGAGAGAATGTTCGTTTTGCATGGCAAAATTCCATAGGCAGGATTTGAGGGTAGGACAAAAGCATTGCTTTCTCTCAAATAATCTGACAGTTCGAAAATTCATGTGGCTGTATTCTTTAGCTATTTGAACTTTTCTCTCCCTTCTGTTTTCCACCTTTTCACGTAGACCTGCCTTTCTAATTCATTTGCCGGCTTCCATGACGGCCTTCTGTGCAGCCTGCTCTAGGTGACTCTGCTTCGGCAGTGGGATTGGACTAGATGACCCACAGAGGTCCCTTTCAACCCCTAACATTCTGTGATTCTGTGATTCCTTCCTCTGCAGAGAGTGGGAAAGCCACAAAAGCAATGCAAAATGTCAAATGTTTCTTTATCCGTAAGGGAGCCATTTAACCAGGAAGCAGAGGCATGGCCAATGTATGCAAATAGTCTCCTACAAGAATTCAGAGACCCTTAGTGCTTGGTGGGATGGGGGTGCCCTGCCTTGGCTCTGCTGGTTTGAACATTGCAGAGTCAGGTGGCTGTTTGGAGGAACTGCCCTATAGATTGCAGTGCTTGGTCTTGGCGCTTTTCTGTCCCAGGATACTGAAGGCTCATGGGATAGAGAAACTTTCCCTTCTAGACTAGATTGAGCGTGTCCATGCTCTCATGTGAAAAAAAAAAGGATCATTTTCACTGCCGTATGCCGTGTGCTGATACTCCCCAAGGTCTGTTCCCTATACCATGTTGTTTAGCACAGAATAAAACTCAAGGCCCAGCCTCCTACATACGTGGGATTGTTGGAAACCAAGAAAAAACAACGCTTTAGGGTGTCTAAATTACAAGTGCATGAGATACAGAGAGACAGATTAGTAATTTTGATGATAGTAAAACTCATGCCAGTCCAGGCATTTATGCAACATGAAATTAAATTCTGGCCTCAGCCATTTCATAGTAGCTGTGCAATCAGTTACCAGCATAAGAACAACCCTATCTAGTAATGGCAACCATAAGGAGTAAAACACACTTTGAGGAACATCTGAAAACCACATTCAATACTCAACAACTTTTTATTACAACATTTTAAATTTGCATTATCTGCTCACTGGTTATGAGGCCTTTAGGGTATTCTTCTCTCACACTGTCAAGATTTTTCTCTCTGCCTACAAAGTTGAGCAACTTTTTTTAATTTGGATTTTGAACAGTAGAAGGAAAGATTCTGAAACAGTAAAATCACTGACTAGTGTTACATAGTTAGAAAGCATCACAGAAGCTGGAAACAATCTGTATAAATGTATGTGTAATATCCTTATTAATATACAAGCCTTACCTTCATTCATCGAGTTAATCTTTCCTTGTTCTGATCTATCCTGTTCTAGCTAATTTCAACCTGTCACAGTTTTTAGATCACAGAGAGCAAAAGGAAGGCAAACTGGTGGAATGTGTGTCAGAACTGGCATGCATGCCAGAATATGGCATTTTGTGTGACGCAAAAGATTTTGTCACCACTGGCTTAAAGACTCATCCAAGCCTACTGGTGTGTGTCAGTGGCTACTACTACCTTGTAATAGTGGAAGCTAACATAGAAATGAATAGAATATAAATTTACAATAGAAACATGCAAAATGAGACCATAACTGAGCTACTTACAGTTACCACAAACTGGGAAGGGGAAGAACAGAATTGTGTAGAATTTCCTTGCTGATCTACCCCAAATATTGGCACAACAAAAACCATTCCTCCCAGAAAGCTGGTGCCATTTCTGCAAGCGGTAATGTTATCAATGCTTCTCGAGTCCATCATCCTTATGCCGTGCCTTACCTCTGAACCTTAGTTTCTTGGAGGCTGCAAGTGTACCAATGCACTAGGTAATCACAATAGTTACTTGTCTACTTGTATCACCTAGAATCAAAGTACAATTTATTTAACAGTAACGCAAAATTATTCTGAGCTGAGGAGAAGGACTTGGGGGTACTGGTGGATGAGAAGCTCAACACGAGATGGCAATGTGCGATTGCAGCCCAGAAAGCCAACTGTATCCTGGGCTGCATCGAGAAGCATGGCCAGCAGGTCGACAGAGGGGATTCTGCTCCTCTGCTCTGCTCTCCTGAGAACCCACCTGGAGTCTTGCATCCAGCTCTCGAGCCCTCAACATAGGAAGGACACGGACCTATTGGAGCGGGTCCAGAGGAGGGCCACGAAGATGATCAGAGGGCTGGAGCACCTCTCCTATGAGGACAGGCTAAGCGAGTTGGGGCTGTTCAGCCTGGAGAAGAGAAGGCTCCGGGGTGACCTTCTAGCAGCCTTCCAGTACCTGAAGAGGGCCTACAGGAAGGATGGAGAGAGACTTTTCACAAGGATGTGTAGTGATAGGACAAGGGGGAATGGCTGTAAACTAAAAGACGGCAGATTTAGATTAGATATTAGGAAGAAATTCTTCACCATGAGGGTGGTGAGGCACTGGCACAGGTTGCTCAGAGAAACTGTGGCTGCCCCCTCACTGGAAATGTTCAAGGCCAGGTTGGATGGAGCTCTGAGCAACCTGGTCTAGTGGAAGATGTCCCTGCTCATGGCAGGGGGGTTTGAACTAGATGATCTTTAAGGTCCCTTCCAACCCAAACTCTTCTATGATTCTATGGTTCTATGAAATTAAGTTCCTCCAAATGGTGATGTTTGTAAACACTGAACATCATGCTTTTTTGAAATAAGGAAATTTCCTAACAAACAGATCAGTTGTTTCTCTTCTTCATTTCAGAGTTTCCGACGATTTGTTTCTCTGCTTGCTGCTGCCTTCGTTCTTAATACAGATTTTAAAGCAAGAATTCATGTTAAATGTTTTGTAGCGAGCATGCAAAGACTTATATTCTTGTTGCCCCAAGTTCTTGGGAGTGAAAACATGAAATATCTTTTGACTACCCTTAATCTGCAGTTTTTAATTCTGGTGGAGCAACAGAATAACCTAACAGCCTCAAATTCAGATGCTCTCTTTCATCGACTAACAAATGGTCAATCTGCTAAGAAAGCATATGCCAGTCTGTCTGTATTGCACTCCACTCGTGCCCTGCATACAGGTAGGAAGAAGCAGTCTTGTATGTCCCAGTGTCTTAAACATTCAATCAATAGAGAAGTCCATTCTGCTGTGGAAAAGCCCGTGGGCACTAAAAAGATTCATGTTTCATTAGGCTGACAGCTGATCTTCATAGCCTAAGATTTTTATTCTGGACCAGTATAAGTAATGCCTGTAAAACACAGCATCACCTAACGTTTGCTGGGGTGCCTGGGGAAGTAATCTGCTGAGAAAAAATTCAAATCATTCATTTTTGTGCAAAGATGCATTTATTACACCAGTGCATCGGATCAGAACTTCCCATATTTGATTTTGTTTTCCAGTCGAAGCTTGGTTAATTTACACTGTCATCATAATTTCTTGAATGTAATGGTGTCATATCATTTTTTATCTCTCAGCAAGTTTCTAGAGGAAATTAGGTTTAATTTTTGGTGTTTTAGCATTTTTCCAGATTGTTTATGATTTTTCTCAGTTTTGCAAAAATCAAACCCCAAGACATTACAGAAGCAATTATGTTTGCTTGTGTACATTCTTTAAGGCTTTTGCTTTTACTTATTTATTTGCCCGTGTAACTCTGTTACATCTGAATAGCATAAAACTCATCTCTGGAGCCCATGTGAAATGAGATACCTCCCTTCTTTTGGCCAGGGAAAAAATATCCCATGGGGCATGTGTTTATTTTGACATTACTTGAACTCCAGATAAGCAATCTCAGAGTGCACAAGTATCTGCATTTCCTCTTATGTGTACTTACAGGAATTATTGAATGTTTGATAGTCAAAGCATGCAGTCACTAAGGTGATACATAGATTACATTATTTAACCAAAAGGATGCTTGTCATGGTAGAGTACCAGGAAAAAAATATTGATACCAACTTAAATCTTTCTAACAACTATAAAGGCCTGTTTAAATGAGTCTTTCCTAAGACCGTCAGTGTCACAAAGAGAAAAGTACCGCTGCTGTAGTTCTTTATAAGTGCCTCATCCTTCAGTAGTAATGTTCTCAGTATTTGCTCAAAGGGAGTAGGCATACAGATGACTAGCAAATGGATAACTCTTCTCAAACCTGCTTTCATGAAAGACAGATACAGTAAGAATTGTAATATTTGTTGCAGGATTACAGTGTTCTGGAAAATGATCAATGGGCATAATCAAACCAATTCCAGTGAACTTCTCAACCCAATGCAAATCTTGATGCGATGTTATTCAAGGGGTTTCGGCTTTATTTAAAGAACTTCCCCAAAATAAAGGATTATTTTGTACATCTCAGCAGACCAAGTTGCTGACATAACAGCCCTAAAACTGCCAGATGGTATCAGATATTCATCATTGCTCAGTTAGACAGAATTAGACCCTAACATTTATACACAACCCAGAAAAATACCAGCACGCTTCACAGATGACAAGAAGGTTCATCCCAGTATCCCTGAAATGGCTGAAAAGTCCCATTGTTACAAGAAATAATGTTTTTTTTCCCTCAGGATGCTCAAATTTGAGGGAGAGGAATTTCAAGGCCTGGGAAGAAAGCAAGTGGATGTATGTCAACAGCTTTGTTATAATCAATTTTTTGCACTTCAGACCCTATCGCATTCTTTCACCCCTAATAATTAATGTGCTGTATGATCCACATTTCAAGCTTTCTCCTCTGTCCATGGCTCTTGATATCTCAGTTCATCGTGTAATAGGGTGCCATCACTTCAATTTGAAGGTAAAATGATCACAGCAACAAACACTGGACAGAAGTGAACCATCTAACAGAAGGCTCCTGTGTTGTCTAAAGTGGTTGTTTCAAAGAATAACCTCTGAAAATGAGATGTAGGCCTCTTTCTGCATCTGATATACGCTGGTTTATAACGTCATGCTCAGAAGGCAACATTAATTTCATAGTCGTCTTCTTGTTTTTCTTTTTTTATTGCCTTGCTAATCCCCCCCTCTCTTCCCTTGTTTCCTGTAGCTCTTGGTTTATTTGCACTCATCTCAGATTTTCTTTGCACAGGTCCCAACAGTACAAATTTCTAGCACATAACTGGACCTCCTACTTGTTTCAATAATGCTGATAAAGTTAATCTACTTAAATGGGTTAATCAACATCAAAAAAGGTAATTCTACCTTTCTGAATAATTATGTAAGGGATGAGATTACTTCTTAGTGTCAGCAATTTGGGGGCCTCCACTTTTGCTTTGTTTCTGTTTTTTATGAAGTCTTTAAAATGTCTTTATAAAGACATTTTCTACCTGTATTCTTTTAAAAATAGAAAGAATCAAATATTTACTGGTGGTATTCAAATGACTTGAATTTGTTTGTCTAGAGGTCAAGTTCTTAGTCTAAACTAATTGTCCAAAAGTCAACAGATAGACCAGCTGCAAAGAGTTACTCTACCAATCTTAGATGTTTATCTTGAGAGGACAAATGGCTGTATAGAGATATAAGTCTCTGTTAACAGCAGAGGCTAACTTAATGAGTAGTTTAGCCTAGATGGCTAATTTCAGTTGATGAAGTTCAGAGAAATAACAGAATATCTCCCTATGTGTCTGCCTGTCTCCTGCCCCCTACACGTTTGACTGTATTATTAAAATCCATCATGCTATTTTCTGAGAAAAACTTCTAGAAACTGTGTTGAGTTTGCATGGCAAGGTTTTAGTAGTGGGGTGGGCTACAGGGGTGGCTTCTGTGAGAAGCTGCCGGAGGTTTCCCCTGTGTCCAATGGAGCCAACACCAACTGGCTCCAAGACAGACCCACCACTGGCCAAGGCCAAGCCCATCAGCGACAGTGGTAACTCCTCTGGGATAATGTATTTAAGAAGGGCAAAAAAACCCTGCCGAACAGCAATTGTAGCAGGAGAGAGGAGTGAGACTATGGGAGAGAAACAACTCTGCAGACACCAAAGTCAGTGAAGAAGGAGGGGAAGGGGGTGCTCCAGGCGCCGGAGCACAGATTCCCCTGCAGCCCATGGAGCAGACCATGGTGAGGCAGGCTGCCCCACTGCAGCCCATGGAGGTCCACAGTGGAGCAGATATCCACCTGCAGACCATGGAGGACCCCACGCCAGAGCAGGTGGATGCCCAAAGGAGGCTGTGACCCCGTGGAGAGCCTGCGCTGGAGCAGGCTCCTGGCAGGACCTGTGAACCCCTGGAGAGAGGAGCCCACGCTGGAACAGGTTTTCTGGCAGGACTTGTAACCCCATGGGGGACCCACACTGGAGCAGTCAGTGAAGAAATGAAGCCCATGGAAGGGACTCATGCTGGAGCAGTTCATGGAGGACTGTCTTCCGTGCTCATGTTGGAGCAGGGGCAGAGTGAGAGGAGTCCTGTCCCTGAGAAGGAAGGAGTGGCAGAGAGAACGTGATGAACTGACTGTCACCCCCATTCCCCATCCCTCTGTGCCACTCAGGGAGGGCAGGTAGAGAAATTGGGAGTGAAGTTAAGCCTGGGAAGAAGGGAGGTGTGGGGGAAAGGTGTTTTTAGGTTTGTTCTTATTTCTGACTATCCATCTCTGTTAATAATAGGCATTAAATTAAATTAATTTCTCTGAGTCGAGTCTGTTTTGGCCCTGATGATAATTGCTCTGTAAACTTCCTGTCCTTGTTTTGACCCTCAAGTTTTTCATCATATTTTCTCCCCTGTCCTGTTGATGGAGGCGGAGTGATAGAGCAGCTTGGTGGACATGTGGTGGCCAGCCAAGGTCAACAGACCACAGTAACTCAGTTGATTTTCTTCCCTTGGTAGTGGCCATCACAAATAAACCAGCATTTATCTTTGGTAGCCACACATTGGTATGTGATCTCAGAAGGACAATCTCAAGTATGCGGAGAAGAAATATTCTTTCAGATATTCTAGTGTAGTTGTGCAAGTGAGGAAAACATTAATTCTTCAGTGATGATACTTCTAAGCTTTTTGTGAAATCTAAGGAGAATTCAAAATTTACCCAGTAAGGTCAGTGAGTTGTATTTTTGCTGAGAAGGGATTACAGAAAACTACAATGAAGTTGGAGAAAGCTGATAATTCAAAAGAGCTATGTTTGAAAAGAGCTGAAATGAATGTTTCTTTTAGACCATATCACCAAACTCAGAACTTTATCACTAAAGTTGACAATGCCATTCCTTCAGTTTTTCTTGAAAGGCTTCCAAATAATTACTTCATAGCCGATATTATATTTCACTACCTCATCACTTCATGCTTGTTCTGAAATAATTGCAAGAAGTACACTTTACCATATATTATTATCTGATGATATACTTAACAACTGACATGCAAGTGTGGTGCCTAATGCAAGGTAAGCAGGTACTTGCCTGAACGAGCTTTCTCCATGTGCCTGCTGAAGAATGGAATGCAGATGGCTCTTTGCTTCCTCCTCAAAAAGCTGCAGCTCTGTAATCCTTACATTTCAGTTCTTTACACGGACACACAGGAGACAGAGCAGGCAAAATACACTACCCTAAGTAACTACGCACTTATTAGTATAAAATCCTAGAATTACAAGGCTGAGTTTCTGAACACCACATTGCTAGTAAGATACTGAGCAGCTGAAGATTGGTCAGAAGAGCAATATAAGAACGATGAAGAGAGATAGGTGGAACTCTAGGAGAAATCTGAATAGTTTGGCTGAGGAATGACTAAGAGTAGGAAATTATAAACAACTCAAAATATCTAAATGTTTGCAATATCAAAAAAGGTAGAAGGATTAGTATGGTGGTATAGAGGATAACTGAAAGTAAAAGGATGAACTTAGGTAAAGGAGGAGGTAGGCAACCATCTTTAGTGTTCCTGCCAATAAGTTCTGCTGAGGTATGCCTCAATCTTCAAAAGCCACAAAAATAAAGTGAAAAACACACCCTAGAAATTATATTAAATTTGTAAATTCTTTAGTTAGTAAGATAGTCTAAGAATAAAAATAAAATAAACTTGGAAATTGTAAACCTTAAATATGTATTATACATCTTATAACCCACCCAGCTATCTATTTATATTTTAAGAAGTGATGTTAGTACAATTTCAAAAATTCAAGACAGTAAATCAGGCAGCAGACAAACATAGTGTGGAGACATGGGATAGATCTGAGGGCAGAATTGAAGATGTGAATTTCAGAGAAGGTATAATGTGATGGATGATGCTTCGGGATTATCATAGATGGCTTAGATAATTTATCTTCTGAATTTGTGTAAAGAAGGAAGAAGCAAATACTGTAGCTTAGAAGCCCACAATAATCAATAGAATAGAATAGAATAGAATAGAATAGAATAGAATAGAATAGAATAGACATTAGGAAGCATTTCTTTACTGAGAGGGTGGTCAAACACTGGAACAGTCTTCCTGGAGAGATGGTCAATGCCCCAAGCCTGTCAGTGTTTAAGAGCCCTTCGGAAAATGCCCTTAATAACATGCTTAAACTTTCGGTCAGCCTTGAAGTGGTCAGGCAGTTGGACTAGATGGTCATTGTGGGTCTCCTCCATCTGAAATAGTCTATTCTATTTGATTTGATTCAACAGAATTCTAAACATTGTATGAATTTTAGGAGATATGTCATAATATGCAACCATCTTAACTATACCTTCTGCCAGCACACTACAACACTGCCCTTTACAAACAAAATTAACCACTTTTCACCTGTCTCCCTTCATCCTTGTCCTCACTCTGTGGCATGCATAAGCAAGTCATCCCACCAGTAGTCCAGTCACCCTATGTGCTTCTCCTCCTTCACAATTCTCAAAACTTCAGCAGCATGAGGAAGATCATCTTTGCTTCCCACAAACTCAATCCATTCAGTTTACTTCTAGTACAGCCTGTCATAATCAAGGTTAGGTTGACCAGGTGCTACTACAGAGAAGGCACTTTGCCCTTCAGTACTATCCAGGAGTGAGACAGAGTAGAATATCCAGCCAAGGAGTGATAAAACACAGATTAGGTGACCGATAGCCAAGATGGACAGCACCAGTTACATATAATGTGCATAAATAATGTATATATTATTATGTTTTCCAAGATGACTAATTGTACTCTTAAGGATATTAAAAACATTTACTGATATTAGGACAGGATTATACATTTACTAATCCCAAACAAGATGATTTATTCATAATGATTCATAAAAAAATAATTTATCTGGGTTGAGTGAGTCATAATACTTTAGATCCTATCTCTGGACAGATCTCGAGAAATCTCCCTAATACAGATTACTAAGACTAAGAAAGGGGCAGTGACTCCCTACACTTACATTATTTCAACTGTTAGCGAAAATAGTTTTTCAACTGTGAGCTTTCAGGCCTTTCTATTGCAGATGTTAGACAGCCTTTGATGCCACCTTCTGGTTTTACTAAACTTGTGTAGCTCTGCACCAGCTGAGCCACACACTGTAGCTGTCAAGCTGTCATATACACAAATTTTACCAAATTCCTTGTTTGTTGTGCATATAATGCAGCAGCAGGTTTCTAATTATTCGCTTTGTTTTTGTCGTCACTTGCCCTCAGGATAGGAAGTGTCCTTTTCAAACACAGGCAACCAGAGAGAAAAAACCCATGACTTTAAATCTTACCAGTCATCTCAAAACAGAATATATGAACAGTTTAAACTTTACTAAGCTCTGAAATTCATCTGCATGACAAAAATCTGTGATTGTTCTTGCAGACAAGCAGTTACGTTTATTAGAAATAAATAAGCATGCTCTTCTTGCATGTCTGTATGTAAACATTTCTTAGTATGGACTTTATTTTGAAGATAATATTTAAGCAGATAAGCTAACAATGTTGTATTTAATTAACTGTAACAGTAGAAGGCAGTCGCCTCTAACCATTGCGTGAAGGAGGAGAAGAATGTATTGCAGGGGCACCTCTCAACTCTAATTCACTGATCTGAACACTAGCCAGTTGCTACATTTGTAATTCCTGCTACATGAATAAATCTAGTATGTAGCATATGCATTTTAAAGTTTTTTTTTAATTGCTCATGTTTTGCTTTATGCCAAAATACTAATTTCTAGTAAAAATACCCAGAGCTTCTGTTCCTAGCTGAAGAATACATTTTTGCACTAACAAATGGTGTGTTTTGCTAATTGAAACTGTCCCTGATCTGAGCAGCAATATACATGCCCAAAGGAGTTGGGGCCTGGGCTCCTGGTGCTGATGCCCTGGCTCATGCTGTGCTTCTGGTGGACTGGAAGCAGAGCGCTGCTCCCTGCCCTGAGATATGTGTGTGTGGCATTATGCCCAATCTATCAAGTGCTAACCCATGTTTCTACTGCAGAGAGAACTTACTACAGTTGTGATTCAACTTGCAAGACAAGCCAGGCTTGATTCATTGAACGACGCATTGCTGTTGATTATTAGTGTTCTGCCCGCTAGGCATCAGGGTGCTGCCACAGCCCAGGGAAGAGCTACTGCAAAATTCACCTGAAACACTACCAAGCAAGTTGCTACTGTTGTCAGCCTGGGCTTTCTCCAAACAGTAGAGCTAATGCTTTTAATTCTTAGAAATGATGTGGAGTCTTCAGTGTTATAACTCCACAGTATATTATGTAAGAAAATGGTTTTATTTTTTGCTGGTTGTAGAGGATTGCCTCTTATGCATAGCATAAATACAGGACATGTTCTCCATGTCTCCCACAGTATGAATGAAAACAACTATTTCTTAGAGATAAGGGTGTGGGATTCAAGGAACATGGTATGGAACTATAAAACAAGGTAGATAAGAGTTTTAAAATTCTTGTACTTCACTAGAATTTGTGTAAACTTAGAATGAAGTTTATCTCATCTAACCCTGACCATCTTAAAGCTAGGTATCTGGTCAAAGTTGAATGCCTGATCTCTAGTTCAGTGTGAGATAGCCATTTCCAGAAGGCAGTTTACTTCATACTAAAATGTGTTCAGAGCACAAGGTATCCCACATATTTATGTCAACAAGTTAGTGCAGAAGCCTATATAGCAAGGCTACATTAGGGATCTAGTTTTTATATGGCTAGAGGAAGAGGATATGGAACCTGTGCTGAAATTTATTGCATTTTTCATTTAACAACTGCTGGTACTTCTTTATAAACAAAGATTTCTTTACTTTGTGCCCTTAAACTATATAAACTTTACTTTTTAATGGAGAATACACGTTACTTTCTGTCTCAGGATTACACATAATATTGTTGCTACAGGTTAGCATACTTATTTGCATTATAAGTTTCCTTACGTGTGGTGAGAAAATATATGTCTGGTGAATCAGAATAAAGCTATAGTCCTAGACCCATCAGATGTCCATCTTCCTCTGCTTTGGCCTCAGTCCTTTCATAGAGCTGTGCCTTAGTCTCTTTGCATTCCTGATAGAGAGATTCATTCCTACTACCATGAATATTAAATCAGCCCTTTTAAATTGTTCTGTTCCCATATACCATTTTGTGTTCATCAGTTTCCTGTATTATGGCATTTTAGAGGCTATGCTCAGGTACAGTGCATCAGTCACAAATATGAAGAGAGGCAGTCACAGAAAAGGTGAATCACATGGCCACAGCCATAGTGCCAGGAGGTAGTACTACAATGCAGTAAGGGGGCCTCTGCTTTTTTACTTCAGTCCTTAGAGGAGGTTTTCTTGCCTGCCTTCATTACTGATATTGCCATATTTCCACCCAACATCCTCCATCTCCCAAATATCACCGTGTTCTCCTGTGTCCTGTACAAGCAGTACCTCCAATATTGATGCTGTTGGGATGTATAACACTGACCGGGCGCGTGCATGTTGGATGCTCATAAGACCATCAGTTTTATCATGCACAAACTGCTCAGCGTGGGCAAAGTATCCCTGTGTTGTTTCCCAGAAGTTTAGTTTCCGTAGCACCAGCCCCATGGAGCTAACATGAGTGTGAATGGAGGATGTGTCCAGAAGCTCAGGCTGACAGGCTGACCAGCCTGAACTGAAATTTTGACTGGGTTGCAGTGTGGCAGAAAGACTAAGTCTTTTGTCCTCAAATACCATCTAGAAGGTGGAGAAAAAACGTCACTGGAGAAGCCATGTGCTAACTCTTAAACTAGCCCAGACTTGGTTTGTGGTATTCAGTAGAATACGGGACTAGAAGGAGGAATGAAAAAGATGTAAAATTACTTCTGCAAATGTTGTGGGAGTTCGTTTTATCCCACAGCTTTCCAAATCTCAAGTATTTGAAAGCTGTAATTTGTTTGATTCACTCTCCGCACCTAATGAGATACTTCTCTTGCAGAAGAAAATAGTTTGGGACTATGTAACTTTCCGAAGTCACCAGAGAAATCTGTAAAGAAAACATGCTTGAACTGCCTTTCTTTATGCTCAGTCATGTCATATTAGGAACAGCTCTCACGTTACTAAGAAGCTTCACATAACATAGGCCTTGTGTTTGTTTCTGCATCTTTCTTCCAGGACTGTCAAACTTAATTTCTCTTTTTTGTGTACCACAGCCTAACCCTTGGGAGGAGAGGGCTTTGAGAGCTATCTAGGGCTCATGCTGTTCTTTCTCTATTACAGCACACTCTTTTTCCAACATCATGAGTGAAAAAATGATTGCGCAGAGCCATCATGCAGTATAATACATTATATATGTGAGATTGTTAGGTGACTTGGGTTATGGTTGGTGATGCTGCTAGCCTCATGAGCAATGAGAGCTGGAAACCCAGACTGGTGCATCTCAGGAAATTCTTGTCTAGGAACTTAATGTCTGAAAACCCTGAGCTGGAAGAAATTGGTTGTGAGTGGCAACAAATGCCTATGTGAGCCTCACTTACCTGCAGGGAGAGTGTATAAAACCACTGCTTACCAGTTTTGTAGTTAAGGCATGACTCAGGATATAAAGGGATGTCAGAAATAAGGATGCTAGGTAGGAGATAGATGGCTCATTATTTCACCAGCCCGATCTACCATTCAACTGACTTCTTGGGACAGAAGTGAAACCCACCCAACAGTAGGTTCCAGCTACAGAATTTCCACAGCTGCAGGGAATTCATTAACACAGGCAGAGACTGAAAAGCTGTTTCAGTTGCAGAACAGTGTCTCCATTTCTTCTTCTCCCTCCTCCTTTGGGGCCCAGAGCAGTATCCATGTGAGTCTTTTGAACACAGGGACGTAAATCAACATGCCTATGGTCCAAGGAAAGGAAGGGTGAGGTAAGCTTTTGCAGTCATGCAACACCAGGAGTGCAACGTGGCCTAAAGCTTTGAAATAATTTGCTAATATTTATACTTTTCTTAGTGAGGCATGTGTTTACATCCATTATTTTTGGGAGAAGAATGTTCAAGTGAAAAGCTGTAAAAGCATTTCTCTGTTTGAAAGGAAAACTTTTTTCCCAGAATTTTGGCTCCTACTTTATAACTAAATAATTTCCCCAATTTAAGCTAATTGCTTATCCATCCTTCCATGTTATCCCTAGATGAGTCAGCTTCTAACTTGTTAAAAAAGAACAAAGCAGTGCTACATGACTTTTGGAAAAAATATATCCTTAAGGGTGTAATTCTAGTGTGTTTTTCATCTTGTGAAGTCAACCCTAAGCCTGCAGAGTGAACGTGAAAGGCTACTCAAATGCAAATAGTTTTTCAGAGAGCAAACTCAAGAATCAGGTGGCCACAGAAACAGGCTCTTGAAATGTTGTTCTAAAGAGCAGACATGCAGAGGTGTACTGCTGACATCTACTAAATGAAACGTGTAAAGTATTTAGTGCTGCACATCATACAGAAGTGTGCAGACTAATATAAGTTGTGTTTTCCTGGGAAGCATTTTCTCCTTTTGAATCCTGTGACATTTCTCTGTGGTGTTTTCCTGAGAACACATTTTCTGGCATTCCTGAGCATCAAACACAGAAGCAGGAGGAACTGTAAGAAACCCACATTGGGCACCTCCGCTTTATGGTTGGACTTGATGATCTTAGAGGTCTTCTCCAACCTATGATTCTAACAGAACTAGCAAAATAAAAATTATTTCACTTTTGTTCCTAAGTCCATCTTCAAAAACACCTGCTTAATAACAAAATACCAAAGAAGCTATGGTGTTATGGGAGTCACCAGCTACACATCAAATTGCCAAATGTTTCACTTACTGGCTCTCAAACCCTTTGATTTTCCCAGGTGTGCTGTGGGAGAGCCTGGGAGTAATTCCAGAAGGCTGAATTCTTGGCTGAATGTGGCTGAAAAGAGGTCAGACCATGATAACGGAAATGTAAATTGTTAGTGTCACTTTTAAACTGCTTTTCACCAGTAAAGGTTTAAGCTTCAAAACCAGAGATAAAATATAATATACCTTTACCCAGCCAAATAAAATGGAGATTAAGAAATCTAACAGTTAACAGGGGGACTTAACGTATTACTTCAAAAAAACATGGTTACTCACATGAGAAATTGTTACTTTTTATCTCACAGCAATGTCATTAGCTGAAGTTTATTGATTAAATTTTTCTACTCGATTTTTGAGTAAAGACTACCATGAAATGTACACTTTTCTTTGATGAAACTGTTATAAAAGGCATATGAGTTTACATTACCTTATTTGGTATCCAGCTACTTTAAAATATCTGCACTGGATATGCCAGCTTCCTTAAGGAGTTAATGAGACAAAGGATACCTTGACAAAAAACTATGAGACAAAATTTGCATATAAATTTCATGACCTAATTTCTGTAGTGCTGAAGGGCAAAAATATAAATATCCCTGGAACAAATGGAGTTGGGCCAACTTGCACCAGCAATAACTGGGTGCCATTCCTCTACTCAGGTAGAGAGACACGTTAGGTTTGTTAAAAAGCAGCAATGTGGAAAGAGGGAGCATCGTGCTGTAGGCATTTTTTTTGTCTGCTATAGCTACTCTGCATTGCTGCAGAATCGTTTCTCAACAGACAGAGCTTGTACCAGATTATGGCAAAACATAGCTAGAACATGGTGTAACTGCTCTCCTATCACTGTAGCATATGAAACTGAAGTTTTCTTTGCATTTTTCAAGTATCTTTTTAAGATTAAAACCCAACACTTTAATCCTTCTTCTGCTCTATTAAAACTCTTAGGTTTGACTGTCAAGCTTGAGTGCTGCGGTGTAAGCAGACATGAACTCCACGGCCTGTCCTCTGTGCTGGATGGGTGACAGACAGTTTTGATATTGATAGCCACGTTAGCAAGCAGAAGGATCCAGGCAAAGCACATTAGCAGGCCATTCTAGACAGTGGATTGTTTTGGGTAACCCACGGCTGTCAGTTTCCTGACTGCTCTGAGAGTGCCAGAGCCCTGGGGGTTCGAGCTGGGTGCTGCTAAGAGTGTGGCTGTAACATCTGGGACAAGTGGCATGCCACATATAGGACAGGCACTGTTCAGTGAGGAGTGTGCTCTCTCATCTATGGCTATTACCATTGTCTTTATCCTTCCAAGGAACTGCAAATTCAGATTTCTCCAGGCTATCTTCCAGCTTCCTGCTTCTACAAAGCCTTTTTCCTCTTTTCCCAAATTCTTCCTTTCTTTATTCTTTAGGAAGCAAAATTTGTTTCTCCCTATCTTACTCAAAGCTCTGAGATGGCCACAGCTGTGTGCAGCTAGTGAATCTTGCAGAGGAGCTGAGATTACTGCTGAAGGCCCAGTGATGCACGAATCCAGGTGTATAGCTTTCAGAGGACAACTGGATTTTATTGAGTCAGCTAAGAGCATGGGCAGAACAAGCTCCTTTCTCTGCCCATCTGTGCAGACAACCCTAAATTGTAGCTCTCTGATGGCAAGAAATATTCAAAGGAAGGGTAGGGTGGAGGTAGAACAGAACAAAGCAGGGTGAAGGAGTGCAGCACAGCAGGATGAGGAATTCTTCTGGAGGGGATAAAATAGGAACTAAGACATGGGAGAAACAAGCAGAGATTTTTTGTTTCCAGCATTTTAAAGACAAAATCCAATCTAGAGAATAAGAGACATTTGAAATTTGACTTGCATCTGAGGCAGGCACTGCTGAAGAAGGAACAAGTAAATGGAAGAAAGAGGACAGAAAAAAAGTGGGTGGGGACAATCTCGTGTAGGTGGAAGTGTTGTTGCTCGTACATACTAGAAAGAAGGGCAACACTTAATTATGTCATGTTTATCTTAGATTTTTTTTTACATAATTATCTAATATATTTATTTTTTATACATCTGAGCTTCCATGAGACCAATGTGAATTTAGGCACCTAAGTATCCCTGCGTTGTGCAGGGTCCTGCACATGGGTCGGGGCAATCCCAAAGACAAGTACAGGATGGGTGGAGAGTGGCTATAGAGCAGCCCTAAGGAGAAGGACTTGGGGGTACTGGTGGATGAGAAGCTCAACAAGAGACAGCAATGTACGCTTGCAGCCCAGAAAGCCAACTGTATTCTCGGCTGCATCAAGAGAAGTGTGGCCAGCAGGTCGAGGGAGGTGGTTCTGCTCCTCTGCTCTGCTCTCCTGAGAACCCACCTGGAGTCTTGCATCCAGCTCCAGAGCGCCCAACATAGGAAGGACATGGACCTATTGGAGCGCATCCAGAGGAGGGCCACGAAGATGATCAGAGGGCTGGAGCACCTTTCCTATGTGGACAGGCTAAGCAAGTTGGGGCTGTTCAGCCTGGAGAAGAGAAGGCTCCGGGACGACCTTCTAGCAGCCTTTCAGTATCTGAAGGGGGCCTACAGGAAGGATGGAAAGGGATTTTTCACAGGGGTGTGTAGAACAAGGGGGAATGGCTGTAAACTAAAAGAGGGCAGATTTAGATTAGATATCAGGAAGAAATTTTTTACCATGAGAGTGATGAAACACTGGCACAGGTTGCCCAGAGAAGCTGTGGATGCCCCCTCACTGGCAATGTTCAAGGCCAGGTTGGATGGAGCTCTGAGCAACCTGGTCTAGTGGAAGATGTCCCTGCTCATGGCAGGGGGGTTGGAACCAGATGATATTTAAGGTCCCTTCCAACCCTTACCATTGTATGATTCTATGATTCTATGATCTGGCCTTACCTGCCTATTGGAAAGGGTCAATTACTATTTGTCTATAAACCAAGGATTACAGTTTCATTTGGCGCATCTCTAGAAATTACTCCTTTGCAAATGGATGAGAAAGTGCCTTGAAACCCGTGAAAACATATTGCTCATACAGATAGACTGACAATTTGAAGTGCTCCCACATTTCTGAAACATCAAATGTCAAGTGGAATGTAAGGACAAATGAAACAAGTCTTGATTACAGAAGAGCAAACCTTTCATTACCGGGTTTAACCAGGGATCAAATAGGCTTTACATTGCACCTGAATATGGCATTAGAAAAGGAACGAGTCTTGCCAAGGCATATTTCAGTCTACAAATCCAGTGCTTGCAATGAAAACACTCCATCCCTTACTTCTCTGTATCCAATCAGTCTGTGGAATGCATGATGATGACTCAGAAGTTGCATTCTTCTTGAAGGAAACAATAACCTTTTAAAAAGTGGCATATGCTTTGACAGAAAAAAGTAATTTAAACATATGGAAAACGGATTCTACAAAATTGGAAAAACTTGCAACTACTGTCCCCCTCTCCTAACATTCTTTGCCCAAAAATAGAATTGGTTACAGCAAAGGGTTATGGCCGTGCTTGACAGCTACAGCAGTGATAAAAGATCTCACCTATTTTCTGTCAAATAATGAACATTTTTGTCAATTTAATAAGGTAACTTAATAATTCCACTGGAAACATCAGTAATCAAAGAGTAACTCATTTTGACAATACCTCTAAAACAATAAAGGGTTGGAACACTACTGTGTATGTAAAATATGCATAACTGCAACAAAGTCACACATCTAGTGTAATGCAATGTATATCTTGAAATAAATGTAGGCTGAAACCAAAATACAGTCTTGGCACCTTAGCAAGACATTAATTTACTCTAAGTGAGACATAAGTTCTGTAAAGCATATATTTTATGATTTTGTTCATTTTACAATGAAATCTCTTCCATGTCTATCTTTATGTAATTCTACCTTTTAAAAAAACATTTTTGTGAATTTAGATGGAAAGAAAAGCATTAAATGCTTTAAGTGGCTTTTAGTAGCAATTCAATACATGCTATTAGGCTGAACTGATTCAAATACTAAATATGCCTTGCAGTGGTATGAACTCATCTCACCTCAACAATTTCAGAGAATCTAGGACTGCCACACTAAGTTAAACAAGGTGCTTTTGAAAAAGGCTATGCTTTTCTTCAAGTCCTAAAAAAAGACTGAGTATAGGGAACCTGCATATGATTAAGAGGAACTGTTGTATCCAGCTATTCAGCAATAGCTTCGTAATCTTGGTAACAAAACTGTGACCTTCTAATCCCCATGTCACTTTTGGACTTAGTCACTGAGTGTCTTAGTGTTGAGAAGGAGACTGTGATGTCGTCATTTATGGAAATAACCGAAGTGTCTTGGAGGGTTTTCTTGTTGCTGCAATTGACATTAAGACATCATTGGCAAGGATTTGTCTCATATTGGTGTAGAGAAATTATCAAAGTGTTACAATATCTTCTTTCCAAATAGTTCTGTGGTGGTGATAAACAAGCAGACCTCGCTTTTATCCATTGGAAGTCCTATCATTTAGCAGGAGTTTTCAGAGAAAGGAAAAACTCAGTTCAGAGCTGGGCCACACACACTTGTTGAGACTCAGGATGCAGGTTCATGACCAGTCTAAGCTAGTCAAAGACAACAAGGCAACTGAAAGGGTTGACTTTCCTCTCCCTCTTCTGTTTTGTGCTTCTGCGCCCCTTCACCTCAGCTGTAGCAGTGCCTGGCTGCAGAGCCAGTAAATCAGCTCACTTTCCACTCAAGGTCCTTTTTAACCAGATCAGTGATCTGGTCAAGCTCACCACATTGCAGCACTAAAGACTCATGTAGCATTAATATGCTAACACAAAGGAGTCAACAGGGATAAGTGGTCTAGGGCAGGAGAGCTGCTTACAGCAACAACATGGTTTCCATCTGCAGCCACAGAATCGTTGAACCATAGAACCATAGAATCATAGGATGGTTTAGGTTGGAAGAGACCTTATAGATCATCTAGTTCCAAACCCCCTGCCATGAGCAGGGACATCTTCCACTAGACCAGGTTGCTCAGAGCTCCATCCAACCCGGCTTTGAACACTACAGTTGAGGGGGCATCCACAGCTTCTCTGAGCAACCTGTGCCAGTGTCTCACCACGCTCAGAGAAGAATTTCTTCCTTACATCTAATCTAAACCTACCCTCTTTCAATTTAAAGGTGTTACCCCTTGTCCTATCACTGTGTACCCTTGAAAAAAGTCCCTCTCCAGCTTTCTTGTAGGCCCCTGTCAGGTACTAGAAAGCTGCTACTAGGTGACCCTGGAGCCCCCCTTTCTCCAGGCCGAACAGCTGCAACTCTCCCAGCCTTTCCTCATAGGAGAGTTGTTCCAGCCCTCCCTCTGATCATTTTGGTGGCCCTCCTCTGGACCCACTCCAACAGGTCCATGTCTGGACATACAAAGAAACTTAATGTAGTCTGACATTTTCTAACTTACCAGGGCTTTGTTCTTAAGATCTAGGTGTAGAAAAGCACTAAAGACTCATGTAGCAATGAATATGTGTGTATAAAATGCCAGAGAGATGATTGCTACATGTCAGAGAAATGGCATAAACTGTAACTTGGGATGAACTTCCTCCACACTGCTGGCTGTAAATGCCTGTTCACTGACACAAGTATCCCAGCGTGACTGAAATAGAAAAATACTGTATCTGCTTCCAGTGGCCTAGCCAAACCCTATGATCTCATCTCCAGTACACTGTTTGCAAAGGCAGAACTAAAGTCAGGTGTACAAAGCCCCTCTTACCCTTCTGATAAAAGTGTAGATGAAAGGAAATTGCGTGGAGAGCGCTTATAAGAAAGGCAAAGCACAAAGATTATCTTTTGTTTCAGAGACAAGCAGTTATTTATAGCACAGATACACACTGTAGAAAGCTGCGTTACTGAATGCAGGTCTAATACGAGAGAAGATCTTTCTCCTTGTTATATAATGTGAATGAGCAGATTTCAAGGCTCATGCACTCAGACTGATTCCCAGACCCTGGAAGAGCTCTGAAATATGGCTTCCTGCACTCTCCTGTGAAACTTTTTCTGCCCAGAATGCAAAAGACACAAAACCACCTTGTTATCCCACCCTGGAGCAGTCTCTAACGACTGCAGCAGGGAAAGAGACAATGAAACTATGTGCTTTCCCCTGGTGACACTGGTGTCAGATTCAGCTTCCAGAACCTGATTAGACTGGTCTCTTCCTTCGCTGTGGAAATCTCTGTGTGCTGGACAACACAGTGCCCAGGGCTGCAGGCCAGCTCAGCCTCCTCTTTCTTCCTACACATGAATACCTCAGTTCTCCTCCGAAAGAGCAGCTTTGCTACTTCCAATTCAAAACTCAAATGCTTCTCTAAACCATTTCAATGAAGGATAAGCTATGAATCCCAGGAACAGTAGTAACACTTAAAATAAAGTGGAATATTCTTTTGGTGAAATATTTAATGATAGAGCCTGTGAGCTGTCTAGCAATTGCCCAGTAACCCTCACAGCAGGGAAATTTTTAAAGCAGAGTTCAAGAGCAGATAATATTGTGTTTAATACAGTGTCTTCAGAATCGATAGCTGTTTTCCTAGCATGAGATTTCCTTCAGATGAAAGCTGTTTCTCTCTCTTCTGTTCTGATAAAGTCACTTGTGTGGAGTTAGGCTTTCTGTTGGTCACCGACACCAGCTGCACTCTATCACCAGGCTTCTCATGAAAAAAATTTCTGATATTTTACATCTGCAGTAAGCAGCCGGGATATCACTTATGGCTTCACATTTGGCATGGACTAAAAGAACAAAAGCTATTGCCCACACTCTGTATTTTGCTTTACTGAAAATATTCCTTCTAGAAAATAGACAATGTATTATGTATAGTCTCAAACATGAATGGAAGATTTGCATCAGTCACTAGAGCTTTAAGAAAATTTTGAAATAGAATCTTTCAATTGCAAGATTTTTTTATTATAGGCATTGGAGAAATCTGTGCTATATTACTTCATCTGGCTGAATTTGCTGGGGAAAACTAATCAAACCACCCAGAGTTGATGACTTTTTCTTTCTAGGAAGGAGATTTTTTAAAGTCAGGAACACTGCAGGCTGTTATGAGTCTCTAGTGCGATGATTAAAATCATTGTCCATAACAAAGGTAACGCTGTGCAGCTCACAGCAGGGAGAGGTCATTTTGTGTAATGCTCCTATTTGCACTGGCAGTAAAAGTTTGCACCATAACTGTACAGAGGCAAAAAAATGCCAGTGGCTCAGAATACCTTTTGCTATCAATTAACCCTAACTACTTAAATGGTCTATATCTTTTTCTCTAGTGTCTTGAATTACGGCTGTTCAATGCATTCCTCTTTGTGCAAATACACATATTAATTTTGCTGTAGTTCCCTTAGCTGCAGTGCCCATACCCATGTAGGTCTGGTGTGGTTATGCTACCTTAGGTATACCTTTGTGAAAAGGCTTTGTTTAAATCACAAACAGAAGACGTGAGTTACTCCAAGGTAGATACCCTGGCTTCTCTCTGAAACACAGACAGGACCACTTTAGAAGCTCTTATCTATTAATCTCCTATCTTTAGATCTCGTCCTCTCTGATGGTCCTTTTCTCTGAGACATGACCTCCTTGGTGACCTAGTAAAACTCTCCATAAATCAGAGATGTAGTGAAGCATTTGAAACTGCTGCAAACCAACTCTTAAGATGGAAAAGCACACGTTCGATCAAAAGAAATGGAACAGTTAGATCTAACCATGATAAACCATCACAACCCAGTATTCAGATACAGTCTGTGTAAATACCCCTCATCTACAGAACAAAGACAGTGTTAGCAATAGTAATACATGGCTGAAATCCAACACTGTCAAGGTTTTTTTTCTCCTTATTCTCCTCAGAACTGATTAGCTGGTGTGCATTCCTGTACAATCTACTTGGAAGACTTAAATTACACAGTGTTTGCTAAACCTGACACGGCCAAAGAAGTACTTAACAGAACTAATACAAGGGCTAGTGATCAAATAACAGAGTCTTGCCGAAGTGTCATTATCTATTTGATGAGTGACAGCTTAAACCTCAGTATGCTGCTGGTCCCTTTTGAAGAACTGAGGTTCCAAAAACATAGTTCATAACTTGACCATATCCTAAAGACCTGTTAATTAATTGTTCGTATAGGCATGGGATTGTTAAATTTCACTTCCCTCCAAGTTCAGTGCAAAAAAAGGCTCCCTTCCTTTGATGTAAGGAAGTGCGTGACTCACAGAGAAAGATAATGTTGCAACTATATGGCGATAAGGAAAGGTCATCAGTGCAGACTCCATGTAAAGTGTAGGAACCTTTACTGGAAGTAAACATTTTGATACTGAAGAAAAGATTGGCTATGGGTGGCAAATGTGTCACTATAATACTGCTGTTTTTTATCTCTTCAAGAATAGAAAAAGGATTAATTTATGATCAGTCAAGGTGCAGGAAGAGTCTGTAATTCTCTGCCATTCCTTCTCGGTGATTCGTGCCTGCCTTTGGCAGCTGACTTCCTGTCATAGGATATTGCTGTATGTATGGAAGCAAGGACTATTCCTCTGTAAGCTCCACCCATTCAACGGTTTTCTATCCTAAAATCACATGCAACACTACAGCTAAGCCAGAGTAGGCATTGTTGGGTCTTGACAGCAGCTTTCCTCCTATGGTGTAGCAGGAACAAAGTCTGCCTGTTCAGTATGCAGTACACTCCCTTCTAAGTCACTATTGAAACTAAAACGGGAGTTGTGGTTAATAGGCTTTTTGGTAGCCTGGCTGTCATTTAAAAATAGCAATTAGGAGTCATGGAAAAACATTTGTCAAGTAAAAGATAATACTCTGGCTAAATTCCAGCTACTTCCCCTTTTGTTTGGAGGTTCAAGAGCAGTGAGCTCGGAGAAGAGGTAGAGAAAAGCTCCAAGTAAAATCAATATACATATTTCTTAAGGCCCTACAAATGCTGGCATGACAAATTTGCTGCATGAGGAGCCTCTTATATCTGCAGTAGTGCTTCTGTGCCCTCCTTTATCTCAGCTGCTGAAATTTGCCATTGCTCTGATCCTCCTTGAAATGCTGAAAACAGGCTGAGGGATTGCCTCCACCACCTCCTGTCATCAGCACTGTTTTGTAGACTCCCACCTGCCTATCAAGGAGCTGTCTTCATTTTATTATCTGTCTTTATGCCCCTGCAGTGCCAGACCTAACTGGGCCCTAGTTTACAACTAGTGCTTCCAAGTAGTGCTAGCGGTGAGAGAAAGAGAAGCCTTGCCCCTCCAAACCCAAGCTACAGCAAAGTTTCCATTCCTTCTAACAGACCTCTGCAGACAGGCCATGAAGTTCATGCCCAGCTTGCCTGAGGAAGGCAAATGCCATGGCCAAGGCTGAGAAGACACAGCCACATGAATGTGTGCTCCTCAGCCTGAGGAACAGTTTTGCCTTCCTGTCTGTCACGCTCTTCTAGCATCTCTCCCGTCCAAAGAAATGCGGCGGCACAAGCCGGATGCATTTTGATTTTTTTCTCATCATCTCACGCAGCTATATGGGTGAGATGCTCAAAACACAAGGTAGCCATCAGGTTTATTATTTGGCTTTATAACCTGTTTTTTTCCCCCCTCTAGGAAGTATCCTCACTGTGCTATTTTGTGACCGAAGCTCTTTCAGCTTGCTTTCATAAAATAACTTCATTTTGGTGTTGCAGTACCTGTTTCTAGGGGCATGAGCTCAGGCTACCCCTACTTAGTCAGAGGCCACGAGTTCAAAAACAGAGAGAGATACTTCCCTCTGCTGGCCATGTTTATAACACGGTGTCCTCTTCAACAAAACAGATGTTGAAAAAAGAAACATGGTGTCTTCTTCTGCGTTTGACACTGAAGAGTTCAGGTAAATAATCACAGCGTTTACCTCTGTGCATCTAGATTTAGATGCTCCTAAGTGTGTCTGGAAGCATCTACCTTTCTCCGATGGCTGTATGAGGAGCCAGGCTCCCTAACATTAGCTATTGTAGTTGGATGCATCACGTAGGTAGTGCAAGTGCCATCTTATAGCTCCCAAATACTGTAGCTGGTAGTCAGCTTCATCAGATATTTCAGGACTATATAAATATCATTGAACAATTTTATTGGTTTACATCATTATTTGCAAACATGAGGTGGACACTGAGTTTCCCTCAGAAACATAATCCTCTGTGTTCAAGATTACTATATTGAGGGAAATACTGTGAGACTGGGCCATGATTTCTAGGATGTCACCAGATCATGAGGAAGATGTGTTGCTAGGTTATATATTGGACTATTTGCAATTCTTTGTTGGGAAACTGTACCAAAGTGTTCTTTCTGGACCTCCAGTTTATTTAGTGAGCAATCGCTTCACAGATATGTCAGGAAGGGCTAGATCAGCATGTTCAGTGTTAAATATGGATATTTTCTTGAATGGCAGTTATTCTCATGCTGAGGGAAAACAGTGAAGAGAGACAAAAAGTGTTTGCAAACTAGCAACTGGTTAAGAACTGAAAGAGTTTTCAGACTGCTATACAATTTGGCAAATTTTTTCAGTAGAATAATTTGCATTGCTGTTCATGTAAGAAGAGTATAGATGACCTGACAGTTTAGCAGCTAGGATTCACTGTATTTCTCCATACTCAATGCATACTTTTTACATTTTTTTGTTCATGTTGTCAGTTTATTTCATAAAGGTTGTATTATCTAGGCTGACTGGGGATTTTGATATAGTATAAGGATTTACATTTTTATGAGTGCTCGAGAACTTTTATTGACAAACACTTTGTAAAGAAATTGAGTTTATGGTATGCTTCAGCAATTTATATTATGGTCCACAGATGGAAGAAATATTGAGGCAACAGAAGAGAATCAGACTCCCCATTTGATGATCATCCAGATAGTCCTGTGCCTCCACAACCTCCTGCTATCTAGGTTGATTAATTTATGATCATTGCTTCACAAATTAAAGCACTATCTTAAACTAGCATAGCTGTTGATCACCTCTGTTCCTTTTGCATTTATTGCAACATCATCTAGGGTTTCTGACAATGAAGATTTTTGCTTCAGTTTTACTGTGTTACACCTACAGTTCAGGCTCTGTTTCATTATGCTATACTGAGAAAAAGCAATACCATCACCGTTTTTAGAAAGCCATTTCTCATTTCAGTATCAGCCCCAGTTCTCAGGTTCCTAAAAAGACTGAACTGCAGCTCTGCTAGATTGTTGTCGGCTTTCTTCCCCACAGATTGCTTCAGTTCATGAACTCCAATTCTTTAACACAATCACATTAAAAATCAGGTTCCCTTTTTGTCTTGGACACTAGTACATTGACCTTGTTCCTTTGTGTCTATTGACAACTGAAGAGTTTCCCATCTTTGGCTCTCTATAATCACAATCAAATTGTGATAAATTTATAAATTTATCTCATTTTATAATCTCTTCATCATTCTTATTATATTATTATTATGTTATTATCTTATAATTCTTGTTATATGGTAACATCAGATAGCAACAAGATGGCTAGAAGTCTTATTTACTGAAATTCTACTGAAGTAGAGTGAATAATCAAATAACCTAGGTGGCTTACCTAGTAACTCTTGTATGGTCTTGACATATCCTCTATGAATATCAGAAGAGTTCAGATATGTGATAACTTAACTATTGGACAAAGTGTGTCCCTTGAGCACATGATCAGCTAGAAGAGGAGATCAGTTCACATCAAGCATCTTCACAACAGGTGAAAGAAGCTTGTGGGGTAACATTTGGAGTTAGCTTTGGAAGAAAAACTGCTGCAGATTAAGGAATTGTGAATACAAGCTACAATTAATTCTCTCTCATTCTATCCCCAATGAAATCTTTTAGCAATCCCCACGTCTCCAGCTAATCACTTGATTCCTGTCAACTTTGTAATAGACTATCTGGCCATAAGACTGTTCATCATTACATGCAACTGAACACCACACCAGAATAAAATAAAATCCACCCACTAATGCTTGACTTGTTAGTTTCAACATTCTAACACATCCTTTGACATTTATTAGCAAGTAATATTGGATTTTTCATAAATTACAAAGATTTTATCATATGTTTTTAAGGTATCTTAACTCAGTTGCCATCTTCCACTTTTCAGCTCTCGCTGTTTTCAGGTGAGTCACAGTGGGGGCATTTAATTCTAACTCGGTTCTGCTTAGCACATTAGAAATAAACACAGGAAAGCAACCTCTTTTAAATCCTGCCTTGCTTCCCCATACCCTTGCACATAACATTCTCATAAAGTTTTTAAAGATATTCTCTATCAATGTGCTGTATAGACACCTAGGACTCTGCAAAAGATAAAAAGACAAAAACGTGAAGCTTACTGAGAGGTATCCAAAAGTATTGCAATTTTCATTTCAGCAACAGCTCCAAACTGCAGTGAATACAGATGAGAAATTGCCTACCACCATAGGTCGCAAAAAAAATGTTCGTTTTCTCTTTTGCTGGACAGTAACAATCTCTCTCTTCTCTTGTAAATTTTATTAAATTAGATTCAGTTAAACTCCTTACCTTTGCTTTCCAAACTATTCAGCAGGATAATTACTTGATCTAAAGCACAGCTTAAGTGCCCAGGAACCAATACAAAGCTGCAGAAACAATGAATTTAATGGGTCCTAAGAGTTCAGGTATATTCTATGGCATTCTACAGAAGACCTTATAGAAGGTCTATCAAGACCTTAATTGAAATTAGAGATATTCTAAGCATTTCACACCAATAATGAGTTAAATCAACACTTTAGAACTCCATACAAAAATTGCAAGTCTTGTAGAAAGTTCATTTCTGTGAGTTTTTTCAAAATAATTTGTTGGTAACGTCACAAAATTCCTGTGGTTTATTCCACTGCTTAACTCCTGTTCCATCTGGCACATCTTTTCTAGGCAGGCAAAGTCTCGGTTGCATCCCTTGAGTGCCATCATTACACAAGATTAGATTAGAATTTAGATGCCAGCACAACACAGAGAGTTGCATTAAGTAGATTTCAATTCCTTCACAGGGTTATCTAGTGTGTCTTATGTCAGCATACAATGCATATGCATGTGTTCTGGCCCTCTCCAAAGGTACAAACCAGTTTCACAGTGGTAAACACATTAAACAGAAAAACAGACTTTTAAAAAATTGCATCCTAAATTCTATCTAAATTAAAAACCTAGAATGACACTGAGACATTACTTGAAAGAATATCTTTAAGGTGAGACATGGATAACAGTTAAAATTGGATGGTTACAATGCAGGCAGATAGGCTTGTTCAGATTTGTTGCTTGTTCAGTAACGTTAGCTCAGTTCAGCCAGGCTATTATTTGCTGTCTGATGAATAACACTGCTAGAATATTTATACATACTTGTCACTTTTCAGGAAAGGGAAACTTCTTTCTAATATAAGTAAAGATTTAACTGAGAGGTCTCCAGGTAATGAAATTCCAGAAGAAGAAAAAGTAGAAAATATTTTTGTTTTAAGCACACTAATACCTAATAAAATATTGTTTCCTGACACAAAGCCCTAGCTCTGAATTTGAAGATTATAGTCCCAGTCCACATGGGCTACAGAGATGTCAGAAACACTAGTTCTCTGGGAAGACCTAACCCCCTGTAGACAGCCAGACCCTGCCTAGCACACCTTGCCAGGATTAGACCTTTTTGCAAAAATGCCAGCTGGGGGACTTTCCATACCTTCCTGTTCAACCTCCTCATACTGTTGGCAGTAGTCTACAGGATTTTGAGGTGACTTCAGATCCCTTACAAATAGCAAATGCATCCACACAGAGATATTCGCTTCCTAATTGCAAGGGGTACTGGAGACAGAACTTCAGGTGTCACCATCACTTTTTTCTTTAACATTGAGCTGTCTGCTTTGCAGTGCACTCTGGAGGCACTTTAAAGTTTCAAAAGACTTTAGAGCTGTTTTAAAAGGTTGTGATTTATGGAGTTATGTGATGTGGAGTCATCTTATTGACTAGTATGGAAAAATGAGAATGTAAACCAATAAGAAGTCCTATGATACAGGATTACTTAGGTTGGAAAAGACCTTTAAGATCATTGAGTCCAACCATAAGCCTAACATTGCCAAGTCCACCACTAAAACATGTCCCTAAGTGCCACATTTACACATCTTCTAAATATCTCCAGGGATGGTAAGTTCACCACTTCTCTGGGCAGCCTGTTTCAATGCTTAAAAACCCATTAAGTGAAGAAATTTTTCCTAATATCCAATCTAAATCTTCCCTGAATCAACCTGAGGCCATTTCCTCTCGTCTTATCACTTCTTACTTTGGAGACAAGACCAACACTCACCTCACTACAGCCTCCTTTCAGGTCATTGTAAAGAGCAATAAGGTCTCCCCTGAGCCTCCTTTTCTCCAGACTAAACAGCCCCAGCTCCCTCAGCCTCTCCTCATAAGACCTGTGCTCTAGACCATGCACCAGCCTTGTTGCCCTTCTCTGGACACGCTCCAGCACCTCAATGTCCTGCTTATGCTGAGGGGCCCAACAATGAACTCAGTACTCCAGGTGCGGCCTCACCAGTGCCGAGTACAGGGGCACGATCACCTCCCTGCTGCTGCTGGCCACACTATTCCTGATACAAGCCAGGATGCCGTTGGCCTTCTTGGCCACATGGGCATACTAACTGTATGTCACAAATGAAATTAATGCAAATCTGCCAATATTAACTGTGGATTGGTAAGGACATTTACCAATTTAGCTATCAGATTCAGTAAGCTTGTTGCTAAATGATCTCAATTCATTCCTGTTACTGCAGAGCCAATCATTCTGAGATATTGTGTTGTGCTGAAGAAGTCTCCAACTCTGGTACAGGAAAAGAAAAATATCTCTCTATGTAACTGAAAACAAGCATAACACTGCAGCATACAGATATCTATTGATTAGTTTTGTTTTACAAACTGAGTAATAACTTGTTTCATTTTGAAAAATCATGCTTCATTCAAACTGAGGAGTCTAATATGATCTTAGTAAAAGCACTTGTCCTCAGAAGGCAAACGGAACTAATATACTTCCTGTTATTAAAGATTACATCAATTCCTAACACGCAGAATACAATTTTACTGTTGAAAAGGCTTAGGTTCACGATTTACATGTTATTTGCAATCTTTGGATAAAGGTCCAAGTCTGCAATTTGCCAGGATGCAGCTTTACTTGTATTTCTTTAAAACACACAATCTAGAAATTTGTATGTCCATCTTTAAAAAATATACTGAAATTTCAGTTTCAGGAACCTTCTTTGGTTAATGAAAGCAAAAAGACATCACAGAACAAGACAAGGCAGTGTTCAAAATAAATAAAAATTGCACATGACAAGAACGACACTGGAAACTGAATTTGAAAATTAACTAGTACATTCTATCACAATTCATTAAAGCATATCAAGACCACTCTGTGACTTTGTTCTTTTCATGTCATGGGAAGAATATAAAAAGAAAGCAGAGATCAGATTTAATTATCACCTTTTCATGTTAGAATCGATTAGCATTTGCACATTTCCACATAGATTCTGTTTTGTAACAAAAACATTTGAGCTACAAGAACATCATAGAGGTCGAAGTGCCTTTAAAAGAGTCCAAATGAAAACTAAATTGTCATTGGCTTTCTTCTGGTTTAAACTGTTGACAGTAATAGGCTTGGAAATTGGTACTGAATATTCAGATTATTAAAGTACATCTATGTTTTTATTAATTTAGAACTTAACACTTCAAAAATACAACTGAGTAGTAATTGCGGATGAATGATGAGAGCTTTTAAAGAATTTCCTTTCTCAGTAGTGAGAAGTAGTCCTGAATTCCCCATAGACCTTGCAGGGAGCTGCAGGTGAGGGGCTGCTCTGCAAGGGAAGGTGAGCCTGGAGCCAAGGGGCAACAAGGCAGGCAGGACAAAGACCCTCGGACAAGGGCTCTGTCCCAGGGTGCTCAAGCAATTGGAGCAGAGCAGGTCTGGGGATTGCAACCAGGAACAGCCAATGGCCCTGGTTGCCAGACAAGTCCATTGTGACAAGCAAGGTCCAAGGCCAAGATAGGAAGACAAGTCAGTAGGTCAGCATGGCACAAGACCGGCTACAGCAGTCTCTACAACGCAGCTCAGACAAGGCTCATGAGCCAGGACTGAGCCCAAATGCAGCTCCTGAGCCCAGAAGAGGTTCCAGTGAGACTTCTCCCGTCTCTTTCTCACACAGCTCTTTCCCAGCAGCCGGACCCAAGGTTACAGCCAGACATGGTCTTGAGCACCCACGGCCAACGCTGGAGGAGGGAAGAGACTGCAGAACCTGTTGGTGCACTCAGGGCCCTGATAGAGTTCTCCTCAGCCCTGCTAAATGGGTTGCATGCTTGTGTAAAATATCTGAAATATCTGTAAGAATGAACAGGTGGGATCCCTTGTGTTTCTTAGTGCTACATCCTGATATCACAAGTAACATCAGAACTATTTGTAAAAGAGATTCAGTCCCCTTTCATGGATCATCAGAATCAAGCTCCATCTCAGTAGGACACTGCGTGTTGGTACTTTTCATAACAGAAGGAATAACAAGTGACTCTGAGTCCAGGCCCTGAGATGGTGCAACTTCCCCAGAAGTGATGAAGTGACATTCACAGCTGCAGACAGCTCTACTCAATATTTTCTCATGGTGCTTTATAGAAATAAGTTCTTGTCACAAATCAGGAAGTTAAACTGGGCATGTCCATCTTGATTTTTTAGAAGAGACCGATCTGGTCCCATAGTCATGTATCTATCTAGGTGAGGGTCCAATGCTAAGAATGGCCGAGAATCTCAAGAGAAAGTCAGTGCTTTCCTCTGTCTGAGTGTTAGGAGTCCCTTTCAGCATTTCGCAGTGGACAGTTGAGGTATGTCCCTGTACAATAAGAACTTTGTGAATCCTACGATCAGCTCTGCTGAGCAAAGAGTGAAATATAGTATACAGGGTCAATAAATTGGCTTGCGGTGGCTGAATTTTATGCGACAACATCAATATATGCAGAAGATGTTCAACATCAAAGGCTGGGGTAAAGTTTCTGCATTCATCTGTACTGCTGTACCAGAAGTAGATGCTGCAAAGCTAGGTCAAAAGCACCTTTGTGGATTTATCGTCTGGTTTATCAACTCATAGAAAACTAGTATTAAATCATCCTGTATGATGAATAGCAATCTCTGTCTTCCACTGATTTAATACCATTTGATTTCAGGAAATATCTTCATGTTGAATACCAATGTAAGTTTTCAGATATTAATAAAGACAAGCATGAACTCCTAAACCTCAAATATCTATGTAGGCAGTATTTTTCAGAACCGAAATATTTGATCCCCTGAGGCTTCTTTTTGTCTGCAAATGCAAATCCTGCTAATTGTATCTGGGGATGCATGCTCCCCATGTAGTGGCAATTTCACAGCATTTCTGATTAGAGAAGTCATTAGCTCATGCATATACCCCATGGCCTGTGAGTGTGCATTAATGTTTTGGGCAATGATAGCAGCCTTGGTTTCATCCCAGGAGCAGTTTTTCTCATATTAAAATTTGTGCTTGGGGTTCAGTTCTGTGTTAATTCAAGATGCAGAATCCTAATCTGTGAATACAGAGACTCAGTGATTACATCTTACCGTAGTAAGATATCAAGGAAAAAGTTACAAGGGCCAAGATTTTCTAGCATGAATCATAATTTTATGATCTACTTTTTAGATGCTTTATACAAGGTTTATTCAAAGGGGCTTGATTTTCAAAGGGGAAGCAGGAAGACTGCTGAAGTCCTCTTGAAAGAAGTCTATGAAAACCTTGGCAGACTTGTAAACATGAGAAGTAAAAGGGAAGACATGTTAAAACTGCATAGACAAATGTACCAGCAGTCAGTCAATACCTTCCTTTTTCCTTACAATTTCTTCTACTGGCATAGTAAATTTAAACCAGAATCACATAAAAATGAGTCTAAATACAAACAGACTAAAATGTTTACTCTTAGATGAATATTGCAGTAGGCACGTGTTTTCAAAACTGCTTTTTAAAAACAATTTTAAATATCGTTTTTATTTAAACATAGTCTGAGAAATCCTGAATGGTAACAGCATGAAAAAGGTAGCACCAACAGATCTCTGTACCTTCCAGATTAACAGTATGCCTTTAAAGATTAGTCCCACAGAATTCAGGATTTACAGCATTATTGACGGCTGCACTTGTTTTCTCACATTATGCTTTGTGGGTCCTAGCTACGCTTTCTACTTCTATCCAATATTTTCATTGATATTCAGAAATAATCAGCCTCATCTGCCACCCAGTTTTACTCTGACATTTAAAAAGCTTCCCAGAATTCTCCTGCTTTATTATTTATCCTTCTGCTCAAGCCATACATTACTGTTTGCTCTCTGCATATGTTCCTAAGGGCCTCTCCCCTACAAGGCTTAAATCTCTCATCCACACAGTCTCGAAACTCTGGATTGTGCTACAGTTGAATATAACACTTTTTTCTGGCACACTGCTGTAATTTAGGTCAGCTTTCAAACCACAGTAATTCTCCTGTCCTTTGCTCTATCATGTCTTGTTTTTTTGATGGTCTTTTGTCATCTTACTTTACACCACCAGAACAAGTTGATATCTTCGCTGAATTGTGTTTTATTACAACATTGGGCAATAGCCTTTGCCCTCATAAGTGGTGTATAAAAGCATCCATTATTAAAATGAAAGTAATTCTCAGGGTGATATTTCCTGCACTGAACAGACAATTTTTGTGAGTGCTGCAGGTAAAGTGAACCTATGCGCCTAAGTATATAGACACTTTAGATGAATGCCCTATTATGATGATTTCCTAGAAAAGTTGTGCAAGCTTCACGCACAACACTGTCTTCTTGGCTCTTTCTTATTTGCGTGCACAGGAGGCACTCTGAGGCAAAAATTTAGCCCCATTTGAAGACTGCATTACTCTCTCACAGTTGCCAGTGCAGAGGAACAGTGAGTTTCCCTTAACAAACAATTTTGTTTCTAGCCAACTCTTCTATTCTGTTCTTGGAAATATCTTTTTAAAAGTATTTTGAGGTATTTCCAAGTCAATAAACTTTCTCTGTCATGTTACAAATTTCCTAAGAGGCACACTCTACAAATCAAAATGAATTTAAAATTTTTCATACGCCACTGTGCTTTCATGTAGCGTATGGTCATTCAATAATTTTTACAAAGCTCAGAATATTTTACAACAAGAATATTGCCAACGAATAGAAACAACAGCCTTTTTAAAACTTTGTAGAATCTCTGTACTTCTTTTACTGGTTTTATATCTTTTTTGGGAGACATATAACACTATAAACCCACATGTAAATAAGAAGTCAAAAAGTAAATAAGAAGCCGTATAATGCCTGAAAAAATGTAAGTTATTTGGTAGACTTTTCTTATAATGATTCAGCAAAAACCATCATTTTTAATCGTGAAAGATTTTCCCCCCTGGAATGGATAAATTCAGAAAACTCCAACAATGCTTAGGGATGAGAGGTAATTAAGAGCTGCGAATTTAATTTCTGACATTCAAGAGCGCTCAGGTACAAGACTGACTTCAGTCTGACTATAGTAGCTACCGTGTTTGAGACAGTCACTTTGTCTTCCTTGGCTAATAAGGTGAAGAAGGGCAACTTTTTTCAGTACGGTATTTTATGGTCAGATACTCTCTGAAAAAGATGAGAGTAAGGTTTGCCACATCTGTCATGAATAAAACAGATCCATGAGCTTCAATTGCTGTAAGAAAGGCTCAGGCTAGACTAACATAAAGGACACTGAAATGAAGCATTATGCTAGCTTCCCAGGGAGCTTATGGAACATTCGTCACCAGAGGTCTGAAAATCAGGTGGAAGATGTATTACCAGGTGCAGTACAGGTATGGTTGTTCTTGTCTTGGAATAGAAGAGTGGACTAGATAACCTTTGATATTCCCTCTAGTCTGATTTTTCTAAAATTTTGTCAAGTTAGACGTTAATGTTCATCATTTTTTACTGTTACATCAAAGCATTTTGTTCTATTGTATTTTGCATAATCTCCCTCCAGCTACACTTCTATAATCATACTCTTGAATCAAAGAAAAATTAGATGTTTTGCTTACTGTAATTAAAATCAAATCATTACTGCATTATTGCATTAGGACTATGTCCACACAATATGATAACATGCATACACATGACAGGAGTGAGAAAGAAGAGATAAATACCAAGGCCTGAAAGCAGACTTCCCTCCTGCATCAGCCAAATTTGCTCACAGTTCACCCCAGAATTAATATGTACGAAAGCACTTGCTTATCAAAATCTAGCATTGTTAAAACCTAAAACCATGATCAAAACTGTGCTGACATGACTTTGTGTGGATAAATCTCCTGAAAAGTCCCACTCAGCTGCTAGATCCCTAGAGCTGCCCATGCTTCAGAGCACCTTGGTCTTCCTCCTTAGATTGCTCAGGAACATGAGAAGTCTACTTTCAGTTATGCTTAGAAAAGACATACCCTTCATAGAGCTGAGCAGCTCAGCATCTATCCATCACCATCATCCACAACTTGTAGAATCCATCAGTCCAAATTTAGAGATTTTTTCAAGCAAATGTCTACAAATAAGCTAATCTTCTCAATGCTGGAGAACAAGTCATCTCATCCAAAAGCAGGTTTGAAAAAGATGGTGAGCACCCTAGAAATTTCCTGTTTCTCCCCCCTTTGTATAGAAGAAGTCTCAGCTGATCAGTTCGGATGTGAGAATGTCACTGTAGCCTTCAGCTCTACCTGTGGAGAGCTTCGAACTTCTTGCATCTTGTAGGCCAGATTCCATGTAGAATGGAGTGACAATGTTGCTTTCAACACCCCCATCCCATCTCAGTGAACACACTCCTCTGCTTCATTAGTAGAACACTCATTCAGAATGTGGGAAAACCTGGTTCAGAGCTCTATAGTATGCCTCTGTGCTCATCTCCAGTGAGTGCCCATGTCTCCAGGGTTTGGACTATAATGTGATATTGTTTTGAGGTTGTGTGTCAATGATTACAATGGCAGGGGTACTCCTCTTTCAAAGGCATCTTGATATGTAAAATAAAAAAACCAGTATTTGTTAAGTCAACAGATGAGATGAACAAGCAAAGAGGCTCTAGGCCATTATTAGGAGAGAAGAATCCTGGCCTCTCTGTCATCAAGGGTTTTTTTCTTACATGAATACCTAAAAAGCCCTTCAACCAGAATGAAAAACCATGACTCGCTTTCCCCCATCAGTGCCCTAAGCATTAGGAGTCTTCTTTTAACCGAGCTCTTTGTCCCACTGTAGCCCCATAAAGCCTTCATCAATGGACTCTGAATCTTTATTCCAGGTAGGCTAGGGCTGCCTGATGGATTGAACTCTTCCATAAGACAAGGGATAGGCATTTTAACAGTATTCAGTAGAAGAAGGCATTAAACTGAGGTCCCCTTTGAGTTCTGAGTGGTTGAAAGCAGGGTCATAAGCTGTTCTGCTTGTGAGAGAAAAGGCAAAGGCACTTTCAGAATTTCTAGGCTGAATCTCAGAAAGAAGACATTTCTTTAAACCACTGAAAAAATGCAGAGGTTTAGACATTTGCCATCAGTAGTTCCCTATTGGCTAGTTATAGGCAGCTGCCTGCTCAGCATGCTGATGATTCTAATTCCATGCAGACGGACTAGCTTCTCTCTGTATATAAAACTTTTCCTTTATCTGAGATATCCAACACAAGGTCTTCTTGATTCTAGATTTAAAAATACAATTCAGTCACCTGGCTTTAGGCACTGACAGTTAAATGCATACATCATCTGGGTATCTCAGAGTCCCTTTGTATTTAAAGAATGAGATACATGGCATTTTAAGGTGCAGATGCTAGCTCAGATGCAGCTCAGATGAACTGATCTCTGAAGATACCTACTTCTCGCCGCTGACTATAGGGAGAGTCTAGATGACCTCCTCAGATACGAATATATACACTGTACACACCTGAAGTTGCATAAAATGAACAAAGAGAACTAATGTAATATATCAAGGTGAGCATGCACGGCTGGCTGAAAACAGACCCCCCCCAAATACACATCTTCCTGCATTTTGCTGCTAGTCTAAGTTGGCTGGAGGTGAGGCAACTCTGAGCTAGAAACCTTCTAGTTTATGGGTGTGATCCTGAGCTTGAGAAAATGTGTTTCATTTATCTACTACAGAAGTTTCTCCTTGGGTGGAAATGACTTGTGGCTGGTCAGTTTTCAGGACATCAAAAAGATTAAGGGTCTGTCTTCATCCTTCCATGCAAACATGCGCTTGGTCCCATCACAGGCTTATCTATTAACTCTGGAGTGAGACAAATGCAAGTATTTCATTATGTTCTTAAGAAGGAAAGGAGGAAGTGAAGATCACCTACAGTTGAAGTATCCTTAAATTCTTTGATGAACTGCACTTTGTCTATACTATTAATTAGTCATGACAAGTTTCAAGACACTCCACTAGTAAACCCAAATCAAGGTATGGTATACAGATAACAAACTGACATAAATTGCCTTAGCTGGGGGATAAAACTAGAGGAACAGGATGTTAAAGAAACATACTTTTTTTGGTAGAATCTGAGCACTGAGTTTTTATACTCTAATAAAACACCATGGTTTTCTGATAATCCCACCATAAGCATTGAAAAGTGACTATACGCTGGGGGTATTCCCCTCTTGACCTAAAAATCTCAATTGACTTTAAAACAAGTAGATATATGCTCGTTTGGTGTTTTGAAAGTCCATGATTCCTGCTAATAATTTATTAAGGTCAGGCATAGGCAAAGATCCTTTCCTGGTTTTACTGGCAGATTAATATTTCCTGTCCCTGAGAAAAGAATGAAACTGATTTTTCTTTTTCCAAGACAGACTATATTTAGCTTTAATCCATCCTCTCAGGTGAATAAGCAAAATGGGGTTTATTTGCAAGCCTGTGAAAATCGTACTTGTCACTAGTTTTATCAGCAGTGAGAATTCACTCTGCTGTGGTTAGAAAGACGAATTAGTCAAATTTCTTCCTTAGTAGATAGCACACATAAATAAAAGATCAGCCTGCAGTAGGAGATATTAAGTAAAGAATATGAATAATTATAATTGCTTTGCAATGATTAGTAAAAGAAAATGCACTCATAATGATGTATTTGTCACTTAAAAATGTCTGAATTTAACAAGAACTTTAATGCCACTACTGTCAATTGCAACTGAAATGACTGATGTCTGTCAGAACTGGCTGATATATTCACCATCATCGCAGAAAGGAAGACAAATGACATACTGCAAGGCTATTGCAGACAAGTGCATAACTAGGAAAGATAGATGTCTCAAACATTGTTTTTATGTATTTATGTCTTATAAAGATCAATATGTGATTGATTATTTGCTGTTAAAAATTAAAATAAACAGAAAACAATGACAGTTCAGATTTCTGCATTGTCCACTTAGAAATCAATTAATTCCTGCTGAAGTAAGTGGTGAGAACATTTACTGAATGAACTGAGAGATTAATCCATGCCTTTTAAGGAACAGTTTGAGCAGTTGTACATGTCTCCTAAGTTACCAAACTTAGCACGGTGTCATGGTTTAGCCTGGCTGGATGCCAGGTGCCCACCAAAGCCGCTGTATCACTCCCCCTCCTCAGCTGGGCAGGGGAGAGAAAATATGACAAAAGGCTTGTGGGTCGAGATAAGGACAGGGAGAGATCACTCACCAATTACTGTCACAGGCAAAACAGGCTCACCTTGGGGAAATTAGTTTAATTTATTACTAATCAAAATAGAGTAGGGTAATGAGAAGTAAAAACCTAAATCTTAAAACACTGTCCCCCTACCTCTCCTTTCCGGGATTAGCTTTACTCCTGATTTTTCTCTCTACCTCCTCCCCCCGAGCAGCACAGGGGGACGGGGAATGGGGGCTGCAGTCAGTTCATCACACATTGTCTCTGCCGCTCCTTCCTCCTCAAAGGGAGGACTCCTCACACTCTTCCCCTGCTCCAGCGTTGGGTCCCACCCATGGGAGACAGTCCTCCCCGAACTGCTCCAGCATGGGTCCTTCCCACGGGCTGCAGTTCTTCACAAACTTCTCCAGCATGGGTCCCTTCCACAGGGTGCAGCCCTTCAGAAACAGACTGCTCCTACTTGGGTCCCCCACGGGGTCAGAAGCCCTGCCAGAAAATCTGCTCCAGCATGGGCTCCTCTCTCCATGGGTCCACAGGTCCCGGCAGGAGCCTCCTTCAGCATGGGCTCCCCATGGGGTCACAGCCTCCTTCAGGTGCGTCCACCTGCTCTGGTGTGGGGTCCTCCATGGGTTGCAGGTGGATATCTGCTCCACTGTGGACCTCCATAGGCTGCAGTGGGACAGCCTGACTCACCATGGTCTGTTCCATGAGCTTCAGGGAAGCTCTGCTCAGGCACCTGAAGCACCTCCTACCCGTCCTTCTCCGCTGACCTGGGTGTCTGCAGAGTTGCTTCTCTCATGTAGTATCACTGCTCTCTCCCACTGCAATCGCTGTTTGACAGGGTTTTCTCCCTTCTTAACTACATTATCCCAGAGGTGTTACCGCCACCGCTGATGGGTTTGGCCTTGGGCAGCAGCAGGTCCATCTTGGAGCCATTTGGCATTGGCTCCATTGGACATAGGAGAAGCTTCTGGCAGCTTCTCATAGAAGCCACCCCTGTAGCCCCCCCACTAACCAAAATCTTGCCATGCAAACCCGGTGCACATATAGTGATTTCCACATCAATTTCTCTTTCAGAAGAAAAACGTGAATCCCGCTTTTCTTTTTTTTTATTTGAGAGAAAATGATCAGCACTATGAATGTGCATATTTGATCCACATTAAGAATGAATGAAAATGTTAATTTTCCAAAGAAAGAGATAATAAAAATTCTTAAGCTGTATGTTATTACTTTGAACAACACTAATACATTTCAAGTAAGAATCTATGAAAATTTAATTTTTCTTTGAACTGAATAGAAAGGGTGAGATTTTTTTAATAAAACCAGAATTATTGGAGATCACAAGTCCTTATCTAGATATATATGTGGTTGTACAAGCTTATAAAAGAAATATGTTTTAAATGTTTTCTGAAAGAGCTTTTCTGTGTTCTTCCCGATTCTTTTCAGGCAAAATTACTGGTTTTGTAGATTAAGGAAAACAAAACCAAAGTGTCCATGGCAGGCAGACAGAACAACAGCATATGCCGTCTTTTTGATTCTGACTTACAGCATCACAGGGAAGCAGGCTCTGCAAATATTTTAAAACGGATCAAGCCTACAGCAAAACTTTACCAGCCCCTCTGTGTAACGAGAGTCTCAATCTCAGAAAAGGCAGGGAGACCTGAATGCAAGATTGATTTCTCAACTTGTAAACATCCCAGTTTGTAGGACTAGGATTGTTAGTCTCTATCAAGACACAGTTCACCAAGACAGCTCTGGTCCATCTGTCTCACAGGGCGGACTGTAAAAGAGTTGGGAGCTCACAAGTGACAGAGGATAAGCTAGTTTTAAATTACTTTCAGTGCTGGTTTAAAACATATATGAAGTCCTATAATTATTGTCTTTGCTCTTAAATATGCAGTCATGACCATAGTAATTGATCCCACTGCATATTTGCTAGAACAGGAATAAGCATCTCTAGAGTAAACCAAAATAAAAGTTACTGAGCACTGATTCCTCTTCACTTTATTTCAGCCTACAAGTACATCACAGTCTAACCAGTCATCCCATCTTGCACTATGTTCTGCGTCTCCATTTTATGTCTCTTCTTACCGCTTTCATTTTTTTTTAAGCTATGAGTGGTCTTCTGCAAAGGCAGTCATGCCTGAACCTTGGGGAGAAGAGGGAGATGTCTCTCTGCTATGTACCACCTCTGCTGAGAGGCATGTTGAGCTCTATTTATTGCACTGAAAGACAAAAAAGCCCTTTTGAGTTTGTTTTCTGTGTTCCCCTTTAAGAGTCTGAGTTGATGTTTTTTCCTTTCCTGGAAAACAAAGAATTTTGGATGTCTAATGAGGCTTGATTCCTCCCTAGTGTCCTGACTGAGCACAAGTATGCACTTGCATGAGATGCTGGGTCTTACACCATCCCTCATTCTGGGTCAAATCTCACAGTTTACTTTGACAGAGTGCAGCGTACTCCATTAACTGATAATCATCTGAAGGCTGGGCAAGGTCAGGGTACTTGAAGCTGGAGAAGCCCTTTCTTTATGATAGACAGTAGAACAGCCAACTATGTGAAATAAAATTAGGTTAGGGATGTTGCGAAGGAACTCCCTGGTCTGGTGCGGCCTACTGATTACTACCCCCTCTTGGTAATGCAGGTTGGCGGGGACGAGATCGCAGAGAGAAGTCCCAAGGCCATCAAAAGGGACTTCAGGGCACTGGGGCGACTGGTTGAGGG
>Ga0065711_1000218_pt1 | contig 80962 bp, 41 predicted proteins | sample Hoacrofraction12_FD_59098 | JGI IMG/M metagenome (GOLD analysis project Ga0065711, IMG submission 59098) | Hoatzin crop microbial communities from Cojedes, Venezuela - Epithelial fraction 12 v2 (version 2) | ecosystem: Host-associated > Birds > Digestive system > Esophagus > Crop | place...
ATCAGTGGTTCAGCTCCTGTTGGATTAGGATATCAGTTGCTACAATCTTCTTGTCTTTATTGCTGAATTATTTTAGCACCAAATTCTTCAGTATTATATCATGCGGTAATACTGATAAAACCAAAGCTGCTCAGAACTCCAAATAGGAAATGGTAACATAGAAAGTGAGGAAAATTAACTGCGTTTATGTCAACTGCCTGTGATGCAAGACAGGGACAAATTAATTTCCTGTGACCTGTTTGCTCCACTGATTTCTTTGCTATAATATTATGGAAGAACATGTTCCATTATCTATTGCATTGCAAGGAAATAAAAATGAACTATGATTAAATACACCCTCATAATGAGTTGTAATACTGTTTTATATACACGAGAAAATAGACTCTTTTATAGTGTTGCTATTAGGGCACATCACGTCTCAGATGAAATCTGCTTTCCTCAGAGGAGTTCTTTTTCCACTTTATGCCAAAATTATGTATCATTGAAATATTAGTTCACCCATGCTGAGCAATGAAAACAGGGTGTTTTGATTTTGGGAACTAGAAACCTTTGCTTTGTCCTGATTAGTTATGGCATTTCTACCTCTTCAAGAGCAGTGTTTCACTTGTTAGGTTCATCTTTTCAAATCTATGTTTCTACAGAACAGAATTAGTAGACTAAGTTGTTGTAGTAGCATTTCTTTTTCAGAAGTACCCCAAAAGTAAATCATAAAACCTAAACTAATTTCAAGAATTTTGTAGTCTGATTGTCATTTTAGTGAATGAGTAGGTATAAATATTAGTATTATGTAAATGCTGACAAGCTCATGGGAGCTAGAGGGTGTTTATTTCATTTATTTCAGCTGGACCAAGTTTGATCTTTTTGTTTCTAAGAGATATTTTGTGATCATTAAGATAATGACCAGCTGAGAGCCATAGTTCCAGAAACTGGGATGTATTTAAGAAGATAGTGTAATTATGTGACCTTGTTATTCAAAATTCCTAAAGCATCATCTGTTTACAGATTTTTCAGTGTTATCATCGTTGTGTTTGCAAATGTAAAGACATATGCTACGCAATTTGTCTTAAGTAGAAGCTGACACAGTGCTAACAGTGCTGGAAGCCTTCAAGGCCTGGAGGAGAGAAGAGAAAATACAGCAACTCAGTGTAACAGCTGTCAGCTGTGAGAAAGTAGCATCATTGCTCAACCAGCCACACCGCTTTAGGGTTCTGTCCTTCATTACAGCTCTTTGTATTTCTCAGACTGAGAGAGTGAAATTTCTGTGACATACTTAACACAAGGTGAAATCTGCTGGTAGACTGAAATGTGACTGTAATAGTACCTCCGTAAGTTATGCGTAGTTTACAGGCTCATAGGCAGTTGTTACTGTGTTTCTTTGCTTGTTTTGGGGAGCAGGAGGTTTCTCCGTTGTATCATTAGTGGCAGATAGCATCTAGTGTTACAGTCCTGTGCTGGAAATGTTAAATAGATTAACAATATGGTGGCAAAGCAATGGTTAAGTGAACATCGATAGTAAATGTTATAAAATATAAAGAAAGGGACCAGCCATTCTGTGCTTCTGTTTGAAAGGAAGGGAGGTAAGATGTAATGCTGCTGAGCCTTTATAATATCTGAAGTCTTCTTCCTTTTCAGCGCAATCCTCCCATGCTGGTGAATGATCTGTTTGAAGATATCAAAGATGGGGTGATGCTAATTGCCCTTTTGGAGGTTCTTTCAGGGCAGAAGCTGGTAAGAACTTCCTTCATTCTGAATATACATGATAGTTGCATAACTCATCTAGGATATAATTTTCTAGTATGTTTCTGTATGCAAATACCGTTTAAAACCTGACTGCTACATAGCAAAATAAGTTTATTCACAGAGTGAGCTATCTGGTTAGAAGACAAACAAACAAACAAAAGATGATTACAGACTGACATTCTTGATTTTGTGCATTTTCTGTTAATTTAGACTTACTAGTTCATAAAAATTGTTTATATGTATTAGTCTTTGCAGTTCATCTGGGTGTTACTACTATGACACAAAGTCTAAAGTAGAAGCTACTTCCATACACCTTCAAGAAATAATGACAGTCTTTTATTGTTAAATTTACAGCTTTCTTTCTGAAAAAAAGTTATGAGACCCTCAAATTTCATGGGGTCTTATATCCAGTTACTTTATATCCATTACCTTCACAGCTGCTCTGCTACGGTAAAGAACCTCAGCTGGTGCCAAATGGCTTTTCACAGCCAAGTTGTGTACAGAGGCCATGGTGTGTACGTGGCAAATAGGCTCTCTTCAGAGCTAGTTTCGTGCATGTGATGTGGGAGAAAATTGAAAGGGCTTTAGGCTAAGGGCTCTCGCTTTTTCCAGACCAGCTTACAGGTCGGGTGGCAGCACCTGAAAGAGTAGAGCAACAGTCCCTCCTTTGGCTTGCTCTAGCGTCCAGGCGTTACCAGTTCCCTCACATTTGGGCAAATTTCCAGTACCACACTTTTGCCCCTTTTTCATATTTCACCTCTTTTTTGATTGCATGTGATACCACAAATTAGGTAGTAGTTCAGCCTGCAAGAGTGATTTTACGGTAAGGTGGGAAAAAAGTTGTGGTCTCCAGTGTGTCTGCTCCGCTGAAAGCTACCTCGCTCTGTTTCTGTTCGCCGGAGACAGAAACCTCCCTCTTGTGGCAACACAGAAGCGGTGAAGCAGGAAAAGAATTTTAACGATGGCATCTGTTGCAATGAACTTCGTTAGATAGTATCCTGTCTACATTAATTAGTGAAAGACAAGAGATACCACAGAACCAGAATAAAGTCTGGTTAATTTAAAGGTCATGTATAGCAGAAGATTGTAGTAACTGCAAGAGGAATTTCTGATTCTGTAGCAGGCCTTTGTTAAATCCATTTGTAATATTATGAACATGAATTTAAATGATAGTAGTTGTATATTTGCATTACAATATAAGATTCAGTGGAGAATTTAATTCCACTGTAGAGTATTACAAGCCTAGGACGTGGTCTTGATTGAATTCAAAGAATTCTGTCTTTTTTTAGCCTACATCTCTGAAGTTGAGCAAAATTTGTTGTTCAATGAGAGTTTCTGATAGTTTTTTTTATCATCAACGAGGTATTAGAAGGAATGGATAAAAATCTTATAGGTAGAATGTCTTCACTGCAGACTTATTTTTAATAAGTAACAATAGCCTTGACTTCTCCTTCGCAAGCAAAATTATTTTACTGAGAGAAAGTTGCCTTCTCTCAAATGTATATATGTGTATGTGTGTATAAAAAGAGAAGTAGTTTATTTTTCATAACAAAAACAGTTCTCTGATTTGATGAAGTTTAGGGGCTGAAGCTGACAGCTTGCATCCTGAGGTTATTAAGAATAAGTTTTTTATTAAAGAACTATCACAACTACGTCCCCTTTATCTGTCGGTCCCACCTGCTGGTATATGCAAAAATACATTTTAACTGTTCCAAGAAGCATTTTTACATGTAAATCAGACTAAGTTATGTACATAGGCATTTATAATAATCTAGAACTTCATTTTTTGCAGCAAATTGGCATAAAACTAATTGGTGTTTATACTGTTATTTCTCTTTAAGCCTTGCGAGCAGGGACGTCAGCTGAAGAGAATTCACTGGGTTGCTAACATTGGCACAGCTCTTAAGTTTCTAGAAGGAAGACGGGTAGGTTTGGTAGCACTTAGTCCTGGTTTTGCCCTGTATGTATGCAGTCTTCAGTTTCCATACAGTGCATAAACGCTGCTGTAACATGTAGCAATGCATAGGTTAAAACTTTTCTGTTGTGTTTTTTTTTTGTTTTTTTTTTTGTTTTGTTTGTGTTTTAGTTAGAATCACCTTGGATGGTCTCCTTCCTTTTTTTATATTTTTTTTTTTTTATGTACTCTTCGGCTCCTTGTGTTTCCTATTTTCCTGTTGCTGTTCTCAGCAAAGAACAATAGTCTTCAGTTCAGTAGAGACATTCATTTATGATTAAAAGTATGGATTTACGGACTTCACTAGGTTGTGCATGCAAAACTACTCCCTGAAATTACAGACGTGAAGATTTAGAACAGTGTGACCCCTTATTTTCTTGGCAGAACTTCAGACTAATTCCTGGGTTGATTCTGGTAAAGTCAGTGCTGTGGCCATTTTAGAGATAAAACAAAATATTTATAAGTTTAATAAATGACAGAGAACCTGAAAGCTTAATAGGTATGAATATCAAATAAAAGCAATCTACTTATACTTTTTTTTCCTCACTTTTCTCTCTATATTGTAATGACTTGTGTCTGGTTTTTTAGTTAATTACAGATAATTTGTTCTTCTAATTTCTGCATTTTAGTTCAATTTTTCTCCATGCAGATGTAACACCTGATGAATTTTATGTCTCCACAGTGCTATACATCAGGATCTGTTGGGTTTTGGCATTATTTCCCTCTCTTTAACCTTATGGCATCTTGACCTAATTGTATTTCTCTTACATGGGAAACAATCTTAGCAGATGCCTGTAGAAAAGAATCTATAAGAGAACTTTTTTTAATTGAAAGATATAAAACCAAAGCAAAGAAAAACATATTTCCAAAGCAAAATTCAGTTTTAGCTCACGATTTCACTAATTTATGTAGTGCACTTTGTTAATACAAACCACATTGTATGCAGCCTGAGAGAGGAGGCTTAGATACAGAGAGCTGCTTTTGTGTGAGAGCTGTGTTAGACAAGGCTGCAGTGAAGAGCAAAAAGCCCGTGCTTCCCTCGTCTACATGTCACAAATGTAGTGGGTGACCCAGACCTTGAATGACACACCTTAGATCCCAGGAATAATATGGCAGTGCAGCTACATAAATGACCCTGCTGAGGATCAAGACAGATTGCCAGAAATAGAATTCTGTGGTTTTGCTTGTGATATCGGAATATTTTTGTCTGGACTTTTCTTAGATATTTTTGTATGTACTTTGTGTCAGTATGCCAGATTCTCTTCTAGAGGGAGCTGGAAATACGCAGCGCGTCAGGTAGATTGGTGTGCATTAGCAGGTGGTGTCTAGGCTGAATCCAGCCTGAAGGATGCATCTATCCAGTCTGTCACCCTTTTCCTCCCAAAGGAGGTGGGGATGCTGTTCAGACAACAAATGCCTCTTCAGCCGCTGAGTGCAGTCCCGGATCTGTACTCAAAGGTGAACGAGGGGAGAAGGGTGGCTGTGCGCAGCGCTTTAAGGAGTGCCGACAGGGTCTCCTTCCTCCATGGGCTCTCCCATAAGTAAAGTTTATTACATGTTTAATCTAATTCTGGTTTTCACTGTCCAAGCAGACTTCTGCTAATAATCCGGTTACACTGCAAAATGCAGCTGGCAATGAACAGATATCATTCTGGACCAAAGTGGGTTTTTTGTGGTTCTGAAAAGTTTATTTGCTAGTTTTGAGTCCATTTTAATGGAGTATAAGACAAAGGTAACACAAGAAATAGACTAGGGAGGTGATGCTTCTGTGAACAGTAGCCTAATCAGAAGCTTTAGATGAGTCCCTGTAAATCTTTTGATCTGCAATACACATAAGAAATACCTCACTTTCTAGAAAAATAAAAGCTTTTGCTGAAATTGATCCACCTGAGAGAATGACACTCCTGGAATATTTTTCTTTAGGTAGGTAATAGAAAATTTTCCTTATTGACTAGTGGAGAAGCAAGGAATGTCAATTTTCCCGGAGTTTTGTCAGATTTCTTGGTGGAGAGGATTAGAAATATAACCTGTGAGGATTTCTCCTCTGCCTCTACCCAAGCAGCCTGTGGAGTTTCAATTCTGAAAACAGCTTCACAGCCCTGATCAACAATTTTGTGTTTGCTCTTGACATTATCTAGTGGGTTTCCAGCTGCTGATTCAGTGAACTGCAGTCTTTTCTCTGTTTTGGGAAGACAAATGAGGTTACCGCTTTTCTTTAACCTGTTCTCCAAGGTTTTTCCATAACCTTTGTGCATGAGCAAGGTTGCAGCGCATGAACACTTTAGCAGCCCTTCATTTTTATATTATGATTGATGGCAGACCCTTAGTTTTGCTGAGGAAATAAGTATTAACCTGTTTCCAATACTACCTGTTCTATTTGATTTCCTTGAGCATTATCTGCCTGTTAATTTCTTTATGATGTACTCTTTATTCTCTCCTTTATTGCCTTTTCTCTTGTGAACTTATTTTGGGGTGATACTTTATTCAGACTATAGATTAGCATTTGGGAGTTCAGAGTCACGGAATCCGTTCCCATTTCTGTTGAAAAACTGCATGTGACCTTGGACAACTCGTTTTTTCCAACTCTTTTCTTATTTTAAAATAACTATAAACAGGTTTGTCTTGCAAGGGAGCCTTAATCAGTGGTGGCAATATCCTTTGCCATAAAAGGCTCTCTACTGGAGAACTGTGTCATTCTTTTTTGCCTAATCTTTCTTTTATGCTTTGTCCTCCCTTTTTCCTTTTCTTGTTTATTCTTAAACTCACTTTTCTCCTTCCATTCTAAATCTGTTAGAACTATTGCAAGAAACCACTGCATAATTTAATATCTTTTATGGAATATTAAATTTGTTTTCCTTATTAATTGTGTTGTGAGATTTGCCAAAAATATGCTTTCTTTGCATAATAAAATTTAATTAATGCATTTATCTAATAATTAATCATTTAAGACTTACTTTGTATCATGTTTTTCTCTTTAATTTTCACGCTAGTCCATATACAGAGGATCTCCGGTTTGTATAATGCTTCTATGTAATTTTTATTGTTCTTTCTGCTTGAAATTAATTTTTTTTCTACAAATAATATCATGCAATCGTCTTAAAAATATACTTGTCTAAAAAGTGAAATTGCACCATTCAATATTTTTTAAATTGAGAAACTTGTAGTTTGATTGCAGAAATGCATTAAAAAGATAAAAACTATTTGAAATATGTTTCGTACTTGTTATCATTCCTTGTGTGTGGTAGTAACACGTTTTCTTTCACATATAGATTAAACTTGTGAACATAAACTCAACTGATATTGCTGATGGAAGGCCTTCTATTGTGCTCGGCTTGATTTGGACCATAATTTTATATTTTCAGGTACTACATTTTTTGTACTTCAGTGTAGCTTGCTCAAATAATGATTCAGATCTTCATGTCATATGAACGGGTGTAGTTCCGGTCTTTCACAATAGCTAAGTCACTTTATAATTAGTTGAGGATCTGATCCTGAGTAAAGCAACAGTTGATGGTAAGGGGTGCTTCACATTGGGTACTTGTCTTTGGAAAAGTTTGATCTGGGCTTAGAATGGAGTTCCTTCATCGCTGGAACATATTATTCAACTTTCTTTGAAGAATACAGCAGAGTAACAAAAGGAAATAATAGAATTGTGGATTCTTTGTACAAGTACCTTTAGCAGCCTCGATGGTCATTGTGCTGTATGTCTAATTCCAGTGCAGTGATGTCAGACAGTAATAATATTCAAATACTATATGTAAATAAGCTGATTCCACTGGGAAATGCAGATGTTTGCAAGGACAGAATTTAGCTGTGAATGATATAGATTGCGAGAGGGGTTTGAATTTGTAGAGGAGAACTCATTTGCATTCTGTTGAAGTTAGGTGGGAGGGAAAAACGGTTTTCCAAATCCTGTCCATATGAGTTAACAAAATGAGTCACTGCTCAACAACTGAAACAACAACTGATGTGAAAGCTGTTTAGGGAGTTCTTTGGCTTTGGCTCTCTTGTGATGTAGCTTTTATGTCTTGGGGATGCTGTTTTACTAAGCACCAACAAGTGTGATGCTTCAGTGGTTCAGATCTCCTTTTCAGAAAAGTTAGTCAGAATTATATTAACATTTTTATTTTAATATATAGCTCATTGAGATGCATGGGGGAAATTATGCTTCTCAGAGTTACTGAAACTCTAGTTCTCTGCACTAGTTTTACTTGGGTTGTTTTTAGAGCTTTTCTTTAGTTTTCACGGGCAGATACATCGTTTTAACATGAATGAAAGCAGAAGTGCATTAGAACTGTGGTTCTCATTGTGGCAGACTCATTCTGTGATGTGACACAACTTTGGTTTTTAAGTAGACAGCATAGGCAGTCTTGCAATGTCCTCTGTATATAACTTCTTCGTGTTAAAGAACCAAATTATTAGTCCACTTAATGTTTTTAGAAGAGTCAAGTTAATGATTTTCATTTGATGAAAGGCATGATGCAAATAACTGTCATATACCCTCAGCAAGCACTACTAATGTACTTTGCCTGCAGTACACTCACTGTTCCTTCACAAGGTACCTCTAAGCAAAGCCACAATTGAATTTGTGCCAAAACAGTACAATGGTAAATAAAGAACTATCCAGATGAGATCCTTGAGGACACTTCCATTCTTTAATCGAATGAGCCTCCTCTGAAATTAGTGGATTGTTGTATAATTTGAATTCAAGCTAAATGTAAGTCATTGTCTTCTCTTTTAATGGTAATTTTTCATAATAGATAACATGACACACTTGCATATTGTGCTAGCTGTAGGGTGTCAAGAAAGTCAACAGATGTCTTACACTTCTGAAATTAAGACCATCATCTGGGCATATACATTAGCATTTTTGAAACTACTTTAATGTATAGTTAAATAAAACTCAGCGTGTTAATCATAGCTTCTGCCCAACTTTATTTTGTCAGTTGTGTTGGGAAATTGTTTAAGAAACTAGTGGGAATTAAGATTATGCACAAATAGTCCATTAACATTTTTTCCCCACAGATTGAAGAGCTTACCAGCAACCTCCCACAGCTGCAGTCATTGTCTAGCAGTGCTTCTTCTGTGGAGAGTGTTGTCAGTTCAGAAACTGCAAGTCCCCCAAGCAAACGCAAGGTGGTAACCAAGGTCCAAGGAAGTGCAAGGAAGGCTTTGTTAAAATGGATACAGTACACAGCGGCAAAGTAAGTAACCCACAAATGAACCAAATTTACATCTTAAGTGTAAACTTTTTTTTCAGATTATAAACTCTCTTGGGCAGGGATTGTCCTTTGGCTCTGTATTTATATAGCACCTCCTTGTGATCATATTCTTGTTGACAACTGAGGCTGCTAAATGTTACCACCATACAAGAAACAAGTAATGAAAACCAATTTGCATTAATTTTACAGTCAGTCACATTCTGTAGACTCTGAATAATGAATGAGATTATCTATACAGAATGAGGAACTGAAAGCGGAATTAGATGTGTCAATGACAATGTATTAGTCCTGCTGTCAAAACACTCAATGTGACAATGCAAGTCCCACACTGACTTAGTGTTCCTCACTGACAGAGCTTGTAGGAGCACTGAATTCTGGCACTTGCCGTTGAAAGGCAGGTGATGAAAAATTATTAATGTCCTTCTGCAATTTTGTGATACAAGGGAAATATTACTACAAAAATTGTCCTGAATTTTCATTCTTTTTAATCCAAGTTATTTTGGAGTTATTTCTTGCTAACCTAAGAATCTTCACCTTTATTTTGTCTAATTATCCCACGTTTCCTCTGCTTCCAAAAAGGCATGAAAAAAAAGCAGAAATTAGTTCAAAGATACTACAGTAGTTTGATGGCTTCCACAACACGAAAATGGAAGTCAAAGATGTAAAAGAATAAAATGGATTTATTTGTTCAAATTAAGGAGTCACTGCTCTTTGAAGAGATCAATGATGTGCAAAATGTGGAGGGGAAATGACCAGCTGTGGAATGGTGCCTCACAGAAAAGAAATATAATTGTAAAGATACAGACTTTCTCCAGTTCTCCCATAAATAAGTAGAATACAGTAATTTGTAGTGCAGTAGAGTCTAATTTGTCATTCTTCCTATTGCACTTTTGACAGTAAAAGACAGGCAACTGAAAGTGGTCAGCTGCAACTTCCAGACATGTAAACATACAAAATACAGAGACGTTCATAGATGAAACTGTCAACATTATGGGAATGAGTGGGTGAAATGTGTTGAAAGAAGCCTAGAGGAGGGATGGTACACTTCGCCTAGCCCTGCTTCACATTGTGATTTGGAAGAGCTAGCTCAATAAAGTCAGTTAAAGTGTTTCACTGATCACAGTGAGCTTTTAAGGAAGCTTTCAGAGTTTCTATTGCTGTGAACCTCCCAATGGCAAGACTACCTTAGTGTCTGTGTCCTCAAATAAAGTTTGCATGTTCAAACAAAGTAAAAAATAGTCTTGCAGTCTGTGGGCCACCATACCTTTCAGAATTACCTTTAAAATAAGCAGTCAGAAGTGTGATTCAGTTCTGATTACTTTTGCATTCTGTATTGCTATTTCTTGATCATTCGTGTTTATTTTTTAGTGGATGCGTAAATGTTCTAGTGTATGAAATCATAGTTTTGGTAAGAATATACAGAAATTTGTGTGTTGCATTTGCAGCTGAACAGCAGTGATGTCACTGTTCATGCTTTCATTTTAAAAGATAACAGATTAATCCAGGTTTTTTGGGGGTCTTTTGGGTTTGTTTTTTTTGGTATGATACTGATCATAGAATCACAGAACAGTTTGGATTAGAAGAGACCTTTAAAGGTCATCTAGTCCAACCTTCCTGCAGTAAGCAGGGACATCTACCACTAGATCAGGTTGCTCAGAGCCCCATCCAACCTGACCTTGAATGCCCCAGGGATGGGGCATCTACCACCTGGTGTACCTAACTGAACTGAAGTAGTTATAAAGGAGGGAGATAAGAAGTGCTTTATAGTGAGGGAGAGAATAGTGAATGGAGCTGCGTACATCCACAGATTCTGTGTGTGTTATGCAAGAACCTTGAGAACTTTGGTGCACTTCATTTGTTCAAAATACCTTTGACTTTCTGCCACTAGCAAGTCCACTGAAGACAAGTATAGTAAGTGTATGACAAAAAAATCTTGGATCTTCATAGGCAGAAATGAATTTATGCATTGGATGGATGGATGGATGGAGCTGTAGTCGACCTGATTAGCATTGCAGGAACAAGTGGTTTAGATTTAATGATGAGTAGCTGCTGGGTGAAGCAGCCTGTCTCCTCCTCTATTTCATCTAGTCCAGATGCTGTTGCAAGTCACTTTTTTTTTCTTTCATATTCTTTAGGCAAGTTGGAATTGAAATCAAAGATTTTGGACAAAGCTGGAGGAGTGGTGTTGCATTTCATTCTGTTATTCATGCTATCCGCCCAGATTTAGTGGACATGGAGAAAGTGAAGGGAAGATCAAATAGAGAAAACCTGGAAGAAGCCTTCACACTTGCAGAAGCAGAACTCGGAATTCCAAGGCTTCTTGATCCTGAAGGTGCCTCACACGTAGTTGAAAACAGTTTTAACTACTTTCATGGGTTAATCAGAAGTGCTAATTCATAATGTTTAGGCATTTAAGCAGCATTTTGTGCCATTCAGCTGAAAACTAATTTACAGTGTTCTATACTTGTCTAGATGTGGATGTTGACAAGCCAGATGAAAAATCTGTCATGACTTATGTAGCCCAGTTTCTGAAGTACTATCCTGATCCTCATCATACAGTGACAGATGTGCAGGAGAATGATGTAAGTTTGTTTCAAATAACTGTACAAATCAGTTTATCATGAGGGGGCTTTGTAAATTTTATAGCTTTCTTATAGTTTATATGTTTCCTTTTGACAAGCAGTTCAAATGAAAGTAAGCACAATAAGAAAAATGGGAAAGATTAGATGAGTATAAAGGAACCAGTGTTGCAGTGGTTCACTAGTAGATGGGGAAAATAGAATGGTGATCCTGCACAGATTTTCTTATTTTCAGCAGTAGGAGTCAAAAAGAACACAAACAGTTACTGTAGATAGTAGCAAACCAATGGATCCTTAAGTTCTCGAAGAGAATTTCGAGCATAACACCAATGATACTGCAATAATTTGATAGCTGAAGCAATGTGTCACTTCTGTTTTCATCACACCAGGTTTCTGAGTAAGAACAAGACCAGTCCAAGAGATTTCTTAGGTATATAGTCTTTGAGCTTTTAGGCTCAGAAGGTAGTTACAATTTTGACACAGGTTGCTTTCTATTGCACAGTGGTGTTTGACTATTCGCTCTAAGGAATTGTTTTTTGCTTTGTGCATGCTCTAGTGCATTGGCTTTGCACTAGAATGGTTTTACTCAGTGATGCCAAGTGATCATGACTCACTTCCTAATCCTGATCATTTGCTTTCTTCATGGCAAGCACAGGAAACACTGCTGAGACAATCTGCTCAGCCCCAGCAAGAGAGGAGGAATCACTTTTTATCTGTGGTTCTTTGCATTCCCTACAGAGCTATAGGAGAACTTCAAAAGGCGTGAACCTCCTTCCTTATGGTTATGCGTGGCTAAGGCAGCTGTAGCTTTGCTGTCTGATTGCAGTGTCTGAGCACTGGAATTTTTCATTTTCCTTGCTGCAGCGTTGATCTGAGGACAGATGTGTGCCGATGCCACAGCATCCCACTGAGCAAGGGGGCTGCTGACGCAGAGGGAGTAAGCACTGAAGCCTCATGCTGTGGCCTCTGGCAGGCTAAGGTAGTCCTGTAGTCTGCATACCATGGCACACAATGCAGTTTCTGCTGCCAGCAGCCTTGGCCAGGTCTGCTGCCTGTGCTGGGGTTGGATTTTGAAGAACAGCCTCACCACCTACTCCTGAGCTATATGCAGAGACGATGCAGGAGGATGGAGGACAGTCACTCCACACTCTGCCTTGCCTCTGGCTGTACACACAGAGACAACAGCATGTGAGCTACAAAAGGGAAACCACTGAGTTACCTCCAGAATTCCCAGTGAATTACTAGGAAGTGAAACAACACAAATTCATCAGTTTGACATGTATAGCTCAAGACCACTTCCTCTTCCTAGATATCGCTAAGACATTCCAGTAGCAATCAATGTGAATTTTGGTAGAACTGCTGGTCCCCTGCATGTCACAGTGTAGAAATCAGTAACTCCCACACTTTGAGAAGAAACTAAAAGTTTGGCATTGCACTAAATTTCTAATGTCATCATTCTTTGTTTCCTTCAGGAAGAATTGTATTCCCTTCTCACACCCCTGAGGGAATGCCAACCAGTTAGAGACAAACTCCACTTCTCCAGTGGAGTCTCCAGTCAAGAATAGCGATAGGGCCCTCAGTTTTTTCTGACATAGATTCTGCTAACCCATCTCTGGAGAAATTCTAATCCCTATCAGGCACCTGTGTCCACTCTATACCTCTCTTCCTGCTCCTGTCCACTATAACGTCCAATTCCCTCACCTCTGGTCATGGTACAAAATGATGACCACATGTCATGTAATAGGTTGATGAGAAAGAGGTCTGGATGGTTCCAGGCCAGTAAGAAATGCACAAAAAGTTCAGGACCCCACGTAAGCACCGGCCCTGAAGCACTCAAATACATAGTGTTAAAAACAGCACCATGCTTTCATCTGTTTGGGACTGGCTAGATATAAGCTCTCAAATGGCTAAACTTTTGGCACACTTGGGTCTTTTATTACTATAAACTTTTATATTTCTGTCCTATGTCACAGAGAAAAGCTTATTTTGAAGTTGGCTGCTTTACTTGTGATTTTTCAGGGAGAATCTGTCAACAGATTCTGGAGGGAAGGAGGAAAGAAGCCAGGAGTTAATGCAGTGGATCCTGTTGACTTCAGGGTACCTAGATGAAACCAGATATCCAGATAATCCTTGGCAAAATAAGAGTGTCATTCATATTACATGATACATAAGAGAAGATTCTAGTGCTGAATATCCAACAATGCAGTGTAAAAATGTACAGACATAAGAATTGCATTTCATATTTATACAATATTTGAAGAGAAAATTGGAAAAAAAAGTCTCAGTCAAATATTTTGTAATGTAATCAACTATCTTGTAGAGTTTTTTTCACTGAGTGCTTTTGTATGTTTCAGCCTAAATTCGTAATTGCCTATGGGTTAGTGAATATTAGGCAAAGGATCATTTAAATCACCAGGTTAAGTAAGGCTATCACAGCAGCAGATCCAAATTGATAGTGTTTCCAGCAGCTCAAAGGAGATTGCCAGCTGGTGAGGACACACTTGGAGCACTGTGTCCAGCTCTGGGCTCCTCAGTACAAGAGACCTGGACGTATTGGAGAGAATCTAACGAAGGATCACAAGGATGATGAAGGGACTGGAGCATCTCTCACGTGGAGAAAGGCTGAGCAAGCTGGGACTGTACAGCTTGGAGAACAGAAGGCTCAGGGGGATCCTATCAATGTGAATAAAAACCTGAAGGGAGAGTGCAAAAAGGATGGTGCCAGGCTCTTGTCAGTGGTGCCCAGTGACAGCACCAGAGGCAATGGGCACAAACTGAAACACAGGAGGTTCTCTCTGAACATCAGGAAGCGCTTTTTCACTGTGAGGGTGACTGAGCCCTGGTACAAGTTGCCCAGAGAGGTGTCTCCATCATTGGAGGTATTCAAAAGCCATCTGGATGTGGTTCTGGTCAACTGGCTCTAGATGTCCCGGCTTTAGTAGGAGAGTTGGACCAAATGACCTCCAGAGATCCCTTTCAACCTCAACCATTCTGTGATTCTGCAATTCTGTGATAATATTTAAGTGTATAGTTAATATATTTAAGATTTTTTTAAATGAAACAGTGACAGGAGAGGTCTTCTTGCAATGCAAGAGGAATGCTCTTTTCTAAATGGCATCATACAAGAATGGAGATTTAAATTGCTTTAAAAAAATAGAAAAGTGGGTTCTCTTTAGAAGAGCAAGAACTATTTTCTTTAGTACTTAAGGTACATTCATGAACTTATCACTTTGCAAACTTAAGGGAAAACTTTTTTATAGAAGTAACTGCTTGGAATCATAGTATGGTAACTGACTTTCTTGACCACACAAGCCATTTAAGTACCTTTTTTTAACCCTTTTCTGCATTAATTCTAATGTTCACCTTGCTAAATTAATTGCCTGGAAAAAATGTAAAGTAGAGAGTACTCTTTTCTCAGTGCACAGAGTGTGCAGTAAATCAGATACAAGATGTTTTTGTGACTGTATAATCCATTTAGACTGAAAATTCGTTTGTGATTTTTCAAGAAGTGTTGTCTACAGGTTCTGTTCTAGGTATATGAACATGTGCAAGATCAGAACAAATGTGTAAGATAGGTTCATTTTAAAATAGACCTTTTGTGTTTTGTGGAAACTGTGTAAGTGAATTGGATGCCCTTGTGATCAGCATAGCTAATGGTGCAAGGTAGAACAGTATCTACTGCTTCTTTCTTACCTCTTACTGACCTGGAGTATCCATGTCCATCATAAAGCTTTCCTTAGGAATTTTGCATTATTTGGTTAGTTTAGTTATTTAGGACAGGATTCATTCATGTTTAAGAATGTAAAAGCTAGGTACTTACACTCCACCTGTAATCAGCGAGAGATAGACACTTTTCTAGATGGCATCTTTCTTAAAATGGTGTCCTAAATAAACTGTCTTCTGGAAGTTCCTGTTGCATAGCATTTCAACAGAATTAAAACTGACCCAGATGAAGTATTCCCTTAGGTTATATTCCCATACATTAAATGTTGTTGGCAGTTGATTAAAAAGAAATCCAGACACAATTTATGTTTTTGTGACCGGTATAATTCCACTATTCTTAGCCTTTCTGTCTTCCTCCTGAAGTCCGGTATAAGGCGATATGTATCACAGGATGGTAGAAGCCAGGTACCTGAGAGAGATAAACTTGAAAGACTCTTATCCCTTAAACTCCTGGGGTACTCTCAATTTCTCGTTTCCAAAATTAAGCACTTTTAGGGTGTGTTCCATCTGACCTTTGTTAAGTGCCTGCTGTAGAATGAGGTGAGTTGGGCAGTAGATGCTAGATGCAACTGATTTTTTCTATTTGTCAAAAAGAACTGAAAGAGTGACTATCTATCCCAGTTGCAGATGCCTACATTTAGTTAGAAGAACCCTATTCCAGAGTGGAGTGTGTCTGGGTGGGTTTTGATGGTGATGGGGCAAGGATTTCTGACCCTCTCCCCCTGCCCTCCAGCCAACTCAGCTGCCACTGTGTTTCCTCAAGATGTGTTGTCCATACAAATTCCTATTCATCTTCCATCCTGATTCAATGCTCAGTTTATAAAGAATTGGCATTGGAAGAAGTGAAGTAATAATTGCAGCTTATCCCTTATTTGTGGTCAGAGGGAAAAGCTATTTGCATGTGCATTTCCAGAATTAAACGAGATCTAATATCTCATGCATGGACCAGCTATGCACATATGTGAATTTGTGTTGTTAACACATCTCAAAAAAGCACAGTTGCTCTAAGGTAAGTAACCTTTTTTCCAGATAAAATAAATCATGTAGTGACTAGTAATCTGGAAATCAAACCTAATATGAAAAATACTTCACTGGATATGATACAGACATTAACTTGGTAATATTTCAAGTACATCTTGTATTCTTACGCGTGTGACTTTTATTGTTCCCTTTGGACTTTCTTCTGCTTTGCTTTATTTTGTTTGCTTTTTTTTTTGTTTCCCTTCTTCTTGTTTTCCCATTTGTTTACATTGCTAGGAACTTCAAGCAATCCCAACTTTTGTCATTTCTTTTATGAAATTTAAGGTAAGGGTAATATGCTCCAGAATAATTGCTTGAACTGGACCTTTCATGCTTGTTATCTGTTTCTATCCTGCACTTCTGTGACTTTAGATTTTGGGTGGTTTTATGTACGTTGGTTTGCTAGCCTTACGTTAATTTTCAAAAAAAGCAAATTAGTATAACGAGTCTAAGTCTACTTTCTTACATGAGCTGATCCTAACAGCTTTATGCTTAATTTTGCAAACAATTTCACAGAAATATTGTAGAAAAGCAAGTCAACTTTCGTATAATAAATGTCAGACTATGTTTTTGTTTTTCTTATAGGTGTAAACGTGACAAAATATAGATTCTAGACTGATATTTCTACTTATCTAATGTCATTTTAGATGGAGTTTTTGTATGTCTAGGTTTATAGAGTAGATACTAGATTTTATGTATGATTGTGTCACTGATGTATGTGGACTGTGGGTTTGAAGGAGAGAGCATTCATGTGTTGCATGATATGCACTACTCCTTTTTTCACATAAATTATGATGGTTTTAAAAATATACTTTTTAATCATCTTGGACATTTAGATACAATTTTTTTAGTGTTAACTGAGAGAAGTTCAGAAATCTGTCATGAAGTATTTGAAATGAACATTCAGAGGTGAAACTGGAAGACTGCAGAAGTGGAGATACTATGAAACAAATAACAGGTGTCACTGCAGTCTGTCAAAAATTGTTTAAAGTTTAATGGCACAGCAGCTTTAATGGGACCTTGTTGTACATTCTTAGCCTTACACAGCCCCAGTGCATTACTGCTTAAGCTAGTGAAGATTTGAAGTGCTAAAAGCTCTGTCAATTTCTTTATCTTGGTATAAATTTAACTACAGAGGAAGCACACTCCTCCGAAATATTTCTGATGTAAAGTCTTTCTCTTCTTGTGCTCTGATGAGCAAGTAATTCAGAAGATAGTTCTGTCACTCCACCATCTTTATGCCAGCAGAATTCCCCAATGTAAAAGGGATTTCCTGAGCAGGAGCTGCAAAAATAACTTTCTGAGCTCTTCCAGTGGTTTACTGTCTACTTTTACAGACAGGCATTAGTAGCTCATTCCTGAAGACGATACTTGGCTCAGCATTCACCATGCATCTGCAACACTTGTCAGTAAACGTGTTTCGGTAACACCTATACACATATACATCCAATAACACATATATATAAGCCAGAGTTTTCAAAAAGAATAGCTAGTTTATTGAATTAATGTATAAACCTTTTTAAAAGGACTTGATTTTCTCAGCACATAGGTAATACAATAGTTCAACATCCCTGAAAAACAGTAGACTTATTTTTTTTAGATTTAAAAGTTCATTTTTGAGAACTCTATCCTGCCTGTGCCTGAGAATTTGAACAGTTCGCCTGGTTTATAATTATATATTAGAGAATCCAGCAAAGTACTCCTTTTTCAGTCTATAATTAAATTTCTCATTAAACACAGATGTGTATTTTTAGCTCCTTAACACCAGAGTATTCTGTATTAGATAATTTTCAAATTATCTCTGGCAAGCCAGTTAATAAAATAATGTTTTGACTTTGAGTCTGAGCTGAAAACTTTCTTTGTGAATTTAAATTGTACCCCTTTGTCATATTGGAGCTCATAAACACTTTAATTACCTTCTTTGATGTTCTTTGGTAGTTGAGTGCTCCTGCAAATAAGTGAAAATTCGTAGAATGGTGTCAGGATAAATTAATGCTTTAAAATGCTCTTTGGAAGTAGCACGTGCTATAGGCCATAGTGGCTTAGATAAACTGAAATAAATGTGATTAGAGATCAATGATCTTCATAGGGAGGGAACCACATAGAGTTGTAATTATCCTAGTTAACTTTTCTTTGAAGGTTTATGTTCTGATCTGTATGCTACTTCAGATGTGCAGGCTTTAGAAAATAGTTTACATATCTGTAAGCCTATCCTTTTGATATTTTTTTTTTACTAAGAGTAAGAGCAACTAGGCACTAATTAAAGTCTTGTTTTAAGAATGATAGCTTATCAAACCTGAGGGGTGTTGGTGACAGGTGCCTTGGTGTCTAAGAAAGTGAATCTTTGATGTCGGTTACCCAGAGACTTTAAAATGCTTTTGTAGCAATCGAGGATCAGAGAACCAAGTTTGCAGATGAGAAGTGATGCGCTGAACTGGAAACCTGTGAAAATGTATGAATAAATAAATAAAATGCTTATCATGCATTGTTACACAGGGTCTTTAACAGCATTCAGTCAGGTGGTCACTGAAACACCTACATCTTCTGCAGTTAAACAAAATGCACAAAAAAGTTGTCTAACTAAATAGTAAAAAAAAAAATCACAGAAGACTTAATGCCACTTGTTAACTTTATCTTTTCACTCAATGTCAGAGAACTGGTATGTGATTTAAGAGTTGTGCGGCTGTTCCTGTGTTTTGTCTTCAGGTACCATAGAGGTGTTCTTGATCCCAGTGATATTCTATTTCAAAAAGATTTGGTCAGACCCAATTTTAGCCTTTGTTAACTTTTTAGGCTATGTTGACAGGAATCTTGCAAAATACCTGTTTTGCTCACATTACTGTATGAACAGTTGCAGCCATGCAGATGCTCTTGCAAAGACTTACCTAAAGGAGCTGCTTCTCAGCGATCAGAATGTGAGCCATAGAGGAATAAAAGCCAGTGTTTTACAGAACTGAATTTATAGTGTGAACTAAAAGTAACATACACACATTTATTCTCTTCCCAACTTCAAAAATATCTTACTTGAATTTTCAATTAATGGGGTTGTTACAGAACTTTCAATCCATTAAGATGGATAGTTAGTATTTTCTTTATGGAGGTACAGTTAAATACTAGTAGAGATCTCAATATTCTCACTAAAGTTGTAGCTTCTAATGAATGGAGTGCATTTAATACCAAAGTTCTTTTTCTGATGGCTGAATGAGGTAAGAATTCTCTCTTCTTATATTCTTCTCATGGGGGAGTAGTCCTGGCTTTGCTGTTTATCTCAGAGAATCTTGATGTTATTTTTCCACACACAGAACCAACTGTCAGACCAGAAGAGTAGGAATTTTATTCTCCTTCTGTATATTTAAGTGATTTAGAAATTGGAAGCATTAGGAGTTTTGGCTTCTTGGGTCACTGTGTGCAGTCAAGGAAATCCCAACATTACAAATAGCTGGAGCAGGGAAGTGTCATAAGAGTCCTATGCTGTTTCTTGGGTACCAGCTTTTGGCGAGTGTCAGAAGACAGGAGCATGTGCTATAGTGAACTTTGTTCCAGCACAGCTGCTCTAATATCATGTTAACCTCGCTGCATATACCCAGCTAAGAACTTATTTAGAGAGTTACCAGATACAATACCTGTGATATTTGCACAATTTCTTGTGCCAATTCGATCCAACTAACTACTGTAAAACAAACACGCTGTTCTTCAAAGCCATAAAATGGCATGGAAGGAAAAGAAACTGAATACAGTCGGGTTTTCTTTCTTTTAATTTACCTTGTTAAAACATGCTCTATGAAAATATTCTGCCAACTTCTGAACTTGGAGCTTGATGTCAAGGATTGCCCTGAAGTTACTCAGAAAATATTTTTTTTTCAGCATTAGCAAACCAGATATTAAAATGGTGGTAAAAGATGATAAAATCCTCTCCTGCCTCTGCTCATTTAACTTTAACTGAAATTAAGTCTGCAAATATGTGGAAGAATAAAATTAGCTGTTAAGGTATATTTAAAGAATTTTGTGTTAACATCAAATAAGAACTGCAAGTAATATCTGTGGCACTGTAATGTCCTAAATTGTCATGATTTCACCACTGTAAGACTCATGCTTAGATGCTGAGGTCTCCACTTAGGAAGTGCTTTTCAGTTAGACTGTATGAAGATAAGTGATGAGAGAATTGGGCCCAGATGTTCCATTGGCTTTCACTACAACTAATGACCTTGACTTGCTAGAGAGGTGTTAATTTCTGGACTGTATCTGACACCTCTACTAATAGACTGCAATGTTTTTCTGTGTCTGGCTGTACTAAATCATAGAAGGAAGACAGACTGATGCTGAGAGACCTAAAAGTGTGGGCGGAACAATTCGAAAGAGACTTAGGCCGTGCACAGGTGGCAGAAACAAGCTTACAGGACAAATACCAGGTAAGCAGTAGGGAAAATTTTGTGTGATAAGACATTATTGTCTTCATTATGTGTAACATGTACTGCAGTATTTTATGCAATCTGTATATAAGCAAGTCAGTATACTGTGGTTTAAATAAGGACACAAACTGTCTTTATTGGTAGAGGAATTATAATGTCAGCTCCAGCTACCTAGAACAGTGCACAGATGGTTTGCCTAACACAGAGCTTTTTCTAGCAGTGTGAAGAAGGACTGTCCTAGTTAAAAGTGAGCATGTGTCTGCACAGTCCTTCCAGATCCTGCGTGATATAGCTCAGATGCGAGGTAACACTGAAGGCTGGATGAGGTGACAGGTGGAGAGGACAGTGCTTATAGCTTCATTTTTATCCCCTCTCTCAAAGGTTAATGACTAAATCAGCAGTATAAATTTTGACCTAAATTTTCTCCTGAAGCTTGGCTGTTCTTTAAAAGCAGCCACTGTCTGTCCCAAGTAGTATTTAATCCATTTGCTAGTTTATCTGATCAATTATTGTTTCCTTTCCTGTAGGGTTCAGGAATCTGATAATTGAAGGGAAATACAAAAGTCATACCTATGTTTTCCTGGAAGATTCTGCAGTCTATTAAAATTTTTAATCAAATGCATTTCAGTGTAAATATTCAAGTTTACTGCTACTCCTCTTTGGGAAGGATTAGGACTTCTATCAGTACAAAATTGTCATAGCGTGTAGCACTATAAATGTTGAAGAATTCTTTGACTCTGTACTACATTGTTTTTATTTTCTCTTTGTGCAGTCATTTAAGCATTTCAGAGCACAATATGAGGTACAAAGGAGACAGATTGAACTTGTAACCCAGTCATTAAGGAAAGATGGTAAATTATCACTTGATCAAGCTCTGGTGAAGCAAGCATGGGACAGAGTTTCTGCCAGGGTAAGTTGAAAATTATTATGCTATCTATTTTTATTAAATGAGAATTTAAAATCATTTAGACACCTATTTACTATTGATCTCATTAGGCATTAGGAACATAAAAATGGACCAAACTTCTGTCACTGTTTTTCACTGCGATTATTTTGCATTTGTTTTGAGAACATATACTACACTGTCATCTTTAGTAATGCTCAAAGATAGAATATGAACTTTTAGAAAAGGACTATAGTTTGAGGTTTCACTTTATTTGAAAGTGTGTCAACAGTGCTTATCCAAGTTCAAATCATTGTTGATAGAAAGAAAAGCATGCATAATACCCCTTTGAAATGCAATGCTTTAATGTAAATTGCTAGTTATCTGAGAAAATCTAATATTACATTTTTTAATATAACTAAAAAAATTTCTGTGTAATACTGAATACTTTATCAATAGGCTAGGCTTTGATGCTATTTTTGACCTGGTTGCAATAGTAATAAATGAATCTTAGCGTTTGTGATAATAATTTTGTAATAATTGAAAGAAGAATCCCAAGCGAGTTATATTGTTCGTTACAAATAAGAAATTGTTAAATCATTATTACTCAGTGCATTTTCATGGATTTTTTTCATGTCATATGTTTAACCAGAGTGTCTATTTTAAAATATTTTGGACTTTTGACATAATTTTTATTATTTTTTCACTCCCAAAACTGGGACTGACAGTAAAACATGGTATTGTACTGCTATATTCTCGACTCCACAGTCCTTTGAAACTCATCTGCACTTTACACATAGAAAATATGTTCAAAATAGATATAAAAAGATTTTATGTGAGAGCAAGAATTAAATGACATTGAATGGAAGAAGGTCTCACATCCCTTGCTGTGCCTATTAACTGATGGAATTCCAGATCTCAGCTTGTCAGTTGTTCCAGTTTATATGTGGTCAATTCTATAATTCAGTTACCTCAGTTGGAAGGGGAATATATGAATCAATGAATCCTTACAGAGATTTTATTGCCTGTGGGAACGCTATAATTTCAGAACCAATGTGAAGTAATATACTTAGGTTTATGTCTCAAACATTCTGTTATGTGGGGCTTTAGCCTTACAGTATAGAGTCTGATTTTTCTCAAGATACTTGTTTGTGTAATTAAGCAAGGAAGTAAGTTCAATCCTCTTGCTTTTATTTCCTAGCTACTTGATTGGCACATACACCTTGATAAATCTCTTCCTGCACCTTTGGGTACCATAGGTGCTTGGCTCTATAGAGCAGAGGCTGCTCTGAGGGAAGAAGTAACTGTTCAGCAAGCTCACGAGGAAACAGCGAATACAATACACCGGAAGCTTGAACAACATAAGGTAGATCTACATGCATTCAGTCTGTGCTTTATACTTCATTGTTTCCAAAGCTGTAAATGATCCATACTATACAAAGATAGATTATTATTTCTAGTTTCTGTGGATGGTGTCATCTTAATGATGAATAAATCTAGATGTCTTGTAGTGATGACTTGAACTGTGGTATCTGTGTATTTTACAAGCAATATTTAGAATTGCTCTTGAATGTTCCTGCTTCTTCTGTGTGGAAGATATTAGGTATTACTGTTTTAATTGTTCCCCTATTTTAGGATTTCTGTTGCGTAAAATTCCACAAGGAACTCATGAACCTTGTTCAACCAATATGAACTTATTAGGTGAAACAGGAAAGAGAGCACAAACATGCTAAGTGTGCTGATAGTGCAGGTGATATGCACTGGGGGAAAAATCTATGAGGAAGATGCTGTTTTCTTTCAAGGGTTAATCTCTTGTAATGCTAAATTTCATTAGCTTTCTTGTTAATGTCATATGTTTCAGGATCCGTAAGATTTGACATTAGTTTAAAAACAGCAAGTCAAACGCTTTTTTTTTTTTTCCCTCTTATAATGTGAACTCTATAGACCTCCTTTTGATACATTCATAAGAAGCACAAAAGAGTGTGTCCTAAACTGTGTATGCTTTGCGTGAGAATTGCTGTGGAGAGGGATTTCTATGCCAACAAATAAACATTCTATTTAGGTTAGTCTGTGCCAGGGGAGTTTTCCCATGGGAGTGGGATGGGGAAAGGTTCAAGAGAAGCATGTGCAATTGTATCTGTTCCTGGAGTTTGTTTTTTCACTCAGTTTTGCAGTGATGAATCCTAAAACGTTGTTGGATAGTACCAGAAATGCATTAGTGTATTTTTTTCAGTCCTTGTTTCCTAGGAAGTTGTTGGGGTTTGTTTGTTATGTTTATTGTGATGTTTTGTTCAGATAACATCATCACTTTCTCTGTATCTTTGTCTCACCTGACAATGGGTTATTTTAGTGAACTTTATTGCTTATGGCCATTTTTAAGCTACAAAATGTGGCAGTTTATTTGGACAAAGCTTTGTGGAACCAAAGAGGCACTAAAGTTTATTTTAGTTAATATTGTCCCCAAGATGCTGAAATTAAGGACAATGTCTGTGCTTGTTGAGGGTCATTTTGCAGACCAGCATTTCACTTCATGAGAACACTACACAGAAGTTTTCATAGGCTTCCAGTTGGTGTTGGATGAAACTACTGGGTCTTATTTTGACTTACCGAGGCATGTTAGGGGCATCCCTTTTTGTCTGGCAAGGTCTCAAATGCAGCTAGCTGAGAGACTTATTCCAAGTCTTTCCTTTATGTGAGAGGATGTCACAAGATACTCTCACTGGAGTTTTCACCGTGGTAAAATCAGTGCATCACTTGCATCTGAGAAAGCCTTGTACATTTCTCTTCACAAAAAGGTGTTGACTGAAGTGGAAAACAATGAAAGAATGGGTGGGTTGATGGGGATGGTGGGACCATTTGGTGAGCTGAGCCAGTGAATTACCATTAATTTCTGCTGTGCAAACACTGGGATTTGACTGGGGAGAAAACCTTTTTCAGCACATAGGAACAAATAGACATCTGTAATCAATACATAAGCCTGCATTTTATTCCCTCAGGTGAGAGAGGGCGACCTTTGTATGATTTCCTTTGCTAATAGGCTTCTGAGCACTTTGTGCCAGGAGCTGTCTGTATGCAGTAAAATCCCTGCTGTTCTGTGTCCTCTCAGCCGCCGGGGACTTGACGTGTTATAGTTACGGTGTCTCTTCAAGGACTACTGCCAGTCATTCATTTTAATATGTAGTCTCCAGGAGGCCGTTTGAAGCGGTGTTGCTTAGTTACAGTTGAAATGTGCTGTGCTGTAAGGTTTTTGCTGGTACAATTCTTAACGCAGGAATACAGGTCGGGTACCACATTCTGCATTTATTTGTGTAATATAGAGGGAGCGATCCTGAAATCTTTTGATGCTGAGAGAGTGAAAAGTTCACTAAATATTGAATATGCACTTACATAAGGAGCTATGGATCTTCTGCCTATATATAGTGGAGTAGATTAGTTGCTGAAAATTTGAATCTGTACTTAAAAAAGGTTAGTATCTGTTATAAAGATGTAAAGAGTAATTTAACAAGATTATGCTGTTTTGATGTTAAAGTATTCGCAGACTGCATTTCAGGGATTATTTGGTGCTGTTGTTTTGTTAAACCTTTGCAGTGTATCCTCTGTTATAAAATCTTCCATAATTGTTAGACACAGCGTTAGCAGAGCATCTTATAAGGAGGTTCCTATGTAAATGTTTCATTTGATGTAAATGCTTCTGTGGTATGCATAACCTTGCATGCAAATGTGAGAGCATGATCAAATAGTTAACTACATTGAGTCATCAGTGCAGGCTTAAAATTGTGCTTATTAGTTAGGTAGCCTACTGTGAGCCTTCTCTGTCTCTCTGTCTCCCTCTCTTCCCCCCGCTTCCTCCCCCTCCCCACTCTCTCAATCTCTCTCTCTTTCTTGAAATCAAATCAGGATCTGCTGAAAAACATAGATGGTCACAAAAAGGCATTCCATGAGATCCACGGGGCCAGGTCTGTTAATGGAGTACCTGTTCCACCTGACCAATTAGAGGATATGGCAGAGAGGTAAGACTTTCAATCTGAAATAAAAACCCTCCATGAATGAAAGGGAACCTGTTTACTTTTTCATCTATTCATGTAGAAATCACTGTCTAATTATGTTTCTCAGCAGCAAGCATGAAAAAATTGGAAGAAAAACCCCTCTAGAATATAAATTAAAATGTACTGAAAAGCATGATGCTTTAAGGATTGATGAGAATCAAAATAATCTATGGGGTTTGGAAGTGAATACTTTTTTACATTGATCCTGTTATTACTTGTCCCTGGGAGAAATGTTATGTAACAACAGCCAGGATTCATCTGAGAAAAGAAAAATGACTTTGAAAAACTTAGTGGCAGATGTAAACTGATGATTTCTATGAATAAACAGAAATGTTATTAATTTACTATGCAAGAGCAGCTATCAGAATGATCATCATGTATAATTAAATGTTTGTAGGCTATGAATTAGGTGAAAGGTTAGAAAAATGTCTGAACTGTAACTAATGCTATCCATCTCTCCTGCAAAAATTAATATCGCTGTATTTTACTATAGTGTGATTCATTTTATAGGTTTAATTTTGTTGTCTCTTCATCTGAGCTCCATCTGTTGAAGATGGAGTTTCTGGAACTGAAGTACCGTCTACTGTCACTCTTAGTCCTTGCAGAATCAAAGTTAAAATCGTGGATTATCAAATATGGAAGGCGAGAGTCGGTGGAACTACTTCTTCAAAATTATATTGTAAGTTGGGGTTTTCTTCTTCTTTTTAGAATTATTTTTTAAATGTTCATATTTAAGATTGCTGGAAGTGGATAAAAGAACAGAAACAGAAATGAGACTTGCCAGTCATCAACTTTGTGACTGCATTATTATGGAATATCTTTTCAGAGGTGCATCTGTCCTCCCCATGGAGGAACTTTAGTCAAAAGGCTAAAAGTGAAAATTATTCTTTTTGCACCATCTCTTCAAACACAGAATTAATGTCCCAGCTGCTAACTGCTCGACCGTCAACTTACCAAGCATATCTGGAGGTTCTAAATCCTAGATTTTTATTTACCTTAGGTAGAAATTCCAAAGAAATTAATTTCATCTTCTTTTACAACTTCATAGAAACATTTTATAGTGACTATACACAGATTAAGTGCAGAGATAGAGGAGGTTTTTGGCATGCAGTCCCTCACAGTACTTTTTTTTTAGTCTTCCAAATAAAGGAAAAAAAAAAAGTTATGCTGCCTCTGTGATCTTGTTCAATATACTGTATGGATAGGGGAGTCCTTTTATTCTTTTAAGCAATGATTTTTCTTCTCCTACTCAGCATTAGTATATTAAAGCCATTACTTTATTTTTATTCTGGAAAGAGATTGCTCCAGCTCTGCATCATCCATATATCATGTTAAGAAACAGAAGCTATTGAGGTACAGATGCTCATTAATACGTTCCTTTTCAGTCTTATGGTGCTGTATCTTGTTAAATCCACACTTGCAGTGCCAAGTGGCTGGTAGAACCATACTACTGCTGCACTTCTACATTAGGGCATGAGGGATTCTTTCAAAAGTAGGGCTGGGCTAAATACTTTTTTCCCCTTGTATCTAATCCATACAAGGAAAATTGCACAGGAAGATTCAGTTTGGAAAGAATTCATACAGTTATAGAGCCATTCAGAGCCAGGACACTGTGTAATGGAAGTTATTGATCTCCTCACAGCCTGACAGTTTTTATTGTTTTGGAAGAAAACTTCAAACTCAATAAAGTTCCCCTACAAAGTGAAAATTCAAGATCTGTTCACATTTTTTCCCTTTCTGTGTTTAAACTTCAGCAGTTAGGGACACATAAAAATTCAGGGGTTGAGCCTGGTTTTAGACAAGCGTTGCAAAATTCAGATGGTTATTTAAAATAACATAGTTTGCTAGAGTGATATGCGATAGCTGGGAGTTACAGTGCATTTGTATACTCTGTAAGACTGTCACAAAATCTCCTAAAAGGTGGCAAGGGAAATAATGAGGAAGTGAATAGCTTGACTTTTGGATTATTATTTTATGTCACTTTCTCATTTTATGCCTTAAAATGAACCTAAAGTGGTGAATTTGTATGTTATTTTGCGATTTCCTCCAATATTCTTGTGCTTCAGACCACTAATGCTGAGATGGTCATTACGGTAAAGAAAATGCTTCCTTGAATCATTTATGAAACTGCATCACATCGAAATGAGCGAATTGAGACAAGAAGATAGAGTTCAGTTTCATTCCTTGTGGCCATGACTTCTGGCTCCTTCCAGGTGGCCGGTGATGGAGAGAGACTTTATTTGCTTTGGCTTACCTGGGAGTGATTTTCGAGGACCAAGAGCCAAGTGTTATTCCTCCAGTAAATTAGGAATCTTACGTAGGAAAGCTATAGTCAGTACCTTGTAGTCAGTGACGGTATTAGTAGGAGATAAAAATGCAAGCTTGTTTGTCTGCCAAAGCAGACTGAGCAATGTCGGCATTCTAGGAACATGCGTAGTTAAGATCTGGATGGAACATATGCCTGGAAAATATTTAGATACTGTAGCTTAAAAATAAAAGTGGTGGTTGTTACTTTATCCTATCTTTTTTCATCTGTCTGTCATATACAAGAAGTAAAGGTCAGCATAAATTGTACACCATCAACCTGAAGAATAGTAACAAAGTCCCAGCTGTAATGGAGATGCTGGGTACAGTTATCCATGGATTTTAACCCATGGAACTGTGTTTTGGCATTGCTGTATTAGCACTTTTTTAGCACCATACACTGTACAGGTTTGGGAAAAGCTATGTATTTTCTTTAAGGGATCTTGTCAAATGGGAGACATTATTAATCAGTAAGATGTCTGTATTTAATTTTTAAAAATATTTCCAGTTGCTTTTGGGATCAATATTACAGAAGTCATTTGATACAATATTTGACTTTCTCATGTGAACTCTTGCAGTTTTTGGTTCAGTGTAAACTCTCTGTGTATTTATGTCTGGGTTTGGCAAAAGTGTGAGTCGGGAGTTTGTCACATAGTTCGTTGTAAAGCATGTAGTTCTTTATACATGCCAGATTTTTTTTTAACAGTAGAGCAGAGAAAAATTCTGATAGTCCTTGACTTCTATTTTCCTTGGTTATAAACACATTTCTGAACTACATACTAGATAACTGTGGTGATTTGACATAGCAGCTGTGAAAGGTTTAAAATAGAAGATTTTTAGATATATACTGGCTGGCATATTAATTTATAAAATTGTTTTTCATGTTATATAATACAGTCCAAACTGTTTCCAGGTAAATTATTTGTCACACTGTAACACATTACACAGCTAAAACATCACTCACAAAGGAAAAGCATTGTGTCACACTTTGGAGAAGCAGCATCTCTTTGTGCAGTGTTTGCTTAATCTTATTTTTACCGATTACAAAGGAGGTAAAGGAAAACAAAGGATAAGTCAACTGTTCTACATCTTTTAAAGTGAAACCTGCCTTTCTGCAAATGCTTAATACAGGAACAATTTTTAAATTTTAACTGGATTTTATTTTTGTGGTGACCTATATGGATGAAATTTTCTCTTTTATTAAAATAACTCCACTTAGATTTCAGTGTAAAACAATTTCCATTAAATAACTTTTAACTACTCAGTTTCTGCACATTCAAAGCATCATATGCTAGTGAGTTTCAGCAACTCAGCAACTAACAGACTAACTAAGAACATATAAAGTAATCTTTCCATATGCAAAGTGAAGAAACTGTATTTGTAAAGGGAGTCTCTGCTATACCATTAATTTGAAAAGGTGAAATTTATATATTATTTTATAATGATGATAATTTAAAGACCATTTTTAATGAAAAATAAAAAATGAATGGAGGAATAATGTTAACAGTTGTCATCACTGTCCTGATGTAATTTCAGAGAAATTATCCTTATTCTTAATAGCTATCTTTATTTTGCCTGTTGTAATTTTTTTTTTTCAGTCTGTTATTGAAAATAGTAAGTTCTTTGAGCAGTATGAAGTTACTTACCAGATCTTGAAAAGAGCAGCTGAAATGTATGCCAAAGCAAATGGCTCAGGTAAATTTCTATGTTTCTTTCGTCATGGGGACACCATTTTAATCTCTTTAGACAAAAGTATCCTCTAAAAAGATCTCCTAAGATTTGTTTCTTCCATGTAGCAGAGCTGTACAGCAACTGCAGTTTACCAGAGAGGCTACAGCCTCTGGTAGCAGTTTCACATACTCTCTAGCATGAAGCCATCTGGTACAGAGCCGCTTGCCCTCCTGCTGTAAAGATTTCTTAATCTCCAGAAGAGGGTGGTCATGTTTAGACTTCCTAATCGGAGAAGTCCATGGTCCATGCTAACTTCTGGTTTGTTTCCGTGTTTTTGATTTGGGCCAAATGTGTGCCAGAGACCATATTAGGAGTAGGGAAGGTCACATTCTGGTGCCTGGAAATGCTCCCAGGCTTGGCTTCATTTACTAGAAAAAGATAAATAGAGAGCTGGTCCCAGCATTGTTGTAGCAGCAAAAGTATCCCCTGATTAATTGAAGATTCTGCATTAACTGTGAAAATCTGCAAGAGGAACCCAAAAGACAGTTGAAGTATGGATATACATGAGAAAGTTTTGTAGCTGATTCAACAGCTGCCTCCTGTAATTCCTGAACACTGCTGAGTTCAGTGAGAATGCATGACAGCAAGATTTGACCTAGATAGTTACAGACATGAGATCACTTTAATCTCTGCTGAGGACATAGCACAGTAATGCTATGGGGGATTGCTGCAGCTGCTGAAGTGGTGAGCAGATGTGGAGAGAAAATGGATATCTTTCTTTGTTGTGAAATTTAAGTTGATGATGGCGACACTCAAATTTTACAAAAGTAAACATTTTTTACAAGGTATTCTTACAAAGAATACCATTAATAGATATATTCAATGCTGTTAAAAAAATCCAATAACAAATTCTTTTCTAAAGGCCAGGTACTCACTTATATGAATTGAGAAACAGCAGTGCACATTACAGAAAACCTTAGCTAAAAAATGTTCTTTGTATTATCTGTATTCTGCACGTTTCATGAAATCTCAGGATTTACTTGGGTCCTTTTTCCTTTCTCTGTTTTTTTTTTTTTCTTCTGGAATGAGGACACCCTTGTTCTTTTACTGCCTTGAGGAAAATACTAAAAATTAAATGGCAAAAATTAGCAGAAGTTTGGTTTTAAATTTGGTGGAAGGAATATCAGAATTTCATTCAGTACTTTACAATGTGGACATAAAAAGTGTTTGTACATGACACCTCTCTATTAATTTCTTCATTTTTAAGGAAATTTTCTCTCTTGATTTCTTTTATTACAGACCACAAATGAACACTGCACCAAATATGCAGTGTGGCTGTTTTAATATAGCAGTCATTTTATGTACTTTCCTAAGTCTTTGATTCACAGGTTTAATTTTTCAGTAGTAATTTTACATTAAAATTGGACTGTAAACTGAGCGTATGTATATTAAAGCCTACTGAAATAGAAGTTGCAGTAAAATATAATTCCTTATGAGAATGGATAAGCATAACATAAAATTAAGCTTAACAGAAGTAATAATGAACCAAAATAATCAATGTCTTTCCTGTACCTCAGTGGAAGAAGTTGAGAATGTGATGAAATTCATGAATGAAACAACAGCACAGTGGAGGAACCTCTCGGTAGAGGTGAGAAGTGTAAGAAGCATGTTGGAAGAAGTAATTGCTAATTGGGACAGATATAGCAGCACTGTGGCAGGTCTACAAGCTTGGCTGGAAGATGCTGAAAAAATGCTGAATCAGCCTGAACATTCTAAAAAGGTATGCACTAATAGCATGTGTCTCGCTATTTTGTAAATTATGAAACACAAGTTATGTTTTTGCTTTTGCTTGGGTTGCTTTACAAAATGTCATACAAGAGGGAGAGATTTCTTTCAGTTTCTGGCATACTGTCTACATTCATCAGAAGTGTTTCAATGTTTGCACGTATAATGTGTGCAGACATATGCACATACACACGCAGTGAAGTAAGGCATCATCTGTGATAGCAAGGTTAGAGGCATCTTTGACGTAAATATAGGGCAGCAGTATTGCTCAGAAATAGGGATGTTACATGATTCACTCAAAGGCAAATACAGCTTAACACCACAGTGCGTAGTCATGTGGTGAGTATAAAGACATTTAAAGAAAATTATTTTTTCCACTGATTTTTCTACCATAGAGATGACAGATTTCAGTATTATTTGACTTCACAAGACAACTTTATTAATATGTGTTTTTGTGTTTGATGGGTAAGTAATTAGTAAGTAATTAATCCATTTCCCTCACCTTTCAGAAATATTTTAGACAGTTGCTTTTGGGCACCTGAAGTCATAAGGATAGTTTTGCTGTCTTTTATTTTCTGTTCGGATATTATAGTACTGAAGCACCAAAATTTATGTTTGTGAAACTTCAATAATGAACCAGATTGTCTGGAATAATACTGCATTTAACAGGTACTATATTTTCAACCAATCCCAATGTAGCAGCGACAAAGTGCTTAACACTGAGGTATGTTTTTCATAGGTTGTAAGATGTCAAACTGACCTCAGGTCAGGAATGAGCATTTCATGCTACATGAAAGAATAATATAATTTTTGGTAAAAGTTTGTTAATTTAAATTTATGTGGAAGAATGGAATACACTTTTTAAATAAAAATAAACCTGTGAAAAGGATTCGATAGTCTGGCATAGTATAAATAGCAACAATTACTACTGAGCAGGAAGGGTGACCTCAGTTTATCAGGTTGATCTTATTTCCTTGTGTATGCTTTATACAAGTAACTTGCCAGTGTTTAAAATAAAATATTCTTATATCCATATATATGAATAAAATCAGTATAAAAACTTCTCAGATTAGTTTCATAACTTTGCTTGAAGATTTTCAAAGCAGAAATCTGAACATATCTGTACAGTATATACTTGCTTTTGATTTCTAACCTAGATCCAAGAAGTACCTCTTACCGTTCTGATACATGAAGAGTTTCAAAAAGCCATGTCGAAAACCTTAGCCCTGAAAGCATTATTCTTCCCAAAATGCTAATTTCTTCTTAACATTACATCGCCTCAAAACTGTTAAAAGTTACTGAGAGGTAGCATAATCCTACTGTGGACTGAGATACATATTTTAGAAGTTACTCCTGCTATTAATGTTGAACTAATGCTCCACAGCAATAACATTCACTTAAATAGTTTCAAGGATAGTTGTGAATTGGCAGTTTTAGTATTTAGTTATTAAAACAAAAAGCAATACTTACTTTGGTTTCTACAGTGAGTAGTTATACAGCCACCATCACAAGCATCTGGAATCGCAGGTGAAAGATGGTAACTATTGCTTGGAATATGGCACAAAACTTTTTAAAACGTTTCTAAGTGTTTGTTCTGTAAAACCACAAATACATCAGTAATACAATACAAAGATTTCACGGATGCTCGTTTGCAAACCTTGCCTGCGTTACTACAACCCACCATATTCTATCCTAGGCAAAGACCATAGCAGCCCCTTTACCATGCTGTCATGCTTTCTTCTTCTTTCCATTATCTCTGTATGATTTCAAGACCAGCAAGTATCCCTGTTCTGTCTGCAAAAGAAAGTGGCTTATTGGCTTTCTCGTTGGTTTCTGTTTTCAGAAACCTTATTGTGAACCTGTAGCACACAGAAGATCTTGCGAAAAAGACCAGTATGCGCTTGGATTTTTCTGTCACAAAGTATTAGGTATTTAACAGTAAATGTACCAATGAACAAACCACTCCTTCTACAACTCCTTCATTTACTTGCAGTTCCTCTTAAGCGCTTCCCATTATAATGCCATAGTAACTGCGCTTTCCCACACCTTTCTCCAACAGCTGTATCCAAAGGGTATCAAAGAGCTTCTAGGTCTCATGTGGGGACGTCCTTAAAAAGAGCTGTATTGTTTTAATTGAGAATGAGGTGTGCTTCACAGTACCTTCCACACTTGCCTAAATTTCACACGTGCTTTAGGTTGGCATCTGAAACAGAGACGCTCCCCAGCAGGGTGTGAGGAAGGTAGTGGTTTGTGGGAATAAGTGTGCGGAAACAAGGGCGCAAGTAGTTTACTCCGTGTGCTTTTTCCCTCTTGACCTCTAGTAAGCCTGACCACTGGAGAACTGACCAGTGTCAGATTCAGTGGAGTTAATTTATTTTGGATGTGCTCACAGAGGATAGCCTTGGCACAGAGCAAGGGTTGTGGTCCGTGTGATTAGAAGAAGATTCAAACTGCACATACAGTTTACTGAGATGATGAAGTGTATCCACTGATAAATCAGTACAGACCACCTGTACTCTACTGATCTCAGCTTTAGGAATTTTAAACACTGTATGTTCAATTCTCTCTTTGGCAAATATGAGCAGTATACATCCATTTGACATTTTGGGTTTGATTGTATCAGGACTGTTTTTACATGTGGATGAGTTCTGACAAGTATAAAGTTTCAGAACTGTAGCTCTGACACTTGGAATGACTGACAGTACAGTTGGACAGGACTTTCTCATATCTGCCCCTGAGCGAAGGATTGCATGGGACTGTCACTGTCAGATGAACAGTCTTGGAATGACAGGGTAGATAAATAATCATAAATAAAATGGGTCAGTGCCCCTTCCTTGGTCCTGAAGACCAAGAGGCATGGTTCAGCTTGCATCCAGCGATAAAGAATCATTCTCAGTTCTTCTGGGATGCCAGATTCTGGAAAACTGCATGTGGTTCATAGTAGGGGGAGAATTTCTTTACAGTCTGTATATGGGCCAGGTTACTATCAGCCCATACTGTTTGAAGACAGAAATTACATGAGCCCTAACAATATTTTCAGTTATGGAGTTTTTTCTTAAGGATTTCTGTTAGTTTAACTGAACGTACTCACTGGAGTAAAATAAGCTGTAAGTAAGCTGGTGGTAATTTTCAATTCCGTAGGTTATGTTCACAGACATTAAAATTCTATTATGGCGTATCAGATATGAAGAGCTTCAGAGGATAATTGTTCAATCAAGCCATTGGCTGATGATTAAATTTTAGTTTTATTATTTAAGATACAGACTAATTGAAAAGGTTACCTAAAGGTGTTTTCATTTTCTTCTTCAGGATTTCTTCCGACACTTACCTCATTGGATCCAACAGCACACAGCCATGAATGATGCTGGTAATTTTCTGATTGAAACATGTGATGAGACCATTTCCAGAGACCTTAAACAGCAGCTTCTGTTACTAAACGGCAGATGGAGAGAATTGTTTATGCAAGTTAAGCAGGTATGTAGTTTTGCTATTGTTACTTTTAAATATTTACTTTGACATTTCCATGCAAACAAGACAGATTTGCCCCACTAGCAGGACTGTAGGACAACTTACTAAAGTGTCTAACTGTTCATCACTATTTAAAGTAGAACTGAATCCCTGACAGAATTGTTGTTTCTATATTGCTCTTAAAAAGCAAAAAGATGATGTGAGTTGAATTAGACAGAAGTATTTTACACCTCATAAACACATTAGAAAACATCTTTGCTATTGTCAAGATACATCTAATGATATTTTCCTCTTCCAGCGATTTTAAATACCAGTTGCCTATTTGAAGATGCGGAATCTATTTTCTTTACTGGCATGATTATTTCCACTGCAGTCAAGTTAAATGGAAAAGCAAATAATGATTGCCCCTTTTTTTATTGTAACTTTTCCAAACTGTTGACTAGAATGTTCTCAAGCTTTATTTGCTGATAATATTTAGGGTGATTCACTGTGGAAGCAGTAATGCCCAGGATGTAAATGTCTCTTCCTCTATTCATGCAGCTTCCTTTATGTGCTGGCTGTATGGGTTTTCTCGCTGGCTTTTCACCATTTCTCTCATACAGCTCTTTCCACTAAGGTCTATGTTTCCCCTTGCTCTAGCCAGCAGTTCTTTTATTGAAATTTCCCTTATCGTTTAGCTTTTCTAGGCTTTCGTGTTCTATTCTCTTTGCTGAATTTTCGAAATTAATACTGTAGGTAATGAGAAATTAATCGAGATGTTGACTCTAGGTTAGAAACAGATGAGAGTCTGGCGCTCTCCAAATGTTCCAAACCTTAAAGAAGTCTGACTTCTTACATGAATGTTGATCTTTTTAGTATCAGCACTATTGAAACTAATGCAGACAATTAGTGTCTAACTAATCAAGAAGATTAGTTGCCATTATTTTGTATTTTGTTGAAAACAATTTTTCCAGCAAACAATTGCACTGAAAACATACTAATTTGCTTCAGTCATTACTTAGTTGCGAGATATCTCATTTGTGGTCATTATTTTTTCTGTTTGTTTCTTTCTACTTTACATTTTCTTAGTATGCTAGAGCAGATGAACTGGACAAAATGAGGAAGGAATACTTGGATGGTGTTGCCCATTTGACAGCTTTTATTGATGGAAGCAACAGGAAATTTTCAGTCCCTGTGGAAGTGTCCTTCCTTGATGTCAAACTGTTTGTACAAGATTTAGAAGTGAGTGTCTTCCTCCCATTCCTTTCTTTCTCCTTCATAAGAGAGAAACTTGTAAAAATTTAATTCTGAGAATGTAAAATTTTTGTAGTATACGTTTCCATTATTGCAATTTTTTTTTACCAATGGTGCTTTTTTGTATAACTTCTGCTATAGCTAATATAAATAATTGTACGCTATGAGTGACATTTCTAGAGCATATTTGCAATACACTGTCCCCCTGGATATTTCTTTCTGCGTAGTTTCAAATTGCGTTCAGATGAGCTGACTGATACCCTTTGGCACAGTTTTCATGCATCAGAAATATCCAGTAAATCACTAAAATCAGTGATGAAAACAATAATTGGAGTATATATCTTTTATCTTGTGAGAACAGACTTGTATCTCCCACGAATGCATAAATGCTGCTGTTGAAACATTTTTTGAAATATTTGTTTCAGAATATTAAGCAGAAATTGCCTGTGATGGAAGCTCAGTACAAAATGGTTACAAGAACAGCTCAGCTTGTTACAAAAGAAGTTTCCCAAGAGGAAGTGAATGAAATGCTTGGAACTTTGACAAGGATCAAAGAGCAGCTGAGCAAGGTTGCAGAATGCTTTTTCCACCGCACATGTCGTTGACTGTTGAACTAATAAACAGAAAGCTCCCCTACATCAATGCTCAGATATATGCATTTGAGCAAATGTATAGATATAGTAACAATAGATTGATTCAGAGTGGAGAAAATGTTACTTCTTTTAGACTTTAAGACTACTGTCCTTAAATTTAATATGCTTTTCTTTAAGTAGTACAAGATCAAGACTGATCTATCTTAAGAGGGGCAGTAGCAACTATATAAACCCACATGCAGAGAAAGCTGCTGTTTATTGAATTTTGAAACTTTTTAAGTAATTATTTTTCTTTCAAACGGACAAAAGGTTAAGGAGTACTCCTGTGCCCTGCTGTATGAATGCCAGCGTCTGCTGTCTCCACTGGAAGAACTGGAGAAACAAATCACACATTTTTATGAATCTCTTGAAAAAGTCAATGAAATAATTTCTATCCTGGATCCTGAAGCTCAGCCTACAACTGTGCTTAAACAAAAAGCCCAAGTAAGTTTCGAAAACATCTTACAAAGATCTGCTGCCTCTGAGTATTTATAATTAGCTTTCTAGGAATTTGCATTGCAACTTGGTAAGCTGAGCAACAGTTTCTTCATATTCAGGCAACAAAAATAGCCTATCTTAAAGTCAGCTAGGCATAAACATACAAAGATGGAAACTTGTCTTCCATCCAAGCCCGTGGTTTCAATCCAAGAAGTAAATAAAAGCCTTTTTTTTTTTCAATCTAGTGGAAATTGGACTGAAGTATCAGAATAGATTGGATTTTTTATTAAGCATATGAAATAACGTGACCAGGAACTTCCCTAGGTTTTCTTGGACAATTATGAAAGTTTCTCATAGTCTGGAAGTGGTTTCTTTGAATTGCATTGTAGTAGAACATTAACTTCTCTACCCAACCAATAAATGTTTCTTTCTGGAGAAATTCAGAGCTAGTCAGAACTCACTTGGAAAGTTAAATGAAAATACGAGGATCTTGCATAGGAATTAGTCTTTATCCTTGCGTGTGTGTGGTACATAGCCTAGAGACAGTCCCTCAAAATTGATATGCACATTTCATTAGAGCTGGATTTGATGGGTAATGTAATTAAATGTTTTTTTTTATGGTAACCTGAAGTCTTTCAAAGCCATTTAGAGTTCCTTGCAAGAAAAAAAAAAGAAAGATTTAATTTCACATATGTGTGCATGTATACATATGTATAAATTGGTTCAATAGTTCAACAAGAAGGGTATTCTCTTCCAGTGACTTCAAGCTTTGATGGGATTGTGGTTAAAAATGGTCTTGAGTGCTTGAATCAAGCCAGTCCTTTTATCTTCCTGAGTAAATCCTCTTCTGTTTATGAACACCAGCTGACTCATGTGTCCAACCTGCAGATTAAGGAGCACCTCTATAAGAGTGCTCCTTTTCTCTGTTTCTGAAGGTTAACCTGCTCCAGAATGTTGCAATAAAAAGCCATGTTTCTTCTGCAGTTACTTGCCAACCAAGGAACCAAAATCTCCTCGGTTATATGGAGGTTGCTGGTTTCTGCTGATCAAAGTGTAAACAGAGATTCGTGCTGAGGAATACAACTTTCCTTCAACAGCAGAACAGTTTCCTCACCACAGGATTTTTTTAGATTTATTTTTCATCCTGTGGAACTTTGTGCATGTTTTCTTTTCTTCTCTCTCTCTGTTGGTTTGTTTTTTTTTTTTAAAGTATAATTCTTATTACTTAATGCCATTTGTAATGAAATCTGAATTCTGATAGCTGACATGAAAAGTTAATTGTTGAAAGGCAAGAAAAGTTAACACCTCAACCTGCTGTTGAGAATAGTCATTCTTTCTATTAATTTCACTGGTGCCTACTTACAATTATACAATAAATATAAACATCCCATAAAATTAAATCACAGAATAATGTATTGACCTACATTCTCTAAAAATACCTGAAAGGCTTGGGTACATATCTGTGTCTTTTTTATAGATAGCTGGAGCTCTATTTGGGTACAGGACTCTGCATACAAAGAGAAAGTTGTGTGGTCTGTTAGTCCATGTAACATTTTGTGTAGTCTGTTTGTCGTGGTGCTTTCACCTCGTCCCTTTTCTTCTTAGTGTCAAAAAATATCTTCCTGTTATTTTGCCAAACTTTTCTCTCCTTTGGTCCTGGCCAGGATGGATATATGTTTTTCTCTTTCAGGATTTGGTAGCTTATCAGGAAAACTGCAAGAAAGATTTGTCCCTGATTGAGAGAAATAGTCAGAGTATCCTGCAGAGTGTGGCTTTGAGTGAAGTGTTACAGCATTTCCATCAGTCAACATTTCAGAAGAAAGTTACACAAGTTCAGATTACTTTTCAGGTAATGATGTCATGCCTTTAATGCATATTTTTGAAAGCTTGTTCATATGCAGCTGATCCATCCTACCATATCTCCACTACATCACTCTGTAGCTACTGTCATAGAGAACTCTCATCTCCGATGTCAAGTTATTAATAAAGTATTGATCTGTATTAGGTAAGAAGTGTTCAGGGGACCAACGGTCATGTTCTCCATGCAGTTCAGTTATTCAGAGGTGAGCCTGCCTCAGAGGAGCCTGGGATTTAAGGAGAACTTTCACACATCTCAGGCTTCTTAGGAAGGAGGAACCTGAAATCCACCTGTTAGGGCTGCACTTGTTTTTGTTTCTCCTGATTTTGTCATCTCGGTTAAATATTTGTTTCTATATTCCCATACATCCCCTTTCACACAAAGCGCGGAAGATGGAAACTTTTGCAAATGCTACTATTGCTGGGCTTTGTATTTCCTCACAAAATGCAGTGGATTGTGAATGTAGAAAGCTGCAAATATGTATTTGCGTTTGTTAATGTAAAGATGTGTACTTTGGGCTATAGTCCCCCTTACTCATAGAGCTCTATGCTGTTATTACCCATAATGATATTTTCAGGGCTATTAAGCCCCAGTCTAGCTCCACTTTCACATGAAATTAACCATTATCTTGGAGTCAGATCTCCAGATGTTGGGTTGTATTAGACTTGTTTTCAGACAATTACTGTTCAGTAGAAAGCTTCCCAAACTGAATTTTAAGCTACAAAAAATCAACTACCAGTAAAGAGCTGTCTCTAAGAGGTGGATTGCAAAATTTATGTTGTATTTTGTGGGTTGTGCTTAAAGATCAGTGGATTTTGATTTACATTTAGAAATTATGATGTAAGTTTAGCTTACAGTAACAGAAGTATCTACAGTTGTAGCTTGGTAAATTTCCCATGTTAAACATTAATTATTCTGTTGCTATAAAGATGGATGGTGATTTATCTCTTGTGCCAGAAAACAAACCTATAAAACATGGCATAAGTAACCACACAAAACGTGGCATGCCCAGAGTTAAAATATTTATGGATCTGGAAACTGGCGTTTTCTTATGTGAAGAATACATTCCTATATGATTCTACTATTATACACAATTTTTTACCAGGAAACTTTAAAAAGGTGTTGAAGTTGGGAACTACAGATCTGGTTAGCTCACTGGGTAGAATCATTACAATTCCTTACACCGGGGTTTTGTAATCAGTGAGGACGGTAAAGTGTATGGCTAGTAAGGAGGGTTGGAATTACCTTGCTGCAGTTGAACTGGTGAGCTGTTCATTTGTCCTGGTAAATTTTGTTGGTTGCTTATGGAGTTGTAACCAGTGGATAATGCAGTGCACTGGGACAGACTGCAAAGCAGAATAATGAAGAACTGTGACTAAGGTTTCCAAAGAAGAGAATTTCAGAGTAGCAACTAAAAGACAAAATTTGCTGCTTTTCTTTTAAGCAGCATTCTGCGTGGTTGCTTATCTGGCGTACAAGTGTGATAATCGTACAAACCTCCTCCAGGTCAAAAGACCTGTAGCATGGAACAGGTTGGATCCGTAGGTCAAACCAGCTTCATGTAGAGTCATGTAGAAGGAGGTAGTCTGTTATTAAGAAAAATGGAATGGCAGGCTTTTAGCCATACCCGGTTCTTTGTATTTGAAAGCAGATTTTAGGAAAGAAACACTAGCCAAATGGCAGAGGCATTCTGAAGATATCAGAGACATCTGTATTATATAGCTATGCATTTTTATTTGAATGAAGCATCACATTAGCACGAGCCTTAGTGTAAGTGTTAAAAATTTGGAAAACGGGAGCATGAAAAGAAGCAGCACTTGTTAACGGCATATATTTGAAAGAATGACACCGATTAAATGCTTTTTTTGTAAGATCATAGTAAAAGAGAGCAAATAAAAATCAGTGAGAAAGTGCTAGCTCATTTTATTTGCTTATAACTCAGAATATGGTCAGGAAAGCTGGTGACTGGAGAAAAAACATAGAAGCGAATAGCCGTTTGATGAAGAAATTTGAGGAGTCTAGAGCAGAACTGGAGAAGGTAATACAGATTGCCAATTGTTGCTTAAAAGAAAAAGGAAATCCTGAAGAACTTCTCAGGAAGCATAGCGTGAGTAATTTCTCTGACCTTCCTCATCGAAATCTTTGAGTGCATGACATAGAAGTGAAAAGCCTACTTAATTTTAAAATTGATGTGGATTTCTTTCACGTATAGAAGTTGTACAGATCAGGTCACACTAATGTTAAGATGGAAAACCAAAATGGAAGAAAGATTATCCCTCTTATTGATGAATGTAAGCAACCAGAAGATGAAGAGAGAAGACCCCCTAGACATTAGGGTCAGTTTTGCCAGTAGAACCATTGGGAGTGAGGACACTACATTTTGCCTGTCTCAGACTTCCACTGCTTTTTTTTTTTTTTTTAGATGAATATCTGTGTCTGTATTATAACTATTACTTATGCATGTAGTTTTAAAACATATTCTAGTTAAAATACCATCTTAATGTACTGGCTGAGAATAAATTAATTTGCTGGACTTCAGGTAGCTAGAAATAGTCTTTCCTTGGCTCAAACTTCAATTCTTCAATGCAGCAGAAGTAACCTTGAAACTTACAGAATGTGTTAGGGAACATCAAGTTGGCAGGTTACCCTATCAAAAACCACCTTCATCTTCTCACCTTCTCGCTTTCTGCCTCAACTTCAGGAATTCTTTAACCAGTTGGATCAGAGAGTCCTAAATGCCTTTCTGAAAGCATGCGATGAACTTACTGACATCCTTCCAGAACAAGAGCAACACAACCTGCAGGAAGCTGTGAGAAAACTCCATAGGCAGTGGAAGGTTAGTGACATTGAATGATGTCTCTGGAAATTGCAAGTCTTAACTTTGGAATATTTCTGCATGACCTATATGTTGAAAAAATTTAAAACAAAATAAATAAATTGTATTATTTGTCTTCCTGTACAACCGTAAAAAAAATATATATGTATTTTACAACATTAGATACAGTTACACCTACAAATACCCTCTTGAAAAAGCCCTGTTAAGTGGTCAAAAGTCAAGAAATGTGAGAAATTAATTATGAAACCTTAATTTCTCCCCCTTTGTGCAGCCATAACGATACCTGTGTTAAGAACATTTGTTGAGAACAGGTGCTAGCTTTTCTTACTTTATGCTGGTGTTGGATGATTGCAGTTACTTTCCCAACCTTTATAAAACATATGTGTAAGAGATCAGGCTATCAGTTTAATTTGTGTCTTCTGCCAAAGGCCCTAACAACTGAACAAACATTGCTCATGAACTATGGAAATTTTTGCCTGCTACAGCCTGTTGCAGGTCAAAGCTGGAGTGACAGATGAGTGGTTTCTCACTTGCACACAAACAAGAATCTCTGGAAGCAGTTGTGAATATAGTTTCACTATTGTTGTTTGCTTTATTATTTTATACAGGAAATATTTGGTATATCTTGCCAAGAATCAAGATGTCTCTGTGATGTTCCTTATACATACATATTCTTCTGTAAAGAACTTACAATCAAAACTTATGACCTTATGATGTATCTGAGAGATATTGGTAATAGAGTTGCTTTACTTACTTAAATGAATACAGAGAAACCCCCATGTGTTCATGCATATATGCTTTATTTTCTGTATTAGCAGTTTTTAGATAATTTATTTGTAGTAAATTCACACTGGGGTAATGGGACCAGTGTTTTATCTCTGTGCTTGTTTATTGCACTTGTGGGTGTGTAGGATCTTCAAACAGAAGCCCCATATCATTTGATCCACTTGAAGACTGAAGTTCAGAAAAGCAAGTTCCTGGTCACAGTGGAGGAATGCAAAGCTGAACTAGCTCGACAGAACAAGGTGCTGTCAAGAGAAGGCAATGAAAGGATGATCGAGGAACACATGGTATGAATTATATGCCACTGATGGGCATTTACAGAAATAAGTTTCAAGGTCAATAATAAACAGAAGGTCTGACCAACTCTCAAGCCACCAAACACTCCGTGCACAACTATATCAGATCAATCCTTTGGGCCTTTAAAAAAAAAAAAATTGAGCTTAGTACAGTTCATAATAAATATATAGATATGCTTTGCGATTTCTGCCAGTATGTATTTGTATTGTCTTTCCTGATTTGTCTCTCATCAGTTGTTCTTCGGGGACAAGGGACCTTACCAGCTGTGTGAGAAAAGGCTACAACGAATTGAAGAACTGTGCCAAAAACTGCCAGTTTCTGATCCAGTGAGGGCTACATTGGAAAGCAGTCAACGAATCCTGAAGGAGCTCAAATCCCAGATAGACAGCACATACGTAAAGCTAACAGAGCACTCGAACACCTGGAAGGGCTATAAGAAAAGGTGTCAGCTCAACTGCTAGCTGGGTCTCATAGAGCGTTATGTGTGGTCACTCTTCTGAATGTCGTCATAGATCAGCATCACCTAAAGAATGATACTTTGGTGTTAGCTTCAAGTAGAAAACTATAATTTATGTAGTAATTCCACAAACTATAGTGGGGCTTTGAGTAGATTTTATAATTTTTGACTTAAAGTTAAGAGGTTACTGTTTGGTGGTAGCAATTTTTGTGTAGCTTTTTTCCCTGCTTTGCATTATGTGATGTTTTGTTTCAGATTTTCTGAATTGGCAAATTGGATTTCGTCAACAGAAAGAGACCTAAAGAAGATTAAGGAAAGTGTCAGTGATACTGCCAAATACAAACAATGTAAAGCATCCATGGGGGTGAGCCTGTGGCTTATTTTCTAACAAAGCTATGGTCATTGCTACTGAGACTCTGGATAAAACTGTATGCTGAAGTAGTGCCACACTTTTACTATGGAGACGATAGTAGCTCTGCTGATTCCTGGTATTCTGAAAAACGTTTCCAGGAGAAAGTTCCACATGCAGCAAAGTGCAGCAGAAGTTCCTACTTTTAATAATTTAGGGAATGGCAGGTCCCTTTACCTGTGTATTCATAACATCCAAAATATAGCAGCAGAGAGAATAAATACTTGCCCCTCATCTTGCTGCGTGCATAGTTAAAAGTGCTGTGCAAAGAAAACACAAAATTTCTGGACTGGGGGTTTTTGAAGGATCAAGTTACAGTCTTCCATTTAGGGAAATCTGTAATAAAAATTCTCTTCCACAGTAGTGTAACAGGGGAGGCAAAGATATCCTACCATACACTTTTGCGTTGGTGACTGGTAACAAGTGGTAAATAGCTGAAGATTGAGTCATTTGGTTGAATTAGTTTTAGGCAATAATTTATTGTGTCACTTGGGACCTAGCTTGACCCTTATTTCTTTTTCTGCTTTCAAGTGATAGAAGTAAAAATAGGAATGTCACGTACTGTAGGAGTTTGTGTGAAAGTCGTGAGCATATTATAACTGTGCAGAGAAACATAATTAGGATGACCTTCATAAAGCAGGTAGACCTTTAGCTTAATGGCTGCTTCTGCTCCAAAATTTACTCATGTAGTTTCACTGCTGGTAACTTCTCATCAACACTGGCACAAAGATATAAATGAACTAGCTACTGAGTGAAAAGAGGAAAAACAGAGCTATTTAAGCAAGAAAAAAACACACAAAGCCTTATAGCACGTGAAATTTTCTGTTTGCAAAAGTCAGCATTTAAGATTTAAATGGTAACTAAGGAATTTAGTCAATATATGGAAAATATATACACGGTATCTACCATCTATCTCTGTATCTGTAGGTAAAAATGTTAGTTTGTGAGGAAAATGTACTCCACTACTGCTTATAAAAGAATAGTCTAATAAGTAGTGCAGTAAAGTTTGTAGAGGAAATGCAAAAATCTAGCCATTAACTGGAACAGAATCAGATAGGGTATGCAAATAGAAAAATACTACATTTTCTACATGTTTAAAGATAAGAACAAAGGCAGTATGTTTATGCTACTAATCTTTGAACTGATGTCATGAATGTTACTCATTAATATATTTTGGGTGTTTGAAGAAAATATGTTTTGATTCTTCCATAGGAAATTAGGAAGCAAATAAACAAGCAAGGAGAAAATCACAGCTGGCTGAAATCTAGACTTGCTGTTTTGACTGCTGTATCTCCTGATTTGGAGGCCAAAAAGACAGAGGATGAGCTTTATAAACTTTCCAGTGACTTCAAGGGACTCCTAGATTTGCTCGCTGAGGTACAGTATAAAGGACAGAAGAACTCTCCATTTACAGCATCACATGAAATGACATCAATCATGACTTCACAAGCATAAGTTCCCTGCTGTGTGTGTTTAATTAAACTGCAAAAAACTCATTTATACTCCCTGGGTAGCAAAGCCTTGAGAGTGCAGGCAGAAAATACTGACATTATTATAATGGGTCTTTTCCCTTTGCAGGATTGGAAAGCATCATAGTAAATGTTTCTGGAGTCAAAATATCACTATTTTTAGAGGCAAAAGATTTTTTTAAATCTAAAATTTTTCTAAAATCAGCTTTTAGCGAACATTGGCAAAACCATGTGTACATCAGCTAGTAGAATTTGACTTTAATCTTCATTTATGTATCTCATGCTGAAATAATAAAGGAACTACTGTGAAGTAGTTTCAAATCATTAAGGATGTTGGTCATGCACTGAAATTGCAGAAAAAGTCTGCAGTTCTGTGAGATCTGAATGATAAGGAGATACTGTAACTGCTGAAATCATGGGAAGTTTCTAACTGATAAGCAAGACCTCTTAGAATCCACTGAATCCTTGAGTTCCATGGAATCTCAGGGAACTTACTGCTTCGCTGTTTTCACAGTAAAAAGAAAGATCAAGAGAAACTTAGAATATCATACACTTAAAAGGCAGAACAGATACATTTGAAAAGAGAATTTGAGATAGAGGAAGAGTTCAGGCTTCAGATTCCATTGTTAACATCTATTCTTGTGGAGGCCTTGTAAGCATTCCAAATGTATAAAAGTTCCCTATATTTACTGAAAATTCTCTAAACTTCTGTGGTGTGAAAACAGTGCTTGGAATGTTGGGGGAACCAACATTCTGGTTTCCAAGTGACTACAAAAAATTTAGGATAACATCTTTTATTTATGTATTTATTTTGTACTAAAGTATTTTTGCTTTTTACTTCCTCTGAAAGTCAGAACTAAGGGGAGCACAGATTCATGAAGGTAAAAAAAGGAAGATAAGAACTAGAATGTAAACTTGTTTTGAATCTAAAAGCGTAATCTAAATGGCACTTTGTACTATAGTGAAGAGACTGTTGATTCTTAAAAGTCTGAATGCTCTTTACAGCTAAATGTACAGCTTGTTAATCAGATGGATGAGACTCTTTAGGCAAGGACTGAAACTGAGTGTGGTTCCAGAGTTCAGCACTGGGTTTTGGGTGGTAAAGACTAAACATTTATATAACAGGAAGGAAAATGGCTTGAATCTGAATGACCCTCCAAAATTAATATGGACTTAAAAGAAAGAAAGGAAGGGAGGAAGAAAAGAAAGGAGGTTTAGTTCAAGAATACTTAGAATACTTTAAAACCTTAAACCACAGGAACAGTCTGAGCAATAGAGTCCGTACTGAGAATCGGCTACAAGTAGTTAGCTGAATCATGCAAAGAGGGAAGAATTTTCTGATATGTTCAATAGATGTTAAGTTTTTCTTTTTAAAGTTCTGCAGACTGAGACTGGATATTGCACTACTGTATTGTGTTCCATAAAACCAGGGTAACAGGACATTTTAATAGATTTGTCGTTCACTGGATCATTTCTCTAGAAGGTCCAAAAGGCAGCAGGATTTTTTTGTGAACTGAATAGTGCAGGTGTTTCAGAATCTGGATCAGCTTATAAGGGTGAGGACAGAGTGTATTTTCTAAGTGATCACCAATAAGTGGCTGTCACAGACAGCTGTTTACCATATGGCCATGTAATAGGGGTCATGTTTAAACAAGACAAAGGTCTCCTCGGTCACATTTTAAGCCTACAGTCACTCTTTCAATGTAAACTAAAGGTGTCTGTTAAAAATGCTGGAGACAAAAATGGTATGAATTTGGATAGTCTGTTAAAATTGCTGGAGACAAAAATTGTATGAATTTAGATAATTTACTATGTTTCTTGAAAAAATACTGCAAATACAAATATGCCCTTAAGATATAGATGTGCCTTTCATCTCGAAATACTTAAAGCTATCCGTCATTGTAGATTGAAAAGACATTAGGCACAGTTGGAGACTGTGTCCAGTACAAAGAAGAAGTTAAAAGTGCAATTGAAGAGTTAATCAACAACTCTAAAGAAGCCCAAGCAGAGGCTGAAAAAATCCTGGATACAGAAAGTTTATTACAAGCTCAGCAACTACTACTTCATCATCAGGTACAGCAATTATTCATGTCCATATTCGATTTATTTTTTTAAGGTAGAATGTATGTAATTACTAAATTTTGTTATGTCCATTATCATAACTCTTTATATTTAAACTTGGAAGAATTATGAAGGAAGTAGTCTCATACAACCTAGTATGATTTCTTATAGTAAAAAAAAGTGCTCAGTATTTTTTAAATGTTCATGCCCAAAGATGAGCTTGTTTTTCAACATTTATTGAATATCCCTTTATTTCATATGGTTTTCTTTGGGCACAGAACACCTGAAAAACAAGCTTCATTTACTTGAAATTTTGGGAAAGAGTACTATGCAAATATGTAGTCTCTCTCTTTTTTAACGTTTAAAAATTTGTGTGTCATATTTGACCATGGTAAATTTGGCCTAGTCCTGGGTTTGGACATTTCTCCACTTCATCAGCTTTGATGTGGCCCCAACTCTGAATGCTGGAGGGGAGGTGTACCTCAAGCCTCATTTCCTCCTATAGGCAGCTACTGCAGTGACAGATTGGCCTCCAGTCTCTAGGAGTACAACAGGAGGCTTTTTATGCACTGTTAATGGATGAAAACATCTGTGGGTAATAATAAATCACATGGGTTGCATACAGCATGAATCATGGGTTTTAAGACCAAATATGGGAAATTAACTTTGAGACCTGCTCAAAGCTAATAAGAATAATTTGTGGTTGATGTTTGGGCATTATATAATTGGTTTATATTAACACCTTTTTCTGTAAGGTCAGACATGTCTTATTGTCTGACCAGGCACTACTGTGTCTTACCTCTGTCTTATCCAAACTCCTTGGTGTTTGTAAAAGCTGTTGTTTGTGTTAAGGTTCATATTTGCTCTTTCAATACTCTATAATCTTTATCCGTCATAGGAGAGGTGGTAGGAATAGTTAACAACTTCTGGAGTTCTCAGACTCTTCTTCTGCTTTTGATATGGAGTCTATTAAGGTAAAAACAGACTTTGACAAAGACCTGAAGGTACCCAGAGTAGAACTGAGCAGCGAGATGTGAGCTTACCTAGCCAGGCTGGCAGTGGGTCAGGCATGGTAGGAAAGGAGGTGGGATGTAGTCTTACGAGTTTCTGATAGAGCTACAAAGCAAAACGCATCAAAGAGAGAGTTCTGCAACTTGGTTATCCCCCTACTGCTCTCTAATGAAGGCTGATATATTGCTTTGATCGATCTGAGGCTCCAACCTGTGCCTCAGAGTGCAGAGCAGACCTGGATGCTTCCAGGCGCTCATGAGGAACACATGCACCTGTGGCTGCTGCTGCAGTTACTCAACTGTTGTGGCTTCTGCTTTCTAAAATGTAGCTTAAAAAAAAATGGCCAGACTGTCACTCTTCTCTCCTATTTGTACGCTGCAAAAGCTGTATACACATTTTGGAACCCAAGGCATATACTTCAGGAGGATATGAGACTCTCAAGAATACTTGCAACAGTTTATCCCTTTGTCTGTTATTCTCATTGCATACCCCTGCAAAAGCAGAATTATGCCAGTTTCCCAAAGGAGCTAAAAAGTCTGATATTTCCTGTTGGATGAATCCTTTTAGCAAAGAACAAGGAGACTCCGTGCAAAGAGGCAAGATGTGCAACAGCAGATTTCCCAAGCTAAACAGTTGCAGATTGAAGGTGGGCTGCCCAGCACAGTGCAAGAGGATTTACAAAAGTTGGAAGAAACATTGGAGAACATGCAGCAGACTATGGAGAGGCGTGAAGAGCAACTGCAGGTGGGTCCTTTGCAAGCAGAAATAAATACCTGTGCTTTCTTCTTCTGATTTTTTTTTATTTTTTTAAACTTAGTAAAACCCCGATTTTTTTAATGTAAAAAGTCTGAGCTCATGTTCTCACCTCTGAATCTTGGTCCTCGGGGTTTTCATGATCAGTACTTCCATGAAAACTTCCTGAAGCTGCTGATAGCTCTTAATAAAGAAACAGCGTTTTGTTTGGAAGTGTTTAAAAGTTGCAACTATTCAGTCAGAATAGATATTTTAAATAATTTATCCGTAAATTAGTTTTTAGATGGGCTGTCTGCTCTGATTACTAAAGATGACATTGCCCTTTAACTGAGAGTCTTTAGTCTGGATATTACTGTCATAATGCTTGTGACTGTAATTAAATCCTGTATGTTAATCAAAATTTTACATTATCAGAAAAGAACAAACAGATTTCTATGTGGGAATTTCCTGTGAGTAGGGATTTTCTTCTACCATTTTACTGTAATTTATTTCATTAGAGAACTTAAAAGTCCTTTTAGGTATTGTTGACTACCTGTCACCATAAGCATAGGCATCTGCATTTATTACATCAGACTTCTTACAACACATTCAAATATAAGATTGAAATATTGCTGGCACCTTAGAGAACAGCACTTCTTGGCACAGTGCAGTACGAATCAGTGAAAATTCAAAGAAAAACTTTTCTTTCGTTGGGTTCAGAACAGTTTCATCCATAGAATAAATGGCATTTCAGGTCTTTCTGGCTTTTCCTTCTTCGGTAACTTACCATGAATTTCTTTTTTCTCCCCTTTGATCTTTTTGTCTTTGTGTTCCTGTTTTGGGTGTGTTTGCTTGTTTTTGTAGGTCACAATAAATAAATGGGAGCAGTTTGAAAGAGACAAAGAAACAGTAGTAAAATATCTCAATCAAGCAAGCTCGGCACTTGAACGTATCTTGAACTTTAGCAGTTTAGAGAGCCTCTCCTCAGAACTGGATCAGACAAAGGTATTCACTGTGTGAAATACAGGAACTGAGATATCTTTCTGCCTTACTTGTTAACATGTTGTGAGTGTACTGCCTTCAATCTTCGCATGGTTTCCTGTTAGTACCAGTGCAAATTGCATATACAGATTAGAGACTGAAGAAACTGTCTGGAGGTAAAAAGTTGTTTTATGAAAAGATCCTGAAGAATTACTCAAAATCTGCATCTGAAGTACACGTATGGAAGGTAGAATGATGTTGAGGACTTCCCATTTTATGCTCAGTAATCATCTATACTAGTAAGCTAAACAGTGTCAAGTGCTGCCCTATGCCCCTACCTACATCAGTAGGGTGCTCTTAGGCAAGGTTGTGTGGACTGTGCCAACTAGCACTCTTTTAGCCCTGAGGAGAAAGAGGAGAGACTTCTACAATATGGACATAAGGCATAACCTGCTACTTACCCTTGGCAACACACAAATATCCCAGACTATTTTATTCACTAATACAGAAGTAATAGCAGTGATTGGCTTTCCAAAGTGCCATGTTTTTCATACTGTTTTTACCCTTTGATGAATCTGGCACTAAATTGTGCATATTTTGGTTATGTTTAGCATCCATTGTTCTGGTGCATGGGTTTACTGTTTGTGACAGAAAATAGTTGTTAAATAAAGTGAGTTCACAAGCTACAGGATACTGCAAAATCCTCTCTGGAAAAGTAGGATCTAAAGATTAAATAAAGACGCAAGTAATCTTCAACAATTCACAAATAAACTTCTTGAAGAGCTACAGAAGAAATTTTAATTTGTTGAGTTAAAAACTTTTGGACATATAGTTTCCCTTGCTAAATTTTATTCAAGCTAGTTTGCTCAAATGAACATTTCTTAAATGCAAATAAAGAAAACAAAATTAAATGCAAATTAAAATAGCTTTCTTCAGAGGTGGTTTTTATGTATTTACAAATTCAAAATACCCATGTAAGACACATACTTTTTCTAACCACAGACATTCAGGAAAAATACTTTTTGTGTAAATATATGAAACTGTTTATAGTTGTATTGATGTGTCTTGCATCCTTACAGGAACTTTCTAAACAGACGGAAGCAATGGCAGTGCAGGCTGAGAATTTGGTGAAGAATTCTTCTGAGATACAGCTTGGTTCAAAGAACAAGCAGTCCCTTCAACAGCAGGCAAAATCAATCCAAGAACAAGTGAAAAAAGTGGAAGTTACTCTTGAAGAAGAGTATGTTCTTAACAAGTTCTAGTATTTATTCTCCACTATAATATTGTATCAGGTTTCTAGAATACCTTGTCAGCATTTCGCGTTGTCTCATCAGCTCTGTCATTTACAGCTTGCTGTGGCATAGTAACCAGGTTATAGTACCAAATACGTCAAAAGCGTGTGTGCACATAAACAAAATCTTTGTTTAATAATACACAGTTTCTAAAACCACTGTTAGTTACACTTAACCTGTCACTTATCTTTAAGCCCCAGTCTCATGAAGAAGGGATAATTAAACTCATTCTTCAGGTACTGGACTCTTAGAAAGAAAAATCTCCATGCAAATATGAGAATAGCACATTTACCATGTTTGCCCCAGTTTTCAGTATTCCACTTTCTCCATAAGAATGTCAAGAAGTGCCTTCATCTTAGCTGAATGCCCAGCTTTTATTTCATAGGCAATATCAAAAGTTGCTTCTGCTGCTGCAAATAACAAAGGCATCATTTGCCAAATTTTGTTTAAAAATTGAAATTTCAAGCTCCAAGAAAGTGTTGTTGAATCCTGTAAATACTTGTAGCTTTTTGTATTTGTAAAGATTTTGTCCTTTTTCTCAAGTCAGTAACTGAATTATTGAACTCCAGTTACTCAACTTCAGCTTCAGCTGTTGCTATTCTCATTTTATCTATATAGACGTACACTTATATGTGTGTATGAAATTAGTATTTTTGCATATATTAGATCTGATACACAAGTCATGGGTATACATGCCAATTCTATGTTGTCTTATTGGAATTACTGTGTAAAATAATTTGCTGTGTAGATTTAAGCAGGTACCACCACCTCCATCTGAATATGAGCGAAAGACAATGCCCACATAATTGTTTTTTTTCTGCTATTGGCCATTGTCATGCTACGCTGACTTTAATTTGGTACGATCTTCTTCCTAATGTAAAAGAACATTTGTAAAACAGAATAAGTAGCCTCTGCAGCAGATGTAACTTTCTGATTATGGATGGTCTAATTTTTTTACATAACGCTTTCTCCAATATGAAGTATTACAGTGATTTGTAGTCAAATTCTACCATATCTTACTGAATACTTCACTTTATACGTAATATTCTCCCATATTAGAGAGAAAACTAGTGTGATTCTTTTAATTCAAGAAATTCATCCTTCCGACAGTGAATATTCACTTTTTTATTAATGTCATCTATTGATATCCCCTTTCAATGCAGATATGAAATAGGTTTGGTTGAATGTATGCATTATTCAGAATGTGAGTACTGTGACAGACAATAAAAAAATACATCCCTTCTGCAAAACATGCAAATATATACAACTCTTTACAATGAATCTGCAGAACATATACTCAGTATGTAAGAGTTATGTTGTAACTTGCATCATCAATAAAAATTTTGGCCAAGTAATTTAAAGTAAAGGTATTCCAAATGCATATGGTACGTACTGTGCCAATGAACAGGAAAGGGAAAGAAAAGTTTGAGCAGGTCTCCATAGTCAGCTGCAGAGCAAACTTAGCACATCCATTTTCCAAGGAGACCATTTGTAGCTGTGCAGTGTGTTTGGGACTGTATTCTTTAGAGTCTGCGGCTTTGTTACAGCTATAAGGAAGGCAGAAACAAAGGCGAAGGATTTTCAGCTGATGTGCCACTGATTTGGTCCTTTGATTCTGATTTCCAGCTGGACTTCGGCTGAACTTGAGTGAAGTATTTTTGCACTTTATTTTCCTGCAAATAACTTGAATTTGAATACACTCTTATCAGTAAATGGCTATTGACATTGCTAATTTTGTTTTATTTTGAAAATACATAAGAAAAAATAAAAAGGCCATTTTTTACATTTTTAGACTACATCTTTTCTTAAAGCTTCCTCTGTCTTTAAGGAGGGGAAAAAAAAGAAAATAAACCAAAAGCTTTTTAACATGGAATGGTTTTTAAGGCTATATTTAAAAGGAAAATGTATTTTGGAATTTTTTAATATTCAAACTTTTCTGATTAAATTTTAATATTTTCAGTGAAATAGAAAATTCATGTTTTGCAAGCTGTGTGTAGGGCCCACATTAGCAGTGGTTTCTTTACAATGACTTCAAAGGAGCAGAAACCTGTATACTGGAAGTTAATGCTTTTAGACCTTGTAGGGGCCTTCTTGCTTGTGACAAAAAAAAGGGTGCTTTGTTTGCTATCCAATATATACAGGAATCAGTCATAGTCTGTCACTGTTTGACATATCTATAATGTATGTTTCAAAGACTGTAAATCTGTTAACTTTGAGGTAATTGAGTCATATCTTGATATGAAATCATTGCCTCAGAAAACACAGACTGCCTGTAAGATGGCAGATTGCTGTTATAGAAAAACAAGTTTAATGAAGCGGTGAAGCATTGCTGAATATATGTACATCCACAATTCACTGCTTTTAATCATTCTGTTCTAATGACTGAGGAACATCTATGCACTCAGTTATCTCAATTTTTAGGTGTCTGATATAATCCTAAATTCATATTATTTCATAAAATCATATTTAAGTTACTTTTCATTTCTCTCCTGCTATGATGAGATTCTTGATGTGCAGATGATGAATGAAGCTGTAATCTGTTCCACCTCTCAGTGTCCCCACTATGGCTAATATAATTGTTTGACTTTTGGTGCAGTCTAAGAGAGAACCAGGTTTGAATTTACGTGCATAACTTGGTCCTCTAAAACCAGGAGCTTTTTAAGTGACCCTCCTGTAGACTGAAGAAGTTACATTTTTACTCTAGCAAGAATATGGGCAGCTTCATTATATTAAACTGTTTATTCTCTCTAATTAATTTGGTTAATTTTAGTATTAAAAGCATGGAAATGGTGAAAAACAAGTGGGATCATTTTGGCAATAATTTTGAAGCTCTGTCCATCTGGATAGCTGAACAAGAAAAAGAACTGGAAGCTCTGGAAACATCAGCATCTCCTTTGGACATACAGATCAGCCAAATCAAGGTGATTAGTTCTTGTTATGCTTAGCATTAAAAGTTCATTTATCTGTCATTTCACCAGAGACCAAATGGGAGAACAGACATTTTACACATTTCAGAATTACCATGATGTAATGATGGAGTGCTTTGTACATGAATATACCAAGCAGTAAGGTTTTACGTAAATTAAAGGAAAATTTTTACAGGCTGCCTTCTCTGTTAGTGTTTAATTTATGTATATGGAGCCTTTGTGTGTACGGTTAAAAATATTATTTAATTTATACTCTTCTTATTTTTTGAGTAAACTCAACTGGTGTGCAAAATAGCTACACAAATACAAGGTGTATAAAGCTTTTATTTTAAAACATGCATCAGCTAGTGGATATAGAACTTGATTTTTATCTTGCAAGCTAAAGTTATGACTTGATTTATGTATCTTTTATGCTGAAATAATAAAGAAACTATTGCTCTTGGTAGCTTGAAAACCTACATATCATTTATTGCTATTATATTTACACTGTCTTAAATTCTGTGTACATTTCTATAAATACACAGTGGTTTAGTTTCTTATTGCTAAGTGAGGTGCATATTGTCTCCAAGCATTGCATTTCAAGGGCTGACTCCATATCCTCCCACAAACAAAAACGTACCTTCTCTGAAACAGCATGTTTCTAAGGGGACAGTTTCTCACTCTGTGGTGCACGCTGCCATTTTATTTGCTCTGTGACCTACTTGCTCTTCAGAAAATGCACGTGTGTGCAGCTGCTTGCAGTCACGGACCAGACTGACACTAAGAATTTCCAGAGGATCCCATAAGGCATTCATTTTGTGTGACAGAAATGGTTTATCAACAGATTGTCCTTTTCTTAATTTGATCATAACTTTATATACTCCAAATAAATAAAATCTCTTGATTTCATCATTGAAGGATAAAACAGTGCTTGAATTCTTGCTTCATTGCCACAGCAATTCAGAAACAGTTTCCTTGTCAAATAATATACACGGGTTTGTTCCACTGGCATACGCTGTCACGTAGGTGTACTTTTCAGTAGTTACTAGATACGATTCAAATGTTTAAGATCGAAAGTAAGTGCATCAAATGATATTAATATTGCATTGCAGTGTGACAACAGCTCTTGTCTGTCTAAATGGAGTCTAGCTGAGCCCTACTAGTCCATTCAAGCCAATTTCACAGAAAGGCTCTTTCTTGCTATATAGGCAGATAAACAGTAATTTTTACACTGCATTGCAAGTTTTTGAAAATGCCAACATAAGCCTTCTTCATTTAAACATCATGACAGAAAAAAACAGTCAGCAGGTAATCATTATAGACATCAAAGTGAACAGACATAAAGCAGAGAAAATCCTCCAGACGAAGCCTAGGGTACATCGTTGTAGCTCAGCTGAACAAACCAGCTTCATGAGCTGTGAATTGTGAAACAAGTCACCTAACCTCCGATACATGGACGCAGCTGGAGGTCTTCTTCAGCAGCATTGCTTTGTGCCTGATTTTGAAGGGTTTGTTGTATTCTGTTGTGAGTTTCCTGATGAGTTAGTCTGTGTCACAACGCTAATCAGCATACTTAGTTCATAATTTCTACTACAGCAGATAAGTAAGGAATATTGCAATATGAGCCAAATGCACCAAAAAACAATAGTGTGGTCCCTGATGCCTTTGGCTGAACAGATAAAAAACCTGAGGTCAGCTGAATGTAATTATCACACGTAGTGGTAATATTCTACCTTTGGTGACATTGATTGCAAAACCCCGATGACTTCAGCAGAGACAGATTTTCACCTCTGCATTTCTCCGACATTCCTGGTGCACAAAATGATGGTTCTCAGAAGTAGTTACCATTGGTGGCAGACGCGGTGAGAGTTTGAAGGCCTCAATTATCCACCTTCTTTTATGTAACTGAGTGAATTTAACAGAATAGTGTGGGAGTTAAAAAGCGCTGCCTCATTTGTATCTGCTGCATTGTTAGGTAATTTCAGCTTCAGGGCCACAAATCCAGTAGTTTTCCTCAGCACAGTGTTCTCATGCAAAAATGATATTTTATAATCCAAATTAATTCAGAATATATTGTAGAAAGAGACACTATAAATGCTTACAGCACCACATTTCTTTCTGTACTGTCACCCTGCTAATTCTAGACTCTGAATGTTGCAGTAAGCCACTCCTGAGCTTTATAATGGCAAGCAAGATACCGTATTTTTATCACAATTATAGCAGAAGTTGGACACTTTCTATGCTTTTGAGAGTGCATTTTCAGAAAAGTTTTTGGTTGATGTCGTATACATACATATCTTAACATTTTTATATCTGAGAATGCTATTGCGTATTTCAATTTCAAAGAGTGCTTTTGAGTCTTTCAATTCCCTCCCAATGAGTGTTTTTCACTACTTTTGAGAAGAGATCCATGGACGTGCCAGATCAGCAGAAATTAAAATATTTCTGTTGTGAAAAATATCTTGCTTCCAAGTTCACCAATGGTTACTGAGTAAATAACCACCGACTGTGAAACACCAGAAGTTTCTGTCTTGGATGTTGTAGCTTTCAGGTTTGCCACTAATTTGCGATAAAAACAAGCACGGAAAAGTAGGAGACAGTTGCTGTCATGCAGCTGATGAAGTGTAAATCCAGTGCTAGTTTGTCTTTATGCATTTACTAATTGACGCAGAAGACAGCTGAAAAGTAGCAAAGGCCTTTATCACTTTTGTTTCATGGTTTCCTATTTATACTGTAATATGGTTCTTTATTTAATCCTCTGCCTGAGGGCACACTTACCCTACCTTATAATCTAATTTAATTTATTCTTTATTATACCATTGAATTTTAAATTAGAAAAAGAAAACTGTCTCTATTGGTTTTCAAATCATAGCATGTTTTGTTTTCTAAGTGCTGAAGAACTTAACTTAAACACCAGTAATCAACCATTAGGGTTCAGCTCCTTAACAATATGGTTTTCAGTTATACACTTACTTTTTTAATCTTGTATTTATTTTGAATCTTTAAGAGAATTGTGTATTAATTTACTGTGAAGTAAGAGATGCTAAAATATCAACCATCTTGTCTGCTTATGAAAATGTGCACCTCAGGCAATTCTAATTCCTCCTCATAGACACTGTTTTCAGTGCAGGCTATTTTTTAAACATTGTTGAGTGATAATTTCAATAAGAAAAAGGGAATTTGCAGGGTATATTACAGACTTTTATAACTAATTGTTTCAAGTGGTGAGTGAACCCTCTGCTTATCTACTTTTTAAATGAAGAATATTAGTAGCTCAGGCAAAAGAAGGAGGTAGAAAATATTATTCTGATAATTAAAACCTATTGTGCTTCTTTAATTACTATTACTTTACCTTTTAGGTTATTAATAAAGAAATAGATGCTAAAATAACTGGAATCTCAAAACTAGAAGAGGAAGTGGAGTCTTTTTCCCAGTTTGTTACCTCTGGAGAATGTGCACATATTAAAGCCAAACTGACTCAGGTCAAAAGGTATTGGGAAGAACTAAGAGATCATGCACAAAGACTGGAAGGAACAATCACAGGGAAAGCATCAGCACAGCAGAAATATGAAGAAAATCTTAAACAGGTAGACAATGCAAAATCTCATGGATTGTTTGCAGCAATTTATAGAATTAGTCTTTATTTTTCCAAAATTGAATATCAAAATGCGTATTATAATAGCATGAACTAGAATATATAAGCAGATTTGTAAGGTAAGTGCAAGACGTCTATATGTAAATTTGTACTTTGAGTGATTTATAAGGCAGGTTCAGGAAGACACTAAAGTATATGCATTCAAAAAATTATGCTGTCTTCTAGAAAACCTAAGTGATTCTCCTGGGTATTGCGCTAATAAACCACATCCATGCTTCTTAAAAACACTTTCACTTCAATATTGAGTTGTTAGTAGATCACAAGGAAAACAATTTAAATATTATTATTGGCTGGTGACAAGGAGCGCTGAGCCCAGTCATCATCTTTTAACTTCAAAAGGCACTCAGCACTACAAAAGCTTAGGATATAAAATTCTCTTAGAAATAAATATTTATAAGATGTTATTTAAAGCATCATTTATCTATTTCCTGATGGCTTTAGACTCTCTGGTTTGCCTTTTCTTTATAGGTGCAGCGGGCAGTGTCTGAATTTGAAGCTAAGCTAGCTGAGCCTCTCACATCGTGCTCTTCAGCAGCAGCAACATACACAGCCTTTCAGGATTGTACGGTGAGCATGTGGCCAGTGATTCGTGCCACCAAACCCAGGGAAATGGTGCCACACTGACCTCCTCACAGAAATGTCAGTAACCTCCTGACCAGGGGCTGCCTGATGCCACACAGCCCAGGGTGGAGGCAGGAGGAGTCAGGGGCTGCCTATAGGGGTGGGTAGCCCCAGGGAAGGCTTTGCTGTCTTCCTCAGCTACTTCTTCTCACCATTTCAGACAGGCTTGGAGAATTTTTTCGCCACTGTAGAGAAAGGAAAGCCTGAAAGTATAAATTAATCCTTCAGATTCTTCTTTTTAATTTTGTGCATTGAAAACGTTATGAAAAACAGAAGATAAGAAACATGTCTGTTAGACATTTTTCCTCAAAGATTTTCATGAAATTTGGGTCTTTGTATAGAGAACTGTGATTAAAAAAAAAACATCTCCTCGGAAGTAATTTTTCTGGGACAATGCAGAGACTGGACAGTTTCAGCTGACAAATTTTTGTCTGTGATGCCAGAAATTCATGGGTGTTTGGATATTTGGTGTAGTCCATTACAAAAGGAAAAGAAAAGTTGGATTGGTATTCAAACTACAAAAAATTCACAAGTCTCAGGGAATTTAGTGTAGCATTTTTGTCTCTGTCTATAAGTTTATGATTTGTTCTTCCCACAATAATCAGTACCTCCCTTTCTAAGAAAATATTGTAAAAACTTTTAGTCATATTGTTCTTTCAGTAAATTACACATAATTGCTTCTGAACATAGTAGTAACTACTTACAAAGGCTATATGCAAGGAAGACCTGACCTGTCTGCTTCAAAAAAGCTTGATACTTGTTGAGGAAAAATATTTTCCATATAGAGAATTTATTCAGACAGCCCATGTAATCGTTGTTATTAGTTTTTAAACATTATGAATTTGCTGAGTATGCTGTTGCAAACTCTCGTCCTGCCTATGGGATTGTGATAATTCAATTCCTTATTGTGAAATTATTTTAAATTATTTAGTTTAAACATCAGCAGATTGTTGCTGCACAACTCACATTTCCTCCTATGTATGATTTCTTTCATTACTGTAATTATAACCATTACTACTGTTGTTATTATTGCATACCTGTGAGTTGGAACATTAGTGGTCTTAAATCTATTTCATTTTGTGATTTTCTAACCCATTGTATTACATTTCAATCATTTTCATATGAACAAGTTTCCCAGCTCTCTAGAAATGGCAACACTGGAAAATCTAGTCAACACCAGATGCCATTTCTGTGTGGAGGACCTTAAGCTAATGGTGACGGAAGTTCACTGTAACTGTTCCCTACCTCTCCCATGTCCTGAGATGGGCTGCAAGTCTGGCAGTCCTCACATGCTGGAGTGAGCTTTTGTATTTACTGGATTTGTATAAATTAGAGCAACTCTTAGACAGGTGTGAGGGAATTTGGAGCTTTGTCCTACACAATCATTCTGTGTTGCATGCCCATTGAGAAGATCTGACCCTTTCGTTGATGACTGTTTTTCATTTAACACTGTTCTTAGGAAAGTCTTTCCCCACTAGAAGCTAGTTGATTGATACCCTTGGGACATGTATCTAGGCTAGATCTGAGTGAAATGTAAGCTATACTGCGACTTCACGATCTGGTGGATGTAGCATTGCTTCAGACTTCGAGTAGAAGTACAGATTTTTTCCCACCATCATTACCGCAGCTCTGCTGTTTATCTATGTGACTTTTGTTTCTTTTACATGTTCATTAGGACCTTTGTCATTCTGTGGAAAAGCTGAGCAATGCTCTGGCCTCTCTCTCAGCCTGTGCCCGAAAGGTGGCCAACAAAGGAAGAGCTGCTCAGGAGGTTACAGCATTGCAGCAGAAATATGAAAAGGTGCTAGAAAATGCTAAAGAGAAGCAGACCTTATTAGAGACTCTTCTGGCTCAGTGGCAGAAGTGAGTAGACTCTCACATCTGTTATGAAGGACACAGAGACCTTCCTGTGGTCAGTGTGTTAGATCAAGGGAACGACTTGAGTTGGTGACTCTGTGTTGTGATTTTGTTAGGCAGGAGAAGGAGCTGTCTGCCTTCCTGACCTGGTTGGATGTGTGTGAAGATACAGCCAGGCCTTCAGAGCAATATGTTTCTGCTGACAGAATTAAACTGCAAGGTGAACTGCAGTCACTGCAGGTATGTTTCAACTGAAAGATTGTTCCCGTACCTTTCCTCATTTGTTTCTGTGTCTTTTAAAGGATGCTTAATTATTGCTCAATTGTGGTCTGACAAGTCACTTGATTCTGGGCTTTGGAAATGTCCAAAGGAAGTGCTACACTATCACTGTTGTTATTTATCAAAGACAAGAAAATGACAGGAAGAATGTTGTTTGCCAGTGTAATATGCCAGCTCAAGAAAAATAATGCCCTGGTATTTCCTATTATCTGTCAAGGAAGAACATTAGTCAGCTTGCCAGGGGATTCTTTCTCTAGAGAAATTATTTTGTTAAACAATGCTACTTTCCTTTTTTTGCATGTGAGGAAAGTTGCTCAGATGACAAAACGCTGAAAGGTTTTGAATGCACAATGAAAGTCTGTTTTCTGATTTCTTTTTTAAACACAAGACTGTCATCCTATTCTGAAGTATACCTTCCCTTGGAATTTTTGCCATTTATTTTTAGATTAATATGAAGTAGTTGGCCAAATGTAGCATCTTTTACACCCTCCGTGAAACCAATGAGTCCATAATTTCAGTTTTAAATATTGCTGAAGAGAAGGAAAATTCTTTGGGGTTTTGGTTTTTTGTTTGGGCCAATGTACGACATTTCCTCACAATTCTGTTGCTGTGCATAAAATATGTTGCAAAACTTAGTCTTGATTTTAGCCACTTTCGTCATAGAGTAGAGCTGTGTGAAAAGGTCACACTTTGTCCTAAAGGAGAAACAAAAACAAAAAAATCTTTGATGAATCCTTGCTGAATTACAATTGCAGATTTAGCTGCCTGAGGGGTGTTGAGTACCTGCTTGTCCTAGTAGACCTCAGTTCCTCCAGTGTTTTGACTGTGCTCATTCACATGTCTCAAAGTGGCGTACTGGAAATCCCTAGCTGATTTTAAATTATTTTTATTATTTTGCATAATATGATCCCATATTTAATCTAAAAGCTGTACATTCCATTGTTTTCCCAGGATTTGCAAGCAGATATTGAGTCCCGTGCTTCAGTCTATGCGAGCCTATTACAGTTAAATGAGTCACTATTCCCAACAGCTCCCGAACAGTGTGTGAAAACAATGAAAGAAAAATTTGAAGAGCTGGATGAGAGGTGGAAAGCTTTACCACAAACTGTTGATAAAAGGTTTGTGCTTCAGAATGTTTTTTACAGGTTAAATATCCGGATGAGGAATCTCAATCCTGAAACAGGTTTTTATACTATTGCCATTAGGAAAACAAAGGTTTAAGATTCATATTGAACCCTGAGCACCCAGGACTGGAGTGTGGGGAATCCCACAGATTTATCACGCTGTCTTTTTGGCATAATCTCTCCTTATTTTTTTGATAGAAGAGTTCTGTTTAAAGGAGTGTGGGGCACAAAGTGGAGACAATGTTACATTTCCTCAGTTACAATTTCTAACTTCCTAAGTTGCATCCAATATCTGTAATACTAGCTCTTCATTTTTTCAGTTATATGCTGTATCCTATGCAAAGCCACACTAGTATCTTTTTATACCCACTCTGAAGTCTTCATTTTCCATAAATAATTTAAATGTTCAGTTGTTAAACTGCGGGCTCATGTTATGCTCAGGAGCACTGCCTCGCTTTTTGAAACAGTATGTTATAACGTGTTTAGATTTTGTTTTGGGGACGAACATACATATTTCACTTTTTGTAAAGGAGCTTAAATAGTAGGCCCTGGTCAATGACATAATCTTCCAGGTGCTTTATCAGTATGATTGTTTTACAATATAATGATCTTCTACATAGCATTTCATGTTGAAAATTATGTAGAGAAATTTCTAAGGGAAATGGGAAGGTAAATGACAAGGCCCTTTTTCAGGTCAAGGTTTAGAAGCTTAGTTCTTCCAGGTGCTCGGTACTCCTGTGGACGCATTCCTCCTTTGAGTTGTGTTCCTCTGAGCACACTTGACCCTCACTTACTTCAGTGGAAGTTGAGCATGCAGGTACTCACCCCCAGCCTGAATTCATGAGACTCTCACCTTTTCTTCAGTGTTGCAGATGATAGGGCAAACAGAATTTTTACATCTGAAAACTGAAATTTAGCTTCCATCAATATCATTCTCTTTGCTGGGATGACTCCCATGAAGAAAAGTTATAGAACATACCTTGATTGTTTCGAGCACTTCTAACAGCTGATATGAATAAAACAGTGGAAACAGGGAAGAGCCAAACTGGTGCTTTCAAGTGTTACTCTATTCCCCACTTAAGATATCAACAAGACAGTCATCACATTTGTAAAATATATTAATGTTTCCTTCTCTTCTTCCATCTGGCATTGATTTTAATGCTGTTCAGTCAGCTGTGGGTTGGATTATGGGAAGTGACTAATTTACATCAAGTGCTTTCATATTTGTCATCTGACATCCTATAGGATCAACTTCCTTCAATCTCTTGTTGCTGAGCATGGGCAGTTTGATGAGCTCCTGCTCAGGTTTTCAAACTGGATTAAGCAGTTTCTTGCTGAACTACAGGCCACTTCAGAGATAAACACAGCTGATCAACAACTAGCTGCATCTCACAATAAGGTAAGCTTTTGGGTGTAAATATTAAAGACAGAGTAATTGGACAGAGCATTCAGCTAAATAGTCATCTAAAACTAGCATGAGGTCATTTATTTGTTTGAAAACCGATATCCTGTTGCAGTCACATACAGATTTCTGTTATTTGACCAGTTTAAAGCAAAATTGTAACACTAAGCTGTTCTTACTGAAAATCTTTCAGTAGTGTGTGTTTTGCTCAGAATTTTAGTACTAAAAAGTTTTCTGAGCTTTTGATTGGAAGAAAAAACCCAGCCCTATTTTCTTTCTTTCCCATAGATCCACTCAGTGGAAGTCGGAATTAAGAAACAGCAGTTACAAAATCTGAAGGAACTTGTAGATAAACTGTGTTCTTTCAGCTGCCCAGAGGACCAGCAGATATTGCAGGGAAAGACTGAAGATTGCTTTCAGATCTTCCAGGAGGCAAGTCAAATAACATGCCAAAGACAAGAGGCTCTGGATCAGCTGCAGGTGTTCCTGGAGCTCTATGGTGCTGCATCAGGAGTGCTCCACCAGCTGAGGCAGACAGTGGAGAAAACAGGAAATATGGATAAAGCTAAGTCTGAATTACTGGAGAAGGAACTCAAAGCTGTTATCCATGATCTTAACAAGCTGGAATCTGTTGCCATCACTTTGGATGGTTCCCTTACTAAGGCCCAGTATCATCTAAAACACAGCACTTCTGAGCAGAGGACCTCCTGCAGGGCTGTGGTGGATAATCTGAGCATGGAACTGGAGGCAGTTCAAACCCTTCTGGGAACCAAACAGAGTGAGGCAGAAGCTCTTGGAGCCTTGCGAAGATCTTTCGTGGAACGTAAAGAACAGCTGCTGAAGAGTATTGAAGATACTGAGGAAAAGGCTGACAAGGAGGGCCTGAAGGAGGCAACACTACAAACCCTCCAGCAAAGGTAAAAACAATATTAATGCTTGAGATTGGCACTTCTTCATTTTCTTGCAGTCTCTAGACTTTTTATGATACATTGGAGACATGTGTGAGTTTTCTGCCTTGGTACTTTATTTCTTGCCAGGCATATATGAATCCATATATCTACTTAAAAAAATGTTGTAAGTGAGCGAGCTCTTTGGATGGAGAGAGAACACTTAACAGGTCCTGCTAATCTTTTATATTGAAAGAATGGTCAAGAAAATCTTTGTCTCAGAAATGTATTTTGTCTGCATGAATCCAAGCTCTGAACAGCTATTAGAAATCTCATGTAGCATAACTATCTCTGCTCTTACAGAACTGAAGACAGACCATGTGCTGAAGGAATTGAAAACACTTACTATAATAAAGTATTAATCCAAATATTTGAGTATATTTCCAAGTCACTGTGTGAGGTTAAGGTGTATGTATGTCTATATAATTGTATAGCTGTATGTGTGTCAGCAAAATCACATACTGAGCCCAGTTGTACCAGAAAAAAAATCCAGACCACACTTTGTTTTCTGAAGATGTTGCAGGAAATGTTAGAAAAAGGGAACTTTGTGCACAGTAACTCTAACAGCAACTGTTTCGTTCTTCCTTTATCCACTTTTCTCTTGCAAAAAAAAATGAAGATAGGTAAATTTGAAACCTGCCTTTTAACTTGCAGATTGAGATTCTTTAACCAGCTAGATGAAGAATTGACTTCTCACCAGCATGAACTTCAGTGGCTCATGGACAAAGCAAAACAAATAGCCCAAAAAGATATTACACTTGCTCCTGAGATCGACAAAGAGATAAATCGCTTAGAATCTTTGTGGGAGGATACCAAGAAAATTATACATGAAAAGTAAGTAGATCTTAGACTGAAGGTGGGAAAGGAGAGGGTTCATTTAGTGGGGAAAAGAGACACGATCATTTACATTTAATATCTTCTTGCCGTATTAATCCCAATAAAAAACAGTGCTCGTATGTTAAATAAGGAGTAGAAGAAAAAAGGCAGTATAAACCAGGATAGTTGTATCGGTTATAATTATACTATTAACAAAGCCACAGACAGGTCCTCAGGACAGTACTTATAGATTTACTGGGCTTTTAGTTGCATGTTGTTGTTTACTCTCCTGAAACATAAGAAATCTCCATTGAGATTTCACTGTCACTCCAACTAGCACGTACTGTCCTTCTAGCAAGTTTTTTCCTTCGCTATTGGATATGTGTTTCTGACAACCCTATATTCACTGGTTCTGAATCATTCTTAGATTTAAGTCCTTCTGTCTGCCCAAGGGACCAGGCATGTAACAATCTTTAGGGTGTGATCAGTGATATAAGACAGTTTTGCATATCAATGAAAGTTGACAAAGAAAGGAACTAAAGAAACTAAAGAAAGTTTCATCTTACCCTTTTCTTTGTGTTCACTGCCTCTTCATCATCTTTAAAGAAAACTTCTTCAAATGTTCTTTTTTTAAATGGGCATGTTAAAATTAATTGCTACATTCATTTGGTACTACATCATCCTCAATCTATATAAATTTTGTCTTCAGTGCAGAAGCAAAGCAGTTCTAAGCCTGGCTCATACTTCAACAGGCATATGCTGGGTTGGTGTACTAAAATGACGATTCAAAAAGAATTTCATTTGTGATGAAAAACAATTTTTTTTTCCTTTGGTTTATATACTGCACTGTTATTCTATTTTCTTGATTGACACCATACAGATATTTGTAAATAAATCAGGTCATTGTACTGTTTCCCTCTTGAAAATATGCACAGCTACATGAATTACATTTCTGGTGGTTTATTTCCAGCTGAATTCAGTCTAGTTTTCCATTGTGTTTTTAAGAGATGTGTAAATCTGAATTAAGTGGAATAAAAGGTCAGCTTTGTTTAAAAATGTCCATCCCTCCTTTTTCTTCAGCACTGCTTCTAATTTGTATTTCATGTTGCATGTTGCTGCAACCCATTTTTCTTACCTGTAGAAGTCCTTAATAATAGTTAACTGAGTTGTAGCCAGCAGGTCGAGGGAGGTGATTCTGCCCCTCTGCTCTGCTCTGGTGAGACCCCACCTGGAGTCCTGCCTCCAGCTCTGGGGCCCTCAGCACAGGAGAGACATGGACCTGTTGGAGCGGGTCCAGAGGAGGGCCTAACAGATCTGTTAGGCTGGAACACCTCTCCTACAAGGAAAGGCAGAGAGAGTTGGGGCTGCTTATCCTGGAGAAGAGAAGGCTGCAGGGAGACTTTACAGCAGCCTTCCAGTACCTCAAGGGGGCCTACAGGAAAGATGGGGACAGACTTTTTAGCAAGGCCTGTAGTGATGTGACAAGGGGTAATGGTTTTAAACTAAGGGAGTGTAGATTTAGACTTTAGGGTTTTTTGCAGTGAGCTTGGTGAAACACTGGACCAGGTTGCCCAGAGAAGTGGTAGATGCCCTATCCGTTACAGTGTTCAAGGCCAGGTTGGACCTGTCTCTGAGCAATCTGATCTAGCAGCAGATGTCCCTGCTCACTGCAGGCGGGTTGGACTAGATGACATTTAAAGATCCTTTTCTACCCAAACTATTCTATGATTCCAAGTAATTTCCACATACATGCGCCAGAAGCTGGACAGTACCAGCCTGGTAGTGAAGAAAACATAAAATAGCTGTGCCTGCCTTATAGATGCATTACTGAGGTTATATGAGTTGTCCAGTTTTCACATACTGGGGTAGCTGTTGCCATCTTTACACCTAAAACTGAAAGATACTCAGGTACCTCTTGATTCCTTTCTAACATAAAAAATAATGTTAATTTTTGTTTAAATTATTAATTTTATATTTTTTTGAACTATTTTCTCTCTCACATAGACGCAATTTTATACCGTCCTGAACTTGATTATTTTGGAGAGCTCTTTGGAGCATTCAGAGAAGAGCCAGCTCCTTAAGCGATTATCTCTCTCTCTCAGCAATATCATGTCACCCAAGTATTGCTCTTCCTTTTCTCTCTTCTTTCACTCTTCCAGGAGTGGATTGAATAGGTTTTTTATTTCTGTCCATTGCCTGAGCAGAAATAGGCTTTTCTGGAAAGAGGGTGGGAAAAAAGTATTAGGCCTGTTCTTAGCAGCAGGTTATTCTGTTCTCAGTAGAATGACAGGTAAGTTGAATGTATGTTTTAGACCCAAAAGCATGCGTCTGACAACTGGAGGACAAAAGAGACAGACTTATCTTCCATTGCTTTAGTCTTTATTTCTGCTTCTTTTTATCCAAAAAAGTACTCCAAGTTAAAGAAACAAGTTAAAAAAAAAATTAGCTGCAAGTGCCAGCATCAGTGTAGTGTGGTTTCCAGTCAATAAAATGCTAAACTTAGGAAGTGAGAAGCTTGAATTCCAGTTTCAGTCTTATTTTTGCTCACGTCATTTGCTTCGATATCCAATATGTATGAAATGGTGATTCATATACTGTCTCTTCAGTGAGATATTTTGTGATATATGGATCCACAGTGATTTGTAAAACCTAAATAATATTTTCTTGTCTGCCCAAAGCATGTTTAGCACTGCATCCTGATCTTCGCATGGTGAATCTCTACGTTACATTCTCTTTCCTTCAGAAACGTGACAGACAGCAAATGGTGCTAACACAGCTTTTTCATATTACAGAAAGGAGCAGTCCTGGATTCTTATCGACCTGATGAAGGAATATCAGAGCTTGAAGTCAACGGTAATGAAAGCCATAGACAGTGCTGACAGTGCTTCTGTGATCAAATCCATTTGGAAGGATCATGAAGACATCAGGCGAACTTTATCAAAGGTAATTGCATATATTTTCATTTGAGGGATTTAAATGATCTTTGATTTAGATGGATTTTTCTGTATGAAAGGTGCCCTTGAGCTGTGTTTAAAGTTCCTTGAATTTACCGTGAAATCTTTTCACGCTGACATTCATGGTTTAAATTGTATAGATTCGAGTGAGGAAAGAATATAGTCCTTTCAGCATTTAGGTGAGATCCATTAATGTGTATTTGATTGCTCTTTCAACACCTGAGAGTATATTCCTATCGTAGTGTGAGAGGATATTTCCAGTCAACATACTTTAATGTTTTTCTGTATTTGGTAATTTTTTGAATGGATGAAAGTCAACAAAAGAAGATGAGTTGCACACATTTCTGATGTGTGCAATTCTTATGCCTGTCTCTTTCCCTAAAAAGACTTATTCCATGGGGTACAATGTTGATACTGGCCATTGAGCAGAGATAAGGAATCTGAATCCCTGTATTCCATTCATTTCACTGTATTGTATTTCTAGAATTCTAGATTCTGCTATCCATCAGCTTGTCAGGAAAAATAGTTCTGAGTTAAATTGTTTCCATTCATTTGAAGGGTAATTTAATTTGGAATCCTGTTGAGCTCTTCATTAATAGTTCTTCAGTCAGCTCTATATAAACCTGCTTGTAACTTCCACATGATTCCTCTGCTTCGTGTGAGCCTTGGGCTGTGGAGAATTCACTGCCACAACAATGGCCATATCTAGGCCTGAAGGAGTTGGAGCACAACAAATGTTTTGCACAACTCCTACCATAATAAATTAGGCATGGCCACATGGCCATACTGGACCCAGATTAGTAGCTTATCTCTAATGCTGATCTTTAATACTTGTTAAAGAAAAAAGTATGAGGTGATTACTGTGATCCCTTCTCAGTATGTTGTCACCTCTTTAGTGACAGTGTTTTAAAGATTTCGCTACACCTAGAACTGCAGACTCACCAGCCCTGAAGATTTTATCTAATTCCTTTCTGAACACATTTGTGTTTATGTTTTCCAGAGTATCTAGGAGTGATAGGTTTTACAATTCTAAATTTTGTTTGCAACACCCTCTACCCTGCTGTAATACCAGAACGGATTTTAGGTACTAGTTAGTGAATGAAGGATTTGTATTATTCATGTTTAGACATATAGAGTCTGAAGTATAGAAAGAATAATATTTTTTAGAAATTGCCTTAAGTCCTGAAGGTAGCTGGTTACCACGTGCGGAAAATCCAGAATTTATTATTCCCACTTGTGTGCTTTATTCATAAGAACAATCATACTATTTGATTATGTTCATGAGAAAACCATGTCAGTTGCTCTCTGTTTTGTGGCATACTTAAATATTAGATGGTATGCTGAATGAGAGTTATCAAATGCATAAGATATATCACAGTGCTAGGGATGGGTGCCTGGAGAACTGGATTTTTCTTTCTTTCTTCAAGGCTTCATTAAACAGGGAAATATTTATGTCCACAGCATGAAGCTGCCAAGAATGATCTGAGCGATAAACAGAAAGACCTGGATACTTTCACTGATAAAGGAAAACATTTGTTAGCAGAATTGAAAAGAGTGCGTAACTGCGACTCCACTGCGATAAAAACAGATATGAACTGCACGGTGGACAAATGGCTGGATGTAAGAGTCTGGTGTTTACATGCTGAACAGTTTTTAAGTTGGGCTAAGGTTACAGTATTAGTATTTTCTTAGGATCTTAGAGTGCAATTGTTTAGTGGAGTTTACTTTGAAGTATATCTCAAAAGGTTAATCATAGGGATTTGGCGTCCATTATATGCACAAAGACATGACATCCGTTTGGTAGATTTAAAACAATGTCTTTTAACTATGTATGAATGTTACCACATGTCTGAGTATAAATATGGATTGGATTCTCACCTGATGTATGCCAGTTTTACTTTATTAAAGTAAATTGGACTAAACAAGTTAGGCAATAAATTGTATTAAGCTACACCATAAAAATGTGAGTATGTGGAGAGAGAGAACGTTATAGCAGAGAAAGATAATGTAAAAGATAATATCTTACATTTTCATATTTATACTGCTTTGTTAGCAAATTCCTACATTATGTAAGAAACATAAAGATAGCTGTTTTCAAAGACAAAGTTGATGTGAACATAAAACTCTTTCCCAGTAAAAAATATACAAGTTTTTAGAAACAGTCACATACGATTTTTGTTCATTTTATGATCTGGGTGACTAAATTGAAATTAGAACTCAGAACTTAGACTAACTCTAAGAAAATTATTTCGCGTAGCATACTAATTACTTCTGATGCACTTGTCTTACAACTGGCTGCAAAATAAAGAAATCTGAAATGAATATGTGAATAGTATTGGTACATTCTCCTCTCCTGAAAGGTGTCTGAAAGAATTGAAGACAACATTAACCGGCTGAGTGTAAGTGTGTCTCTGTGGGATGACATCATGAAAACTGGAGAAGAAATGGATGGATGGTGCAATACGTGCATTTCTCAACTGAATGAATGCATCAGCAACTTGAGTAACAGTCAGAGAATGGAGGTCCTCCTGAAAGACTTCCAGGTGCTTACCCATAAATCAGTGATAAAAATGTTCTGGACCAGAAGCTCAGGTCGTATCAGGCACATAGATATGGCTGTGCTGTTGTAGACCACCGTGTCCCTTGTTCAGGCAGTAGTACCACTAATCCAATGGCTAGCTTACAGCATTCCAGTCCTTTTTTGAAGCTGTTTGCTTCTGACAGAAAAGAACAGAACATCTTTTACCAAATCTAAGCTCCGTATTTATTTTGGCTCTAGCAATGCATGGCAATGTGTTCTTAGAAGCAAAAAAATTTGAAAAGCATGGTACTGCACTGAACTCTGTTCCAGTAGAAACTGATGGAAATTTTAGACAACTTCACTTGAAGTTAAGCAAAACAATTAGTAGTTTCTAAAATCTCATCTAAGATGGTAGATTCTCCAAACAGTAAAAAAGATGTGCTGGAGTGGAGGGCAAATTTTAATGTCAGGTTCTAACAGTTTCAGTAGGATGATGTCTTGCTTTTCTGGATAGTGTAAACTGATTAAGAAATCTACCCAGTGTTCAGAGTGCATTCTGCCTCTATTGGCTTAAAGTATACAACAGATCAATCATATAATGAGCCACATTCTACTTCATTTGAAATAAATTGTGTCCTGAAGAGGAATCACAGTGAACATATAGAAGTAATATGATAGAATACAAAAGGGTGCTAAATGAGTATTTTGCTCAGGACAAGCTTTATCTAATGACCTTCTGATTAGTATAGCAATCAGACCAAATAAATTCATATAGTAGCATTTTTTAATTCCCTTTTGAAGTTAAAATTTATTTCAGTGTCTAATTTTTTTCCAAGACCTCACTTCCTTGTAATAAAAACCAGAGAACACATGTATTATATTCTGCGTGCCATTAAGTGGAACTTAACAACCACAGTGGATTTTTCCAGTCAGATAAACAATGACATTCCCAGCTTTATTCAGCCAGTTTTAAGAAACTAAAGCTGTTAGTGCATTTTAAATGTGAAAAAAAGTGTGTGGTTATTTTAATGGAGGGGAAAAAAAAATCTCTGAACTGAGTCTAATAAAGGAAAAGAGATGGAGGATTTTTAGAGAATAAAACCAATAGAACAACAGTGTTTTCCCTCTGGTTGCTAAACTTTGTTTACATTTTCTTTCATTTTTGAAATTGATGGAGCAGCCTTCTGAAGGTCTAAAACCTTCTTGTAGTTTGATACGATTCTTTGACCACATCTCTTTTACAGTCTGAAGTCAAGGATAAAGAGCTGAAGTTGGAGCAGCTTAGTTCCAAAATTTCAGAAGTCAAAGAACTGACCCATAGTCACGAGCCTCCTGCAGATCTCCAGGTAAAATAAAAATATTGGTAGTCACAGACTGTGCTGAAATCTCCAAGAAGAAACTCCTCCTGAAACTTCTGTCTGTTCTGTACTGCCTTTTTCTTTCAAGGTGACAGATATGCCATTATTTATATGTATCATAACTATTCTTTACTCATATTTCTTTAGTTAACTTTGTTTTTTTCTGAAAAAATATGCCATAAAGTAATTTAACATTAGAGTTTTGAAAGTATTTTTTACTAAATCAAAATAGAGTAAATAGTTTATAAGGACTGATCAGATATGAGACATGATATTCTCTATGCTGCACAACATTAAGCAACACCATATGTGAGTGCATACACAGTTTGCCCCTTTGAAAATTATAATGCAGTGAAATATGTTAATTTTTGTTTTCAAACCAAAAGTATTCTTTAGTGGACTGGAATTAGTGCCCCGAACTAGCATGTACAAGAAAGGGGTAAAATACGAACACTGAAGGTGATCTGTTGAACTTTCATTATTGGCTAGGTGCTTATTTTTTATGTTCTAGGGCAGATGCAAAACCACAATATGACTATTTTAGAAGTTTGATTTCAAATTGAAATTGGTATGAGATTATTCATTTTCAGTGTCAGAAGTTTTAAAAGATAAGCTGACTCCTGCCATTTCCACAGGCAGGGAAAGATCTCAATAGATATTTATTTCAAAACCATTTATCAGATTTTGAGGGAACTTAATATAACACTCAAGCCTTGTCCATATTTTGCTGTAACTGTACACATAAACCTGAATTACCAATCAGATATGGGTCAAGAACCCTATAATATAAAGATATGCAAATTATATGGAAGCTCTTATGTTCTCTCACGTTGTTTCCTTAATGTGAGAGGTTCAGAAAACTGAGGTTTGATCATAAGTTTTGTAATAAATATCTGTCCACTTATAGAGCAAGTTTAGAGCAAATTATTTAGCAGAATATCACTGTTAACCAACGCACATCTATTTCCAACTACTAAATATGATAAATATAATAAAAAATTTAAATCATACCTACAATAAAATGATTGTAGTTGATATAAAGTGCAAATTTTAAAATAAAGCCTCACAAACTAAAACGTAAATCCGAAATTCAAATGCTGAATAAGTAAACTCCAGTATGATCAGCTGATATCCTAAGAACATAAACAATACTTTAATGGAATTTTCAGTAATTTATAAATATTACCCTATTATCATTGATTTGATTTAGTTTTTATTAGTAATAGTGCACAGCTAACATGTACTATAATCTCACATATTGCTGTCTTTGAACACGTTAATGGGCAATATTCTAACTTATATTTGTATTGTCTTTAATTTTAATCTGTGTTTACACTGAGATACTCAGTGCTCTTAACTCTCACCAGTTGTTATTTCTTTTTATGGAGCTAGTCATGTTTAGGTCGTGTGTTGTATATATGGCAAATCGTTAAAGGAAATAGATCAGCTGTGTAATTTTTCAGAAGTGAATAATAGCTTCAACGGTTTGCAGTCTGGCTTTGTGTAAATTGGTATCCCTTCTGTGGATTACCATATATCTAAGATTTAATCCTGAATGGTTGACATTTTTATTTATGTAAGTATCTCTATTTACAAATGTAAAGAGAGCAAAATGATCATGGTGTGTCACTTTCCTACCTTCCATTTTTTCAATAAACTGTCACCATAATAAATGTTTTATTTAAATGCTTTAATACATAACATTTTGGTTTTAGTTTATAGAATCAGATTTGAGGCAGAAGTTGGGACATGTCAAAGAAATGTCAGAGACAGCAAAAGAGACACTGAAAGATTTCAGTACTCAGAAGATGCAGTTACAGAAGTTTATTGATCGCATGACAGACTGGTTAACAAAAGTGGAAGAGACACTGTTAAGCTGTGCGCGTAACCTGGATCCTGAAGCTCTAAATAAAGTGAAGGTCAGTGCTGAAGAAAATGAGTATGCCCTTTCCTATGCAGCAGTCTGTTTTTTTATCAGAGTTTTTGCTAAGCATTATACTTAATTTTCCTGTGATAAAATATATATCTCCTGCACAGCTGCTAGAATATTAGCAAATACAGTAATGCTCTCTAAGAAGTTCCACCAATGAACAAAAGTTCTGATCTATTAACTGTATACAATCATTTTAGAAAATTACAAGGAATAATATGGTCTTTGTTGTGACAAGAACCAGCTTTGTTACATTGAACTCTGCAGTCATTACTTCAGCATGTTTACAAGTCCATTGACTCCCTTGCAATATAAGTTATGAACTTATAACTCATCATAGTGAAAGACCCTGGACTGAACTCAATTTTAACATAAACTTCTACCTCAGAAGTCCTCCTCGGTCCTCATGTGTAGCAATACTTTTGTCTACATCCTAGAGCTCTCTCGACTGCATACAAGTATGCACATCACAACATGATAAACAACATGGAGATTTTTTTCAGCATGAGCACATGTTAAAATTGATATACTAGCCAACTCAAATTTAATTTTCAAACAAATGTTCCTCTCTGATCAGGTGAAAATTCCATTTCATTCAAAAGTCCCGCAAAATACCAGTGTCGTATTGCATCTCACATGTACCTTCAAACTTTGCTGAAAATAACTATTGCTATTCAATATGCCTTAAAATTTATCTGCTTTTTAATAGAGTGTTAAACCATGAGAAGCAGTGTTTTTCACATTTCTGTGATGGCTCTTTACTTTCAAGGATTCATCTCACTTGGAAAATACAGGAAACGTGATCCAGTACTTCTTCCCTTCATTGTGTCTAGGACTTGCAATAGGAGGAAGGAGCATACGGGAGGAGCAGAAATGCTTCAGAAGAACAGAGGGCTCTTTTGTTTCTTTACAGATGTCATATTTGTGTTATAACTTCATTTTCAGGAAACACAAAAAGACCTTCAGCTTCAGCAGAGCAGCATTGACTCGACCCGTGAGAACCTCAACAGCCTGTGTCGCAAGTACCATTCTATAGAGCTGGAAACTCTTGGTGGCACTGTCACTTCATTAATAAAGAAGTATGAAGCTGTGAACCAGCTCTGTTCCAGAACACAGGCCAGCATGCAAGAGTCCTTGGAAAAACATTTCCTCTGTGAGTCTTCAGGCTTGTTGATATGAGCCGTTAGCCCACAGCCATGAATCGTTCTGGAGTCTGCCAGAGTTTCCAGTGACCTCACTTGCAATTACAACTTCATTTTTGTGTGGAGCCTTTCAAAAGATCCTGTTACCAAAAGTTCACTTGACAACTGATATGAAACAAAGCATTTCACAAAAACAGATTTCAACTTTAAACATGTAATATGCGTGCAAGGCAAGCTCAGCTCCACCTTTCATCCCTGTTAGTATTGATCTCTGTAGCATACATACACTTTGTGTATTTGCCATAAAGAGATGTACCTAACCAAGCGGAGATATTTGTAATGTAAAAGTCCCCATCTGAAGTATTTTCTGGGCTCCCTGGTTAGCTGGTGGAGAGAAGTAGGAAATTTTGAATCTTATATATTATGGTATTAATCCAGTTATTATCTAACATAAAACTGGGACATATAGACTGAAAATAGCTGTCTTTTCCCAGTGACTGTAAAGGGAAGTCTAGTGTGACTGTCCAAATTTTGATGTTTACACTGGAAACATTTAACTTACTTTTTGTGAAGTGAATCCCACTTCCCAAGGTCATTGAAGGCAATGAGAATCATCGTGTTAGCTTTTGCACACTGTTCCTGAAGGATAAAAGAACTGTGCAAGACAGTTGTATAGTATTGTGGATAATGCTGCTTCTTAAAAAAAGTATTCTCTTCTCTATACTTTTTTTATTAAATAAGATTCTATGCAAGAATTCCAGGAATGGTTTTCTGGTGTGAAGGCTGCAGTAAAAGAATCATCTGACAGGTCTGGAGACAGCAAAGTCATAGAAGCAAAACTACAGGACCTGCAGGTATAGTGAACAAATAAAAAAAAAATAGTAATTAGCAATTTAACCATATGTATCCAATTATATCTCTAAAATAGTTTGTAGATGTTACCGTATTTATTGTTTTTGTTCCCAAAAAGGTAAGTATGGTTCAAGACAGCAATATGTACTGTAAAGGGAATACAGTGGGAACGGTGTTCATTGTCCTGAGAGACAAGAATTTAATTTCTGGAAGGTTTATGTGTAACTCAACTATTCTTGTTTCTGATTTTTAATCTTTTTTCCTTTTTTATTGACTTCTTTCTCTTCCTTTTCCTACTTTTTCTTACACTATTGCTTATTCAATCTTTCAGGTTAACACTGGTATGTCAAAGTTTATCTGTGTAGATTTTTGATGGGACAGAACACAAATAGCAGACACCTACAGTAAGCCACCCTAATTCCTGAAATGTATAACATCTTCAGGACATGACTAAACTATCCAGAGAAAGGCAGGACTACCTTGGGACCAAATAACAAAATCGAGCTCTATGCATTGTAGCACCACTTAATAAAATTTTATTTCAACTATCTGCTTAGAATTTTTGCTATAGGTAGACATGTCTCTCATCTTGCTGGTGAAATCTGACCATTTCTAATAGAAATATTTGTTATCTTCAGTTATTAAATCTTGCGTGTATTCTTTCATTACAGAGTGTGCTGGATTCTGTAAGTGAGGGACAGAACAAGTTACATGCTGCCTGCAAGGAAGGAGAAAGTTTGTATACTTGCTTACCCAAGCCAGTTGTGAGCCATATTCAGGAGCAGATAGCAAAGTCTAACCAGAACTTCCAAGAATTCCTCAACCAGTGTCAGAATGATAAGAAGGCCCTGGAAGCTTGTGCCTCCCACCTGGGAAGGTGAGTAATACCTGTAGCCACAAATGGACTATATGAAATTGTCTGGCTGCACAAATGCAGGGCACAATTTAAAATTATTTCCAGTTACTCTAGTCCTTTTTGCTTTATTCTTTGGAAGTGTTCAAAGGGAAATGAGGTTCTCTGCTAAAAACAAAGCAGCAGGTCTTGTTCCAAGGGTATTGATTTGGTTAAAGAATGGAAGGTCGGGATCATATATGAGGAAGATTTGTGTGGCTCATGTAATCCCAAATCAACAGTTGGAATCTCAGTAATTTAAATGTAATTTTCTGGAAGGAAAAAGGAGTGATGAGTTTTCAAGTTTTGCCCTGGGGTTTGAAGACAGTGGGCTTTTTACACAGCCTGCATCTGCCTTGTCCCATTCCAGATGGACATATTTCCTAAGGAGCTAATAAGAAAACACACTTAAATTATTACTTGGGCCTGGAATTTTGGGAGTCCAGATATTGAAGGTGTAACTATATTCAAAACTGTTGCTAACTGAACGCAAAGTTATTGTAGCGGTAATGGGACAGTCTCTGTTGGAGAGATTGAAAGAACACTTCAGGTGTTGTAAGTGTCAATACTGAGCAAAAGCCCATTTTTACCCATTTTTAAATGTTAGACTAAATCACCATGAGGATTTGGAAAAATCTTTCTTTTGGTCTGTATTGAATCTAGCAATAGATAAAAGCACTGTCACTTTAAATTTTGGAGGCTTCTATTCTCACTGTAGTTCCCATGATTTTGCTGAATATTTTTAGAGAGTTGCTGAATATTTTTAGATTAGTAGTCACTGTGGAATTATGTTTTGTGTACAACTCTTCTTCTCGAAGCATGAAACTGATACTTAACTTTACTTTCCTGGTCTTGTGGATATTGAAAGAACGGAGTTAACTTCTTCCGAACTTTACTCCACCTGAAAAATATTTTCAAGATAATATTTATCTGTTGTGTAGCTTTGAAGATCATCACAAGAAACTTGGGCTGTGGATACATGACATGGAAGAAAGAATAAACACAGAAGCATTAGGAGAGAGCAAACAGCTTGTTCCTGAGAAGAAAAAGGAGGTGCAGAAAGTGGAAAAGTTTCTGGAAGAGTTACTGAATTCAAGGTAGTATGAAATACATTTCCTCTCACTTTTTCCTCTGCTAATGCAACAGTGAAACTAAACAGTTGCAGTAGAGTGTGTTTGTGAAAGATAAACGTGTTGCAACATACTCTGTGAAAAGAGGCTGAATGCAGATACTTTTAGTTTTAAGGAAAATGGAACTTGAAGCCAACTCCAAAATTTGATGTTAATATATTTCTCATTAAGAAAAGCTTATCTTACATCATTAATAAATGGAAACTGAAAAAACATGATCTTAAAAAAAAATCATAAAAATATTGCTTGCAATAAAAAATCTTAAAAATATTGCTTGGATAAACAGTAGTAAAAATTACACTTATCATTATATCAATTTTAGAATTTTATTACTTTCTGCCCTGCAGGTCAAATCCAACAGGGCTAGCAGAATCCCCTTTCCCTTATAGCTGACTTTATAAAATAGAGCAAATAACATCCTCGTTAGCTGTGAAATCTTTCTAGAATTCAGACTTGGCCAACAGATCATGAAGTAATTGCCTTTTTTAGTACACAGTGGCTTTTCAAATTCTTTTTTTTATTATTAGGCTGGTGAAGATAGAACAGAAATAGTAGTCAGTTGTTCAAGCCTCACAGCGTGCTGAAAGGAAACACCCAGTCTCTACCTATCCCCTTGAGACTGATGCAAGACATTTTGGTCTGCTGTAAATTCCCTGTAATCACAGGGTATCAGGATTAACTGAGGCTGTATGAACCCAGAGTTTTAATCCCTTTTACTGACTCTCATACTGAACTCCAGAGTCAGTGTCTAATCCCGGACAAATGGCCTCACCTTTCCAGCATGCCTTCCTCGCTGTCAAAGACAACAAACTCCGAAGTTTTGACAGGTGCAAAAAGGTAGCAGTTCATATAGAACTGGAAAGTCCGACAGCTGAAAAGAAAATCAAGTTAGCTTTTAATTCAAATATACAACACAAAGATTTCAGTGTGATGATTTTGAGCACCAAAATCTGCAAGAAATGGCACTGTACACAAGATATTAATTGTTACACACTGTTTATATTTCCTTTCAGTCTCTCCCAGCTAATTTTCCTGCTAACGATGAACTCCGCCACTGGTAGAGTAGGTGATTATGTCAGCAACCTTCTTAGCTTCTGATAGTTGATATAACAATGTCATATGCTTTCTGAAACTGATTTTCAGTCTCAATGTTTTCTTTCAGGGAATCTTTTGATAAGCTGTCCCAGATGGCACAGGCTTTAAATGAAGAAGGACATGGTGAAGGGAGAGAAGTGCGCCTGGCCTCTCAACATCTCACCAATTATCAAAACATGATCAAAACTGTCAAGGAGAAGCTACGAACATGTCAGCTTGCACTCCAAGAGCATCTCACTTTGGAGGAGGCATTACAGAGTATGCGGTCATGGGTGAAAGAAGTTCAAGATAAACTGGCATCTTCAGAGAGCACTGTTGGTAGCAAAGCCACACTAGAGAGACGACTGACACAAATTCAGGTAAAGAAGGATGCAACTAGAGATTACGCATCGAGATTATCATTGGTTGTGGGCCACATCAGTGGAAAAGGAATATTTTTGTATTTTATTCTTTCTACAGTTATGAAGGAGAGGATTAGAATTTCAGGTGATCTTGACAAATTGGGAGGTGCAGTATGAAAATCAGGGTGAAGATTAATGGAGACAGGTGCCAGGTATTGCATTTAATAAGGAATAACAAACTATGAAAATGTGTATTCAGGTCCAAAAAAGCTTTCTGATGGAGGGGAAGCCTTGGAACAATTGACACAGAGAGGCTGTGACGTATCTGTTACAGGAGTTGTTCAGGAACAGGCTAGATAAACATCCATTAGCAAGGTCATCAGTGTAGATCCCACCATGGGCTTTCTTGAGATTTCTTCTAGCTGTGTGGTGCTGTCTTTCTGTGCAGTGCTTGGCCTAGTCATTGTCTGCTGCAATGAGAGCAATATTTCAAAATGACCAATGCAGTGAAATACCTGTAAGGCTGTGGGAAAAACTGCTGGATCACTTGCACATAGCAAGGGACAGGCACTTACAAGAAAAGGTGCCTAGGAATTCATACTGGGCATGGCTGTCAAGGATAAATGAGCTCAGAGAAGATGGTGTCCACTGTTGAAAGAATGACATCTTTCACCTCTCAGCAAGCTGCATTTGATATTTTGACTTATTTTGCCTCACAGGAGATCCTCTTACTCAAAGGTGATGGTGAAGTTAAGCTGAACATGGCCATTGGCAAAGGAGAACAAGCGCTTAGAAGCAGCAATGAGGAAGGACAAAAGGTGATACAAACAGAGCTCCAGAGGCTGAAGGATGTATGGAATGACATCACTAGCACCTCCATGAACTGGCAGAGGTAAAACTCCCTGGAAAATGCAGGTCAGACACTGCCATCTTTGCTTAGAAAGAGTGGTACCTTACATCATGGAGAAGTCCATTTGTTCATTACTGGTATGTAAAAGGAAAAATTGTGTCATCAGAGAGAATCAAAATTGCCTGAAAACAATACATTCTTCTATAAAAAATGAGTTGACCCTATCAGATGAATCAAATTTCGTATGAGATGGTAACTGATGGTATTTTAAAAATAAGTAGAAATCATCCAAATTCATACAGAGAAAAAGCTGGAAAGGGCTTTCTGAGTTACTGAATCTGTACTTGGGCAGGACCAAGAGCATCTAACAGATATTTAGCTACCTTTTCCTTACAAAACTCTAGGAAAGTTCTCAATTCTGTTCTATGTTTTTTAATTTAAAAAAAAAATCCTAATATCCACTCCAAGCACTCTTTCTTGCAAATCAAGCTGATTACTTGATGTCTGACACTTAGTACAAAGGCAAAGTTTTTCTTCTTGTCTGTGTATGAACATTTTATGTATTTGAAGGCCTCCATCATCTCTGCTCTAGACAGACTGATGTTTCTCAGTACTAATACTTTCCAGGCCTCTTTCATCCTTGTTTCTTTCTCAGTAGATTGCAGACTGTCACTACTCTGTCTATGGTTTTCTTAAAAGATAATAACTGAAAGTGGGCTGACTTCTTAGTGTATTTGACACCTTATTAATTCTGAATAGAGTATCAATACTTTCCATTTCCTTCGTACAACACTCTTCTTAATCCACTCCAGAATGAGGTTTTCCTTTCTTTACATCAGTACCATATTACAGAATCACAGAATGTTAGGGGTTTGGAAGGGACCTCTGTGGGTCATCTAGTCCAACCCCCCTGCCGAAGCAGGGTCACCTACAGCAGGCTGCACAGGACCTTGTCCAGGCGGGTGTTGAATATCTCCAGAGAAGGAGACTCCGTAAC